>Ga0187893_10007904_pt1 | contig 17105 bp, 14 predicted proteins | sample MA1701074metaG_FD_139574 | JGI IMG/M metagenome (GOLD analysis project Ga0187893, IMG submission 139574) | White microbial mat communities from a basaltic lava cave in the Kipuka Kanohina Cave System on the Island of Hawaii, USA - MA170107-4 metaG ...
GGACGTATCGATATGAGGCACCGTTCATCGCCAACACCGCTCGGCCAAGCCCCATCTCGATTGGTGGTCAAAATCTGTCGGGGTCTCTATAGCCTCTCGAGCCTAAGTCCGACAGGCTGCTAGATCAATTTCAGAGGCGGTAGGTACTCTGGGTAGTCCAGGCATGGTCGTGATCTCCCCACAGATGACAACGAGAAATTCGGCTCCTGCCGCAAGACGGACCTCTTTGATGGGAAGAACATGATGAGAGGGTGCGCCACGCAATAGTGGATCCGACGAGAAGGAGTACTGGGTTTTGGCGATGCAAACGGGATAGTGTCCATAGCCGTCGTTCTGGTATTGCTTAATCTGGGCCCGAATCTTTGTATTCGCTACTACTTCAGATGCCCCATATATTCTTGTGGCGACTTTGGTAATCTTCTCCCAAAGGCTATCGTCGTCCTCGTAAACGAATTTGAAATCAGAAGGAGTGCTGTCAATCATATCTACCACCGTATGAGCTAATTCCTGTGCCCCTTTTCCGCCTTTGGCCCAGTGGTCGCACACAACCAACCTTACTCCATGATGCGCCACTTTCTTTTTGAGAAGGCTGATTTCTGCCTCCGTGTCATGAGCGAATCGGTTGACAGCGATAACACAAGGAAGTCCATAGTGGTTGCGGACGTTATTGATGTGGCGCTCCAGATTCGCGATCCCTTTCTCCAGAGTTTCCAGGTTTTCTTGGCTCAGGACCGTTTTGTCCGATCCGCCATGGTATTTCAGGGCACGAAGGGTCGCAACGATCACGACCAAGGCGGGACGAACGCCGGACTTTCGACATTTAATATCAACGAATTTTTCGGCCCCCAGGTCCGCTCCAAAACCAGCTTCCGTCACCACGTAGTCGGCCAATTTCAGTGCTGTCGTGGTTGCAATAACGGAATTGCATCCGTGAGCTATATTGGCAAAGGGGCCACCATGAATGATTGCGAGATTGTTCTCCAGTGTTTGAACTAGATTCGGTTTTATTGCGTCCTTTAAGAGGACGGTCATGGCTCCGTGCGCGTTGAGTTCCTTCGCATGAATAGGCTTGTTATCGTGGGAATAGCCGATAATGATGTTTCCCAACCTGCTTCTCAAATCCTGAAGTGATTTGGACAGACATAAAATGGCCATGACTTCAGAAGCCACCACAATCTCAAAACCATCTTCCCGGGGATATCCATTGGCTGTTCCCCCCAAACCCACCATGATCTTGCGCAGGGAGCGATCATTCAAGTCTACCGCGCGTTTCCAACAGATGCGGCGGATGTCAAAATCGAGCTTGTTCCCATGGTGAATGTGATTGTCAATGAGAGATGCCAGAAGATTGTGAGCGAGACCAATTGCATGAAAATCGCCAGTGAAATGAAGGTTGATGTCCTCCATGGGAACTACCTGGGAATATCCTCCTCCTGCTCCACCTCCTTTCATTCCGAAACATGGTCCCTGGGAAGGCTCCCGTAGACAGATAATAGCCTCCTTGCCGATGCGATTTAGGCCATCCCCCAGACCGATTGTGGTCGTCGTCTTCCCTTCACCTGCGGGCGTAGGAGAGATGGCGGTTACCAGTATCAATCGCCCATCTTTATTCTCTTTCCTAGTTTGCAGACGCTCCAAAGATAGCTTGGCTTTGTAGTGACCATAGGGCTCAACGTAACGATCATCGATTTGGAATTTTTCTTTGATAAGATCTACTATTTTCCTCATCCTGGCTTGGCGGGCGACTTCAATATTGGCCATCGCTATTCTCCTTGGCGGATCCATTGACTACGCGACGGGCTCCTCTGAACGCAGCAACGAGGCACCGATTCGTCAAACCAAGCCGACCGCAAACTTACGAGCGTCGCCCAACAGCTCAAAGGTCACTTTTCAAACCTCCCGGGCTCAACTCTGCTAACACGATGACCCATGCTCCAACCACTCCAGCTGCTTGGTGAGATAGGTTTTGTTGTTCTACCGGCGGGTTTAGGTTAATTCCTGTTTAGCGGTGGGGACGGACGATGGTTCATCACGTTTGGCGGTGCTTTCTCGGCATAGCAGCACGATCGTCGCGAGCAATGCGGCGCAGAGAAGGAAGACCATGAAGAAGCCCGCCACAATAGACGTGGCTTCGATCGTCACCATTCCTCCCATCATGATCAGGATTGCGGCTGTCAATCCCTGCAGGCCTCCCCAGACCACCCTCATCCAGTTTGCTGGATCCAAATCTCCGTCATTCGACAGAATAGCGATGCTCATCGCAGTCGCGTCACCTCCAGCAACGAAGAAGATCGCGATCAGGATAAGAAACAAGGGCACTGTCACGGATGGCATCGGCAGTTGGTGCAGTAACGCAAAGACAGGATACTCCATGCCTCGCTCGGCCACCACCTTCGCAAGCTCTGCTTTGTGTTGCAGATCGAGAATCAGCGACGATCCCCCAAAAACCCCGAACCAAAGAACATCCACCAGCACCGGAGCGACCAAGCCTGCCAGGACAAGCTCGCGGATCGTCCGGCCCTTTGACACGCGCACATAAAAGATCCCTACCATCGGAGCCCAGGCGCACCACCAGGCGTAGTACATCACAGTCCACTGATTCATCCAGGCGGCCCCTTCACCATCGACAACGCGGAAGGCAAGCCTCGGCAGTGTCAGGATGTATTCCGTCAGAGAGTTCATCGTGATCTGAACGATTGAGATTGTGGGACCTGCCACGAAGACAAACAGCAGGAGACCCAGCGCTAGGACGACATTCAGGTTGCTCAGGAATTTGATGCTTCGGTCCAGTCCCGAAACCGATGATGCCGTCATGCACACCGTCAATAGAAGAATGAGTCCCAGAGTTCCTGGCAAGCCCAGATTGATTCCATATTCATATTGGATGCCCCCTGCAAGCTGAAGCCCGACATACCCCAGCGATATCGCAATCCCGCATACAGAGACGAGCGTGCACACGCTGTCAACCGCCTTGCCTGGCCATCCAAGAATATGGTTTCCCAGCAGCGGATGGAAAAGAGAACTGATGCGACAAGCAACACCCCGCTTGTGAACCAGGTAAGCCAGTGGAATAGGAATTACCAGATAAATGCACCAGGCGTTGAACCCCCAATGCAGGAAGGAATTGACCAAGGCCCATTGGGCTGCCGCAGCCGAGCCCCTTTCGACACCGGCGAACTTGGGAGGATTGGCGAAATGAGACAGTGGCTCAGCCACTCCGAAGAAAACTAATCCAGCCGCCAGCGCTGCGCAAAACAGCAACCCAAACCACTCGACAAACGAGAACTCCGGACGATCTTCCGGCTTCCCCAGTTTGATGCGTCCCCAGGGACTAAAACCAAGCGTCAGCACGGCGACAAGAAAGATCCCATCAAGCCAGATGTAGCACCAACCGGCCTGAAGCAGGACCAGGTCGCGAATTCGCAGAATCACGCTCCGAAACCAGTCTGGAGCGGCCAGGCTCATGGTGATTCCGGCCAGGGAGATCAGCAGCGCCGGGAGGAAGCAGCTGGACTTGGGGGTAGAGCCGATCTCTGCCGGCGATCGGCTCGTTTTGCGAACTTCTTGCGGGCTCACAGTCACTAATCCTTCCTCCGAAAATCCCCCTTGCCAAAGGGGGAAAAGAAGGCGAAGGTGAAATCTTGAGAAGATTTCAAGCGGTCGCGAAGCCTTCAGCGGGTTGTCGTGACCGGTTTGGGAAAGCCGACCGGACAACCACTCCTTAAACCCCCCTGAAGTCCCCCCTTGTCCAAGGGGGGACGCTGCTATTCACTTCCGTCATTCCCGCGAAGGCGGGAATCCAGCCTGGATTCCGGCTCGCGTTGGGCTTGGCCGGAATGACACAGGATTCCTTCCGACCCTCAGCCTGCAACCGCCAGGCGGGTTGTTAGACACTCTAAGACACAATTTGACCTCAACGTTGAAGCTCCTGCTGTCGGCGCCCGTCAAAGCCACAAGTTCACCCACTGGCCACGTTCCCTGGTTCGGTCGGCTGGGCCGAACGCCTTGACACGCGCCGTCTGCCGCTCCGGTCACCTCCAGACTCTTCGAAAGTCGGCCGGTGAGCGGTCAGCCAGGCCTGGCAGTTCTCGTCGTGGTTCAGCATGACATCCGCTGCCAGAATGGCTTTGCGAATCTCAGATTCAAGCGGATTCGTGATGGCGCACGTCAAACCAGCGCCTATAGCCATCGACAAAAAAGCGGCGCCGAGGGCGGGGCGGTTCGGTAATCCAAAGGAAATATTGGAAGCGCCGCAAATCGTGTTCACACCCAATTCTTCACGAATCCTGCGCACCAGCTTCAGGAAGGTCACGATCGCAGAGGAGATCGCGCCCACCGGCATCGCCAGCGGATCGATGATCACATCCTGACGTGGAATCCCGAAGGCTTCCGCGCGCTCGACAATCTTCTTGGCCACGGCAAAGCGCAGCGAAACGTCGTCCGGGATTCCCGTTTCATCATTGGCAACACCCACGACGGCAGCGCCATACCTGGCCACCAATGGCAGAACCGTTTCCAGACGTTCTTCCTCGCCAGTCACGGAGTTCACCAGCGGTTTGCCGCGATAGACAGCCAGCCCCTGTTCCAGCGCCGCAACGATTGAAGAGTCGATGCTCAGCGGAACGTCTGTGACCGACTGCACTACACGAATCGCCTCCGCCAGAATAGCTGGCTCGTCCGCCAGCGGAATTCCCGCGTTCACATCGAGCATCTGCGCGCCAGCCGCCACCTGAGCCAGCGCGTCGGCCCGAACCCGTTCGAGGTTTCCTGCGGCCATCTCCGCTGCCAGCAATTTGCGGCCGGTGGGGTTGATTCGTTCGCCGATGATGACAAACGGGTGCTGCGGACCGATCTTTACTGTGCGGCTAGGCGAGGTAATAGCCGTTTCCATTGGGTTGTCTCCGTTAGATCCCACTGCGCCCGTTCCGGCAGCACGCGACGGGGCAAGAGTCCCGCTTCCTCGATGATCTCCGCCACCAGATGCTCCTGGCGGTAAGCCATCACATGAATGCCGTGAACTCCGGGGATCTCGCGGATCTCCTGTATAATTCCCAAGCAGATCTGCCGGCCTTCTTGCTTCTGCCGATCCTCGGGCACGCCCTGGAGGCGCTGAATCACTGCATCCGGAATCACCACGCCAGGGACTTTGGATCGGATCCACTCGGCTGCCTTTGCCGACCGTAGCGGCCCCACGCCAACCAGGATGAACACCTTTTCGTGCAGACCCAAATCACGAACAGCCCTCATGAACTGACGGAGCCGCGCAACGTCAAAACAAAACTGGGTCTGAATGAAATCGGCGCCTGCCTCGACCTTCTTGCCCAGGCGCAGGGGACGAAAGTCATGAGGAGGAACAAACGGGTTTTCTGCCGCGCCCAGAAAGAGGCGCGGTGGCGATTCCAGTTTTCTGCCACTCAAAAACTCGCTGCGATCGCGCAGAATCTGTGCCGTGCGCAACAAGGTGATTGAATCGAGGTCGAATACCGGTTTGGCTTCGGGCTGGTCTCCCACCTGGACGCCGTCGCCCGTCAGACATAGCACATTCCGCACACCCAAGGCGGCCGCGCCGAGCAAATCGCCCTGAATGGCGATCCGGTTCCTGTCTCTGCAAGAAACCTGCAGCACGGGCTCGTAACCCGCCCTGGTGAGCAGAGCACAGACGGCGACGCTCGACATGTGCACGTGGGCTCCGGAAGCATCGGTGGCATTAATCGCGTCGCAAACCGAAGCCAGCACCAAGGCCCGCTCATAGACCGCCTGTGGGTCCGCACTGTCTGGTGGATTCAACTCAGCCGTTACAGCGAAGCGGCCGGAGCGCAAAACGCGCTCGAGGCGGGAATCGCTCTTCAGTACTGGATCGGTCATCGTCCCCATCCTGCTCCGATGGAACCACCGGTCAGGTCGTTGATCCAAGCGGATGTGTCCTGCAACTGTCGATTCAGGGGCGGCTGGATCTTGAGGATCTGCGATCCGTACAATGGCATCTCCTTGGAGCGTTCCCACGCGCTCACCCAGACACACTGCATGGAGGGTTCGATCTCGCAACAGCCATCCACGCGCACGCCTCCGCAGGGACCATTGCGCAAGTTTTTCGGGCAGGTCATCGGGCAGATCATCCCAGTGCTATGCAACACGCACTGGCCGCACATCTGGCAATCGAAAAGAGCTTTCTTGCTGAACTGTTCCGTCAGGACGAAAATGCCTTCCACCCATCCGCCCCGCTTCAACCAGGGACGCAGCGGCCGAAGCATCCAGTGCGTCGCAGCATATATTTTCTCCAGCCAGCGTGGTTGGTTCCTAAGGTATTTGATCATCGTGCGAGGCTGAACATACGAATGGGCGGGTTCCGTCAGAGTCCTGTTACTCAGAAGCGCCGAAGTATTTGCTATTGGTGCAGGACGTTTCTTTCCTTCAACTAGCCAATCGAGAATGGTCAATAACCAATAGCAATAGGTCTGGCCAGACTGTCGAGGGGCAGGAGGCCATGCGACGTCTTGCTACCTCGGCACCTGCTAATTTCAACCGCTCGGCCAAATTCGTGCGGCTGCCCGCAGCAAGGCAACAAAATTCCCCTTGGATAAGGAGGGGCGACGCTGGCACAAGCCAGCGCGGGGTGGTTGGAACCGGCGGGGAACGCACCACCCCCGCCACGACCTGCGGCCTTGGCATCCCCTCCTCAGCGAGGAGGGGAGTTTTCCATCGTACTTCGAGAGTCACTGACTTATGTCGCTATGTTTAGCTTCCATTTAGATCAAGCTCATCCAGCCTTCTCGTCGCGTCCTTCGGTCTGGACCAAGGCGAATAACCTTTCCGGTGGATACCCAGATTCGATTTCAGACACCACGCCGTCCGCAACCAACTCCGGCTCGCCGTCGTGCTGATTCCAGGGAGACGTCCGCCACTCGGCCAGATACGCGTCCGAGCCGGCCAATCCCGCATGCATCGCGGCTTGATCTATGGCCTGCTCAAAACGTTCTGTCAAGTTGCGGGCAAAGCGCTTGCCGCCGGCGCGGAGCTTGACTTGGGCAGGGATGTCACGCCAGAAAATGATCTGATATTCAACCGTCATTCCGCCATCAACTCCATGACCCGTGACTCCAAGCCACCGTACCCAACGTGCCGGATCTCAAGAGGGAGACCCAACCGCTGCGCTGCTTCCCGGGCCTTCTCTTCCAAAGCGGGGTTCTCGCGCTGAGCAAGATAGACGGCCTGCGAATAATTGCCAAAATAGTCATCACGCAGCTCGGGATAGCGATCCAATCCCAGCTCATGAATCACGAGCGCATCGAACTGGCTCACCAGAAAGTCAGTCAGGAAGAACGTTCCTGGTTCATTTGCCATGATCTCGTCAAACGCCGCCTCTCCATAGATCTCGTAGCAATGAGGCCCGCGAACGCGGCGTACCCCTTCGCTCTCCAGCAAACGGTCTAATTGCCCCCCGGTGCCGCAGTCTCCGTAGACGACGACGACTCGGCCGAACTCTTGTCGAGCCGCCCGGATGCTTTTCTGAATTGCGTCAGGAAGACGGTCTGGATGGTTGTGCAACAGAGCAGGTACTGCCGCGATGTGGGTGTCCCACCCATGCTTCGCTTTCAACTGGAGCACTTCCGGGGCCAAGGCGCCGCACACAATCAGCGCTGTTCCCGACTTCATATTGTCAGTTTCCGGCTGCATTTTTTGACCCGAGCTAGTGTCACTTCGTGGCGATGAAATTCAAACCTCGGTCGAGTTTACTAACTTGCTGGCCCCTCACTCCCAGCCCCTCTCCTACCGGGAGAGAGTGGCCGAAGGTGAAGTCTTGAGAAGACTTCACGCGGTAGCGGAGCCCGGGTGGTAGTCCTACAACGGAAACGCAACCCTCGGCGGTGCGAGGCTGCTCGCCACGAGTAGCGCGGAACGGCTCAAACCTGCACAGGCACCTGGCTGCGGCGTTCAGCAATGAGTTTCTTGGCTGTCTGAACAGCGACCGAAGCGTCACGGCAATAGGCATCTGCACCCACAGCCTCGGCAAAGGGAGCATTCACTGGGGCGCCGCCTACCAGGACAATCACCTTCTCCCGCAGTCCGGACTCCTTGAGCGCCTGGATCACAACTTTCATATAAGGCATGGTCGTGGTCAGCAGCGCGCTCATTCCGAGAACATCCGGCTGCTGCTCGCGAATCGCCGCCAGAAACTTATCCGCGTCATTATTAATTCCCAAGTCGATAACTTTGAATCCTGCGCCTTCCATCATCATCGTCACGAGATTCTTTCCAATATCGTGAATATCGCCTTTCACGGTGCCGATGACCATCGTGCCAATGGTCGGAGCACCCGTCTCCGCCAGCAGCGGCCGCAAGATGAACATTCCCGCCTTCATCGCCTTGGCCGCCATCAGCACCTCGGGAACAAACAGAATCCCATCCCGGAAATCCACGCCGACGATATCCATGCCCGCCACCAGACTTTGGGTTAGCACATCATAAGGAGACATTCCTCTCCTGAGGAGTTCGTTGACTCCAGCGACCACCTCGTCAGCTAATCCGTCATAGAGGTCCTCATGCATGAGTCCCAGCAGTTCGGACGTTTCCATTTGGGCGATGTTAATCGGTTCACTCATAAGCGTTCGTTGCTCCTGTGTTCGCGTCAGCGGTTGTTACACTTCTGTCAAGATCGTACGGGCTACGTCCGCGGACGAGGCACTTTGTTATCCCTGGATGGCTGGCTCTCCAGGCTGGCCGACCCGGCGCCGCCTTCGTTCTCTGAAAGTGGTTCGTTCGGGTGATGGCAAAACTTCGCTGAGATGAGGGAAGGAATCTGTCGCGTGAGGCAGCGCCATGGCCGCGACGAATTCATCCTGAAACTTCGGCTCGACAGCGATGGAAACGTAACGGACGGATCGAGCAAGATGAACTGATTCTGCCCGGCGCTCTCGGTTCAATAAAGCGATGCGAGCCCCATCTCCGGCGGCGTTGCCTGCGGCGATCACACGGCTGAGGTCGCAATCCGGGATCAAACCCAGTACCATGGCATGCCAGGGACTGATATAGCTTCCAAAGGCGCCTGCCAAGGATATTCGATCCACTTTCGAGATTCCGCCGCGCTCCATCAAGAGCTTCACTCCGGCGTAGAGCGCTGCTTTAGCCAACTGAATGGCTCGCACATCGTTCTGGGTCACGACGATCGGATGGCCGTTGCTCGTCTGACGGGCCTCGGCTAGAACTAGCTCAGCAGAGCGGTCCTGAAATCGAACTCTTGGGCTGCGTTCGGCAGCCGAGTCCTGGAAGCGGCCATCCCGATCGATGATCCCTGCCAGAAACATTTCTGCCACGGCTTCGACGATGCCGCTGCCGCAGATGCCGGTTGCCTGAGCCGGCATTGATGGGTCGATCCACTCGTCAGAGCCAATGAGTTTGAAGCGAACTTCCAGCGTTCCCCGATCGATGCGCACCCGTTCGATAGCGTCGGCGGCCGCTCGCTGGCCGTGTTTGATTTGGGCTCCTTCGAAAGCTGGACCGGTCGGGCTGGAAGCGGCCAGCACTTGCTGCCGGTCTCCGAGAAGTATTTCGGCATTAGTTCCAATATCGACAATCAAGGTCATCTCGTCTTGCAGATGGGGAGCTTCCGCCAGCAGCACCGCCATGTTGTCCGCGCCGTTTTGACCCGCGATGCAAGGCAGGACATGAACGCGAGCAGAAGCATTGGCGGAGGTCAGACCCAAGTCGCGTGCTTTCACGTCAAGAGCCCCGCTAACCGCCAGCGCAAACGGAGCACCGCCGAGTTCCACAGGATCTATACCCAGAAAGAGATGATGCATGACGCTGTTGCCTACCAGAACCAACTCGAGGATGCTCCGCGACGAGATGCCAGCCGAACTGGCCGCTTGCTCGGTAAGCCGGTTCAGAGCTTCGACAATTGCCTCATGCAGGCGCTCGGCTCCATCAGGATGCATCATCCCGTAGCTCACGCGGCTCATGAGATCTTCGCCGTAACGCACCTGCGGATTCATCATCGCTTCCGTAGCCAGCAACTTGCCAGTTCTCAAATCCGACAGGTGGGCAACAACCGTGGTTGAGCCCACATCAATGGCCAGGCCGTAAACGCCCTCGGCATAACCGGGCTGGATTCGAAGGACCTCCGCGTCTTGCCAGATGCTGACGGTTACCGCGTTCCGGCCTTCGCGAAGCGCGGGCTGAAGCGTTCGCAACGCCAGGACGTCAATCGTCAGCCCGCGAAGCGACCACTGTGACCCCAAGGCTTCCTGAAGCCGCTCCCAATCGCCGCGCGGATCGTCCAGCCTGGCCGCTTCACACTCCACATAAACCTGTCGCACCGCCGGACAAACATCGATGACGCGATCCGTTGCTGCCTTCGCAATGATCTGCTTGCGGGCTTGACTCTCCTCCGGGACGAAAACGAGCAAGTCTCCCAGCACTTGCGCGGCGCACGCCAAGCGCCGCCCCTGCCGATCTCGCTTCTCCCAGTAATCCTGCTCCCTGCCGTCGATCGGAGCGAGGTGGGCCGAATGCGACCGGAGCGCATGCTTCGCGAAATCGCCTTCTTCAACGGCAATCTGGCACTTCCCGCAGGTTTGCCTTCCTCCGCAGATCGACTCCAATTCCACACCCAGCCGTCCGGCCGCTTCCAGCAAAAGGGTGCCCGGCGGAACTTCGCCTCTCAGTCCGGAAGGCATAAAAACAAGACGGCAGGTTGAGGAACTAGATTCGCCCATCGCTTTAGCTCGCACTGGCTGGAACCGCTCGTTTGCGGCGATCCATGAAGTCCTTCAAGGCTTCTTCAATGGCTGGGTCCAGAGGCGGCGCCTCATAACTTGCCAAAAGCTCCTTCACTTTGTGATTCGCCCGTGTATACGAGTCTTGCGAACCGTTTTCCTGCCAGACCTCGGCCGAGTTGTAGTCAAAAAGTTCTGCGCGGTAGAAAGCGGTGCGAAAGTGCCGCATCGTATGCTCGGTACCCAAGTGGTGACCACCTGGAGGGACTTCCGCGATTGCGTCCAGCGCCAACGCGTCGTCCGACAAATCCATGCCTCGGGACCACGTGTGCAGCATGCCGAGAATCTCACAGTCCAGAACAAACTTCGCATAACCGGCCGCCAGACCGTTTTCGAGCCAACCTGCCGCGTGCAGCACAAAATTGGCTCGCGCCAGCACGGTTGGAAGCATCACCATCACTGATTCGTAACCTGCCTGAGCATCCGGAATCTTCGAGCTGGAGAACATGCCTCCGCCACGAAAAGGCAGACCATAGCGCCGTGCAAGCTGGGCGCTCGCGTACAGAGCCATTTGACTTTCGGGAGAACCAAATACCGGAGCACCACTTTGAAGGTCTATGTTGGTCAGAAAGGAGCCGTAAACCACCGGCGTTCCCGTCTGGACCATCTGCGTGAATACAATCCCCGCCAGCGCCTCCGCATTGAGTTGGGCCACGGTCCCCGCGATGGTCGTCGGCCCCATAGCGCCGGCGAGAATAAAGGGCGTGATGATCATCGCCTGCCGGGCACGGGCATACACCTTCATCGCGCCGAGCATGCGGTCATCAAAACGCCGCGGACTGCTCACGTTGATCAGAGAAAGCAAGGCCGGAGCCTGCCGGATCCTCTCCGCGCCAAACAGGATCTCTGCCATTGCGACACTGTCGGCTGCGTTTTCGGCCGACGTTACCGAACCCATGAAAGCCTTGTCGCTGTATTTGATGTGACTGAACACCATGTCCAAATGGCGAGTGCTTACAGGCTCGTCGGTCGGTTCAACGATCGTTCCTCCGGAATGATGAATGTACGGGCTGAGGAAAGCGAGCTTCACAAAGTTGATGAAGTCTTGCAGTTTTGCTTCCCGCCGCTTCTGTTCAAGGTCCACCACGTAAGGCGGTCCATAAACGGGAGCGAAGACCATCGTATTCCCGCCAATCTCCAGATTGTTCGTGGGATTTCGCGCCAATTGAGTAAAGCTTCGAGGCGCTTTGGCAACATACTCTTCGACCAAGGCAGGATCAAAAAAGGCGATGTCACCTTCCAATCGAACCCCGTGCGCTTTCAAAATCGAGCGGGACTCTTCATCGTAGAAGGCGATTCCGAACTCGCTCAGAATGCGCAACGAAGCCTGATTGAGTCGTTCCACACCTTCTTCGTCGAGCAAATTAAAAACTGGTGGAACATAGAGAATGGGCGACATGGCTTTGGCGGCCATCGCCTGACCTGCCTTCCGTTCCCGCCGATGGACCTTGCGTTCCGATGAATCGTTCGACATTGAGGACTCTAGACCAGTTCCTTGGCATCTGACGCGGTGAACTTCAGCCTTCACTCTGCCTTCCGCAGGAAACTTATCATCATGTGTGAAAACGTGTCAAAAGTTTTCTTGATTCTTGAGATTATACCCTCTTCTCAGATAATTCGTCACTGAAAAATTGACCCAAAAGCCCATCGACCTCCTATTGCCTGTTTGGATCCCCCCTGATCGGCCCAGACCCGGCTCTTGTGGAAGGAAACGCGTCTGCTACCGGAACTAGCTGGACCCGCACAGCGGCGGGTGGTACTCGATGGAGCCAACGATGGTCGTAATGAACAGGGTGACAAAGCCCCACGTGATCAACAAGTGCATCAAGCCGGCGAGTCGATCCCGGCGCAGGACGGTGCGCTTTGAGAGAATCTGTCAAACGGAGTTTACCCAGCTGGTCCGGCTACTCTCCCAAGGCAGCGTTGCAGGCTTTCCCCCTAGAACTTGTTCTAGACCTTCAACCCTGTTGAAGCAGTCGGAAGGCACCGTTCCTCGCCGACCCGAACCTGTTTCCCTTCGCCTCGGCGGTCTAAATCTGCTTAGTCATCGCAGCTGTCGAGCTTAAGTCCGACAGGCTGCTAGGCCCTGGTAAGCGTCTAGGAAGCGGGATCACCTAGTTCCGCCGAGCCTTCGGGACTCTTTCGATTTGGTTTTCCCGGCGTCTGAAGAAAGTGGGTTTGCCTAAACCGACCCGGAGAATTCGAGCGATCTGGCGCAGTTTCGCCTGTTGGAGCGCGAACATCCGCTTCAGGTTCCAGGCCGATCATCAATTTCGAAGGAGCGGCTAATTAAGTCCTCCAAAAAGATTCCTCGTAGAGGAGTGGACGTTGTACTGGGATACTCTTACATACAAATGGACCGTGATGGCAACCTAACATGTCGCCTGGCCGACGGTGGAGCAATTCCGAACTCTCGCGAATGACGACTCTACCGCGGGTTGTATCCGAGGCTAATTCGACTTCTTTCGGGCTTCCTGCTTTGCCTCAAGACCGGCTTTGATCAACCTTTCAGAACTCTGCCAAATGAAATCGGCATCTCCACCAAGTTCTATAAAATGTGCGCCGTGCTTAATCGCCTGCTCAATCCCTTGGCGGTCATTTGCCCAGGCCGCAGTCGGAATGCGCCGTCTTTTGCAAGCATCCTCGACCTTCTTCTTGGCCTCGAGTACTGCTGGATGCTCGAACTGGCCCAGGTGACCGAGGTCCGCTGCAAGATCGAATGTGCCTACCAAGACAACATCAATTCCCGGCACATCTAAAATTTTCTCGATGTTTTCGACGCCTTTCCTGGTTTCGATCATGATCACAACCAGCATGGCTTCATTGGCGATCTTCAGGTATTCCTGCTCTCTCTGACCAAATCCGGTCAACCGCGCGTAGCCCATCCCACGGTTTCCCTTGGGCGGATAGTAACAGGCCTTGATCCCTCTCTCGGCCTCTTCTGGCGTATTCACCAGGTGAATTATGATTCCCAACGCGCCGGTATCAATCACTTTCCCGATGACATCCACGTCGTTCTTATACGGACGAACGAGGGGGACACATTTCGAACCGTTCAGCGGCATCATGAGATTCTGAACGATCTCCTCGTTCATCACGCCGTGCTCCATGTCCAGAATCAGCCAGTCGAAGCCTGCGCGCGCCATGATCTCCGTGATTGTGGGGTCTTTCAGATATACCCAGGTTCCGAAGGTGATCTCGTTGTTCTTGATCTTCTTTATGGTCTCAAGCTGCTGCATGTTCTGTCCGTGAGCGGGAAGAATCAGGGCGCACCACCAGCACCAAACAAGGTAGGTGATTCTCTTTGCAGACATCGAGTTACCTCCATTCAGTTTTGAGCTCCTGAGTATGTATGCCGCGAGGCGCAAGATTCAGTTCCGGGAGATCGGCGGCGGATGCCAGACGTCGAGATCGGATCGCCCTCCCATCCGGGATGACTGGCTTACAATCGTTCCGTTTGGCGGCCCGAGGGTTGTGTTGTCCAAAGTCATTTCCGACGTGGCAGGTAGTTGGGAGCCACCCCAAACAGGGCTTTGGCCGGTCGATCAGACATGTTCACCAATTGATGCGGAGTCCCTTCGGGAAGGTAAAAGCCGTCCTCTGGTTTCAAGAGGAAGGATCGCTGACCTAGACTCTCGGGAGTGTTGACATTGAGATTGCCTTCAAGGAGATAGAGACTCTCATCTCCGCCGTGCACATGCAGATCACTCTTCTGGCCGGGAAGCAGGACAATCTCGCCAGCCGTTATGTGCTCTGTGCTCACCAAGACACCAACCCGGCTCTGTCCCTCCAAGCGCCATAAAATATCCGAGTCCCGGAGTACTCTCATCGTAAAGTTGCCTTCAGCTTCAGGCTTTGCTGCGGGCCACCGGCGGAGCCAGTGATCCTGCCTTTCCTTGAATTCCTTCAACAAGGGTTTTGATTCCCTGTAGCGCACAGGGCCTTCAGCGGCTGGGGGTGGCGCAAAGAATTCGATGACCCGCACGAGGTCAGTCCCATAACTGAAACCATGATGCCAGACATCTCTGCGAAAGAAAGCAGCTTCGCCTCTATTAATGCGATGCACTTCACCTGTTTCTGGATTGTTCAACATCAAACTACCATTAAGCACGTACCAAAGTTCATCTGAGGCGTTTACAACTTTCAGCCTCTCGGAGCTGCGGTAGAACGCGCCAGGCGGCATTTGGAACATTAACTGGTGAATCTTGTCGTTGGAGACGTAGATCCAGTCCGAGGCATATCCCGTGGCATCACTTTCGCCCCAGAATGCGAGTTTCGCCGACTCGAAAGGTATATGAGCTGGCCCGCTGAACGTCGGGCGAGGATAGTTTGGGGATCCGTATTGAGCCACGGCAGGGGCTTCTAGCGTAAGAAGACCCAGGATGGAGAGCAAAACTGCAATAAGAGTTTTCATACACTTTTCTCCCTGGCTTTTTCGAAGCACTCCCTGTCCTTAGCCCCACAACTGCCGCGGCTGGTGTGGCGCGGTGAGGGACACCGCGCCCTACTGGCGGGATATCAAGAGCACCGCCCTTGACCAATGAGCCTCAGGTGAAACACTCGAAGTACTCAAAAGAGAGTTCAAGATCCTTAGTGGATGATTTTGACTGAATCGTTGTCAGGGTTTGGCTCCTGGAGGAAGGTAGCTGGGTGCAACCCCAAAAACCACCGTGGTGGTTTGCTTCGACGGATTGTAGAGTTGGTAGGGCATCCCCTTCGGAACCTGGACACCATCCTCCTGTTTCGCGTCGAACCAGCGGGTTTGCCCGCGCTGATCTAGCATCGCTTTTGGGAAGCGCACGTGCACCTCGCCCTTTTCCACATACATGCCGTTGACTCCGTCGTGAACACGCACTTCCGACTCCTGTCCAGGCAGAAGGATTATCTTGCCAAACGTGATCTGATCGGTGCTAGCCATGATCCCGACCAACACCTGGGTTTTCTCACCTTCCATTCGCCAGAGGATGTCAGAGTCGCCAACCACTCTGTGAGTAGCCGAGCGGCGGGCCTCGCTTGAGGCGGCGGGCCATCGACCTAACCACTGATCTTGCGAGTACTTGACCGGACCCTTCATCTTCTCCCTGCCTATCACACCCCGACCATGTAGCGGAAGGTATTCGAGCACGCGTAGCGGCTCGGTGCCATACGCAAAACCGTGGTTCCAGCTGTCTCTTGGAAGAAAGGCGAGCTCTCCGGGGTGAGCTAGGATTGCCTCTCCGGTCTCGGGGTTGCTCACAACAAAGGTCCCGCTGAGAACGTAATAAATCCCGTCTACAAGAAACAGCGTGGAAAACCGATCCGAGTGGCGAAAAACGTGCCCGGGTTCCATGCCGAAGATTTGGTACATGAGCCCGGTGCCCCCGTGGTACCGCGAATCATGCACTTTCCCAGAGATTTCATCACCCCAGAGAATGCGTTGTGTGGCGTGGAAGGGAACATGAGTGGGTTCGTCGGTCTTTGTTTGTGGCGTCTGAGCCGGTGTTTGCGTTGCCTGCGGTTCAGCCTGTGTTGGAACACCCAACAATAAGACATAAACCACAGATAGTAGTACCATGATTTTCATGGGTCGCCTCCTAATAAGCGAGTTCTCTAAAGTGGGCAGACGGAGCTTTTGCGGCCTCCGCCGCGATGAATCGAGCAGTTTCGACCTGTTCCTTTAGTGAACGGTTGAAGACCCGGGCCAGTCATGCTTCCAGTCAAAAGACCTCCGGCAAAGCCGGAGGCTTGATTTTGTGAACCGCTCAAAGCGGTCTGTTTTTGAGCCACTCGAAGTGGCTACTTGTTGAACATCGTGAGTTGATCGATGCGGTGGTCCTCCTGCTCTTGTTTCTGTATGTACTCGCGGATCTGCTTCTCATCTCGTCCCACGGTCGAGACAAAATACCCTCGGGCCCAGAAACTCTCACCCGTGAAGTTTCTCGGCTTCCCCATAAACGTCCGTGCAATGTGGATCGCACTCTTCCCCTTCACGTACCCGACCACCTGCGACACCGAATATTTGGGTGGAATCGACACCAGCATATGCACATGGTCGCGCATCAAATGCCCTCCGTCGATCCGACTCTCGCGTTGCATTGCCAACTGTTTTAACACTTCTCCCAGTTGTTGGCGCAAAGCACCGTACAACGCTTTTTTGCGATACTTCGGGATGAACACAATGTGGTATTTGCATTCCCACTTGGTATGGCTTAGGCTTTCAACGTCGTTCACTAAAAGTCTCCTTTCCGTGTGACTTTGAGCGGTTCACGGATCGGAGACTTTCTTTTTTCACCCCGGAATTGTCAAACTGCTGGAGTCCCCCAGCAAAGCTGGGGGTTTACCTTTAGGAAATTA
>Ga0187893_10007905_pt1 | contig 17103 bp, 12 predicted proteins | sample MA1701074metaG_FD_139574 | JGI IMG/M metagenome (GOLD analysis project Ga0187893, IMG submission 139574) | White microbial mat communities from a basaltic lava cave in the Kipuka Kanohina Cave System on the Island of Hawaii, USA - MA170107-4 metaG ...
CAGCAACAATCGACCTTTTCCCGTCCCGTACGGCGATGACTCGATACTGAGTCGTCTCACGGCCGTGAGTGACACACAACAGCGTTTTCCCATCGGGCAGCCAATGGGGTTCGTGAAAGTCGAACTCCCCTAAGCTGTCATCAGGCTTCAGGAATAATTTCGCCTGTCCTCCCGCCGACGGTACCTCGAACAAGCCCAATTGGTAAGTGGCGAATACTATCGTGCCTCCGGCACTCCAAGTGGCCCCGAATAAGTTACTTTTAAAGTGGCCGATCAGGACACGGGACCCCCCTCTCACCGGTGACTTCCAAAGGGAGTGGTCGACCGCATACCCGATCCACTCGCTGTCCGGAGACCAGAACGGCCTGGCAGCGCCGCTGGTGTCGGGAATCTCTCGCGGTCGGAGTTGGCGGAACTCGCGGACCCACAGTTTTCCTTCGTTTTCGTAGGCAACCTTGGCCCCGTCAGGGGAAATCACGGGATAGGAAACGCTGTCTCCGAGGGCCATCTCGAATTTTCGAGCCGGAGCGTTTTCATGCTCATCGGTCCTTTGGCCCGCCAAGTACCATGCAATGACGATGGCGGCTCCAACAACCGATGCGGTGACGGCCATCCGAAGGCGCCGCGGAGACGGCCTGACAGGATCGACCTTGAGGCGCCGTAGATCCACCAGCACATCGGAGGCATTCTGATAGCGTTCTTCGGGTTTCTTGGCGAGTGCCTTTGAGACGATCCGGTCGAGATCTCGTGGCAGGCCGGTTCGCAGCGCCGTCAGCGGCTCGGGTTCCGCATTTGCGATCGCGTAAGTCAGCGCCGCTTCGCTCTCTCCCCCGAATGGGAGGCGTCCGGTCAGCATCTCGTACAACAGGACGCCCATAGACCACAGGTCCGTTCGCCGGTCCACTGCCTCACTCTTGACCTGCTCAGGCGACATATAGGCAGGAGTGCCCAGCGAGGCGCCGGTTTTGGTAATCCGCGTCCGATCGCTCACTTGAGCAAGGCCAAAGTCCATGATCTTCACCTGGCCCTCGGCGGTCACCATCAGGTTCGCCGGCTTGATGTCGCGATGGACGATCCCTCTCTCATGCGCCGCCTGCAACCCCGCGCAAGCCTGCATCCCAATGTCGAGCGCTTCGTCGAGCGGAAGAGGACGCTGAGCGATCTTGTCCTTGACGGTGATTCCATCGAGGAACTCCATGGCGAGGAAACCTTGTTCCTCGTCGACCTCGAAAACGGTGCAGACATTCGGATGATTCAACGCAGCCGCCGCCTGCGCTTCGCGGAGGAATCGCTCGCGGTTTTCAATCGCGTCTCGCGGCAGGAACTTCAGCGCGACCGTGCGGCGGAGCTTCGTGTCCTCGGCCTTGTACACCACCCCCATCCCGCCCTCGCCGAGCTTCTCGATAATGCGATAACGTGAGATTGCCTGGCCGATCATGGCCGTCCCAGCCTGAGTGAAATTGTACCGCGGCCGTTAAGCCGACACTGCGCGTGGCTGCTCAACGGACGCGATGTTCCCGAGGACTCTCGCTATTGTCAGAAACGGTAACGAGGACTCCGACATTCCTCGGCGCCACCCATGAAATTCTTTGGTTGCTTGAGCCTTAGGGCTGACGCAAAAACAACTACTCACTCAGAGTCGTACCTAGATCATCACCAAGGCCTGGCCGTCCTTCGTAAGAGGTCGCCGGAACTGTTCTTACCCCTGTAATCATTGCTGTTCGCGGCAACATATGGGCGCGGCATCTGGCGCCTGCCCACCGCGGGCCTGAAGTCCGGGCTCTAGCCCTGCTCTAGCCCCGGCGCCGCTGAATCAGCAAGGGAGTCCGATCCGCGGCAGGTGTTGGGCTTATCGCCGCGCTGGATGCTCCAGAATCTTCGCGATCTCCGCCGCGCAGCTCCGGCTCCGGAGCCGTAGGGGTTTGGGTTCGGGCGCGGCCAGGATGCGGGCCAGATGCGCCGGCTTAAACTCCGCCGCCGCTACGGTCCGGTTGGATGAAAGAGCCGATGCGCGGATGTCATCGATGGGATTCAATTTATAGCTGATCGAGAGCGAGCGGATGCCGAGGACCGCCAACTCGACCAGGGTTCTGCGGTTGACCTTGGTGATGACGAGGTCGCTCGCCACCATCAAACGATCGATCTTCCAGTCTGCCTCGATTACCGTGATGTCGCGCCGCAGCTTCAGACGCCGCGAGAGCAGCGCATAGTCCAGGCCCGCTACCCAGATCAGGTGCTTTTTCGGCCGTTGCAGAGCATCGAACGCGGGAAGTAGCAGATCAAAAGTGGGCGCCATCTCCTCCGTCCAACTCCCTGGCATCACCGTGACTATCGTTGCCGTGGCGTCGAGGCTCAGCTCTTTCCGGGCGCGTAAGCGATCCTTGCGGCGGAACTCGAATCGCGGCTGCACCGGACCGAGGTAGCGAGTACGGCCCGCGGCCGAGGCGGGCTCCGTGTAAATGCCGCGATAGTCCGTGAACAGAATCTGATCAGCAAACCGCAGCGACTGCATGGAGTAATACTCCGGATTCGTGAAGAAGTCGGTGATCAGAGCGGTGGGCTTGCTGAAGATCTTGGCTGCGGGAAGGGCGGCGAATTCTTCATGCGCCACCACCAGGTCCGGTTGGAGCCAGCCGATCAGCTTGCCGGCCATCACGGTGGTTTCGGCGATGCCATTCGCGTCGGAGAGGCCCAGGTCGATCAGTGGGAGACCGAACTCCTCGAGCGTGCGCGCCCCCGTGCCGTAGGAGACGAAGCGGATCTGCACGTCCTCGCGCAGCCGCGTGAGTTCCTTCGCGATTGCGATGTCCGGAATCGCGTGCCCTCGCCCTCGGCCGCGCGTGAAAAACAGCAGCCTCTTTTTGTCACCATCAAACTGGGGAAAGCTCATCGTATATTTTGTTGTGCAGCCGATTGACAATCGGTCCGCAGCTCAACAAGTCTCCCCACATGTACGGTGAGCTAGTCCTTCCGCAACTCCTTCATCAGATCCTGGACCACATCCGAATTTCCCGTCCCCACATCCTTCTCCAGCCGCCGTAATGCGACCCCCAACACGTCCCGGTGATGCAACTTCGATCCCATCCGCTCGCTCAATTTGAGCCACAACTCGTGCAACCGATCCACGTCTTCCGGCCACAGCCGCGGCGGGTGCGGTCCGAGGTTCACATAGGTTGAGGGGCGGTCCGGCGCGATGATTTCGAGTGAGAACGGATGCCGCGGTTCGGGCAACTTTTCCCAGGCACGTCCGATGCGGACCGCGAGGTCTTCCGACGTCATCGTCGCGGACACGCCGGTGACCAGCCGCGACGCCTTCAGATTATGCGCCGTCTGGACCATTGCATCGAACGGATTCGTCCCCGGCACCACAAGCAACTCCGCGGACTTACCTTCCTTCTCGGCCACCGTTACCACGTGGCTGAATAGTTCCTGCTCGTAGTCGGAGAACAGTTGCGAATCGGCCAGATCATATTCACCCGCTCCGTGCGTCAGGGTGCGCACCGTCATTACGACGATATCGTGCCGCTTCATGTTGTTTTTTTGAAGCACCTTCTGCAAGTGGAACAGGCGGTTGTAGTCACGCACGCTCACCAGCACCGATCCCGCCCGCGCATGGAGGTTCTCCGAGCCAACCTCGGGACGATACAGTAGATTGAACTCTTCCATCGGCTTGTTCTCGCAGCGCCGCCGCCGTGCGTTCACCACTTCTGAAATCGTGAACAGCACCAGCAGCACCAGCGTGAATGAGATGCCGTAGATGGTGGCGACTTGCTTGGTAAACAGATTGGCGAGCGCAATCAGGAACAAAGCGGACGTCACCAGAATCAGCCCCACCGGAATCTCGCGGTTGCCGATCTGCAGGTTCAGCGGAGTCTTGTACTCCTGGTCATGGCGCTTCAGCCGCAGCGCCAGGACACCCAGGGATTTCAGGAAGAAGCTCCACACCACGCCGAACGCGTATGCTTCGCCCAATAGATACATGTTGCCGCGCGACCCCGCGATGGTCGCGATCTGCAGCAAGGCGATCATCGAAATCATCCGGTACGTAGTTCCATACCTCTTCTGTGGCTTCCGGAACCATTCGAGCAGCACGCCATCCTCCGCCACCCGGTTCAGAATGCCATTGGCGCCGATGATGGATGTATTCACCGCGCCGGAAAGGATCAACACGCCCACAAATACCACGAAGATATGAAACACGAGCTTTAGCAGATACGGTCCCGCCAGGCTCATCGACAGTCCACCGATCAGGTTGCCCCAATAGAGCTTCCTGGTCTCATCGGGAATGATCATCACCGCGAACAGCGTGATCAGGCCGGTGGATAGCAACGCATACAAGCAAACCGTGTTTGCGGTTCGCTTCAAATTGATCAGCTTGGGATAGCCGATTTCGCGATAAACCTGGGCAAGCGTTTCGAATCCGCTCATCGCGAGCAGAGAATGCCCGAAGGCGATCAGTAAGCCCACGAATGCCAGTTGGGGCCAGAACGTTCCGTCGAGCCACCCAAGCGACTCATGCGTAAACCGAAGGTTCTCGATGGTGGGCGCGGGCGGCAGTTGCACGTCCCCCCGGATCAGCATCGTGATCGGGCTCCAGATCAGGAGGATCACCACCATCACCGTTGTCACCTGCATGATCCGCAGAGCCTTGCTGCTCGACTCGTGAATCCCCTTCAGGTTGCACCACCAGAAGTAGCCGGTCACGGCGACCCCGAAAAATGCCGCGAATCCGTTCGGATCCACGGTAACGCTTTGGTGCAGCATCGCACTGATCTCATTGAACAACCGGCCAAGATATTGCCCTGCGCTGACCACGCTGATGGGACCCGTGAGGATGTAATCGACGACCAACGCCGACACTGAGATCTTAGCCATGAACGGGCCCATCGAGTCCCGTACCACGACATACACGCCGCCACGCACAAACATGCTGCAGCTTTCCATGTAAATGGACCGCACGGCGAAGCTGAACAGCATCACCGCCAGCACAAACCAGGGCGCTGATTTGCCAATGGCCTGCTCGGCAATGCCGCCGACATAGAACATGGTCGACGCCAGGTCGCTCAGTACGATCGCGGCGCCGCGCCAGAACGAAATGAACGACAACGCCACGGTCGTGGCAATCACGACCTTTGAGGATGTGGATAGATTGCGGGGACCGGAAGAAGGGCTGGTACTGCCGGAGGCGGATTCACCGTTGCCAGTGACCGCGGATGAGTCGCCTCCCGAGGGGGAGGCTGCCGAAGAAGATGAATCTGCCATACCGAGGGTTCAGAAAACCCTACGTGACTCTATTCTACGATCAAATCGATGGCCTTTGCCAAGTCCCAGTCAGCTCAGAGGATTGTCGAAACGCTCCGCAAGCATGGTTTTTCGGCTTTTTGGGTGGGAGGCTGCGTGCGCGACCGCCTTCTTGGTATCGAGCCGAAGGACTACGATGTCGCCACCAGCGCCCTGCCCCAGGAGATCGCGCGCCTGTTTCCGCAGGCAATCGCTGTCGGCGCCCATTTCGGCGTGCTTCTGGTGGATGGTATCGAGGTCGCGACGTACCGCAGCGATCACGACTATCAGGACGGACGCCGCCCGGATCGAGTCTCCTACGAAACTGAGCCTCGACAGGACGTGCTGCGCCGCGATTTCACAATCAACGCATTGCTTCTCGATCCGCTGACGGGGGATGTTCTCGACTTTGTGGAGGGCCGCCGGGATTTGCGAGACCGGATTATCCGCACGGTCGGCGAACCCGACCGCCGCTTTGCGGAGGACTACCTTCGCATGCTTCGTGCGGTGCGGTTCGCCACACGCCTGGGTTTTATCCTGGATCCCGCCGCGCTTTCCGCGATTCAGTCCCTGGCGCCTCGCATTCGCGAAATTTCCGCCGAGCGCATCCGCGCCGAGCTCGCGCGCATCCTTACCGAAGGGAGCGCGCGGCGCGGTTTCGAGCTACTCGATCAAAGTGGGCTCCTGCGCGAGATCCTTCCGGAAGTAGCCGTCATGAAGGGAGTTGAACAACCGCCAGAGTTTCATCCGGAGGGCGACGTATGGGTCCATACCTTGCTCATGCTGGAGCAGCTCCACGAGCCGAGCGTGACTCTTGCTCTCGGAGTTCTGCTACATGATGTCGGGAAGCCGCCGACCTTTCGTGTCGCCGAGCGCATCCGTTTCGACGGTCATGTTGAAGTCGGAGCCGAAATGGCCGCCGCCATCCTGCATCGCCTGCGTTTTTCGACGGATGAAATCGCGCAGGTGAAGGCGCTCGTTGCCAACCATCTCCGTTTTAAGGACGCTCCGCGAATGCGGGCAAGCACTCTGAAACGCTTCCTGCGGATGGATCGCTTCGACGAACACCTGGAGCTCCACCGCCTTGACTGTCTCTCGAGCCATCGCAACCTGGACAATTACGAATTTGTTCGCCGCAAGCTCGCCGAAATCCCACCGGAAGCTCTTAAGCCACCACGGCTCCTCACCGGCCGGGACCTGATCGCAGCCGGCTACACGCCTGGCCCGGCCTTTCGAGAAATCCTCGAGGCCGTCGAGACCGCGCAACTCGAGGGCCGGGTTTCCACTCGTGAAGATGCTCTCGCCTTGGCAAGGGGTATCATAGGTCCGTGACGGGCACCACTCCTCTCGAAGACCTTTTGAAGCGCACGTTCGTCGACTTCTACCAGATGGCGGACTTCGCCCGGGACCCGCTCATCTTTTCCCGCGCCGAAGGCCTCTATGTCTGGGATATCCATGGCAAGCGTTACTGGGACGCGATCGGCGGCATCTTCGTCGCCGTACTTGGTCACCGTCATCCGCGCGTGATGGAAGCCATGCATCGCCAACTCGACCGTATGACGTTCGCGCCGCCATTGCATGGGACAACAGACGTCACGCTAGAGTTCATCGAAAAACTCGGCCAGGTCACGCCTGGTGCTCTCCGCTACATAAAGCCCTTTAGCGGCGGTTCAGAAGCGGTGGAGGCATCGCTCAAGTTTGTGCGCCAGTATTGGCGTCAGTCCGGCCATCCTGGGAAGTACAAGGTCGTCAGCCGCTACCACGGTTATCACGGAGCTACGTTCGGCGCCATGTCGGCCAGCGGCACCGGGCCTCGCAAGACGAAATTCGAGCCTCAGATGGGTGGTTTCCTGAAAGTCCTTCCGCCCACCGCCTACCGCGATCGCTTCTCGAATTGGGACGACTGCAACCGCTTTGCGGCCCGGGCGGTCGAGGATGTCATCGTTCACGAGGATCCCGAAACGGTCGCAGCCGTGATCCTCGAACCAATCAGCAATACCGGTGGGATCATCACTCCGACGGAGGAGTATTTCCAGATTCTTCGCGAAATCTGCGACCGGCATCACGTCCTGTTAATTTTCGACGAAGTAATCACCGGATTCGGCAGGACCGGCTCGATGTGGGCTGCACAAACTTTCGGTGTCACGCCCGACTTGATTTGCGCTGGAAAGGGTGTTTCGAGCGGCGCGGTGCCGTTGGCCGCCATGATCGCGCGCGAGGATTTGGGAGAGGCGTTTCTTGGCCGGGCCGAAGATGCAGTCCAGTTCATGCATGGCCACACGTATGCCGGTAATCCGCTGGCCTGCGCCGCGGGAATCGCGGTGATCGACGAGATTGTCGAGAAGCGGTTGTGGGAGAAGGCGCGTCGGCTCGGCGATTTCATCCGCGCACGGCTGGAGGGATTGAAGCGTCACGGCGTCGTCAGTGAAGTTCGCGGCCGCGGCGTGCTTCTGGGGGTCGAGTTCTCCGTGCCGGATCTCGGTGTGGCTCTCAAGCGCACTGCGCTGCAGAACGGTGTCATTCTTCGTGTCGATCCGAATTGGTTCGCCGTGTCACCTCCGCTCATCGCGGAGGAATCGGATCTGGATGAGATGTGCGCGCTCATCGAAAAGAGCCTTCTCCAGGCGATCGACGAATCGGCCCCCTAGCCTTTGGCAACCAGAGAACAGCCGTGCCGGCGGAAGGTGACGAACCGGGCTGAGCGCTGTTAATTAAGCATAGGGCTGTTAAGCATTTTGATGATGCGGTAGGCGGCCTAAGAGGCCGCCGCGCCGGATTCCATCCGGCCCAGGCGGCTATTCCGTCAAGAACGCCATTGTCTTCACGCCGCTCACATCGAACCGCTTTCGGCAGCGCATGTTCTTGCACATCACCTTGTCTTCCAGAAGCACCATGTAACTGGCGGACTTGGCGAATTTCGCGCGGTCCCGTTCATCGGCTCCCGGAGGCACTCGATCTTTCTTGCGCCGCACCAGCCAGGGGAGATCGTACGATTCGGTCTGGCGGCAGGAGGGGCAAGTCAACCTTGCCGGCTTTGCCGTCTTCGATTCCGTATAGAACTGGCGCTCATCCATGCTGTGCCTCGCTAAAACTGCGATCCAGCCGCGTGATGAACTCGTCCACATCGGAACGCACGATGTTCATGGGCGGTGACATGCGGATCACGTTGCCGTAGAGACCTCCCTTCCCGATCAGAACTCCGTTGCGGCGGGTAGTTTCCATTAACGCAGCCGCCTCGGCTGCGGCGGGCTCCTTTGTTTTGCGGTCCTTCACCAGCTCGAGTGCCTGCATCAATCCCAACCCGCGGACTTCACCGATGAGGGAATGTTTCTGCTGCAACGCCTCGAGTCCCTGGCGGAAATGAGAGCCCACATCCTCGCAGTTGCGGCGGAGGTTGTGCTCTTCAATGAAGTCGATTACCGCCAGCGCCGCGGTGGACGTCAGTGGGTTTCCGCCGAAGGTCGAGATTGTTGGAGAGGGGACTGCCTTGGCCACTTCCGTGGTTGTCACCGTCAATCCGATCGGTGAACCGTTCGCCATACCCTTGGCGCTCGTGATGATGTCCGGCACGACACCCCATTGCTCAATGCCGAACCACTTCTCTCCTGTGCGACCCCAACCGGTCTGGACTTCATCGCTGATGAACAGTCCGCCGTACTTACGCACGATCCCAGCGACGATTCCGAAATACTCTTTGGGCGGCGTGATATAGCCGCCCACGCCTTGAATCGGCTCGGCGAGAAAGCCGGCGATTCGACCCGGAGTGGTGGTGCGGATCACATCTTCCACGTCACGGGCGCAGCGAATGCCGCAGTCCGGATAAGTCAACCCGAAGGGACAGCGATAGCAGTAGGCGTTGTGGGCGAACACGACGCCTGGCTGCGGCGCTCCCGCGGTCTTCCAGGCCGAAACGCCCGTGACCGCCATGGCCAAATTCGACCGGCCGTGATAGCTGTGCCGCAACGCGACAATCTCGTTCGACCCGGTGTAGCAGCGCGCGGCAACGATCGCGGTTTCGTTGGCTTCAGTACCGCTATTGGTGAGCATGGTGCGGGTCAGGCGTCCGCCCGGCGTGATCGAGGCGATTTTTTTGGCAAGCCGGACCATGGGCTCGTTGACGTAGACAGTCGAGGTGTGCTGAAGCTGGTCGATCTGCTGGTGCAGCTTGCGGTTCACCGTCTCGTTACAATGACCGACACTGATGGTCACGATGCCGGCGAAAAAATCCAGATACTGGCGCCCGTCGATGTCCCATACCCACTGGTCCTTGGCGCGGGCGATCACCAGCGGCTCCTGATAGTAGTGGAAAACGGCCGGGAAAAGATACTCCGTATCGGCTAGGAGAATTTCCTGTTTGGTCACTTGCTCCATCCTACCGCGCGCCCGGCTCTAAGTGACATAATGGAGGTAACTTGTACGAGTCCTCGCCAATTTGGAAGCTAGTGAGGCAGGTCCGCCGGCGGGCTCTCGGTGTGCTCATCGCCGATCAGGCAACCATCGGCCTTATGGCCTCTCTCGCCGGATCCATCCTCCTGCTTGTTCTCGGCACGCAAATCCTCGATTGGTACTGGCTCGTGGTTCTGTTCTTCGCGGGAACGTCCATCGGCATCTGGCGCACGCTGCGGCGGCTTCCGAGCGACTATGCCGTAGCGCAATCGGTTGACCGGCGCTTGACGCTCCCCGATACCATCTCGACAGCCTTTCACTTCCTCAACACGCCCACGCTCGGGCGGGAACCGATTGTTCTGAGGCAGCGATCGCACGCCGAGCAGGCCGCGGCTTCCATCCATGCTTCGCTAGCCATGCCCTGGCGTGCGCCGCGTCAGATTTATCCGGCGCTTGGCTTATTCAGTATCGTGGCCGTCCTGTTCTTCGTGCGGTACGGGATCCAGGGAAGCCTCGACTTGCGCGCGCCGATGGTGGAAGCCGTCGCTGATTTCTTCACTCCCGGCGGAACCATTCATGCGCGGGCAAAGAAGCCGCCGAAGCCTCCGGGAGAAGATCCGCTTGGGATTGCGTTGGACCGGTCCGACGGCAAGAATCCCGATCTCGACGCCGCGCCGGAAGACGTTTTGCAACAGGTCGACACACCGGATGTCAACGCGCCTTTCGACACCAGAGCCGAAGAGAAAGCGCAACGGTCCCAAGTGAAAGCGGCGGGCGACCAGGGTGAAGATCTCGATGAGGGCTCCGAGCAGGGTGAGCGTAGTTCGGGTGACAACGGCAAGGAAGGGGGCAATGACGCCAACAAGTCCGGTTTGCCTGACCCGGCCAAGAATGCTGAAAGCGCGCGGCAGGGCAATTCCCCCGAAAGCAGTCTGCTCAACAAGATGAAAGACGCCATGGCGAATCTCATGTCGAAGTTGAAGATTCCCAATCAGGCACAAAGCCGGCAGATGGCGTCAAATCAGAAAAGCAACTCCCAGAGCGGGCAGCGGGAACCAGGCGGCGGGCAGAAGGGTGAGAAGGGTCAGGGACAACCGCAGGGTAAAGGTGATCCCAGTGAAGATCCGGATGCCGAAGGCCAGCAAAGCGATCAGCAGGCCCAAGCCGGCGAGGGTAGGTCCAACGACAAAGGTCAGGAGGGCGGTTCGCCGAATGAGGCAAAGTCGGGTATGGGAAAGCAGGACGGCGACAAGAGTCTGAAGGACGCCGAGCAAATGGCGGCCATGGGCAAGATCAGCGAGATTTTTGGGAAGCGGGCGCAGAACGTAACAGGAGAGGTGATGGTCGAAGTCACTAGCGGCAAGCAGCAACAGTTGCGAACGGCTTACGCGCAGCGGGGTGCGCAGCATCGCGAAGCCGGCTCGGAAATTCGCCGGGACGAGATTCCCCAGGAGCTTCAACACTTCGTTCAGCAGTATTTTGAGCAGGTGCGGAAGGGGGAGAAAGCGGGCAAAGCTTCGGAGATCAAGTAGGCGGATGGGCCCGGCCAACTGACGTTTGCCGCTACGCGCTAAAGCGTGCGCTACTTCTGTAGACTAGACTCGCATGGATATAGCGCGAGTGGTTGCCTCTCTTCTTCTGTTGATGTTCGCCATTCAGGCCCACGGATTCGGCCAGACGCCTGCGCGTGCTCCCGACCGGGCCCTGACCGCACTCAGCCAGTCTTTTGAGCAGTTGGTGGAACGCATCAGTCCCGCCGTGGTCCAGATCGCCGCTCGAGGACTTGCGCCGGACAGTAGCACCAGTCCGCCTCTGCTGCGAGCGCAGCGATCGAGTGGTTCGGGCGTGATCGTCGACTCGGAAGGCTATATTGTCACGAACGCGCATGTCATCGGCTTGACCCGCCAGGTTCAGGTGCTTGTACCCTTACCGGCAGAGAGGCGCACCACATCCAAATCCGTGATCAAACCCGCCGGCAAGTTAGTCACTGCGCGGGTCATCGGCCTCGATCGGGAGACCGATATTGCTGTCTTGAAGATCGAAGAAAAGGGTCTGCCCTTCCTACGTTTCGGTGATTCAGAAGCTCTTCGCCAGGGCCAGCTCGTTTTGGCATTTGGAAGTCCATTCGGCCTCGAGAACTCGGTAACGATGGGTGTAGTCAGTTCGACGGCGCGCCAAGTCAGTCCCGATCACCCCATGATCTACATTCAGACGGACGCATCCATCAATCCCGGAAACAGCGGGGGCCCGCTTGTCGATACCGGCGGAGCCGTCGTTGGGATCAGTACCTTCATTCTTTCGAGCTCGGGATCGAACGCCGGGGTCGGTTTTGCGGCTCCGAGCAATATTGTTCGCAGCGTGTACGAACAGGTACGAAAGCAAGGCCGGGTTCGCCGTGGCCAGATCGGCATTCAGGCGCAGACTATCACGCCGGAACTGGCGCGCGCGCTTCGACTTCAACAGGACTGGGGTGTGATCGCCGGCGATGTTGCGCCCGGCAGTGCGGCGGAAGCCGGGGGTGTCGAGATCAAGGACATACTGCTGACTCTCAACGGCAAGACGCTCGAGAATGCGCGCCAATTCGGTGTCAACATCTACCAGCGGGCCGGTGAGACCGTGACCATCGAACTGCTTCGCGGAAACGAGAAACTCACAAAACGCGTGGCTGTGCTGGAACGTCCCAGAGATAGCGAGCAGATTCTCTCGATCGTAAATAGTGATAGCAACCTCGTCTCAAAGCTGGGCGTCTTGGTCCTTAATGTCGATGAGAAGGTCACTCCGCTGCTTCCGCCGCTTCGGCGGCTGTCGGGCGTGGTGGTGGCTGGTGTGGTGTCGGATCCGGCCGGGCACTCCGACTCTTTCCGCTCGGCAGATGTCATCTACGCCGTGAACGACAAGAAAGTTGGAAACCGCACTGAGCTGGAAGCAGCCTTGCGGCCTGCGGAACGAGGCGAATCGGTCGCGGTGCAGGTCGAGCGGATGGGCCAATTGCAGTTCCTTGTAATTGAGATCCAGTGATTAGGCCGGCCTACTTCTTCCCGCTCGATGCTTTTTCAAACTGCGCTTGTGCGTAGTAGTTCAGGACCTTGGCCTCGTTCCTGGATATCTCATAATAGACGGCCCGCAGAAGTTGGTCCTTCCGGTTCAAGAGCGTCTCGCGGATCGTCTGCTGGACTCGCGGATCGTTCAACTCGCGTTGCCCTGCCGGCTCCTTCGACACTACCTTGAGAATGCGGTAACCTTCCGGAGTCCGGATGACCGGCGACACCTGGCCCGGCGGCAGCGACATCACCATCTTGCGCAGTTCGACATGCGCCTGCGCGAGACTCGACTCGGGGATGAACCCAAGGTCGCCGCCGTTCGCTGCCGTGTTGGGATCTTCCGAATAGGCCTGCGCGACGCTTGCGAAGTCTTCGCCTTGTTTGATCCGCGCCTCGATCATCTGGATCTTTTGCCGGGCCTGCTCCTCGTTCTGCGCTTTGTCGGACTTCAGATTCCGCACGTTTGCATCGGGGGTGGGGGTCACCAGCACCTGGGCCAGATGGACCTGCGGCTCGGCCAGGTTGAAGCTCGCCTTGTTAGAGTTGTAAAAATCGGCGACGTCTTTGTCGGTGATTGAAATCTTGGAGGTGATCTCCTTGTTGAACAGCTTCTGGATGCTGAGGTCGCGGCGGAGCTGCGCCTTGAATTCCTCGGCTGTAATCTTGCGTGCGTTGAGCTGCTTCTGGAATTCCTCCTGCGTGTAGGGCGCCTTGATTTCATTGAAGCGAGCCTCGACATCACTGTCCGTCGCGACAAGGCTGAGCTTCTCCGCCCGTTGCACCATGATCTGGTTGTCGACCAGGCTCCGCAATACCTCGAGCTTCTGGATCGCCGCCTGATCTTCGCTTTGTTCCTGTGGCTGATTCGGAAATTGAAGCTTGTACTGCTTGTCCAATTCCTCGTAGGTGATCGCCCGGCTGTTGACCTCCGCGGCGACATTGGTGGGCATGGACCGCTTGCAGGAGAAAAGAGTGAGGGCGATAACTCCTGCGGCGAGAGCGGCCTGTAGGCGCATAAAACCTTTCCATTCTAGCAGTGCCCATGTGGGGTAAGCCCCTCGGCCTGCGGCGGCCTCTCAGGCCGCTCTCGCGGCGGGGAACGACGTATGTGACCGCTTGCTCACCCACGCGGCTCAGCATCGGCTCCGAGCCGCGACCGTAAGGAAGCCGGATCTCGCGATCAGAGACCTGGCTCACGCGGTCCTTCATGAAAGGTCTTGTTCGGCGGGGGCCGGTTCACCACAAGCCAATACAGCCCCAGGGTCTTGATGGTCTGCCGGAACTGAGCGATATCCACAGGCTTCTGGATGTAGCTATTGACTCCGAGTTTGTAACTCTCCACGAGGTCGCGCTGCTCTCCCGACGACGTCAATATGACTACAGGTATGGCGTGGCATTCCGGACTGGCCTTGATCTCTTTAAGGACCTGCAGCCCGTCCACCTTGGGCAGTTTCAAGTCCAGCAGGACGAGCTTGGGCGGATGATCGGGTGAGCGACCGCTGTGAATTCCACGGCGGAACAGAAAATCGAGGGCTTCCTCTCCGTCGCGAGCCACTTCGATTTGGTTTTGCACGTTCTCAGCTTGGAGCGCGCGTAGAGTCAATTGGACATCTCGCGGGTCATCTTCAACCAGCAGGATTTCCACTGCGTCATTCATCCGTGTTCTCCTTTTAACGCGAAGGTTCGCGTTTCTTCTTGCGGTGCTTTCGTTTCGAGCGTCTCCAGAGTGAAGAAGAAGGTGGCTCCCTTTTCTATCTCTGCCTCGGCCCAGATCTGACCGCCGTGCTTATGAATAATGCGTTGCACGGTAGCCAACCCGACCCCTGTGCCTTCGAAGTCCTCCCGGCGATGTAGCCGCTGAAAGACACCAAACAACTTGTCCGAATACTTCATGTTGAAGCCTACGCCGTTATCCCGCACGAAAATCGCGCCCCGGCCGTTCACGGACGTGGAGCCGATCTCGATGATGGCTGGGTTGCGAGGACGCGTGTATTTGGCGGCGTTCGAAAGCAGGTTATAAAAAACTTGCTTCATTAACCCAGGATCACAGTCCACAAACGGCAAGCCACCGACCCTCCACTCAATGTTTCTGCCATCGGTCTCGTGTTTCAAATCTCTCAGCACCTCCTGCGCGAGTGAATGGAGACCTGCCAACTGGAGCTGCGGCTCCTGGCGTCCGACATGCGCAAGGGCCAGCAGGTCGCCGATCAGGCGCCCCATAAACTGGGTACTATCGGCGATCTCTTGCAGAATTCCCTTGCCGGCCGCGTCGAGCCGTGGGCCGTAATCCTCCACCAGCGCATCGGAAAAGCCCTGGATGTGGCGCAGCGGCGCGCGCAAGTCGTGGGCGACCGAATAGGTAAAGGCTTCCAGCTCCTTGTTCATGGCCTCTAGTTCAGCGGTCCGCTGCTGGACGCGTTCCTCCAACTCCACGCGAGCGGTTTCGAGGGCCCCGTCGCGCGCCTGAATCTGAGCCAGCATCTCATTGAAGGCATCGATCAGGACTGCGATCTCGTCACGGTTCCCCGTGGCCGGTGCGCGTACGGAGTACTTCTTCTCACGCGAAACGATTCGCGCAATCTCGGCCAAACGCACGATCGGTTGGGCCGCGATCCGGCGGAAGATCGACGAGACCAGAAGGGCTGCGAACAGGGATACTAGGAAGACCCCGGCGACAATGCTGGCATACCGCGTCAGGCGGTTAGTCATCTCCCGAAGGTCCGACCGGATATAGACCATTCCGGTGAGCTTATCCTGAAACAGAATGGAACGGACGAGTATTAACTCCTGATCCGTGAACCAGTGGGTTTCCATTTGGCCGGCGGGGATTGCCGGCAACGGCAACGCCGGCCCGCCGCGGTCGCGCCAATACATGGCCAGGGGCCGGCCGTCTTTCGCATACACGCCGCCGAATAGAATAGCGGGGGCAGCCCTGAGCGCGGATAAAGTGTTCTCAGCCGCTTGCGGATCATGGAACAGCAGCGCCGAGACGCTGTTGGCCCCGACGATTTGGGCCTGAGTCGACAGGTTGCGCAACATCGCCGCTCGAAACGTGGTTAGCTCGTACACCACAAATGCCGCGCACGCCAGTAGCAGCGCGGCGCCGCTGACGAGCATGTTCATCCACGTCAGCTTCTTCGTGATCGAATAATCGCGTAGCTTCAACATGCCGGAGAGATTTATGGTGTCCTTCTGACGTTGGTCGCCAGTCTCAGGACTTCGGAGCTTAGGTTCAGCCCTGCGCGCCCGGCGGCAGCCAGGTTCACCTCGAAACGCACTCGATTGCCGTCCAGAAGAAACTGAATCATTCCCCCGCGGCGCACGAATTGTGGCATGTCGCTGACGGTTAAGACACTCTGCTTATCCAGCGCGATCAGAATCTCCTTGAGGTCGTCATTCTGAGACGAGCTGATAAAAAGAACGCGGCAGGACGCCGCCTCCTGCGGTTTTGCAAGCCGCCGGACGACCACATGCGCGCGGTCGATGGTTTCGCCGGCTACGGCCGCATCGAGAATCGGGCCGAAAGGATCCTGGCCGAGCACACACACACCGAACGGCTCATCCCCGGCCGTGGCTCGAACAGGCCACGTGACGAATCTGCCAAAGTTATACAGATAGACAGCCTTTACCTGATATTCGGTGGGCTTTGGATCCTGCGCCTGAAGGCCTTCGACACCAACGACGGCGCAGACCACGAGGGCGATAGTCAGATGATACGAAGTATCCTTCATGCGTCACTTTCGCAAAGTTACCGCCGCGTAAACACTGCGCCTGATTCCCACCAGGCCGCCGGGATTTCCTCCGAACTCCGGATGGTTAGGTTGCAGCAAGTTACGCCCGGTCACAGAAAATTCCACAAGCTGGCCTGGACGCCAGGCCAACCAGGCGTCTGCCGTCTGGTAGCTCCCGGCCCGTTGAGTAGGCAAAGCGCTCACATAGCGATAGGTCTGACTGAATTCCAGTTTTCCGGGAAGATTGAGCCAGGATCTCACCACGATCTGGTGACCCGGACTTGAGCCCTCCGTTAGCGCAATACCGGTCGTGTCCAGGCTACCGGGCCGTTTCTGTAGGTTCATATTAAGGTACGAGTACGCCCCGTCCAATTGCCACCACGGCGCTGGCCTCCAGTTCGGCGCAATTTCGAATCCGGACGTGGAACCATACAAGCCATTTCCAAGAGAAATCGGGATTACGAAGTGTGCCGGCGGGGGCGACGCCTCGGCAAAAGCTCGGCCGATCTCACGGCTCAAGAGGTCAGAGTAGCGGTTGTGAAATGCCGTGATATCCACATAGAGCTTCGGGTCGAGCAAGCTCCGGTATCCAGCTTCGTAGCCCACCAGTTTTTCCGAGACAAAGTCTTGATTCGGTGTGACACGCGAGAAAATCGGCGGATTGG
>Ga0187893_10007906_pt1 | contig 17103 bp, 13 predicted proteins | sample MA1701074metaG_FD_139574 | JGI IMG/M metagenome (GOLD analysis project Ga0187893, IMG submission 139574) | White microbial mat communities from a basaltic lava cave in the Kipuka Kanohina Cave System on the Island of Hawaii, USA - MA170107-4 metaG ...
CGGCGCACACGCTGCTCGAGGTGTGCGCCCATCTCAACGGTCGCCAGCCCCTTGCGCGCTATGCGCAGCAGGCCGCGGCGGCCGAAGTGAGCTACCCGGACCTGCGCGACGTCAAGGGCCAGGCGCAAGCCAAGCGCGCGCTGGAGGTCGCGGCCGCCGGTGGCCACAGCATCCTGATGACCGGCCCCCCCGGCACCGGCAAGACCATGCTCGCCGAGCGCCTGTCCGGCATCCTGCCGCCGATGACCGACGCCGAGGCGCTGGAGTCGGCGGCGCTGCAATCGCTCGGGACCGGCGGCTTTCGCGTGTCGAATTGGCGGCGCCGTCCATTCCGGGCGCCGCATCACACCGCTTCGGCGGTGGCGCTGGTCGGCGGCGGCAGCGTGCCGCGCCCGGGCGAGATCTCGATGGCGATGCACGGCGTGCTGTTCCTCGACGAGCTGCCCGAGTTCGACCGCGACGTGCTGGAGGTGCTGCGCGAGCCGCTCGAGTCGGGGCGCATCAGCATCTCGCGCGCGGCGCGCCACGCCGACTTTCCGGCGCGGTTCCAGCTGGTGGCCGCGATGAATCCCTGTCCCTGCGGCTACCTCGGCCACTATTCCGGGCGCTGTCATTGCACGCCGGATCAGGTGGCGCGCTATCGCCGCAAGATCTCCGGTCCGCTGCTCGATCGCATCGACATCCACGTGGAGGTACCGGCGGTTCCGCCCGAGGAGATGGCGGCGCGGCCGGAGGGAGAGGGCAGCGCGCAAGTGCGCACGCGTGTGGCCGCCGCGCGTGCGACGCAACTCGCGCGTCAGCGCAAACCGAACGCCCAGCTCGCCGCGCAGGAGATCGACCAGTTCGCGGCACCGGATTCCGCCGGCGAGCAGATGCTGAAGCAGGCGATCAGCCGCCTCGGCCTGTCGGCACGGGGCTACCACCGCGTGCTGAAAGTCGCCCGCACGGTGGCCGACCTCGCCGGCGCCGCGCGCGTGAACGCGATGCACGTGGCCGAGGCGGTGCAATTGCGCAGGCTGGCCGCGTCGTGATGCCATCGGGTCGGGCGCTCGCGGAGGACGCATGAAAGAGCTGCAGAGCTGGCACGAGGAGCAGCGCTCCGCTCATCTGTACCGCCTGCTGGCGGAGCTGGAGGCGGGCACGGCGCGCTCGCGGCTGTTCTCGGAGCTGGCGCGCGAAGCCGACGAGCAGTCGCGCATCTGGGCGCAAGCCGCGCAGAAGAAGGGCGCCGCGGTCCCGGCGTTCAAGCTGAACATGCGCACCCGCATCGTCGCCTGGCTGACCCGGCGGTTGGGGCCGCAGCGCATGCGCGGCGCGCTGGTCGCCATGAAGGTGCGCGGGATGTCGGTGTACTCCAGCGCCGAGCCGGGGCATCCGATGCCGTCCGCCGGGACCGGTCCCGAGCGGCGGCATCGGGGGCTCGCCGGCGGGGGCAACCTGCGCGCGGCGGTGTTCGGCGTCAACGACGGGCTGGTCTCGAACACCGGCCTGATCCTCGGGGTGGCCGGAGCGACCGCGGATCCGAAGGTGATCGTGCTGTCGGGCGTGGCCGGCCTGCTGGCGGGAGCGTTCTCCATGGCCGCGGGCGAGTACGTCTCGGTGCGCTCGCAGCGCGAGATGTACGAATACCAGATCGGGCTCGAGCGCGAGGAGCTGGCCGAGTACCCGGACGAAGAGGCGGCCGAGCTGGCGTTGATCTACCAGGCGCGAGGATTGCCCGAGGCGGAGGCGGTGCGCCTGGCCGATGCGATGATCGCCGACCCGGCGCGCGGGCTGGACGCGCTGGCGCGCGAAGAGCTGGGGCTGAATCCGGACGAGCTGGGTTCACCCCGGGGCGCCGCACTGTTCTCCTTTCTTTCTTTCGCGGCGGGAGCGCTGATTCCGCTGACGCCGTTCCTGATCGCCGGCGGCCAAAGCGCGCTGGTCGCTTCCATCGCAGCCAGCGCCGTCGCGCTGTTCCTGGTGGGCGCCACGCTCAGCCTGTTCACCGGCCGGCACGCCTGGCGCGGCGGGCTGCGCATGCTCGGCATCGGCGCCGTGGCCGGAGCGCTGACCTACGCCATCGGCAGCGCGCTGGGAGTGGGGCTGTCGTAGCGGAGATCGAGATTGCGCGTTTGCCCGGGAACTCGTATCATTCGCCCATCGCGCCGATTTGATCGCAGCTTGCGGGCGCGTAACAAATACGGCTAAAGCGCGGGGTCACAAGCCAAACCCGACCGCGCAGCGGCCGGGTTTTTGTTTCTTGTGATCGAAATGTCAAAGGACCGGCTGCACCTTCTGCACCAGGCGCTCGCGCAGCGCATCCTGATCCTGGACGGGGCCATGGGCACCATGATCCAGAGTCACCGGCTGGAGCCGCATCAGTACCGCGGCGACCTGTTCCGCGATCACGCCTGCGATCAGAAGGGCAACAACGACCTGCTCACGCTGACGCGGCCGCAGCTGATCCGCGGCATCCACGCCGGCTATCTGGAAGCCGGCGCCGACATCCTCGAGACCAATACGTTCAACTCCACGCGCATCTCCATGGCCGACTACGGCATGCAGGACGCGGCGCACGAGTTGAACCTGCAGGGCGCGCGGCTGGCGCGCGCAGCCGCCGACGAGTTTACGCGGCGCGCGCCCGATCGCCCGCGCTTCGTGGCCGGCGCGCTCGGCCCCACCAACCGCACCTGCTCGATCTCGCCGGACGTGAACGACCCCGGCGCGCGCAACGTCAGCTTCGACGAACTGGTCAGCGTATACGCCGAAGCGGTGGATGGGCTGGTCACCGGCGGCGTGGATCTGCTGCTGGTCGAGACGATCTTCGACACGCTCAACGCCAAGGCCGCGATCTTCGCCATCGAGGACTGGTTCGAGCGGCACGGCGCCTGGCTGCCGGTGATCGTCTCGGGCACGATCACCGACCGCTCCGGCCGCACGCTCTCGGGTCAGACCGTGGACGCGTTCTGGAGCTCGGTGGCGCACGCGAAGCCGCTGGCGATCGGTCTGAACTGCGCGCTGGGCGCGACGGACCTGCGGCCGCACATCGAAGAGCTGGCGGCCGTCGCCGACACCCACACCTCGCTCTATCCCAATGCCGGGCTGCCCAACGAGATGGGCGAGTACGACGAGTCGCCCGAGTACATGGCCGCGATCCTGGGGGAGTTCGCCCGCGCCGGTTTTCTGAATCTGGTGGGCGGCTGCTGCGGCACCACGCCGGCGCATATCCGCGCCATCGCCGAGGCCGTCGAGGGCTGCGCGCCGCGCATCGTGCCGAAGGTGCAGAAGAGGCTGCGCCTCGCAGGCCTCGAGCCGCTGAACATCGGGGACGACTCGCTGTTCGTGAACGTCGGCGAGCGCACCAACGTCACCGGCTCGCGCGCCTTCGCGCGCCTGGTCCTCGCCGGCAACTACGCCGAAGCGCTGAAGGTGGCGCGGCAGCAGGTGGAAAACGGCGCCCAGATGATCGACGTGAACATGGACGAGGCGATGCTGGACTCGAAGCAGGCCATGACCACGTTCCTCAAGCTGATCGCCTCGGAGCCGGACATCTCACGAGTGCCGGTGATGGTGGACTCCAGCAAGTGGAGCGTGATCGAGGCCGGCCTCAAGTGCCTGCAGGGCAAGCCGGTGGTCAACTCCATCAGCCTGAAGGAGGGCGAAGCCGAGTTCCTGCGCCAGGCGAGACTGGTGCGACGCTACGGGGCGGCCGCCGTGGTGATGGCGTTCGACGAGCAGGGTCAGGCCGACACGCTGGCGCGCCGCGTCGAGATCTGCACGCGCGCCTACCATCTGCTGGTGAAGGAGGCCGGCTTCCCGCCCGAGGACATCATCTTCGACCCCAACATCTTCGCGGTGGCCACCGGGCTCGAGGAGCACAACCGCTACGCCCTGGACTACCTCGAAGCCACCCGCGCAATCAGGACGGCGCTGCCGCACGCCAAGGTGAGCGGCGGCGTGTCGAACATCTCGTTCTCGTTCCGCGGCAACGAACCGGTGCGCGAGGCGATCCACACCGCGTTCCTGTACCACGCGATCCAGGCCGGCATGACGATGGGCATCGTCAACGCCGGCCAGCTCGGCGTGTACCAGGAAATCCCGAGGGACCTGCTGGAGCGCGTCGAAGACGTGCTGTTCAACCGGCGGGCCGATGCCACCGAGCGCCTGGTCGCCTTCGCCGAGACCTACAAGCGCGAGGGCAAGCAGGCGGTCGAGGACCTGTCCTGGCGACAAGGCACGGTGCAGGAGCGGCTGAGCCACGCCCTGGTGAAAGGCATCGACACCTGGATCGTCGCGGACACCGAGGAGGCGCGCTTGCAGTACCGGCGGTCGATCGAGGTGATCGAGGGCCCGCTGATGGACGGCATGAACGTAGTCGGCGATCTGTTCGGCGCCGGCAAGATGTTCCTGCCGCAGGTGGTGAAGTCGGCGCGCGTGATGAAGCAGGCGGTCGCGCATCTGGTGCCCTTCATCGAAGCGGAAAAAGCGCGCTCGGGCGGCGTGCAGCGTCCGAAGGGCAGGATCGTGCTGGCCACCGTCAAAGGCGACGTGCACGATATCGGCAAGAACATCGTCGGGGTCGTGCTCCAGTGCAACAACTTCGAGGTGGTGAACCTGGGTGTCATGGTGCCCGCCGAGAAGATCCTGCAGACCGCGCGCGAGCGCCAGGCCGACCTGATCGGGCTTTCCGGGCTGATCACGCCGTCGCTCGAGGAGATGGTGCACGTGGCCAAGGAGATGGAGCGCCAGGGCCTGCGGTTGCCGCTGCTGATCGGCGGGGCCACCACTTCGCGCGTGCACACCGCCGTGAAGATCGAGCCCAACTACCAGGCGCCGGTGGTGTGGGTGCCGGACGCCTCGCGCAGCGTAGGCGTGTGCACCAGTCTGGTGAGCGGCGGGCTGAAGGACGAGTTCGTGCGCAAGACGCGGGCGGAGTACGTGCACGTGCGCGAGCAGCACAAGGGCAAAGCCGGCCAGGCGCCGCACCATGTCCTGGCCGAGGCGCGCCGGCACGGCCTGAAGACCGACTGGGCGAGCTACCGTCCCCCGGAGCCGCGCGCGCCGGGCATCGCCCTGTTCCGGGAGTATCCGCTGGACGAGATCGTGCCCTTCATCGACTGGACACCGTTCTTCCAGACCTGGGAGCTGTCCGGCCGCTACCCGCGCATCCTGCAGGACGAGGTAGTGGGCGAAGCGGCGCGCAATCTGTTCGCCGACGCGCAGGCGATGCTGGAGCGCATCGTGCAGGAGCGCTGGCTGCAGGCGAGCGGGGTAGTCGGGTTGTTCCCGGCCAACAGCGTGGGCGACGACGTCGAGGTGTACGCCGACGAGTCGCGCGCGCAGCCGATCGCCACCTTCCACTTCCTGCGCCAGCAGGCGGTCAAGCCGGAGGATCGCGCGAACCATTGCCTGGCCGACCTGATCGCGCCGCGCGCGAGCGGCGCGCGCGACTACCTCGGCGCCTTCGCGGTGACCGCCGGGCTCGGCATCGAGCCGCGGCTCGAGGCCTACGAGGCGAAGCACGACGATTACAGCGCGATCATGCTGAAGGCGCTCGCCGACCGGCTTGCCGAAGCCTTCGCCGAGCTGATGCATTTGAAGGTCCGGCGCGAGCTGTGGGGCTACGCTGCCGGCGAGAACCTGGACGCCGAGGCGCTGATCGAGGAGAAGTATCGCGGCATCCGACCCGCGCCCGGCTATCCGGCGTGTCCGGACCACACCGAGAAGGGCCCGCTGTTCGATCTGCTGGACGCGCGCGACAACGCCGACATCAGCCTGACCGAAACCTTCGCCATGCTCCCCACCGCCGCGGTCAGCGGCTTCTACTTTTCGCATCCCCAGTCGCGATACTTCGCGGTAGGCAAGATCGACCGCGACCAGGTGGAGGATTACGCGCGCCGCCGCGGCTGGGACCTGGAGACCGCCGAGCGCTGGCTCGCCCCCAACCTCGCCTACGAACCGTCGGCGCGGCGCGAGCCGGTCGAGGTCTGATGCTCGCTGGACGCCGCATTGGGCGAGGACGAGGCGGCGAAGATCGCGCTCGCCGCCAACCTCGGCTATCTCGACAACGATCCCGCGCGCCTGTGGTTCCGGGCTCAAAGCACGGCCAAGCGCCCGCGCGCATAATGGATCAGTGGTGTTACCGCACGCCGTGGCCGAGGGAAATCGACAGCGTGCCGCTCGAATTGAGTTGACTTGATCCCAATCTGTGCGTATAAGCGTCCGTGCAGGAGTCTTTGAGTCTTGTCAGTTGGTCCTCTTACCCGCGTCCGCGGTCCTAGCCGATCTCCTTACTTCGCTTGAAGTTCCCGCATCTCCGGGCGCAAGCCCATTTCAGCATCACAAACGAGGATGAAAGATGAGCAAAGGTACCGTTAAGTGGTTCAACGACGAGAAAGGCTTCGGCTTTATCACTCCCGACGGAGGCGGCAAGGACCTGTTCGCGCATTTCTCGGCGATACAGGACAGCGGCTTCAAGTCGTTGAAGGAAGCGCAGCGCGTCACCTTCGATGTGACCACCGGGCCGAAGGGCGAGCAGGCGATCAACATCCGCCCCGAGTAAGCCGAGCACGCCCGGCGCAAGAAGCCCGGGCGACCGGGCTTGCTTCTAGCACCAGCGCGTCAGCTATCGGCTGAGCGCAGGTCCGAAGGGCGGAGTCGCGAGCGATATCTGCGCGTTGGAATGAGTCGCATCCTGTGAGCCACGCCAACCCCATGCACCTTAACCATCGGAACCCGAACGAGAAGCAAGGCGATTCCTTCAAACGCCAGCGGGAGACGTGGCGACGTGCCTACGCCGAGGCTTGCAGCCTGCGGGAGCGGTTTCCGCGGGTCGAGCTGGTCGTCGTCGATATGGCGTTCACCGATGTGAAGCAGATGGGCACGTACTCCGCACAGATGCGTAGTTTCTCTGCTTCGGCAAAAGCCTTTTTCGCGATTGCCTGCCCTCGAACGCTCTGCCTCGACGGAGGCTTCGATCTCGATTCCGTCGTCCTCGACTTGCTCGGCACCGGGGATACGACGACAACGGGCACCCTGGAATGCCGCGGCTGGGTGGATCCCACACGTCCGGAGCATGCCCGGTGCCTGCTGCAGATGCACTACCGCCTGCGGGTCTTCTACGGCGCGCCGCAGCCCAACCCTACCAAGTGATGCGCGCGCCCGAAGCGCGACTGCAGACCGGCTGCGCTAGTCCTGTGTAGCCGCCTGGCCGGCGCGCCGCACGTACAGCCACCCTCGGTTAAGGCACAAATTGCACTCGTAATTCTCGACGCGTCCCGTCCCGTTGCACTTGGGGCATTGCTTCCAGTTCTCCCGATCGGTGGCGCGGGCACGAATGCCGGCACAGCGCCTGCCCCCGTCCGGCTTCCCGCAGCGCTCCCCGATGTAGCGCGTCGAATATCCGAAGGCGCCGCACACTGTGCAGACCGCAACCGGTTGTTGCTTGGTTTGATAGAACATTTTGTCTCTTCCATTCAGTCAAACCAGCATGCTACGCCCTTTTCGGCGGGTCGAGTCCACGATCTTCAGCCGCTCGCGCGATCGAGCAGCGCCACCGCGCTCGCATCGGGCCGCAGTCGCGTCCGCGCTGCTTCATCCACTTGCCGATCACGGTCTCGGATTCGCCGCCCTGATGGTCCGGCACCCAGCGCGAATAGGTATCGGCGGTGTCGATGCAGTTGCCGCCCGCGGCAACGAACGCGTCCAGCAGCTTGAACGACGTCGCCTCGTCCGCCGTCCAGCCGAACACGTTGCCCCCGAGCACCAGGGCCGACACCTCGAGCCCCGATCCACCCAGCATGCGCTTGCGCATTCGCTCCTCCTTTGCCGTCCGAGTCCGCTCGCCCGGGCGGCGTGCCCGGCTGCTCGCAAGATTCTCGTGACGCGCCGGCGCTTGTCAAGCGCGATCGCCGCTCTCGGAGTCGCCTTGGGCTGAACGAACCGTCGGGATCGCTTATCCTTGCAGTACCGTGCTGTCGACAACAAGAGCAGGGCGAAGGCGGGCGCGTCAGGTGCAACGACGACGGGGTCGATGTCAACGGCTGCAACCTTAGATGACCCTCGCCCGCATTATCGCGATCGTGGTGCTGACGCACATGGCCTTCGTCGCGGCGCGCATGACCGCCTCGCTGTACGCGCTGGCGAACAACGCCTCCACCTTCACCGTCGGCACGATCCTGTCGCTGTTCGCGCTGGTGCCGATGCTGATCGCGGTGCGCGCCGGCCGCTGGCTCGATGCGGTCGGGCCGTGGCGCCCGAGGTTGACCGGCGTCCTGCTGATGCTGGGGGGCTTGCTGCTGCCGGCCGCGTTCCCGTATGCGACCGCAGACGTCGCGCCCCTGCTGGTCGCTGAGGGCAGCGAGCGTGGATGGTGCCTAGCGCCGCCCGGCTCCGTGCGCTAGTGCCTTGAATACCTGTTGTTGGCGCTCCGCCGGCGCGCCGTTTCGCGTTGGCCCTGCGATTGCTGTGAGGCGGGCTCGGGAAGGCCTGAGCTTCCCATCCCCTGCACTCGCCACTTCGAAGGGACAGCTCATCCATGCTCATCCGCCATCGCAAGATAGAGAACAACCCGACCGCTTACTGGGATGACACCCCCCGCACCGCCGCCCGAGTTGCCTGATTTCGCTTGCTCGAGTCCCGAGCGTAGCCTGTTCGCCCATCGTCATGATCCCGGGCTGGTCGCAGAGTGCGGCGCAACGGAAGCATCAGATGGAACCGGCCGATCGCTACCACGTCATCGCGCCGGACATACGCGGGCACGGCGAGCCGACCAACGGCGACTACGGATGGGAAGTCGAACCGTATCACGCGTCGCGGGACAGCTCAAGTTGGCTCAACTCGACGTGTTGGACCGACCTGCGAGGGCGGGGAAAGTGGCCGGGGACCGTGCCCCAGCGCGGTGGCAGCGGTGTGCTGGAACGCGATGACAAGAGACTGTACGCATGCACAGCATCAGGCCACGAGCCTAGCCCAACCAGCCAGGAAAGAGCCCCGCCGAAGCGAGGCTTTTTGCGTTACTGCCGGCGTGCGGCTGCAGACGACAGCTTTCCGGCGACGACGCAGCATATAATGGATGGCCATTGATGATAAGAATCCCGACCTCTGCCGTTTCCAATCATGAAGTGCGCCTCAGACAGTCTCAGCCTTCTCGACGTCGGGGGCGCCCCTCTCCTCTCCCGGCACGCCCGAGTCCGGAAGAGCCGGATGGGTTCTTCGATCCCGGCTTCACTGCGCTCGACGATGCTCGGAATCTGCGTCCACCCCGAGCAGACTGGCGACACCACCGCTCGAGCAGCGCGCCCCGCGGGACGAAAATCTCGGCAGCCTGCACACACGCTCCGCTGCAGCTCCGATGGACTCCACCCGATCCGAGAGTTCGGGTCCCCTTCCAGGGACTTCAAGCCGCCGCATCCAACACCGGGCACGATGAAGAGACCAGCCTCTCCACCCCGGCGCATCCTGATCATCCGGCTCACCGCGATCGGCGACATCGTCATGGCCTCCGGCGTCATTCCGTGCCTTCGGAGCGCCTACCCGGAAGCGCAGATCGGCTGGCTGGTGGAGGCGGGCAACGAGGATCTGTTGCGTCACGATCCCAGGCTCGACCGGGTCTTCGTCTGGCCCAGGCGGCGCTGGCGCGATCTACGCCGGCAAGGACGTTACCGGCAGTGGTGGCACGAATTCCGCGCGTTGCACCACGAGCTGAGAACACAGCGCTTCGACTGGATACTGGATCTTCAGGGTCTTTTGAAAAGTGCGATCTGGGCGCGGCTGGCAGGAGGCTCGCGGCGTATCGGCCTGGGTTCGAAGGGGCGAGACGATCGCCGCCTTGGGCGGAGACGGAGTGATCAACCTCGCCGGGCGCACGCGCCTCGACGAATGCGCGGCGGTCGTCCAGCACGCAGGACTGGTCGTCGGGTCGATACCGGCTGGACGCACCTCGGAATCGCGATGCATCGCCCGACGCTGACCTTGCTCGGCTCGACCGATCCGTATTTCGAAACCGGCTCGGCCGCGGCACGAGTGCTCCACCATCCATTGCCCTGCTTTCCCTGTTACCGACACCCGAGCTGCGACGGCGCCTACACTTGCATGCGCCTGCATACCGTCGACAACGTGTTGTCGGCGGCGCGGGACTTGTTGCGGGGCCGTGGCGGGCCGGTCGACCGGAACCGGGAACCGATGTCGGCCGGAAGCTGACCCGATGTGCGGCCTCGCCGGCATCATCCTGCCCGGAACCCGGGTCGACGCGGGACTGCTCGAACCGCTGGCGAGGCAACTCAGGCACCGCGGCCCGGACGGCCAGGGGCTGTTTTGCGAGGGTCCGTTCGGCCTGGTCCATACGCGCCTCGCCATCATCGACCTCGAAGGCGGACGTCAACCCCTCCTCGCCGATGGCGGCCGGCTCGCGCTGGTCGCCAACGGCGAGATCTACAACTACCTGGAACTGCGGCAAGCACTGGAATCGTCCGGGGAAGTGTTCGCGACGCACTCGGACAGCGAGACCATCCTCAAGGCCTATGCGCTGGACCCGCGGCATTTCGTGGAACGGCTGCACGGCATGTTTGCTTTCGCGCTGTACGACCGCGAGCGTCAACGCCTGGTCCTCGGGCGCGATCGGCTCGGCATCAAGCCGCTGTTCTATGCCCTGCTGCCGGATCGGCTGGTGTTCGGCTCGGAGATCAAGGCCATCCTTCCCCTCTTGCCGAAAACCCCGGAAATCGACCCGGAAGCCTTCTCGCAGTTCCTCCACAATCACTGCAGCCTCGGCGGATCGACGCTGTTCGCCGGCATTCGCCGCGTGGCGCCGGGCGAACTGATCGAAGTCGATGCGAACCTGAATCTGACCCGTCGGACCTATTGGAGCGCGCTGCAGGTCACTCCCCGCGAGATCGGCTGCGCCGAAGCCGCCGAGGAATTCGACGCGCTGTTCCGGGAGGTCATGAAGGAGCATGTGCGTTCGGACGTGCCCTACGGCTTGTTTCTTTCCGGCGGCAACGATTCGGCGATCCTGCTGGCTATGCTCGGCCGCTGGCAGACGCAGCCGGTGCGCACCTTCTCGATCGGCTACGTCGATGCCGCGATGAAGGATGAGCTCGGCGACGCGGAACGCATCGCCACACTCTGCGGTAGCCGACACACTTCGATCAGGGTCGAGCGTTCGGCGTTGTTTCGGCGGATCCCGCACACCGTCTGGGCGGCCGACGATTTGATGCGGGACTACGCGAGCCTGCCGACCTCGGCGCTGTCCGAAGCGGCCGGGAAAGAGCTGAAGGTCGTGTTCACCGGCGAGGGCGGCGACGAAGCCTTCGGCGGTTATCGGCGCTACCGTCAGCCGCGCCCGGTGTGGTGGCTCAGGAACCTGCTGGCTCCCGGAACGGGGGGCTTTCGCACCCGCAGCGAGTGGTGGAGGACGCGTTCGCAGCGGCTCCTCGGCAGTACGCTGGCAACACAGAGTCAGCTGTTTCGAACCCCCTACCTGAACGCCTGGCAACAGGCACCATCCTTCTGGACCCATCTGCAGCACTGCCAGTACACCGATCTGGTCACCGATCTGCCGAACAGTCTGCTGGTCAAAGTCGACCGGATGATGATGGGCTTCGCACTGGAAGGAAGAGTCCCATTCCTCGATCACCGCGTCGTGGAGTTCGGGCTTTCCTTGCCGGACCGGCTGAAAATCCGCGCAGGACAACCCAAGTTCGTGCTCAGGCAGTGGGCGGAGCGATTGCTGCCCAAGGATCACCTATACCGGAAAAAACGCGGATTCACCGTGCCGGCCCGCCAATGGCTTTCGGGCGATTTTCTCGACGCGTTGGAACCCAAGCTGACCCGCAATCGAGCAGTCGGGGAATGGTTCGACACCAGCCATTTTCCCGCGCTGTTCCGGGCGCAGCGGCGGCGCGGCAATGCCGCCCGCGAGATCTTCTGCCTGATGCAGTTCGCGATCTGGCATCGGCTGTTCATCGAGCAACCCGGCCTTCGTCCGACTCCCGACGAGAATCCGTTGGACTGGATCGGCTGATCTTCTGAGACGCCTCCCGGGCCCCGCGGGAAATGGGTTCGGCCAACGAAACCGCTGCCGGTTATGATTGGTATTCTGGTATTTCGCGCACGATGAACGAGGCCACGGAAAGGGAACGCATGGACAATGGCATGGTGGTCTACCGCCGGCTGCTCGGGTAGGGCTTGCCCTACTGGCGTGTGTTCGCGCCGTCGGTGCCGGCGATGGTCGTCTATGCGTTGCTGGGACCGGCATTCGGCTGCCGTTCGGGTTAAAAGCCGCAGATACTCGGCTGCCTTCTGCTCGCCTTTCATGATGTCCACGGGGTGCAGCGCGTAACGGATGCGCAGCTCCTCCAGCGTGCAGGATGCCTTCGACCCCTTGGGAGTGGCCCAGATGTACAGATCGATGGCCGGCCGAGCCATGTTCGCCTCCGGGGGCTCCCGCTACGCCGCGAGCGGCATCGGCGATCCGTCCGACATGTGCGTGGGCTGACTCCTGCGGACGCTCTCGCGCTCCTGCATTTCGTTGTACCAGCGCTTGATGTGCGGGCAGTCCTTGGGGATTTGCATCTCGGGCGCGTGACCGAAGTCGACGACCGTGATGGTGGTGATATCGGCCACGGAGCGCCGCGCGGCCCGAGCGCGCTATCGCTCTGAGCGCGCTCGAAAAGAAGCCGCGCGCGAGGCCGGCCGAGACGAGCGGGACGCCCCCGCCTGACCGAGATCCGGACGGTGGCTGTGCAGAAACGGTACGGGGCGCTGTCCCCGGGCCTGACCAAATGGCCCCGATCGCATATGCTTGCGTTCGAGACGGTGTCGACAACAAGATCAAGGCAAAGACGAGTGCGTCACGCACATGAGCCACGGGGGCGATGGTGAGCGGCCGTAACCCGCGATGACGCTCGCCCGCATCATCGCGATCGTGGTGCTGACGCACATGGCGTTTGTCGCAGCGCGCATGACCGGTTCGCTGTACGCGCTCGCGAACAAGGCGTCCACCTTCACCGTCGGGGCGATCCTGTCGCTGTTCGCGCTGGTGCCGATGCTGATCGCGGTGCGCGCCGGCCGCTGGCTCGATGCGGTCGGGCCGTGGCGCCCGACGTTGACCGGCGTCCTGCTGATGCTGGGGGGCTTGCTGCTGCCGGCCGCGTTCCCGTATGCGACCGCAGACGTCGCGCCCCTGCTGGTCGCGGCCGCGCTGATCGGAACCGGATCGACCTTGACCCAGCTGGCCGTGCAGCAGGTGGTCGGCGAGCGGGCCGATCCGAACCATCGCGCGGCCGCGTTCTCGTGGCTGGCGCTGGGCGCCTCCATCTCCGGCTTCGTGGGCCCGGTGCTGAGCGGATTGGTGATCGACGCCTTCGGTCATCAGGTCACCTTCGCGGTCCTGGTCGCCGCGATGCTGCTGGCGCTGGCGCTGGTCTGGGCCAATCGTGCGCTGTTGCCTGCGCGCGAGGGCAAGGTGACCGGCCCCGAACCGCTGCACCCGTTCGAGCTGCTCAAACACACCGAGCTGCGGCGCGCGCTCATCGTTACCGGCCTGATCTCGATGTCGTGGGATCTGCAGACCTTCGTGGTCCCGGTGCACGGCACCAGCGTGGGCCTGTCCGCGTCGCAGATCGGTTTCGTGCTGGGGTGCTTCGCGGTGGCGACCTTCAGCATCCGTCTCGCCATGCCCTGGCTGTCGCGCCGTTTCAGCGAATGGCAGGTGCTGACTTATACGCTGATCAACACCAGCGTCGTCTTCGTCGTGTTTCCCTTGTTCTCGTCGCTGGCGCCGCTGATGGTGGTGGCGTTCGCGCTCGGCCTCGGGCTCGGCGCGGCGCAGCCCAACGTGATGTCGCTGCTGCACTCGCGCTCGCCCGGGGGCCGGGTGGGCGAAGCGCTGGGGCTGCGCACCACCATCATGAACAGCAGCCATGTGGTGCTGCCGCTGGTGTTCGGTGCGTTCGGCTCGGTGCTGGGTGCGGCCGCGATGCTCTGGGCGATGGCCGCGCTGGTCGGCGCCGGCGGCAGCGCGGTGCTGCGCTGGCGCAGGCAGGGATGATGGCGGGCGGGTATATTCCCCGGCACGGCAGCCCAGTAGAGAGCGGGAGGAAACCATGCAACGCATGACCGGTGGCCGGGCGGTCGCCATGGCGCTGAAGGCCGAAGGCGTCGAGCAGGTGTTCGGCATCGTCGGCACGCACGACTGTCCGCTGTTCGACGGCGTGTTCGACGATCCGGCCTTCAAGGTGGTCACGGTGCGCCACGAGCAGGGGGCCTCGCTGATGGCCGCGGGCTATGCGCGCGCTTCGGGGAAAATCGCCGCCTGCTTCGTGGTGCCGGGGCCCGGCCTCACCAACGCGCTCACCGGCATCGGCATGGCCTATTCGGAGTCCGCGCCGATGCTGGTCTTCGGCGGGCAGAACACGCTGGCGCAGCTCGAGCGCGAAGGCGGACATTTCCATGAGCTGGCGAATTCCGTGGCGGTGGCGGGCTCGGTGTGCGGTTACGCGACCCGGGTGAGCGCCGCGCGCGACGTCCCGAAGGTGATCCGCGAGGCGGTGCGCACGATGCGTTGCGGGCGTCCGCGTCCGGCCTACATCGAGATGCCGCTCGACGTTCAGAGCGGCGAGGCCGATGTCGCGCTGCTGCCGCCCGAGCGCTTCAGCCGTCCGTCCGGCGATCCGGCGGCGATCGCGCAGGCGGCCGAAGCGTTGACCGCGGCGAAGCGCCCGTTCGTCTTCGCCGGGGGCGGCGTCGAGAGCGCGGGCGCCACGGCGTCGCTGGCGCGGCTGGCGGAACTGCTGGGCGCGCCGGTGGTGACCAGCGTGTTCGGCAGAGGGGCGATCTCCGACCGGCATCCGCTCGCCCTCGGCGACGGGTGGGGGCGGTTCGATCTGTACGGCGAGCTGCTCACGCAGGCGGATCTCGCACTGGTGGTCGGCTCGCGCATCGACGTGGTCTCGGATTGGGAACTCGCGGCGCGCTTCCCGCAGCGCATCCTGCAGGTCGATATCGATCCGCTGATGGTCGGGCAGCGCCGGCCGGTGGAAGTGGGCATCGTCGGCGACGCGGCGCTCGTGCTCGACGCGCTCATCGCCCGGCTCGGCGGCGGTCGAACGCGGGCATCGTGGTTCGACGCCGAAGGCTTCCGGCGGCGCAAGCAGGCGGCGCTGAAGGAACGCGCCGCACCGGTCGTCGAAGTGATCGAGGCGCTGCGCGCCGCGCTGCCGGACGACACCATCTTCGTCGACGACCTCACGCTGGTCGGCTACTGGATGCCGTTGCTGATGCCGGTGTATCAACCGCGCACGCTGATCCATCCCGGGACCTACGGCACGCTCGGGTACTCGCTGCCGGCGGCGATCGGCGCCAAGCTCGCCTGCCCGCAGCAGCCGGTCGTGTCGATCTGCGGCGACGGCGGTTTCCTGTTCACGATGCAGGAGCTGGCCACCGCTAGCGCGCTGGACCTCGACCTGATCGCCCTGGTGTTCAACGACAACGCTTTCGGCGCCATCCGCCAGTATCAGGATCGCATGTTCGGCGGCCGCCACATCGGCGCGGCGCTCAACAACCCCGATTTCGTGAAGCTGGGCGATGCCTTCGGCGCCCAGAGCATGCGCGTCGAACCGAAGGAGCTCGGTGCCGCGGTGCGACGCGCGCACCAGGCCGGAGGCTTGTGGTTGATCGAAGTCCCGTTCGCACCCCGGGGATCGGTGGAGATGGTGCCCTGGATGCCATGAAGCGATCGGTGGTTCCAGATACGAACTCGGATTTCGGCCGCTACGGCCCGCCAACCCTTCTGCGCTCGCTGATATCGTTCGCACAGAACTGCCCGCACAACTGGCTGGGACAGCAACTTGCGCAGATCGTGCGCAAACTGGTGCTGTGGGCGGGCCCGCTGCCGATCGACGTGACGGTCGGGCCAGTCAAGATGCGGTGTTACCTGCGTGACAACAGCGCCGAGAAGAAGTTCGTTTTCATGCCATGGCGGTACGATCGGCGCGAGCGGCAACTGCTCCTCGAGGCCCTGCCTCGCAACGGCGTTTTCGTGGACATCGGCGCGAATGTCGGAATCTACACCCTGGTCGTGGCGACGCATCTGAGCTCGCAAGGACGCATCCTCGCCCTGGAGCCCAATCCACCCGCCTTCGAGCGACTGTGCTTCAATCTAAGGGCAACACGCTCGGGGCGTTCCGAATGGCCTGCGATCGACGCACTTCGAGTCGCAGTCGCCGACGACACGCGCGAGGTTTACTTGCACCTGGATCGCGAAGACCTTGGGTGCAGCAGCATCGCCCCGCGTGCAGCGGCGCTTGCAAGCAAGGACTCCGCGGCGCAGGCAGAGGTGGTCCGGGTGAGCTGCAAGCCTCTTCTGGCGCTGCTAAAGGAGCGATCGATTCCGAGGGTCGACGCCCTCAAGATCGACATCGAAGGAGCAGAAGATCTTGCGCTGGTCCCTTATCTGAGGGAGGCGGCGGACGACGCGCTTCCGAAAACCATCGTGATCGAGAATTCCGAGCATCGCTGGAAGCTGGACCTCGTCGGAGCGCTTGCCGATAGAGGCTACGCGGCCCGGATGCGCTCCCGCATGAACACCGTGTACCGGCGTCACGGCGGCTGAGCACACGGGCGCCGGCGATCGAGCGAGAAGCGGACCGGAGTTGCACCATGCGAGGTCATGCACGCCCTGCGGCCGGGATACGCCTCGTGCTCGGCGACATCACCGCCGTCCAGGCGGGCGCGATCGTGAATGCGGCGAACGAGCGGCTCCTGGGAGGCGGCGGCGTCGATGGGGCCATTCACCGCGCCGCGGGTCCGGAGTTGTTGGAGGCCTGCCGTGCCATCCCGGAAGTGCGGCCGGGTGTTCGCTGCCCGACCGGCGAAGCGCGCCTGACACCGGGGTTCCGGCTTCCGGCCCGGTTCGTGATCCACACCGTGGGGCCGGTGTGGCGTGGCGGTGATCGCGCGGAGGATGCGCTGCTCGCGTCGTGCTACCGGAGCGTTTTGGCGCTGGCTGCCGAGCACGGCATACGGTCCATCGCTTTTCCCGCGATCAGTTGTGGCGCATACGGTTATCCCGTGGCGCGCGCGGCCCGGATCGCCGTGCGCGAGATTCGTGCGGCGCTGGAC
>Ga0187893_10007907_pt1 | contig 17101 bp, 17 predicted proteins | sample MA1701074metaG_FD_139574 | JGI IMG/M metagenome (GOLD analysis project Ga0187893, IMG submission 139574) | White microbial mat communities from a basaltic lava cave in the Kipuka Kanohina Cave System on the Island of Hawaii, USA - MA170107-4 metaG ...
AGCCAGAGCAGGTAGTCGCCGCGCCAAGGTGGAGGACTTTGTTCTTCAGTTTTGATCTGTTTTTCCGGGGCTGAAGAACTCGAAACCCATGCAAGCAAGGCACAAAGCACGGCGAAAACCCCGTAGAGGCCGGACCAGCCGAGCGACTGCCCGGCGTTGCCGAAGACGGGCTCTACCGCGAACGGGTAGCCGACGAGGGCGAGCAGCGACGCCAGGTTCGAGACCGCGAAGAGGCGATACGGGTCGGCGCCCGGGCGCGCGCGCGCAAACCATGCCTGCAGCAGCGGGCTGGTCGCGGCGAGCAGCAGGTACGGCAACCCGACCGTGACTGCGAGCAGGAGCAGGATGCGCGTGATCGGCTCCTCGGAACCGTCCGGCTTCCAGGCCTCGGACGGAACGATCGGCAGCACGAGGAGCGAGGCGGCGAGCAGCACGCTGTGCAGCACCGCCTGCGCGCGCGGCGCGAGCCTCGCGTTGGTCGCGTGCGCGTAGCCATAGCCCGCGAGCAGCAGCATTTGGAAAAAAAGCAGGCAGGTCGTCCACACGGCCGCGGTGCCGCCGAACCAGGGCAGGATCTGGCGCGCGATCAACGGCTGCACGAGAAACAGCAGGAACGACGACAGAAAGATGGTGACGCCGTACGCCATCGCTCGGGGTTTACCGAGTGTGCGGGTTCAGATCCGCTTCGCGAGCTTCGCCGCGAGGCCGGTATAGGCCGCCGGCGTAAGCGCGAGGAGCCGCTTCTTCGCCTCGGCCGGCAGCGGCAGCCCGCGCACGAAGGCAGCAAGCTCCTTCCGCCCGAGGCGCCGGCCGCGCGCGAGGCCCTTCAGCTTCTCGTAACCGCCGGCCGCGCCGTGGCGGCGCATCACCTGCTGCACCGCCTCGGTGAGCACTTCCCAGTTGGCCTCGAGGTCGGCCGCCATGCGCTGCGGATCGGCCTCGAGCTTGGCGAGGCCGCGCAGGCAGGCGTTCCATGCGATGAGCGTGTGGCCGAGCGCCGCGCCCGCGTTCCTGAGCGCGGTCGAGTCCGAGAGGTCGCGCTGCCAGCGCGACACCGGCAGCTTGTCGGCGAGGTGGCGCAGGAGCGCGTTGGCGACGCCGATGTTGCCCTCGGAGTTCTCGAAGTCGATCGGGTTCACCTTGTGCGGCATGGTCGAGGAGCCGACCTCGCCCTTCTTCGGCTTCTGGCGGAAGTAGCCGAGCGAGATGTAGCCCCAGACATCGCGATCCAGGTCGAGCAGCACGGTGTTGGCGTGCGCGTAGGCATCGAAGAGCTCGGCGAGGCCGTCATGCGGCTCGATCTGGGTCGTGTACGGATTGGCTTCGAGGCCGAGGCCCTCGACCACCCGCGCGCAGAAGCGCTCCCAGTCGAATTTCGGGTAGGCGACCGTGTGCGCGTGGTAGTTGCCGGTCGCGCCGTTCATCTTGCCCTGCAGGGCGACGCCGGCCAGCCGGGTGCGCGCGCGGCGCAGGCGGTGGACGAAATTCGCGAGCTCCTTGCCGAGCGTGGTGGGCGAGGCCGCCTGCCCGTGCGTGCGCGAGAGCATGGCGCGTCCGGCATGGCGGTGCGCGGCCTCGCGCAGCGCAGCGATCAGCGCGTCCAGCTTAGGCAGCATGACCCGCTGGCGCGAGTCCGCGAGCATGAGCGCGTACGAAAGATTGTTGATGTCCTCCGAGGTGCACGCGAAGTGGACGAATTCCAGCGCGCCCTCGATTTCGCGGCTCTTGTCGAGCTTCTCGCGAAGCCAGTATTCGATCGCTTTTACGTCGTGATTGGTTTTTGCCTCGAGCGCCTTTATCTGTTTTGAATCGTTTTCCGAGAATTTCTCCACTAACCCCTTCAAGGAAGACAAAACCTTCCTGGAAAAGGGCCCCAGCTCTGCGATGCCCGGTTCGGCTGCCAGCGCCTGCAGCCAGGCGAGCTCGATTCGCACGCGGTAGCGGATGAGCGCGTGCTCGCTGAAATAGGGCCGGAGGGGGTCGGCGCCACCTGCGTACCGGCCGTCGAGCGGCGACAGCGCGGTGAGCGGGGAAGCCATAGGTTCTATTATAAAGGGGTGCGGTTTTCTCTTTCCCGAGTGGCAGAGGAGGCAAGAAGCTGCACGGTCTGCAGCAAGCACCTGCCTCACGCGCCGCGACCGGTCTTTCTGGTCGGCGCAAAAGCGCGGCTGCTGATCGTCGGCCAGGCGCCGGGCCGGCGCGTGCACGAGACCGGTATTCCCTGGAACGATCCTTCGGGCGACAACCTGCGCGACTGGCTCGCGCTCGATCGAGCCGCGTTCTACGACACCGCGCGCATCGCCATCGTGCCCGCCGGATTGTGCTTCCCCGGAACCGGCCCGAACGGCGACCTGCCGCCGCGCCCCGAGTGCGCGCCGCTCTGGCAGCCGCGCTTTCGCGCCGCCCTGCCGCGCATCGAACTGGTGCTCCTCGTCGGCAGCTACGCGCAGGCCTATTACCTTGGTGAAAATTTGAAAGAAAACGTCACCGAAACGGTGCGCGCCTGGCGCGAGTATCTGCCGGAGTTCCTCCCGCTGCCGCATCCCAGCCCGCGCAACCGCCTGTGGCTGAAGCGCAATCCGTGGTTCCTGCGCCGCGTCATCCCGGCGCTGCGCCGGCGCGTTAAAGCGCTCGTCTAACCGCTATAATTCGCGCCCGCCATGAAGCTGCTCGGCTCGCTCGCCAGCCCCTACACGCGCAAGGTGCGCGTCGTCCTCGCCGAAAAGAGAATCGAGTGCGAGTTCGAGAAGGTCGACGTCAGCCCGTCCGACAACCCGGTCAACGCCCATAACCCGCTCGGCAAGGTGCCGACGCTGATGCTGGACGACGGCACGGCGCTTTTCGATTCGCGCGTCATCGTCGAGTTCCTGGACAACGTCTCGCCGATCGCGCGCCTCATCCCGGAGGACAACCGCGAGCGCGTCGCGGTTCGCCGCTGGGAGGCGCTCGCCGACGGCGCGCTCGATGCGGGGCTTCTCATCCGCTACGAGTCGCTGCGGCCGAAGAAGGAGCAAAGCGAGGCCTGGGCCGGCAAGCAGACCGGCAAGCTCGAGCGCGGGCTGGAGATGCTCTCTGCGGAGCTCGGCGACCGCACCTGGTGCCATGGCGACCGCTATACGCTCGCCGACATCGCGCTCGGCTGCTGCCTGGGCTGGGTCGACTTCAGGAAGCCCGCCGGCGTGAGCTGGCGCGGCCGGTTCGGCAACCTCGAGCGCCACTACGACCGCCTGATGGAGCGCGCCGCGTTCGCGGACTCCGTGCCGGTCGCCTGAGTTGCCGTCGTTCCCGCGGAAGCGGGAACCCAGGTTTCAGCTGATCACCGCGCCGCCAAGGCACACCGCACCGTCGTAAAGCACGACGGACTGGCCCGGCGTCACCGCCCATTGCGGGCGCGCGAACTCGACCGCGAGCTCGCCGTCCTGCGCGCGCGTGACGAGACACGGCGAATCCGCCTGGCGGTAGCGCGTCTTGGCAGAATGCGTGCTGCCCGTCTCCGGCGCCTCCCCGCCCACCCAGCTCGCGTCCTGGGCGCGTAGCGCGCTCTTCAGCAGGAGCGGGTTGTCGTGGCCCTGCACCACGATCAGGGCGTTCGAGCCCGGATCCTTCCGCGCCACGTACCAGGCGTCGCCCGCCCCGCCGATGCCGATGCCCTTCCGCTGGCCGATGGTGTAGAAGGCGAGCCCGATGTGCGTCCCGACCCGCATGCCCTGCGGCGTCATGATCGGCCCCGGGTCGCGCGGCAGGTAGCGATTGAGGAACTCGCGGAACGGCCGCTCGCCGATGAAGCAGATGCCGGTCGAGTCCTTCTTGGCGTGGTTCGGCAGGCGCGCCTCGGCGGCGATCTCGCGCACCACGCTCTTGCGCAGATCCCCCAGCGGGAAGACGACGCGGCTCAGCTGGGATTGGCTCAAACGGTGCAGGAAATAGCTTTGATCTTTCGACGGATCCTTTCCTTTTAGAAGCTCGAAACCCGAATCCGACCGGCGAATATTTGCATAGTGCCCGGTGGCGATCCGGGTCGCGCCGAGCTCCATGGCGTGGTCGAGGAAGGCCTTGAACTTGATCTCGGCGTTGCAGAGCACGTCCGGGTTCGGCGTGCGGCCGGCCTGGTACTCGCGCAGGAACTCGGCGAAGACGCGGTCCTTGTACTCGGCCGAGAAATTCACAGCCTCCAGCCCGATGCCGATCACGTCGGCCGCGGCCGCCGCATCGAGCAGGTCCTGGCGCGTCGAGCAGTACTCGTCGGAGTCGTCGTCCTCCCAGTTCTTCATGAAAAGGCCGACCACGTCGTAGCCCGCGCGCTTGAGCAGCAGCGCGGCGACCGACGAGTCGACCCCGCCCGACATGCCGACGACGATGCGCTCACCCATAGGCTTTGGACAGCACTTCCAGCGGAAAGCGCTTGCCGGCGAGGTAGTCGTCCAGGCACTGCTGGACCAGGGGCGTGCGGTGCATGGCCGCCTTCGCCTTCAGTTCTTCGGCCGTCAGCCAGTGCAGGGCGACGATTTCGTGGTCCAGGGTCTTACCGGGGATTTTCTCTTCACATGGGCCGAAAAAACAAAACCTCAGGAAAGTGATGTCCTTCGGAACGTAGCGCCAGCGATAGATTCCCACCAGGCCTTGCGCCGTGAAAGGATGCGCTGTTTCTTCCATGACTTCGCGCACGCACGCCGCGATCAGCGTCTCGCCCGGGTCGAGATGGCCGGCGGGCTGATTCAGCACGCGCCGCCCCTCGTAGAGCTCCTCGACGAAGAGAAACCGGCCGTCCCGCTCGATCACCGCCGCGACGGTGACGCTCGGCGGCTTCCAGACGCTCGCATTCACGCCGCTTTGCGGGTGTTCTTGCGGATGAACTCGGCCATGCGCCCGACGCCCTGCTCGATCGCCTGCTTCGAGGCCGCATAGGAGAAGCGCAGATGCTGGCCCTCGCCCGGCACGCGGCTGCCGAAATGGATGTCGGCGAGCACCGCCACCCCGGCCTCGTTCAGCAGGCGCTTCCTGAACTCCTCCGAATCGGCCGCGCCGATCATGCGGCAGGCTTCGGTCACGTTGGGCCACGCGTAGAAAGCCCCTCCGGGGGTTCTGCAGCTCACTCCCGGAACTTGATTCAGAAGTTCAAGAATGAAATCGCGACGAGACAGAAAACTCTCGCGCATGTTCTGCGCAGCCCCCTGCGGTCCGGTGATCGCCTCGACCGCGGCCCATTGCGAGATCTGCGAGGCACAGGACTCGGTATTGGTGATCCAGCGCGTGAACGCCGGCGCGAGGTTCGGGTTGGACGCAAAGCCGATCCGCCAGCCGGTCATCGCCCAGGTCTTCGAGGCCCCGTCGGCGATGATCGTGCGCTCGTACATGCCGGATGCCTGGGCGATCGAGTAAAACTCGCCGCTGTAGCACAGCCGGGAATAGATCTCGTCGGCGTAGACCCAGACCTGAGGGTGGTCTTTTAATACTTGGGAAATTTTTTCCAGATCGCGACGGGTGAGAAGGCCGCCCGTCGGATTGTGGGGATAGTTCAGGATCAACAGTCTGGTGTTCTCGTTCAAAGCTTTTTCCAGATCCTGCAGATCAAAGGCGAAATCCTTGGCCTCGTGCAGGTGGATCGGTACGGGCTCGGCGCCGCAGGCGACGATCTGCGACTCGTAGATCGGAAAGCCGGGGTTCGGGTAGATCACCTCGTGGCCCGCGCCGTGGTCGGTCGCCGAGAGGATCGCGTAGGCGATGAAGGGCTTGGCGCCCGCGCCGACCACCACGTCCTGCGCACGGATGGGCAGGCCGCCGCGCATGCCCGCCAGGTACTTCGCCGCCGCCTCGCGCAGCGGGTCGATGCCTGCGGAGGGCGTATAGCCGTGCTTGCCCTCGCGGATCGCCTTGATCGCCGCCTCCTGCACGTTCTCCGGCGCCGGGAAATCCGGCTGGCCGATGCAGAAGCTGACGATGTCGCGCCCCTGGCGCACGAGGTCGTTCACCTCGGCTAGAACGACGAAGGCGTTCTCGGTGCCGAGCGACTGGGCCCGTTGGCTGATGTCCGGCATTGCGCTAAGTCCCCTGCGAAAAAGCCATTTTAGGCCGCCCTCACGGTCCGGTTCCGGCCCTGCTCGAGCTGGACGCGGCGGATCGTGCCGCCGAGGACATCCGGCAGCGGGTGCTTCGGGTCCCCCGGCAGCGAGATATAAGCCCTGCCGTCCTCCTGCCATACGACGGGCATGGCCACCGGCGGCGAACGCCGGCCGGCGTCCTTCAGCGCCGCCTCGACGCTCCCATAAACACAGAGCATATCGATGCTCTTCGCGGTGGCGGGGGCGAGCTGCATGTCGCCCCCCTCCCAGCGATCGAGCGCGGCGCGCGGCGCGATCCAGAGGCCCTCGGTCGCTTCGCGGCCGTCGACCTTCGGCTCCTGGCCCTGCGGCGCGCGGGCGAGGAAGAAGCGGGCATCGAAGCGCTTCGGGGAAACCTCCGGCGTCACCCAGCGCACCCAGGGCACGAGCGCCGGCGCATCAAGCCGGGCGATCAGGGTGAGGAACTGCGCGCCGCTTGCGACCGCCCTGCGCGCCTCCTCCATCGCCCAGCCCGCGCCGAGGGTCCCCAGCAGCAGCCCCGCCTCCTCGAAGGTCTCCCGGATCGCGCCGATGAAGAGGCCCGCGGCCCGGGTCGGCGGCAGCGCCTCGCCAAGCCGCTCCTGCAGGCCGCCCACCCCGGCGGCGAGCAGCGCGCAGGCCTCAGGCGAGGCGTCCGACTTGTCTAGCCGCCCACCCGGAAAGACGTGCGCGCCGGCCATGAAGTCCACCGTGCGGCTGCGCTTGACGAGGTAGATCTCGGGGCCGGCGGTGCCGTCCCGCATCAGCACGACGCTCGCCGCGTCGCGCGCAGGCGCGATTTTTGTGGTTTCCGTCAAGCGGTTGGGAGTAACATCGCGGGCGCGAAAGTAACCGGGCCATTGTCTCATGCTCGTCAACTGCGTCGCCTATCAGGACGGCAAGAAGCTCGCGGACATCGAGCAGAAGCAGATCCGCGAAACCCTCGCGAAGCCGGGCTGCTTCGTGTGGGTGGCGCTGCGCGACGCCGCTGACAGCGAGCTCGAGGCGATGGGCAAGGAGTTCGACCTGCCCGAGCTCGCGCTCGAGGACGCGCGCCACGGACACCAGCGGCCCAAGATCGAGGAATACGGCATCGAGCTGTTCGTGGTGATGCACCTGATCGAGTCGAGCGGCGAGGAGCTCAAGGTGGGCGAGATGAACATCTTCACCGGCCCGAACTACGTGTTCTCGGTCCGCAACCGCACCGAGCAGAGCTTCCTCGGCGTGCGCGCGCGCTGCGAGCGCGAGCCCGAGCTGCTGCGCCAGGGGCCGGGCTACGTGCTCTACGCGCTCATGGACGCGGTGGTCGACCGCTATTTCCCGGTGCTCGACGCGGTCGAGTCCGAGCTCGAGGCGATCGAGGAGCGGCTCTTCGCCAACACCTCGCCGCGCGCCAACATCGAGGCGCTCTACTACGTGAAGCAGAAGCTCATGACGCTGAAGCACGCGGCCGGCCCGCTGCTCGAGACGGTGGGCAAGCTCTATGGCGGGCGCGTGCCGCAGGTCTGCGCGGGGCTGGGCGACTATTTCCGCGACGTCTATGACCACCTGCTGCGGCTGAACCAGTCGATCGACGCGATGCGCGACACCGTGTCCACCGCGATCCAGGTGAACCTGGCCATGATCACGATCGGCGAGAGCGAGGTCACCAAGCGGCTCGCCGCCTACGCCGCGCTGGTTGCCGTGCCGACGATGATCGCGGGCGTCTACGGCATGAACTTCGAGGAGATGCCGGAGCTCACCTGGGCCTACGGCTACCCCTTCGCCGTCGCGCTCATGGTCGGCATCGACGCGTTCCTCTTCTGGCGCTTTCGCAAAGCCGGGTGGCTCTGAGGCCTTTCGCGCTTCTTCTGGGATTGGTTTTCGTTTCGCCGGTGCAGGCCCAGCACGGTGCGCAGCATTTTCACCGCAGCTTCGAGGACGCGGAGAAGTGGTCCAAGGTCTTCGACGACCCGGCGCGCGACGCCTGGCAGAAGCCGGACGAGGTCATCCGCGCACTCAGGCTTTCCCCCGACAGCGTGGTGGCCGACATCGGCTCGGGCACCGGGTATTTCGCGATCCGTCTCGCGCGCGCGTTGCCGCGGGGCCGCGTCCATGGCGCCGACGTGTCCGCCGACATGGTCAGGTTCCTGAATGAGCGCGCCGCCCGGGAAGGCCTCGGCAACGTCAGCTCCCACCGCGCCGGCGATTCCGACCCGCAGCTGCCCGTGCCGGTCGACCTGCTTCTCGTCGTCGACACCTACCACCATATTCCGCGCAGGAGCGCCTACTTCGAGGGGTTGAAAGCGAAGCTCAAGCCGGGCGGGCGGCTCGCGGTGATCGATTTCCGCGCCGACTCGCCCATCGGCCCTCCGGGCAGGCACCGCATCGCGCCCGAGCGCGTGATCGCCGAGATGGACAAGGCGGGCTACGCGCTCGCGGAGCAGCATGGCTTCCTGCCCTACCAGTACTTCCTGGTCTTCGCTCCGCGCTAGAACTTCAATTCCGCACGGATCGATTGGTAAGCCACTCTGATTTCGTTTTTTTCCGTTTTATCGATAAGACCGATTTCAACGAGGCGCGCAACGTCCGTGTGCACGTTCTTGTAGTCCCGCTCAAGGGACTGTGCGAGCGAGTAGATCGTCATCGGGCCTTCCCTGCCCAGTTTCCTCAAAAGCTCCCAGCGCGCCGGGGTGAGCGTCTTCAGGAGCAACGGCAGGTCGGCGAACGAGAGCACCGCGAGCGGCGCGGGCGCCTTGCGCCCGGTGGCAAGGTGCCAGGCGGCCTCGAAGCGGTCGAGCGCGTCGGCGGGACTACCGACCCTTGCGTAGAGCGTCCTCGACATCTTTCTCGAAGTCGTACCTGAGTTTTTCCACCGATTGGAACGCGCGCGGCCTTGCGCTGCTGTACTCGACCAGGACTTTCCCCTCCTTCCGGAGGGAGAGATTCCAGTTCTCTTCTCCGAGGAACGCAACCTCGAGCTGCAACCCTCCTGCCAGCAGGACCTGCTCCGTATACATATGGCTTAGGATACCATAATAGAGAAGGCGTAAAATACCCTTCCATGCGCGAGTTCTTCAACCTTTACCAGCACGGCTACATCCGCGTCGCCCTCGGCACGCCCCGCGTGCGCATCGGCGACCCGCGCGCGAATGCCGCGGCGACCCTAGAGCTGATGAAGAAGGCCGCGCGGCGCAAGGCGCTCGTCGCGGTCTTCCCGGAGCTCGGCCTTTCCGCCTACACCTGCGAGGACCTCTTTCATCAGCAGGCGCTGCTTGGTGCGACCGAGGAGGCGCTCGCCTGGCTGCTCGTTCGCAGCCGCAACCTGCCGGTCGCGGCCTTCGTCGGGCTGCCGGTCGCGGTCGACGGCCTGCTCTACAACTGCGCGGCGCTCCTCTGCCGCGGCCGGCTGCTCGGCCTCGTGCCGAAGACCTACCTGCCGAACTACCGCGAGTTCTACGAGCTGCGGCAGTTCACCCCCGGCCCCGAGACGGTGAGAGAAGTCGAGGTCGCCGGACACAAGGCGCTTTTCGGTCCGTTGATCTTCAAAGCGAAGGAACAGCCAAAGCTCCGCCTGTTCGCCGAGATCTGCGAAGACCTCTGGGTCCCGGCGCCGCCCTCCTCCTACGCAGCGCTCGCCGGCGCGACGGTGATCGCGAACCTGTCCGCCTCCAACGTGGTCGTCGGCAAGCACCAGTACCGGGCCGAGCTCGCCGCCAACCAGTCGGCGCGCTGCATGGCGGCGTACCTCTACAGCGCCGCGGGTGCGGGCGAGTCCACCACCGACCTCGCGTGGGACGGGCACGCGCTCGCGTATGAAAACGGCTCGCTGGTCGCGGAGTCGCGCCGTTTCGCCGACGAGGACCAGCTCACGTTCGCCGACCTCGACCTCGACCGGCTCGAGGCCGACCGCATGCGCCAGAACTCTTTCGGAGAGTCGATGCGCAGGCACGATGACCGGATCCGCCGCTTTGCGACGGTGGAGTTCTCTCTCGCAGTACCCGGGGGAAAGACCAATCTGGAGAGAAAGATCGAAAGGTTCCCGTACGTACCGAGCGCCGCGGCGACGCGGGATGCCCGCTGCGAGGAGGTCTACCGCATCCAGGTGGAGGGTCTCGCGACGCGCATGCGCGCGACCGGCACGAAGAAGCTGGTGATCGGGGTCTCCGGCGGCCTGGACTCGACGCAGGCGCTCCTCGTCTGCGCGCGGGCGATGGACGAGCTGAAGCTGCCGCGCGCCAGCATCCTCGCCTACACCATGCCTGGCTTCGCCACTTCGACGCGCACGCGCTCGAGCGCCTGGCAGCTGATGCGCGCAATCGGCGCCACGCCCGAGGAGATCGATATCCGTCCCTCGTGCCTGCAGATGCTGAAGGACATCGGCCATCCCTACGCCCGGGGCCGCAAGGTCTACGACATCGCCTTCGAGAACGTGCAGGCGGGCGAGCGCACCAGCCACCTGTTCCGGCTGGCCAACCATCACGGCGGCTTCGTGGTCGGCACCGGCGATCTCTCGGAGCTGGCCCTGGGCTGGGCGACATATGGCGTTGGAGACCATATGTCGCACTACAACGTCAACGCCAGCGTGCCGAAGACCCTGATCCAGTACCTGATCGGCTGGGTGGCCCGGTCGGGGCAGTTCGGCGACGGGGTGAGGAAGGCCCTCGAGAGGGTTCTCAATACCGAGATCAGCCCAGAGTTGATTCCCGGAAAGCAGTCTACGGAAGCGACCGTGGGCCCCTACGAGTTGCAGGACTTCAACCTCTACTACACCCTGCGCTTCGGCTACGCGCCCGCCAAGGTTGCCTTCCTCGCGGCGCACGCCTGGAAGGGAAAATACGGCCTGCCCGAGATCCGCAAGTGGCTGGGCGTGTTCCTCGACCGCTTCTTCCGCACCAGCCAGTACAAGAGGAGCGCGCTGCCGAACGGCCCCAAGATCGGCTCGGGCGGGTCGCTGTCGCCGCGCGGAGACTGGCGTGCGCCCTCCGACGGCAATGCTGCCGTTTGGCTGGCAGACCTAGAGCGGGTTCCCTGACGGTTTTTCAAGGGTGATTTGATATCCTCTCCGCAGGAGGGGATTGCTTGGCCGCCAAGAGCCGCAAGCCGAAGTTCGTCCCGGTCGACGCCGACGACCTGAAGCCGATGCACCGGTGGCACCGGCCGCTGCAGGCGCCGGGCATCACGCAGGTGGATTTCGAGGAGCGCGTCGACTTCCAGCGGCTGCACCGTTACCGGCTCGCGCGCACGCGCCAGTCGCTCGCGCGCTCGGGGCTCGGCGCGATGCTGTGTTTCGACCAGCACAACATCCGCTACATCTCCTCGACCGTGATCGGCGAGTGGGCGCGCGACAAGCTGATCCGCTACTGCCTGCTCACCGGCACGGGCGAGCCCTGGGTCTGGGATTTCGGCTCGGCGGCGCGCCACCACAAGCTCTACTGCCCCTGGCTGAAGGAAGACCACGTGCGCGCCGGCAACCCCGGCATGCGCGGCGCGATCGGGCCGAAGGTGGGCCTGTTCGAGGCGGCGGCGAAGGAAGTCAAGGACATCCTGAAGAAGGAAGGTGTGGCGGGGATGCCGCTCGGCATCGACGTCTGCGAGCCGGCGATGCTCTTCGCGCTGCAGAAGGAAGGCCTCAAGGTCCGCGACGGCCAGCAGATGATGCTTTACGCGCGCGAAGTGAAGAGCCACGACGAGATCACGCTGCTCAACACCGCCTCCGCGATGGTCGACGGCGTCTACCAGGACATCACCGCGGCGCTCAAGCCCGGCGTGAAGGAGAGCGAGATCGTCGCGCTCGCCTCCCAGCGGCTCTACCAGATGGGCTCGGACTGCGTCGAGGCGGTAAACGCGATCGCCGGCGAGCGCTGCAGCCCGCACCCGCACAACTTCACCGACCGCCTGATCCGCCCCGGCGACCAGGCCTACTTCGACATCATCCACTCGTTCATCGGCTATCGCACCTGTTACTACCGCACGTTCGCGGTCGGCAAGGCGACGCCCGCCCAGAGGGATGCCTACAAGCGCGCCCGTCAGTGGATGGACGATGCGATCTCGATGCTCAAGCCCGGCATCAGCACCGACAAGGTGGCGAAGATGTTCCCGAAATCGACCGAGATCGGCTTCGACACCGAGATGGCGGCCTTCGGCCTCAACTTCTGCCACGGCCTGGGCCTGGGACTGCACGAGCGGCCGCTCATCTCGCGCCTTAACTCCTTCATCGAGCCCTACGAGCTGAAAGCGGGCATGGTGTTCGCGGTCGAGACCTTCTGCCCGGCGAAGGACGGCGTCTCGGCGGCGCGGATCGAGGAAGAGGTGGTGCTGACGCCGGAGGGCGCGAAAATCATCTCGCTTTATCCTGCACAGGAGCTGCCCGTTGCCAACGCCTACTGACGCCCGGTTTCCGCAGGTGGTGCAGCCGCGCCCAGAGCTGGAGGCGCTCATGCCCTACGCGCCGGCGGTGCGAATCGAGTCGCCGGCCGAGATCTTCTTCATTTCCGGCGCGACGCCTTCGCCGCTCTACCACCGGCACCCGCACGTGCTCGAGGAGCACGTGCACCCGAACGACATCGAGTCGCAGACGCGCCTCGCGATGGAGAACATCCGCATGGTGCTCGATCGCGAGGGCTTGAGCTGGCGCCATGTCGCCAAGGTCACCAAGTACCTCACCGACATGCGCGACATGGACGGCATGGTCGCGGTGCTGGCGGAGTATTTCGGCGACTGGAAGCCGGCGAGCACGACGGTCTGCGTCAACTGCCTGAGCACGCCGGGCGCGCGCGTCGAGCTCGACATGATCGCGATCCGGCCGAAGCCGTGAGCGCGCGCAAGCCATCCGTGGGCTGGATCGGCGCGGGCCGCATGGGCTTCGAGATGGCCGCGCGCCTCGCCAGGGGCGGCGCCGACGTGCTCGTCTGGAACCGCACGAAGGAAAAGGCTGCGCCGCTCGCGAAGTACGGGGCCAGGGTGGCCGATCAGCTCACCGAGCTGGCGTCGTGCGAAGTCGTCTTTTGCATGGTGTCGACCTGGAAAGACGTGAAGCAGGTGGTGAAAAAGCTGCTTAGCGGAAAAGCCCGGCCGAAGATGCTGATCGAATGCTCGTCGATCTCGCTCGAGGGCTCGGCCGAGTTGAGGGAGCTGCTGGAAGAGAGGAACATCCAGTACCTGGCCGCGCCGGTCTCGGGAAACGCCAAGGTGATCAAGGCGGGCAAGTTGACCTTCGTCTGTTCTGGCCCGAGAAAAGCTTTCCAAGTCTCGAAGCCGCTTTTGACAATGATCGGCCAGAGCGCCAGTTATGTCGGAGAAGGCGAGCTCGCGCGCATCGTCAAGATCTGCCACAACGTGTTCCTCGGCGTGGTCACGCAGTCGCTCGCCGAGATCACCGTGCTCGCGCAAAAGGCGGGCGTGCCGCGCCATGCGCTGCTCGATTTCCTGAACCAGAGCGTGATGGGCTCGACCTTCTCGCGCTACAAGACGCCGGCGTTCGTGAACCTCGACTTCAAGGTGACGTTCACCCCGCAGCTGCTGAGAAAGGACATGGACCTGGGGCTGGACGCCGGCCGGCGCTTCGAGGTGCCGATGCCGCTTGCCGCAGCGACCCGTGATCTGATCCAATCCATGATCGGCCAGGGCTGGACCGAGCAGGACTTCGCCACGCTGCTCCTGCAACAGGCGGAGGCCTCGGGACTAAAACTAAAATCTGAAAACGTGGAGGTGAATGATGGGCTTTCTTAGACTGATCTTGATCTTTCTATCGGCTGTCTTCAGTACGGCAGCGCTTGCGCAAGGCTTCCCGAACAAACCCGTCCGGCTGGTGATCGCCTTCACCCCGGGCAGCTCGACCGACATCATCGGCCGGGCAGTCGCCGCCAAGCTGCAGGAGATGTGGGGCCAACCGGTCGTCGCCGAGAACCGCGTCGGCGCCGGCGGCTCGGTCGGATCGGCGGTGGTGGTGAAGAGCGCGCCTGACGGCTATACGCTGCTTGCCAACTCCTCGGCCCACGTCGCCAACCCGGGCATCTACGCGAACCTGCCCTACGACACGCTGAAGGACTTCACCAACCTCGCCCTGCTCGGCGGCGGGCCGAATGTGCTGATCACCTCGCCCGACTCGGGCATGAAGACGCTCGCCGACTTCGTGAAGCAGGCCAAGGCCAACCCCGGCAAGCTCAACTTCGCCTCCGCCGGCATCGGCAGCGGCACGCACTTCAACCTGGAGAAGCTCAAGCTCGCCACCGGCATCGACGTCACGCATATCGCGTACAAGGGCACGCCCGAAGCCATCGCCGACACGATCAGCAACCGCACCTGCTGCTACTGGGCACCGCTCAACGCCGCGCTGCCGCACGTGAACGGCGGCAGGGCGCAGGCGCTCGGCATCTCGAGCGCGAAGCGCAACGCGCTGCTGCCGAACGTGCCGACAATCGCCGAGCAGGGCTACGCCGGCTTCGACTACACGCTCTGGGTCGGCCTCTGGGGCCCGCCGGGAATGCCGGCCGACGTTGCCGCGAAGATCAACAAGGACGTCAACGCCGCGCTTGCGAGCGAGGACCTGAAAGGACGGCTCACGAAGCTCGGCACCGAGCCGGGCAACCTGTCCCTCGCCGACTTCACCGCGTTCATTCGCAAGGAAGTCGCCGACACCGCCAAGATCCTTCAGGCCGCCGGCATCAAGCCGCAATAGGGAGGATCCGATGCTGCGTCTGGTTCTTCTTTCACTATCGATTCTTGGTTTTTCGGCAGGCGCTCTTGCGCAGGCCTACCCGGCGAAGCCCGTCCGGCTGATCATTTCGTTCACCGCAGGCAGCTCGACCGACATCGTCGCGCGCATCGTGTTTCAGAAGGTCTCGGAGTACTGGGGCCAGCCCGCCGTGATCGAGAATCGCGCGGGCGCCGGCGGTTCGATCGGCTCGGCGGTGGTGGCAAAGGCGCCGCCCGACGGCTACACGCTGCTCGTCAACTCCTCGGCGCATTCGGTCAACCCGGCGATCTTCGCGAGCCTGCCCTACGATACGACCAGGGACTTTATCGACGTCGTGCCGCTGACCCTGCAGCCGAACGTGCTCGTGGTCAACGCCACCTCACCCTACAAGACGATGATGGAGCTGGTGGCCTCCTCGCGCGCGCACCCCGGCGCGCTCAACTTCGGCCACGCCGGGGTCGGCAGCGGCACGCACCTGAACACCGAGCGCTTCATCGCCGCCGCGGGCATGAAGGTGACGCAGGTGCCGTTCAAGGGCACGCCCGAGGTCATCGCCGCGCTGCTAAGCGACTCGGTGTACTGCTACTGGACGCCGATTTCCGCCGGCATGTCCTCGATCAAGAGCGGGAAGCTGCGCGCGCTCGCGGTCAGCACGCCCAAGCGGGCCCCCACGCTGCCCGAGGTGCCGACCACCGCCGAGGCGGGCGTGAAGGGCGCCGAGTCGCCGCTCTGGTTCGGCGTCTGGGCGCCGGCCGGCACGCCCGCGGCCATCGTCAGCAAGGTGAACGGCGACGTGCGCAAGGCGCTCGCCGATCCGGGCGTGCGCGAGAAGCTCGTCAACCTCGGCAACGACACGATCGACATGTCGCCGCGCGACTTCGCCAAGTTCGTGCGCGACGAGATCGAGGTCTACGGGCGGCTGCTGCGCGCCGCGGGCGTGAAGCCCCAGTAGCCCTTAGATCAGCGGGACGACGAGCAGCGCGACGATGTTGATGATCTTGATGAGGGGATTCACGGCCGGGCCCGCGGTGTCCTTGTAGGGATCGCCCACCGTGTCGCCGGTGACCGCGGCCTTGTGGGCCTCCGAGCCCTTGCCGCCGTGGTTGCCGTCCTCGATGTATTTCTTGGCGTTGTCCCAGGCGCCGCCGCCGGTCGACATCGACAGCGCGACAAAGAGGCCCGTCACGATCGTGCCCATGAGCACGCCGCCGAGCGCCTGCGGCCCGAGGATCATGCCAACGAGGATCGGCACCAGCACCGGCAGCAGCGACGGGATCATCATCTCCTTGATCGCCGCGCGCGTGAGCAGGTCGACCGCGGTGCCGTACTCGGGCTTCGCCTTGCCCTCCATGATGCCGGGGATCTCCTTGAACTGGCGGCGCACTTCCAGCACCACCGAGCCCGCGGCGCGGCCGACCGCTTCCATCGCCATGGCGCCGAAGAGGTAGGGCACCAGGCCGCCGATCAGCAGGCCGATGATCACCATGTGGTTGGAGAGGTCGAACGTGATGCTCTTGCCCGACGCCTCCAGCGCGTGGGTGTAGTCGGCGAAGAGCACCAGCGCGGCAAGGCCGGCCGAGCCGATCGCATAGCCCTTGGTCACCGCCTTGGTGGTGTTGCCGACCGCGTCCAGGGGATCGGTGATGTCGCGCACCGCGTCGGGCAGGTCGGCCATCTCGGCGATGCCGCCGGCGTTGTCCGTGATCGGCCCGTAGGCGTCCAGCGCCACGATGATCCCGGCCATCGACAGCATCGAGGTGGCGGCGATCGCCACGCCGTACAGGCCAGCGAGCCAGTAGGAAGCGAGGATCGAGATGCAGACCGCGATCACCGGCCAGGCGGTCGACTTCATCGACACGCCGAGCCCGGCGATGATGTTCGTGGCGTGGCCGGTCACGCTCGCCGCGGCCACGTGGCGCACCGGGGCGTACTGGGTCCCGGTGTAGTACTCGGTGATCCAGACCAGGAACCCGGTGAGCACCATGCCGACCACTGCCGTGCCGTAGAGGTGCCAGACCGTGATCAGCTTCGCACCGCCCACGACCTCGAACTTCGTGTTCTTCACCACCTCGCCCATCAGCATGTCGGTAATCGGGTAGAACGCGATCAGCGCGATCACGCCGGCCGCAATCAGCCCTTTGTAGAGCGCCGGCATCACGTTCTTGTCGCCGGGCTTGGCCTTCACGAACCAGGTGCCGGCGATCGAGGCGATGATCGCGAAGCCGCCGATCGCGAGCGGATAGATCAGCGCCGCGGGCGACTTCAGCATCAGCGCGCCGAGCAGCATGGTGGCGATGATGGTCACCGCGTAGGTCTCGAACAGGTCCGCGGCCATGCCGGCGCAATC
>Ga0187893_10007909_pt1 | contig 17096 bp, 11 predicted proteins | sample MA1701074metaG_FD_139574 | JGI IMG/M metagenome (GOLD analysis project Ga0187893, IMG submission 139574) | White microbial mat communities from a basaltic lava cave in the Kipuka Kanohina Cave System on the Island of Hawaii, USA - MA170107-4 metaG ...
AAGGGCGCCGCGACAGCTGCCGTGCTTGTACCAGCCTTTCATGGCGCCTCGCAGACTCGATCCACTGTCGGCGCTGGAGCCGGGAAACTCATCGTAGCGGCGCGCCATCGAGTACAACATGAAGGGTGAAACCTCAACGGAGGCTTCTCTTCGGGCGATACGCAGCAGGAAGTTCACCACATTCGCCAGAGCAAATCCGGTGCAGGCACTGGTCTCCTTCTGGTGCAGCACCGGCAGCTCCACCTTCGGCTTCATCACCGGCGATGGCGCTTCATCCACCGCAGGCATGTAAGGCCGGTCGCGCAAGTCGAGCTTATCCGGAACAACAATGCGTTTGGGAATGCTGCGTTCAGGCGATTTGGCCATGATTGCTCCTTATTGAAATCCATGTCTCAGAAGTGTGCCAGCAACCGCTCCTGACGAGTTGCCGGCTGGTTTCTGCTCTGTTGTCCACCGGCAACCAGAGACAATTCCATCGTGGCATCTCCTGGAGCAGAGCAGGAAACCCGAGCGAGATCTGCAACCCAATTCAGGAATGGCTTTTGGCAGGCATGTTCTACAAGAACAACTGATTCGTGCTGGAATCGTGATCGAGCAAGGACACCCGGAGATTAGAAACTTGGAAGCTGGGCCGCTATTTCCTTAGTATGCAGAGGAAAAAATCATGAAAAACCTAGCACGGTCATAAGTGAGACGCAAGGCATTTGTCAGCTTGCTGAGAGGAGTGGCGTCTTATTTGAGTTGGTTCTGTCGCGCTTCACAAGCATCGGCATGATTGAGAGGTCTTGACGACTTGCAATGATTCCAAAGCGACACACCGCTTGAAGAGGCGATGACTGAGTGATGACTTCCGCAACACCCGGCAACCTAGAGAAACTACTTCAATCAATTCGGGGCTGTGCTCTCTCCTTCTCCGGTGCTTGTCAATATGAGCCCGGATGATCAAATGGGAGGCTCATACGGGCCAGACTGCGGTAGCAATGTCCGCGGGTCATTTGTCACGTTGTCGATGATGGAAGCGTAAGCGGCAACTGCAGCTCCGGGTGTGGCCGAGGAAAGAATCAAGCGTCCCTCCGTGACAGCTGAACTGAGTCCCATCGCGCTGGCGATGCGTGATAGTTGGGTCATGCCAAGGGGTGGAAGGTTGACTCTCTGCAGGGCCTCGTTGATTCGGGTCCGCTCGCGGATGAGGACGAGGACATCGGCGGATTGAAGCCGCTCTGCGAGGGCGTCCGTCTCTTTGACGGTATCTGTGAATATTGTGACGCTATGATTTGCGAGTTTGGCGAAGCACTCAAGGCACCGCACAGCGTCCTGATAGTCGTTTGGAATGATGACGTTCATCGCTCTGTAGTCGCGGTGTTCGAGTGCGCATCGTGACACGCCGCGTCAAGAGGGGGTGCATCACAATCAGGCTGGCATCCAGCCAACGAGATACCCTGGCGAACCGCTAAAAGCGGAAGCCAGACCCTTCATCGTCTTTCCGCTGCCCTGGTTCTTGTCATCAAATCGACCTACGGTAGCGCCTTGTCCAGAAAACTAATCATCACAGCGGCGTACTGCTCGGGATGCAGCCGGGCTGCAGCGCCATGGCCAGCGTCCTGACCAAAAACCTCAATCTTCTTGACCGGGGAGCGGGATTCCTCAAAGAGCTGGCGAGCAACTTCAGCGCGCATCCGTCGGTCGCCCTGGCTGGAGATCATGAGCAGAGGAACCGGCTGCACTCGTGCCATGGCCTCGTGCGAATCGACCTCGTCAACGTCGAAGCCTGCAAACCGCTGAAACCAGAACAAGAAGAAGGGTGGAAAGGTGAAGCGGGGCAGCTTGAAGAAAAGCCACGCGTGGTCGGCAATCGTTTCACGAATGCTGGCAAACGGACTATCGAGTATCAGGGCTGCGTATCCGCTCGACTCCGAAGCGGCGCGCAACGTCGCAACGGCGCCCATGGAAACTCCCATCAGGACGATTCTGGCTGGTGCGCTGGCTGAAGATCCGCTTCGGCTGCGAATGTAGGCCATGCCGCCTAACACATCCTGTGCCTCATAGAAGCCCAGCGAGACAACACCTTTCTGGCTGGTTCCGTGGTTGCGGGAATCGTAAAGCAAAGCGCCGTAGCCCGCCTTGGCCAGCGCCACGGCTCGCGACAACATTTCGACGCGATTTCGAAACAGCCCGTGGCTCAACAGGACAACGACATTCTTTTGCGTCGGGGCAATCCACCATCCGCTGAGCGTGACACCGTCGGTTGCTTGAAACTGTACGGTCTCGAAGGGTACACCGGAATCGGAGGGTGTGTCCTTGAGCCGCATATCGGGAGGACGCGTGCCAGCTCGGGTAACAAAGCGCGCCATCCAGAAGGGTCCAACACCCAGCAGGATTATTGGGACAACCAATAAGTACGCGATACCAGTTCGCCGTAGGATCTTCCTGCGTTTGCTTTTCCAGAAAAGAGCGAGACCGCCACCCAGCACTGCGAACAACAAGAGCACTGAGCCAAGCACGATGAGGACAAACATACGAGAGCCTTGCTCCAGGTTGGATGAAACGGCGTTGAGCCTACACGAGGCCTTTGGGGCAGTCAATCTAGAGAGGGTGCAGGTGAGGAGGAACCGAACTCTCAGACCAGCAACTTGGCAAGCAGCAGGCTGCGTTGGTTCATACTGGCCGATGTCTAGGCCGATCTCATTGAGACATTAAGATATTTGAGTTGATGACGTTAGACAAAATATCAATCGGACAAAGACTTTAGTTTTGGCCGACTAAGAACAGGATTTCTCTAATTGTGAGGTCCTTCTAACTGTCATACCCCAATCGAAAACCGACTTTCTCCCTTGGTCGTCACAGACTCTTCGATGACATAACCGAGCGACTTGTATCTTCTCAGTCGTTTCGCAAACATTCGTGACAGTGTTGCAACCTGGCTGTCTACGTTAGTCGTAGACTCGAACGAGCTTCTTGTTGGCGTGCATCCGGTGCAGACGCCCGACGTATTGCTGGAGCGTGCCTTTCCAGGAGATGGGCCAGGCAAGAAACAACGTGTCTAACTTCGCGTCGTCGAACCCTTCTCCAATGCAACTGCCGGTGGCGACGATCACCCGCGGCTCGCCTCGGGCAGGCCGGCGATCTCATCGCGCACGGCCTGTCGCTGTTTACTTCCCATACCCCCTCGCAGGATCACAACGTTCTTGATACCCTCTTTCAGCCTCTCCTCAAAGTGATCCACTTGCTCCCGGCGCCCTGTGAGCACCAATGGAAAGGAACCGGATTCAACGGCGTTGAGCACATCGCCAACAATCAATCCGAGCCGGTCTCGATCCTTCCCGAGGGCTGCAAAGATGTCCTGTATACCGGGCTCAGGCATTGTCTCAACGGTGGCCTGGAGCCGAAACTCGGTGTGGCGAGGAATCACCTGCTGAACCAGCTCTTCGCCTGCTTGCACCTTGCGGCTCGCGTGATAACGAATCGGTCCGCACTGCATGAAGATGATGGGATGATGCCCGTCCTTTCGTGTGGGCGTGGCAGTCAATCCAACCACAAAGCGGCTTTCACCTGTACCTGCTCGAAGCTGAAGGCTGAGATGTGGTGGCATTCATCCACAATCACGTGACCATAGCCGGCTGTGGCATAATCTCTCCCATTTGACCGTGCTCTTAACCGACAGGTGTGATTGCGTGTCCTTCACTTCGCCGAGAATCTTTGACGCTCTTATCGTTACTGCAATTCCTGTTGAGTACCAAGCCGTTCGAGAGCATTTGGTTAACCTGAAAGACCAAGTTATTAACGGGAGTGTCTTCGAGCAGGGAACCTTTGTGTGTCCCAACATTTCCTGGAACGTAACGATCGTTGAGGTTGGTGCCGGTAATTTGGGGGCGGCAATCGAGACTGCACTGGCAATTAAACACTTTAGACCGGCAGCTGTGTTGTTTGTTGGAGTTGCTGGCGGCCTCAAAGATGCAGGAATCGGTGATGTTGTTGCTGGAACGAAAATCTATTACTACGAATGTGGAAAGGCATTAGAGGAGTTTCATACAAGACCAGACCTCGGCAAATGCACCCATAGAGTTGTTCAGCGAGCGAGAGCTGAGGCAAGAAAGACAGATTGGACTCAAAGGATAAAGCCCAAGGTCCCTGCCGCTGTGCCCAAGGTCGTTGTTGGTCCGATTGCTGCGGGCGAGCAGGTTGTGGCCTCAGTGTCATCAGAAGTTTACAAGCTAATCCGGAAAAACTACAGCGACGCCCTCGCTGTTGAAATGGAGGGAGCTGGATTCATGAAGGCTGTGGAGACTACTAGCGGAGTTCAGGCGCTGGTGGTCCGCGGAATATCTGACCTCATTGAGAACAAGGCTGCGGCCGATGCAGCTGGTTCACAAGAGACTGCCGCCAAGCACGCTAGCGCTTTTGCCTTTGAAGTGTTAGCCAAGCTCTTTCAAACTAGCGGCGACTTTCGTGGTGATGCCTTTACAGAGACGGGGGTATCTGTAGCCCAACTAGCTATTGACACGAGTCCAGAGACACTGCGGCAGCTGATGGAATGGGCCTATCAAAAAGGCAAGACTGAAAGGGCTTTCTATGCTGAGCCTACAGCTGTTAATCCGAATCAGGAGCTCCATGCTGAAGAGCTAATAAGGCTGTCGACGGAAACCCAGGACTTTGTTGACGCGACTGAGATCGATAAGGCTTTCGCCAGCGCTCTGCGATTAGAAAAACTCCTTGAAACAGAAAACCCGCTCGTCACGATAGAGGAGCGGAAAAAACACCATGCTCTTTTGGCAAGGGTGTATGTGATCAAAGGACTCGATTCGAAGACAGCCGGAGCTTCAGGCGAAGAGTACCTATCAAAGGCAAAAGCATTGTTGGCAAAGGCTAAACAACAATGAGTGATCCAAGTCGTTTAGACATTCAGGTCGAAGCTCTAGAGGCTCTCATCGATTCCATTGAGACAGCACCCAACGTCGGTCTAGATCGCCTCCAAGGCAAAGAAGATCCTGAGTCAATTCAGCAAAGGCTAAATATTCTTCTTCGCGCGGATCGTGTGTCAGAGGCGGCTGATCTCGTTCGCAACAGAGAACCAAATGCTCGTTGGTGTGAGAATGCTATCCAGGCTTTGTCAAGGAACGCTGAGCTTGATAACGCCCGTGCGCTGCTGCAATGGGCAGCCGATCAGGACAAGAAAACATTGAGGCAACGATGCTCCGTAGCATTCGCCTCGGGAACGCTGGTTTTCGTGTTCGATTCGCGAACAGCTGGCGCCCCAAGTGACCCTTTTCGGCTCTCTGAGAGTCAACGATCAATTCTGTCCGAGGGGCTGAAAACGATTGAACCAATGGTTGCCGTCGCTAGAGCGAATGGCGCGATTGAAACAGCTCTTGAGGCACGTGCATCACTGGTGGCTCTAGAGATTAATCGGCTCTTGGGAGATCGTGCCGAGTTTGATCACTGCGCTCAATTGATTATCCGCAGTAAGGAGAGGAAGGTTCCGCTCGACTTCGCATTTGCAGTTCTGAGATACGCGATTCCGGTGCCAGCGGATTTTGCGGACAGGCTACGCAACGACTACCCAGAATCTCTTGACGCTGGTCTTACAGCATCCATGATTGAAGCTCAGATACTGGGAGACTCTGACAAGGCGTTTACCTCTGCCTATCTGCTGCACGATCAACCAATGGCTTCTGAGAAGCGGGAGCAACTCTTTAAGTTCCTGGCGGAAATGGCTCAGACTCTTGGGGGGGAGGCGATCAAGAGTGTTGATGAACTTGCACCCAAGCTGATTGCTCCGGAAGCAAGTTTTTTCAAGCTCTATTGCGCAGCGAAACATCTGCGGGAAAATCGTTTGGATGAGGCTTCGAGGATTACTGAGGAGACGCGGAATGAAGAAGACCCTGAATGGCTTCAAATAAGTGCCAGCCTTGAATTGAAGAGAGGAAACAATCGTTCTGCAACAGATCTTATGATCAAGGCGGCCAAACTGTTTCCCCGGCCGGAGATCTTGGCAAGAGCTGGAAGCATGGCATATCGCGACGGCCGCACTGAAGAGGCTGTCGGACTCCTTGAGCAGCTCTTGGCTTTGAAGCCTCAGGACATCAGATCCAGGAATCTATTATCCTTTTTGTTGTTCGGGTTGAAGAGGTTTGGCGATGCTGCAGGTCATCTTGAGGTTCTCCGGGCGCTCGATCCCGATAATTCCATCCACATCTTGAATGAAGCGGCGAGCCTCGCTTCTGCTGGACAGACTCAAAGGAGCCTTGAGCTGTTCGATTCGATTTGCTCGGGATCGCCAGAGCTGCCGGCCCTTCTCGGCAGAGCTCAGTTGCTCAAAGCCATGAACCGACTAGTCGATGCTTTTAGCTCGCTCCAAGCGGTCAGAGAGAGATGGTGGAATGATCCGCAGTTCCTTGCTGCGTTCATGTCCGCGGCATATGCGGCAGGGAAAGACGAGCATGCTCACCAAGCTTTTTGTCAGATTCGCAATCTTCAAGCCGAAGACAAAGCACCATTGTACTTACTAAAGGAAGTCACACTCGAGGAGTTAAAGCAAGAAATCCAATCCTACAAACAGCGCGAAGAAATTGCTAGTCAAGCCTTGCTTACCAGCAAGATGCCATGGATTCTCGCGGATCGTCTGTTGAACCGAGTTTCAGCCTTGGGTTGGGCACTCCGCACCCAGGAGCTCACATTCTTGGCGGAGGAACCCAACCAGCGAGCAGAATGCTCCCTGTACTCAACCAATGGATTCAGGATTAAGACAGATAACGAAGGCACGGCGAATGTCGAGGTTCTTGAAGCACCGACAGGCAAGACTCCGGTCGTTGCTGACCTGTCAGCTTTAATTACTTTGAACCACCTCGGGCTTTTGGACAAAGCGGCAACCTATTACGAAACCATACTGATCCCGGCTGATTACCACCAAATGGCAATCGAGGAGCAGTCTCGCCTAAGCGATGTTCAGCTGTCTCGTGTCATCTCGCTCAAGAAAATCAAGAGTGCATTAGACAAAGGTTTGGTCCTCGAATATGCCAACACTTTGAAAACTGACAAGAGTGTTATCGAACTGCACGAGCACATTTCCGATACAGATAAAGGGAAAAGGTACTATCGCATCAGGGATGTTGCTTCGACGTTGCTTGAACGGGGAGAGATCAACGAGAGGCAATCGAATGAGATTCTTAGGGTTGCTCACAAGCCCGCACTGGGGGAGCTTGGGGCGGGGAAGTTAGAAGGGGGAGATCTGATTCTTTGCGATCTATCCACGATGATTACACTGGATGCGGGCGGTTTTCTTGAAAAGGCATTGAAGTTTTTTCGGTTGCACTTGACTGCCGAAGAAAGACAGAAGCTCCTCTCGAGCATCCGGCACCTTGAGTTTCAGGAAACGGTCAGAAAGTCGCATGCAGAACTCTGGGACCTCATCCGCGAGGACCCGCGCTTCGTGTCGGAGCCTTACGAGGTTCCGGCTCCGTCGGAACAGTCCCCTGAGAATTCTGATGACCTCAACCTAGCATTGTCGTCGTCTTTGCTGGCTCAGCAGAAAGGACTGCCTCTCCTGGCTGATGACCGCGCTTGTCAGGCGCTGGTCTTGAACAGTCCGACTGGAAGTGCCTTTGGCACGGACAAAGTGCTCAACCGACTTGCTCAAGCTGGTCAACTGGAGCGGGAGGAAATTGCCCTGCTGTACCTGGAACTAATGAAAAGACGATATCGATTCTTGGTTCCCACGTCTGTCGCGCTCAAGGCCCTGGCCGACCGCTACGAGAAGCACCCTCCGGGCAGAGAGCTAAGAGAAGTCGCTCGATATGTTCACGATTGCATGCGTGACCCGGGCTTATTTAGTGGATTCGAAAAGACTGAACCACCGACAACTATCGCAAATCATCTGTTTCTTGAGTGGACGCACGTGATAACTGATTTCGTCATGGATTGTTGGTCTGATGAATCATACTTGGAGGACAGAGCTTCGCATTTGACTCAGTGGGCAATGAGCGAATTTCTTCCCTCGCCGCCAAGTACGATGTTTTGGCGCGCTCAACGGGCACTTTCTTCTTACCTCCCCAATGTCGTATTCGCCCGTGCGATGATCAAAAGCATCATGATGCCGACCAAGGAAAGAGCAAACAAGGCACTAGTAACGATCGCAAATAGCTTTGGGATCGATCAGGACAGGTATACCGATTTGGTCACAGGAGCCATCAATGTCTTCGGAGATAGTCGAGCGCGACGCCACTGATCCTGACCTCGAAAGGAAAATGAAACTGAACATGTTGGCAGCTGCGTTCAATCATGAGCCAAAGGTCGGACTAGCGGCGAACACAGCGTTGGAACTCAGTGGAGTTTCAATAGGGGACAATGCCTCCTTTGAAATACCCGATTTCATCTTGCCAGCTCTGAGAGGGCTTGATCGCAAAGCAAACTTGTTGGATGGACCGCTGCTGATTCGCACCGAAGGCGAGACTAAACGGAAGTTCACTCTTTTCAATGTGTCTGAATTTCTCTTTCATAAGGATCTCAAGGTACGGGGAGCAGCATTGGCGCACTTTGAACGCATGATAGGAATGAAAGACCCCGTTCTAATTCTGCGAAGTGAACGAGCCATTAACAACAATAGCAAGGAACTACGGTCCAATGATGTTTCTCGCTGGAAACACGCTGCCGTTGCTATCGGGGACGCCCTGAAGAATGATTTCCTTCTAAACCTCAGCGGCTTCAGACAGTGCCTTGGGATTGGTTATGACCAAGGTGCTTCTGAATTCTTCTCTCAGCTGATACGACCATCAGTTGATTCAATCGACACGATTCCGCTGAAGACCCCAAATCCAACGAGCCAAAAGGCTGAGATCGTCAAGGCCATTGACGATATCGTCAGGATCTCGAAGTCGCTCAAGCAGGCTTGTGAAGCCTACTACCGGGAATTTGGGCACATTCCGCTGTTGGGGCCTTTATCCATGGGTGGGCTGATTGAAGCCTGGACCAGAGTCAAAGGTTCCCAACAAAACGTATGGGCTGAGGTTCGGCGCTGGGCCAACGAAAGTAAGCGCGTATTAGCCAAATACCATGCATGCCAAGTATTCTCACAGCTCCCGAGTTACATTCCTGCGGATAAACAGGGGGAGTTCTGGAAGCAAGTCACCAATCTTATTGTTCCATTGGATGCGGAAGGTGATCGAGCTCAGCTCTCAAACCTCCAGCTTCTGTGCATCCTGACCAAGCACTTCATCCACTATCTTGAATGCCAATTGCCGGGAGAGGATAGCGAACGTATCGCAGTTGGTTCCTTTGCAATTGCCGAAAGACTTGCCTCTGTTCTAGCAGAGAGGGCGGAGGTTCCAGGATGGGTTCTCAACTCTATTCAGTGGGACGGCGAGATTTCAAGGCGAACTTGGCAAATTACTCATCCTGTTACGAAGAACTCGAATTTGCAGCTGGCTGCACTTTACGATTCTGATCTGTGGGGATCCTCATTGCTCGGTGCAGTCAGTACTAGCCTCGACAAGTTAGACCTGGCAGGAGTTGAATCCGGAGCATTGGATCGCCTGGCGGACGGAATCGTGGGAGGAATGATCGAAGGACTCCCTCTTACTCTGTCAAACGAGGACTCACCGACGTTTTCTTTTCAGGTATCAACCAAAACCGCTGCGGAGACATGGATTCGAAAACTTGCGACCGGGAAATCAGTTGAAAAGATTGAGGCGTTTTTGAAGGCCAAAGAAAACCTAGAGAATGAGGATTTCTTTGGGAATACTCTTCCCCAACTTCTGAAGTTGCGCCCTGCAGAGCAGGTCCTCGTGCTAGCTGCTTTGCGGGGCTTGGCCTTCACAGCGAAATTTCCAGAGGATCTGGTCTGGAAGACGTTAACCGAAAGGGCTGAAGACACAGACCTGCTGGCTCAGCTTGACCCCCTAGCTGTGGATGCGCTGTTGAGTGCCCTACTGACGTTTCAGGCTCGACAGGGAGGCAAGTGGGCTTTCGAACTTCCACACGTTTTTGCCCAAGCCTGTGAGCGGGTGTCTGAGGATTCTGACCGTCAGGAATTGCTTTTTGACTGCACCGTGTTGCTTTCCACAGCTTCAGGAACAGTCAGCGCGATCGAACGACTTCTCGCTGGGTCGCAGAAGCAAAAGCTTCAACCCGTGGCGGTGTCTTGGCGGGAGCGAATACTCGAACTTATCAAAGTATCTCCACCTTGGGCAGCAGGAAGGATGCGTGGAATCCTGGCAAGTCTTCCCTCTTTGTAGCGCCCTCTGGCAACACGTCAATTCAAAGCATAATGGTCTTCAATCTTCTTTGGAGTTCTCTATGAATCATCGGATTCGAGCGACATTTCATGCGGGAGCCTTTGTTCCCGATCAACCCTGCGAATTGCCCGAGGGCGCCAATGTGGACTTGCTGATCGGGGCCCGGTCCCACCAAAGATACAGCGTTTCTTTCGGGGCAAATGCGGTCGCAAAAAAGTTTCGGCGTCAAGAAGTCCCTGAAGAGATCAAAACCGTTCTAAGTGCAATAAAGTTGGGTCACTCGTTCGTCTAAAGCCTCGGGTCCACGGGCTCGCTCTCGAGGGCAAGGACGCCGAAGACGCATTCGTGAACACGGCGGAGGGGTTCCTGGCGAACGAAGCGTTCCAGACCTTCGATTCCCAGCGCAAACTCCCGCAGTGCGAGCGAGCGTTTGGCCGAGAGGCCGCGCGAGCGGAGACGTTCCAGGTTCTCGGGCAGCGTGTATTCCGGACCATAGATAATGCGCAGATACTCGCGGCCACGGCACTTCACGCCAGGTTGGATCAGTCCTTTGCGCCCTTTGACGACGAACTCCAGGGGCTTGACCACCATTCCTTCCCCGCCTTTGTCTGTTAGTTCTTCCCACCACTGGATTCCGGATTCCATGCTGGCAGCGTCCGTCACGTCCACCACTTTATACGGTGTGACCAGCAGCACTCCGTCGTCTGCACGGCAGAGCTTCGCCAGGGTTTCCATGTGCCAGAGGTGATCTTTCTGAATGTGGACCTGGCCTTCGCTTGCCAACAGGTGGAAGGGCGCCAGCTTGAGGTCTGAGACAGACTGGACCGTCCAACAGTAATGCCGGTAGGCGTCGACGAAGCGCGTGGCCACCTCAGCCCGATCCTTGAAATGGGAGAGCAGGGTTGAATTGTGTGGAGTCTCCACCGCGATCCCGCGCTGTGCAGCCTGCTCCAGAACCTCGATGGCCTGTGGCAGCGCAGCCTCAGCCGCTGCACCGACCGCGGCATACTGATTTCTCAGCAATTCCTGGGCTTTCGCTGACCAGGGCATCAGCTCGCAATCCAGGCAAACCCAATTCGTTTGGAGTTCCTCCCAGAGGCCCGATTCATCCAGGGCAGATCGAACGCGAGTCAACAAAGCAGACTCCAGTTGTTCATTGTCGAAGAACCGGCGACCAGTGCGCGTGTAACAGATCCCGAACGCGTCACCCTGGGTTCCGAAGCGCTGCCGGGCCGCTTCCTGGTCGCGGCACACAATGACCACGGCGCGCGATCCCATGTGCTTCTCTTCGCAAACGACGCGCGGCACTCGTTCGTTCCGGAAATAGGCAAAGACCTCTTCGGGATGTTCCAGACGCCCAGACTTCTGACTCGTCTCCGTTGGCGACATCGTCGGTGGCAGATAGATCAGCCACTTCGGGTTCGCGGCAAAACGGCTCATTACTTCCAAGGCGGTGAAGGCATTCTCTTCCCGGATGGTGACCGTGTGATGCAATCGAGTCGTCACCAGGCGCTTGCCTAGCACATCTTCGAGATCCAATAGCTCGTCGTGCTGCTGCTGGGCTGTGAGCGCAGGACCCGGTGCGGGTTCCACAGGAAGAAAGGGTCTTACGGGCTGTGCATAAGTTTGGAGGGCTGGCACAGAAATGAGCTCTTTTTCCGGATAGCGAAGGGCTGTCAGCCTGCCGCCGAACACGCAGCCCGTGTCGATGTTGATTGTCCGATTGAGCCATTCGGGTTCAGGCACGGGCGTGTGGCCATAGACCACCATCGCCTTCCCCCGATACTCGGCCGCCCAGTTGTAGCGAACTGGCAGACCGAACTCGTCTGTTTCTCCGGTCGTTTCCCCATAAAGCGCGAAGTCGCGGACTTTGCCCGAACCCCGGCCTTGCATTTCCTCCTTCATTCCAGCGTGCGCGATCACGAGTTTCCCTTCGTCCAGAACGTAATGACTCACGAGGTCGTCGAGAAACTTTGAGACTTCTTGCTTGAACTCGGGCGGTTCATTATCCAACTGGGCCAGAGACTCGGCCAGCCCATGAGTAATCTGAACGTCTCGGCCTCTCAGTTTTCGCAGCAGCTTCATATCGTGATTCCCCGGAACACAGAGAGCCACACCGGACGCTACCATTTCCATCACCAGGCGAAGCACCTGGGGAATCTTCGGGCCACGATCAACCAGATCCCCAAGAAACACAACCTCTCTTCCCTGAGGGTGACGAACTTCACTGTTGGAACCTGCTCCGTTGGCAGTCCGCTGAAACCCAAGCTCGCGGAGCAAGATTTCCAATTCGTCGAAACATCCATGAACGTCGCCGATGATGTCAAACGGTCCCTTCTCATGTCGCAGGTTGTTCCAAAGCGGCTGACGTTCAAATTCAACGCCTTGGAGTTCCTCTGGTGAATTCAAGACAAAGATGTGCCGAAAGCCTTCCTTTTGCAGGCTTCGCAAGGATCGACGCAATTGCTGGCTTTGCTGGCGAATGACATGCGGCCCGAAATCACGGTCAGGCCGAGATTTGTTTCTGTCTTGGCAAAGCCTTTCAGGGAAGTTGAGAACAATCGCCACCGGGAGCACGTGGTATTGCCGGGCCAGCGCTACCAAAGGCTTTCGCGCTTCGGGCTGAACATTGGTAGCATCCACAACGGTCAACTTGCCACCTTCGAGCCGCTTCGACGCGATGAAGTGCAGCACCTCAAATGCCGGGTTGGTTGCAGCTTGGTCGTTCTCATTGTCTGAAACGAGACCACGACAGAAATCGGACGACAAGATTTCCGTGGACTTGAAATGATTTCGGGCAAATGTCGATTTGCCCGAACCAGAGGGACCAATGAGCACAACCAGCGAAAGTTCAGGAATAGTGAGTTTCATTATCTAAGGGACCTGCCTAACGAATCTGCTCGAGATACACCAACCTGAGATTGAAAAAACCTGTCGCAATGTGGAAACAGTGACGGAATGAATCCCTCTCCCCCAACCTCTCCCTTGCTAAGGCGAGGGGCCGAATCTTTCTTCGCGGCTCACCTTGGCAAGGAGGCAGCAGGCGGGTCAATTCAGATTGAAGACTCCCATTTGCGTGGGTGACCCGACTACCGGATCTGTTGGGCCAATTCCTAGAAATCGGACGGAGTAGCCGTGCCGCTGTGCTACCTGGGTGGCCCATGACTCAAACTCTTGGCGGGTCCATTCAAAGCGGTGATCTTTATGCCGATACTTGCCGGCCGGAAGATTCTCGAACTTCGCGTTGTATTCGACGTTGGGTGTAGTCAGTGTGACGTTCGCGGGTCTTGCGCACTCAAACAACACCCGCTCAAAGGCCGCCAGCCGAGGCGGGTCCAGGTGCTCGATGACTTCAACCACAGCAGCAGCGTCAAATCCTGCCAAACGTTTGTCACGATAGGTCAGCGACCCTTGGATGAGTTGGATGCGTTCGCGCTGTTTGGCTGGAAGTCGATCCAGATGCAGCCGCTCTTTCGCGATTTCGAGAGCTCGGTAAGAGACATCCATCCCGACTATCTCTCTAAAGGTTTTGTCTTCCAACAGTAGACGCAACAACTTACCCTCCCCGCAACCCAAGTCAAGAACACGCTCTGCAGCCACACTCTTCAGCGCCGCGACTACTGCTCCGAGCCGCTGCTCATTCAGGCTGATGCGTCTTTCGACGTCAGCTTCCTCCTCGGCGTGAGTCTCTTCCACTCGGTCAGGGTCAGGATTGTCCTCATCGACCAACCGGCTCAGGGCCTCACGCACCAGGCTCCGTTGATGTCTCAGGTAACGCCGGGCGATGAGTTCCCGGTCTGGATGCGATGCAAGCCATCCCTCCCCGTGACGCAATAACTTCTCAACCTCCTCGTCGCCCACCCAGTAGTGCTTCTCATCATCGAGGACGGGGATCAGAACATACAGGTGAGTCAGCAGGTCACGCAGGCAAACCTCTGCTTGTAGACTGACGCTGAAGTAGGGACTCGCACCCCACTCCGGAAACTTTGGATCCAACGCGTGACGTGTCGCTGTGACCTCGTAGCCCAAAGGCTCGAAAAGCCTGCGCAGGAAGGGCTCGCCACCGCGACAAGGCAGAGCTGCCCGCTTTGCGTCCAGACTCATTGGTTTTTCGACCAGCTCCTGTCTTTCCTTGCTTCTTCCTGACAGGGCTGTGCCAAAGGCTTTGGCGATCGCAACGCTCAGAAAGGAGCTGGCCACATAAGGTCGATCGTTCACATACTGTGCCAAAGCGGAGCCCTCTCCTGAGGAACCACGACGGTTTCGGACTAGTCCAACCGGATCCACATCTAGTAGCAAAGCGACTGTGCATCGTTGGGGGCTCGCTTCCGGGTAAAAGATGTGGGCGTTCCCGAAAGGAAATGCGAGCGCCTTCGATCGCGACGGATTCTTGTGCAGTAGATAACCAAGATCTGTGGCCGGATGGGCATGGTTCGTGATTGTGAGTAGCATTCGTTATCCGAAGCCTCATCAGCTAAAGCCAGGCATCCTATTCGATGTGAAAGTCCGCGATCAATTCTATTGCGCGACCGCCGTAACAGAATTCTTGTGCCCACCGACTATCAGAGTGTCCTGCTCTGGCAGGTCGCTTGCAAATTCCTGGCTCTCAGCCGGAAACTGAAGCCTTTCGCCCTTGCACATGTGCAAGGGAGGCAGGAAATCGAAGCGTTAGCCGCAGACGTGTTTCCTGAGTAATACGTTAGCCTAACGGGGGCATTGGCAAGTAGGTCAGCCTTTCCAGGCTGACAAAGCTCAGAGTCAGGCTGGAAAGCCTGACGTACGGCAGTCCACTTTCCCCCAGTAACTAACGCATTACCCGGCTGGGACTTTTCACTAGATCGGGCTGTAGTGTTATGATTCAGCCTATTAGGAGGGTGCCACCGCATGGGGTTGCCCGAAAAACAGACGCGTTTCAGTCTCGAAGATTACCTTGAAGGAGAGAAATCCAGCACGATCCGCCACGAGTATGTGGATGGTCAGATTTACGCAATGACGGGCGGCAGCGCAAATCATAACCAGCTTACGTTGAGCCTGGCTGCCAAGTTGTACGCCCATCTTGCGGATGGGGCGTGCCGCGTTTTTGCTTCAGACATGAAAGTCCTGACTCCTCAGGAAATCAGCTATTACCCCGATGTGATGGTCTGTTGCGATCCCACGGATCGCGAGTCTCACTTGCGCAGGCGGCCACGCTTGCTCATTGAGATCGTCTCGCCTCATACGCAGCGAACAGATCACTATGAAAAGCGTCTAGCCTATCAGCAGATTCCCACCTTGCAAGAATACGTCATCGTCGCCCAGGACAAGGTTCTCGTCGACATCTTTCGCCGCCAGGAAGACGGACACTGGATTCGGGAAACACTGACCCAGGGTGACGACGATTTGCGTTTCGATTCTGTCCAACTCACCCTGCGCCTCTCAGAAGTTTACAGGAACGTGGAGTTCTCACCTTTGGCTGACAGTCCCAGCCATTAAGGCTGGTTTCTGACGGGGCTTAGGTTTCGTTACATGAGCTTCAAGAGTTCTGCTGCCTTTTGTCCTGCGACTGCAATGCACCAGACGTGTGTCTCCTTAGAACTGGCTCACAGAACTTCAGCAAAATTCGATCTCAAGGCATCGGGAGTTCCGCCTGTGCGTTTCCGAGGCCTGCTTTGATGAGTCGTTGTTGGAAGCTGGGGCGGGTGCTATAGCGTTGCCGCAGTTGGCCGAACCGGGACGTGAACTCTTCCGTTTGCCCTGTTAAGGCAGCCAAATCCCGGAGATCGGCAAGGATGGCTATGGCCAGGTCGTACTCCCGTGGTTTGGAGGTTTTGACGAGGTCTCCAACCCGGTGCCACAGGGCCAGCTCACGGCCTTGGAGCCGTTCGAGATGTTTGGCGCGTGCTGCAGCCTCCTCTTGTTTTTTCCGGGCCTCTTCAGCGACGCGGCGTTCGGTTGCCGTTCTCTGCCTTTCTGCTGTGATGCCTTGTGTAGCCGAAAGCAGCGCTTCGACCGTACGGAGTGTTCTAACTTGCGTCTTTACTTCTTGCCCATGAGCGATGTCGGTGTGAAAGCGCCTCAGCAGCTCCTTGCGGAACAATGGATTGTCCTCTTGCAAGATTTCCAGGAGGACTGCGTTCTTTTCGGATTCAGATAGGGCGGATATCCAGGCTTGAAGATCTCCTTTCGAAGAGGCGTTTTCCGTCAAGGGACTACTTTCAATTGCTGCCGCTTCGATTAGATCTGGATCAATCCTCATGAAATCGGCGAAACTCTGAAGAGCTGCGGAGAGACTGTGAAGACCGGAGGGAACCGCAGGTTCTAGTTCCTTGTTTTCCAACTCGCCCGACTGGGCCGCCAACAGCCAGGCTAAATACAAACAGCGCAGATCGCCCCGCATCAACTCGGCTCGCAGCGGCATCAACGAGGCCATCCAACTTTCGCCTGAGTCCCAGTCTTCGGGATCATCCTCGGACAGGCACTGAAGAATGAGGTTTTCATTCTTCTGCGTTACCTTCACGGCGCTGCCAGAAAGATAGGACGGCATCCCCGCCAGATCGCACAAATGCGCGGGAATACGGAGCATAAGCTGTCGGGTTCCCCAGTTGGCCACATAGACAAAAGCATCGAAATACTTCTCCATCAGCTTCCGGGGATTGCCCTTGAAGTTGCCCCACTCGTAGGTGTTGATAAAGCTGACAGGTGTGATCTGCGCCCGGCTGGAAAGCGCACGCAGTTCTGTCAGCTCGCGCTTGCTCAATGGACGGTCGATGGCCCGGAACTCATAGTATTGGTATTCACTCATTCAAACCCTCGCCTCCAGTGGCGATAGGCGGCAATCCACTCCCAGCCTTCCGGCGGCGGAGAAGGCAGAGGAAGTGACTGGATTGGGAT
>Ga0187893_10007910_pt1 | contig 17095 bp, 20 predicted proteins | sample MA1701074metaG_FD_139574 | JGI IMG/M metagenome (GOLD analysis project Ga0187893, IMG submission 139574) | White microbial mat communities from a basaltic lava cave in the Kipuka Kanohina Cave System on the Island of Hawaii, USA - MA170107-4 metaG ...
CCCGGCTTTGGTCCCGGGCGAACATCCGGGACGGGGATCCCAAGTAGGCGCAGACGCTCACCGAGGTAATTAGGCGAGATCCCAAGGATCACTGCCGTGCCGCGGATGGTCTTCCCGTGTTCGAGCGCATACTCGATGATGCCGCGCTCGGCGACACGGAGTTGTTGCCAGTACGGAGCCTGTTCATCTCGACGCTTAGGCATTCGTGCTCTCCGAAGGCTGATCGACAGCCGTGTCGCCCCGTGGATCAGCTACGCCGAGCTGCAACAGGGCCCGTATATGGAATTCGGCCAGAATGGGAGTCCAGACCAGCGATCCGAGCCCAACCACGATGGGCGTGGCCCAAAACCGGCCTTCGAGGCCTAGAAACGGCAGGTCTTGCGTCCATCCGATCGCAAGAGCGATTACACCTCCGTAGAGGAAGCCTGAGCAGGCAGCGCACGACGTGTAGTAGTCGAGCCACGCTGGGTAGCGCGACCACAACGATTTCGTGATCATGGCGCGCGAGAACAGGTAGAAGAGCGCCGTGGACAGGAGCGTGTAGAGGATGAGCGTCATCACGGACGGATGCCCTTCCAGTGTTCGAGGTAACTTGCAGCGCTGCTCAGAAGCTCGGGCGATTCCTGAAACAGCCCCAGTGCACTGTTGCACTTCCGACAGAGCATCCCACGAAGCTGTCCGGTTACGTGATCGTGGTCGATGCAGCCGGTTTGAACACCGAGCGTCGTTCGACAAATCGCGCAGCAGCCGTGTTGTGCAGCCCACAGCCGTTCACGAAATCCGGGATCGACACCGTACAGCCACCGGTCCTGGTAGCTCTTACGCATCCGGCGGTAGTTCAGAGACGTCTGGCGCAGCCGCTTCGCCTTCGCCTTGTACTTCTCAGGATCGGTCAGGTACTTGATTCGATCACTCTCGGCGATGCACGTCTTGCAGCGTCCTGTGTAGCCACTCTTCTTGTTGAAATAGAAGTCCGTGACCGATTTGACGGTGTCACAGCTTCTACAGAGCCGAGTTTGCGCGGAAGCAGCAACAGCGACCATGTACTACTCCGACGACTTCGTGCGGCTGTTCACGATCTCGTACAGCTCTTCGTTCAGCTTGTCGTCGTGACTGCGTGTTGCTTCGGCATGACCATCACGGCCAACCCACCGATCACATACGAATTCCGCATGGCAGAAGTCACCCTCGGGGCCGCCATCAGCCTTCGAGCGCGCACCCTTCATACACAGCCCGGCCATGCCGTTCGCGATCATGTGGTCCATCTGCATGAGCTGCTGCAGGCGCGCATCGTTCTTCTCGGCCGGCGACCAGTCCGGCTTCTCCATGTCCGCGAGCCGGCTGATCGGCATCGTCTTCAGGTAGTCGTCCTGGCGCGCCTTGCGGTGGGTGTTCCACTGCTGGTGAGACATCGCACCGGTCTCGAAGGCGGTGCAGTTCGCGCAGCGCCGTGCGCGGGTGAACGTACGCTCGGGCGCGATGATCGGTAGACCCATCTCGATGTCGTACGCTCGCTCGCGGGTCGCGTCAATCGCTCATGCGATCGAACCTCGAAACGGCCGCGCATCGACGAGCGGCCTCGCGTTGACAACCACGAATCGCACCCTTAGAGTGGCGACGGTAATCCCATCAGTCGCATCAGCGATCGGAATTCGATCGCGCGAGCGATCGCCTAAAGCTGAGGAGACTCTACATGGCCGCGCCCAAGTCCGAGAAGGAGCAGCGCTTCGATCAAGTGAAGCTGCAATCCATGCACGAACCGCTGTCCGTTCGCGTCGAGAAGATGCGCGGCAACGTGCGCCAACCGATCGAGCTACCTGCAAAGGGCAGCGAGCAGAACGGCTTCTCCCCACCGGGCACGAACTGGACGCGCGACGAAGTGCTCCAGCTCGAAAACTTCATCCTCACGAAGTGGGCCGGCGGCGGCTACTACGAGTTCACCGTCACCGACGCCAAGAACGAGTCGATGCGCTGGCAGGGCGTGTGGGATCCGCGCATGTACCCCGAGAAGGTCCCACCGAACACGGCCGAGGCCGCGCTCATGGGTGCCGCAACGAACGTTCAGCAGGTCGGCGGTCCCACCGTCGTGCCGCCGAGCGTGCAGCCGCTCGGCATGAGCCAGGCGACGGGCTGGCCGCCGAACGGCGCACAGCTCGGCTACGGCAACCCGCCGCACACCGGTCCTGTGATGGGACAGCTCCCGCAGCAACAGCAGCCTGCGCCGCAGCCACAGCAGGCGCCGCCGATGTGGAACCCGCAGCAGCCCGGTCCGTGGGGCGCACAGCCGCAGCCCGGTCCGTGGGGCTACCAGCAGCCGCAGCCGTTCAACGGCTTCGGTCCGCAGCCCAGCTACGGCTACCCGCCCGGCTACGGCTACCCGCAGCAGCCGCCGTACAGTGGTCGCACGCGCTTCGGCTACGACGACGACGATCGCAGCTCGCGTCGCGGTGCACGCTTCTTCGACGACGGCGACGACAAGGAGAAGAAGGAGCTGGAGCGTCGCCTGCAGCAGGCCGAGATCGAGCGCAAGGAGCTGGAGTACAAGCAGGCGCTCGAACGTGATCGACTCGCGCACGAGCAGCAGATGGCTGCGATGCGTGAAGAAATTCGCCGCCTCGGCGAGGGCCGCAACAAGGCCGAGGATGATGAGGTTCGCCGCCTCCGTGAAGAGCGCGAGCAGGAGCGTGAGCGTGCGCGCCAGCAGCACGAGAACGCGCAGCGCGAGCTGATGCAGCAGCAGCTCCTCGCGATCCGTCAGCAGAGCGAGCAGGCGATGCTGCAGCTCCGCGCCGATCTCGCGCGCATGGCCGAGACGCCGAAGGGCGAGACCGAGGAGTTCCGTCGCATCCGCGAGGAGCAGGAGCGTCAGGCGCGTGAGTTCGAGCGCCAACGCGCAGAGCAGGATCGCCGCCTGGAGATGGAACGTCAGGAGCGCGAGCGCGAGCGCGAGCGCTACGAGCAGCAGCGTCGCGACGAGATGCTGCAACGCGAGATGAAGGAAACGCGCGAGGCGGCCGAGCGCCGGTTCGAGCAGATGCAGCAGGCTGCACTCGCGAACCGCACCGATCCGGTCGTCGAGATGATGAAGGAGAACGCGCGCATGAACTCGGAGACCCAACGCGAGGTTGCGCGCCTTCAGAACGAGGCAACGAACCGTATGGCGCAGTTCATGGTGCCGCCGGTTCAGCTCGCGCAGATCATGAAGGACAGCTCGTCGGGCACCGACGGCATGATGCGCGGGATCATCAACTCGGTCGGCGAGATCGGCAACCTGTACAAGAACGCCGCCGAGACGATCATGAACATGTCTGGTGGTGGGGGCGACCCGCCGGCCGCGCGTCTGATCCAGGAAGGTATCGGTCGCGCGAGCGAAGTCGCCGAGCGCTTCCTCGCGGTCAAGCGCGATCAGGTGATCAGTGAGGGCAAGGTGAAGGCGGCCGAAGCGCTGCGTGATCAGACGCGCATCCAGGCCGAGGTCGCGATCCGCGCACAGAACATCGCCGCCGCGCAGGGTCGTGCACCCGCGGGTGCGGGCTGGGCGCCACCGCCACCGGTCGCGCAGTCGCAACAGGCACGTCCACAGCAACAGCCGTCAAACGGCGGCGGCGGTTTGGGCGGCACAGCACCGGTCGCCAACGGCAACGGGGCAGCGGCGAAGAAGCCGGCCGGCCCGATCGATCTGCCGGTCGAGCCGCCACCAGCCCCGAGCGCGGGCGCCATCGATCCGTACGCGCCGCCGCTGCCCCCGCCGAACAACACCGGGCCGACCGAAGAGGAGGTCTTCGGCGTCGCGCTGGAGAGCGTCCACCGCTTGCGTCGCGGCATCGCCGAAGGCAAGCTCACGCCCGACAAGTGCATCGACGCGATCCTGCAGGGCGCACAGCACGTCGTCGCGAATCAGCTCGTTATCCCGGCATTCGCGCTGTTCCAACAGGAACGCTGGGCCGATTTCATCGACCTGATGATCCCGGCGGCACCGGCCGACTTCAAGACCGAGTGCGTGCGCATTCTGACCGAAGACATCGAGCCGGGTGACCCGAACGCGCCCGACGACGACGCCCAGTAGCGATGCCGACGACACCTGACGGCCGATGCAGTTGTTGTAACGACCGCGTCGAGTCGTCAGGTGGCTGCGTGAGATGTACGAGCATTCGCACGTTCTGTAGCTGTGGTGCGTTGCTCGCGTGTGGCTGCGGTCGCGTGCAGTCGCATCACGCGTGCCCGTCGGCGATTCCCGTCTCGACGCTGATCATTTCAATCGCGTCGTAGTTCACCTTCAAGCGAGGTTCGTCATGTCCGATAAGAAAGCACCCTTCCACGCAACGGAGATTCGTCTCCCCGACGGCACCGTTCTCGATCTGTCCGAGTGGTCGAACGAGAGCTTCCGTTCTGCACTCTTCGTCAACCCGTGGAGCGCCCAGAATGTCTGGGAGCTGTTCGTCTACTCGCGCGGCGTCGCGATCCCGGGCACGGACATCGTCGCGAACCGTGCACACACGAACATCCCGCGTTCGGGCGACTCCGGTCTCCCGCTCGACTGGGCGATGTACGTGTTGCAGTGGCGCGCGGCACTCAACATGACGCTCGAACAACCGGTGCTCGACTGGGCCGCCGAGACCGTCGTCCAGTTCGAGTACAACGGCAAGTACTACGGCAACACGCCGCTGATCGATCTGCTGCTCGGCGCGCGTCCCGTCGGTGATCCGCTGCCGGTTCACATGCGCGAGAACCTCGGCTTCAAGGTCACAGTCTCGACCGACAACGAACGCGCCGTCGCGCAGCTCCGCGACTGGCTCCGTGGTGGCGGCAGCGTATTGCCGGAGAACGTGCGCGATGCCGTCACCGAGCTGGACGCGATCCTGCGTCTGCAGCCGGAGGGCCCCGTCGCGGCCAGCCTACGCCACGTGCAGGCCAAGCTGCGTCCCGGCCGCCACCTCATGGCGTGGATCCACCTCGAAGGTCCGGTCAAGCGCGTCCTCGTCTGAGCCTCGCGATCGCGCGAGCGATCGTGGTACGTTCACTCCGTGGCGACTAGCTGTCCGACTGCTCCATCCTCGGCGTCCGTCTGCGGCATGTTCAACGGCGAGCCGGGAGCGGTACCGAAAGTCATCGGCCATTGGATGCTGCGCTCGGCTCTGATGATGCCGGGCCTCGCACTGGCCGGCGTCCGCGACAAGCGGCTCATCACGGGTGCGTTGCTCAGCTCGTCGTTCGTGTCGTTGTTCCTGATCGCGTACACGGTATTCGAGCGCAATCGCCGCGGGCGCCGCAAGCGCTCGCACGCGCTCGGGCGCGGACGGCCGCGAGGACGTCTCGCAGGTCGCGGTCAGCTCGGTACGCGCTATCGCGTGACTCTGCGCTACCACAAGTTCCCGACGCCGACGAGTCTATGCGTCGAGGCCAAGAACAAGGCCGAGGCGACCGCGATGGTCCACGGTAACGTTCGCGGCTCGAAGATCATCCGCGTCGTACGCGGCTGCTAGAGCGACTGGTCGTAGTCGCGGATGAACCGCTCGAACCGTGGGTTGCCGAGTGCATGCGGTGAACGTGTCGCGCGAATCTGATTGATCGCTTCGTCAGCGTCCATGTCGAACGCGTGGATCATCGCGACGGCTGCGACGAGCGCCGACCGGTTCCAGCCTTGCCAGCACGTCGTGAGCACGCACGCACCCGATTCCAGGTAGCGCGCGATCGTCTTCGCGTTCGTCGCCACGAGCGCGCGATCGACCTGTGACAGTGGATGCACGAAATCGTCGACGAGCGGGATCCGGATCACCGTCATCCCAGGGAAGCCGTAGCTCGGGGGCTGATACTCCTTGGCACAGAGCACCACCGTCGTGAACCAGCGGTACTTCCCCGGCCGCGGGCGGGAGCCGACGTACAACCGCGGCGCGACGAGACTGGCATCGACGGGCGGGTTACGGAGCGTGCGAGTCATGGCGCAGGCGGCAAGCCTACACCCGATCGCGCTACTCGTCGTCGTCGCCGAACATCGGCACGTGACGACCCGACCGGGTCGAGCGCACGGCCTTGATCACCGCAAGCGTCGCGACTGTCGCGATCGACAGTGTCGAGACCACCTGCAGGATCGTCTGCAGGCGCTCCGTCTTCGCAAGCTGCTGCAGCGCCTGCTCCGATGTCGCGTCGCCCATGTGGCGCCCGAGGCCGTTGCGCAGCGGCAGGTTCGCGTCCGGGTAGCCGCCGCCGTTGACGGGTTGACCGTAGTACCAGCCCTGGCGCATTGGAATGTACTGCAGATCGACCGAGGCCTCGAAGTCATTCGGCACGTCGCCGAACCCGCGGCTGCGCGCGATCGCGCCCGGCTGGTACGGCATCCAGGTTCCGTACGGGATGATCTGCCCCGGCCGGCCGCCGGGCGCTTGCCCGAGGCCGTTGATCGTCCGCTGCATCTCGTTGACCACCATTAGCGGCGGCTCCGAACGTACGAGAGCACGCCGAGCGTCGCGCTGATCGCGACTGCGCCGATCGCGAGACCACCGCTGAGCGACTGCCAGAACGCGATGCGCTTGAGCTGCTCGGCCTGCGCGCGTTGCTGCTCGACGAGGAGTAGCAGCGTCGCGTCGGTGTCACCGAGACCGGCACCGCGCAGTGACGCCGTGTAGTGGTGACCCTGCGGGCTGTGATAGCCGCCGGGCCGCTGATGCAGTGTGATCGCCGTCGTGCCGGGCAACCCGTACGGGCGTCCGGTCAACCACGCATCACCCTCGTTGATGATGCCGAGCCCGGCAACCTGAGCGGAACGGAGATCTTCGATCGATGCGTAGGGCACGTACCACCTCTTGTTGGGGGCCACGGGAGGACCAGCCAGCCCTGCAGCACCGGGGATGTGCATCGTCGTCGTCGACGGTGCAACACCGACGCTTTGGACGAACGAGACAGAGCCGCGGGTCGCCGTGAGCATGCGACCCAAACTCTATCATGGATCGCGCGAGCGATCGTCTACGCGCGTCTACGGTGGCGCGACCGTCGAGGAGCGGGCTTGTGGAAGCCCAGCACGACCATGATCGCTGCCGACACCCCGAGCCCGATCGCGCCGATCCACGCTGCCTTCTTGCTCGGTGCGTCGCCGAGCTGCGGTCGGTGACAGGTGCAGCCTTGCAGCACCGTGTGCTGAACTGCGAGCACTACACGCTCCGCTTGCGACGGTAGATCATGTAGCTGCCGCCACCGACCACCGTCGCCGCGCCCGCGATCGCCGCCCACATGAGCGGGTTGCCGAGGCGCCAGAACTTGTCGCGCTCTTCACCGGCCGGTGTCTCGCCCGCGCCGGGCAGTGTCGTGACCTCGGCGGCCTTGACGAAGCCCGACGGCGGCGGCGGCGTGACCGTGGTCTCGCCGAGCCCGACACAGTTGCCGCGCAGGCACCGGAAGTACTCGCCGTACGCAGCGCCGAGTCCCGGCGTCGCGCCCGCCGAGCCTGCGGGACAGTAGATCGAGTAGACCTTGCGCGTGCGGTTGAAGCGCGCGATGCAGCCTGCGTAGCGACCGCTGGCCGTCGTCGTGGTCGTCTCGGTCACCGTCTCCGTACGGTGATCGCGCACGATCGGTGCAGGCGTCGACGGCTGCCACCCGGGAGGTTGCACCGCGGGCGAGGTCGGCATCGGCGGCGGTGTCGCGCTCGGCGGCGGCGTCACGTTCGGCGGCGGCGTGACGGGGCACGCAGACATGTCCGAGACGCGCGTCCCGTCCGGGCACACGTACATGACCATCGTGGTCGGCGGCGGCGTGCTCGACGGCGGCGGCGTCGACGGCTGCGAGGGCTCCATCGGCTGCATCACCATGCCCGGCTGCGGCTGCGGTGCCGTCGGCATCGTCGGTAGGTTCACCGTCGTCTGGCCTGCGCGCAGCCGCTCCCAGTGGCCGGGCACGTCCGGGGTCGCCTCGACCCACGTCATGTTGAGCCACAGCGCGAGTGCCCGCGCGAACGCGTCGGCGTTCTTCGCGAGCCAGTCGACCGTCGGCGTGAAGTCGAACACCGCGAGTGTGCCACCGACCGCGCGCGTGATCGGCAGGTACGCCGTGAGCGTACGTTGATCGATCTTGCCGTCGACAGCGATCGCCGCGTTCCCGAGCTTCTTGTTCGCCATGTTGATCAGCGACTGAAGCGTCTGGAACGTGAAGCCCATCTGTCCGGTCGCCGTACAGACGTTGTTCACGCACGAGTACGGCGCCGTCGCGACCAACACCTGCTTGATCTGACGCGTCACGAGCGGATCAGCCTTCGACGGTGCCGTCGTGGTCGGCGTCTTGGTGTAGAGCTGCGCGGTCGGGAACGCGACGAGCGTTCCAGACTTCGGCGGTGGCGGCGTCGGCGTCGTCGGAGTCGTCGACGCCGTTGCGGTGTCACGCGACATCGTTGCTTGCAGCATTACGCAGCCTTCTTGCGGCGCATGAGGAGCGCCGTACCTGTGCCGACCACTGCGATACCGCCACCGACGGCGGCCCAGAACTCCCACTTCTTGTAGAGCGGGAGCGTGCCGGTACGCTTCTCCAACTCGGTCTCCGTCGTCGGCACACCACCCGCGGGTGGCGTCGACGACGGCGCGACTTCGGTCATCGTCGCCGCAGCGCCGAGACCGCAGTCGCCGAACACGCAGTCACCGAACACGCCGTCCTGTTGGATGCCGAGGCCGCTGCCGTAGGCTCGCGGGATCGCGATGCGGTACCGGCCGATCTTCTTGCTGAACGCATAGATCGTACCTGATGGATACGACTGCGCGGGCGTCGTCGTCGTCGCCGTGCCCTGCGACGTGAAGTAGCCCTGCACCGGCTGGAGCACCTGGAGGATCTGCTGCGTGCTCGGTTGCGTCGCGGCCGTCGACGTCGGCGGGAAGAACACCTTCACCGCCGCGAGGATCGTGCTCGATGCGCCCGCGACGGTGTTGTAGACCGCCTCGCGCGCAGCGGCCATCGCGTCGGCTGCACCTGCACCGACACTGGGGATCAGGCGAATCGCCGCGTTGATCGTCGCCCAGTTGCTGAACACCGACGAGAGCGACGCCTGTCCGAACGTCACGCTCTTGATCTTGCTGTCGGCCGACTGCAGCGCGTTCGTCACCGTGGTGATGCCGCTGCGGATGTTCGACGGCAGCAGTGGGATCTTGCCGACCGTCGCCGCCGACTGCACGAGCATGTTGTAGATGACGGCCATCGTGGCGTCGTTCATCACGCCCGTGACATTGGCCTGTCCGAGCTTGCCGATGCTCGCGAGGTACTTCTGCAGCTCGGCCGTGGCGGCGCTCGACACGAGGGCACCGAGCCCACCGAAGTTCGTGCCGTTGTACTGGGTGGTCAGCATCCGCGTGGGCTCCTTGAAGGGCGATCGCGTGAGCGATCGAACCCATCAAAACTACGCGGTTGCTGCCTACCTTGTCAAACGGCGTCGACGACGGTAGAGCGCATATCCACCGCTACCTGCAGCCGCCGCAGTCGCACCGATCGCGACCCAGAAGATCGGGTTCTTGTAGAGCGGCAACGTGGCTGTTTGCTTCTGGTACGTCGTGATGGGCACCACCGTAACGATCGGCGGTGCGTTTGGGATCGTCTCGACCTCGAAGTGCGACGCAGCGGCACCGAAGCCGGTGCCCGACAGCGCGTTGAGCTGCGTACCGACCGGAATCGCGACGCGGTACACGTGCAGCTTCGGATCGAACGCGGCGATCGATCCCGCGGGATAGCGCGGCTTCGCAAGTGGTACAACCGGCGGCGTCGCAGGCACGAGAAACTGTGTTGACACGATCGCGAAGTTCACTGGCAGCAACGGCGACGGCGGCGTCTCGGTGGTCAACGGTGGTGGCTTCGGCAAATCCATCGAGAGGAGCTGATAGATCGCGTACAATGCCTCTGCGACGTCGAGTGCTGCACAACCTGCTTTGCCGGCCTGTGCACCTGTCACGATCGCGGCGCTCGTCGCGGGCGTCGCTACGATGCCTGCTGCACCGGCTGCAAGACCGACGACGATGTCATTGTTCACGATCGCGCAGCCGTACTTCTTGACCGCGTTGTAGACATCGTCGGCGTTCTCGGCGATCCAGTTCCATGTGCTCTGTGCAATGTCGGCGATTGCACCACCGATCGCACCGGCCGCGTCCCCAACTGCACCAGCGGCAGCCTTCACAGCGTCGGCAGCGTAGTCCCACGGGTACTTCGACGACGACGGCTCTGGGACTTGGATGATCTTGAGCGTCTCTGTAGCTTCGTCCCAGAACGCACCCATTCGCGTGCCATCGAAACCGCGAAACACCAGGAACGCGATTGCACCATGTCGGACCGTCAGCTTCGCGAGCTGTGACGCGCTGACGCCGAAGTTGAAGCTGCTCGGGATCGCGATGTTGTCGAACGGTCCCTTGTTCTTGTTCACGTTCCAGGCGTCCTGATCGCGTTTCGCAAGGCTCGCGAACGGTGCGTGACCGCGGAATGTCTTCGAGCGCCCCCAGTCAGCCGAGACGATCTCTTTGCCAACGGGCCACGTACGTACGCCGACGAACACACCGCCGGGGCAGCCGCTCTGATTCTCGGCGGTGCAAGTACCGCCGTCACGCTGATCACGAACGACCGGCGTCGTTGCCCCGGGCGGCGGCGGGTTCGCGCACACAGTTTGTCCGGCACGCATGCGCTCCCAGTGACCGGGCACCGACGATGTCGTAGGGATCCAACAGTAGCCTGCGCGTTCTACACCTAGCCCCGCGTGCGTGTAGTCGACATCGCTCCACGCCGCGTCGCCGAAGCCGTTCGACTTCTTCACGGCGAGCAGTGCTGTCGCGATCGGCGACGCAGCGTTCGCGATCGCCGTCTTCGCCGCCTTCACGCCGTTGTCCATCGCCGTCGCAACGCTGCCACCACCGGGCACGAGACGGATGATCGACAAGATCACGCTGAAGACCTTGTCGACGATCCACGGCGAGAGGATGAAGTTGATGATCGTCGAGCCGTACGGCAGCTTCTCGATCGGTGCCTTGAGCAGCTTGATGACATCGAGCGCCTGACCGACACCCGAGTGCAGCTTGTCGCCGATGATTGGCGCAGCGTTCGCGAGCGCGATGATCGTACCGAGCGTCATCGTGCCGTCGTAGACCGCGGGGTCTGCACTCGGCTTGCTGAACTGGAACGCGATGCGGCGCAGTTGCTCCTGCATCGCCTTGACGCCGACGTAGCCGCCGACAGCCGTCGTGCCGCCGAGCAAGCTCTGCGGACCGTTGAGCTGCGCGAGGAGCATGGCGTGAGCTTACGCTGCGCGCTTGCGCCGGAACACCAGCGCGGTTCCCGTACCCACGACCGCGACTGCGCCGCCGACAGCGGCCCAGAACTTCCAGTTCTTCCAGAGCGGAAGCTGGTTGGTCTGCTTCTCCAACTGCGACTCGCTCACCTGCGTTGCACCTGCAGGTGGTGCGGCGACCGGCGCGATCTCGGTGTACGGCGCCGCTTCGCCGATCATGCCGAGACCGGCTGCGACCGTCGGCACTGCGACGCGCCACATGTTCGTCGACGAGCTGAACGCCGTGATCGTACCGGCGGGATACGACGTCGTTGCGGGCAACGGCGTCGCGGGCCCGTACGGATCCTGCGGCTGCGGCGGCGGCGTCGTCGGAGCCGGTGGCTCCATTGCCATCGTCGCCATCTGCGTGATCGGCAGTGCCGTCGCCTTGATGAGTGCGAACTTCGAGACCGCCGACGCGGGAAGTTGCACTGCTGTGGGTGCTGCATCGCCGAAGGCACGACGAGTGATCGTCGTCGGCTGATGCTGCTCGGACTGCTGATTCTTCAGCATGCACGCACCGGCCGCGCCCTGCGTCGAGAACGCGCCCATCGACTGCGGCTGCATCACGCTTGTGACGACGCCGTCGATGTTGGGACCGATACCGCACGCCAGCTCCTGAAGCTGGCTGATGCTGTCGTCCTGGATCGGCTGCGAAAGACCGTTGTGATGCGAGAAAAGCATGTTGGCTCCGGTCGATCGCGGGCGCGATCGGTACGTCTTCAAGCTACTCGGCGTACGCCAACACTGTCAAACCCTTCCAGGTCGATCGCGTGCGCGATCCTGTGTTAGTTTTTCATGCATGCGCAGCCACGCCCTCGTGCGTAAACGTGCCGCCAGCGGTCTCGGTGCCACCGCCGAGGGCCTCAAGACCACCAAGCCTGAGAAGATCGCCGTCGCGGCGATGATCGCAGGCGGCCTCGCCGTGATCGGCGGCGCGATCGCGTACGGTGTCGCGGCGAAGCGGCGTACCAAGACGCTGCGCGACACACTCGGCCGCGTGCAAGCACGCGTGTCGAAGGGTGGGATGATGCTCACGCACCACTACGATCCGGAGATGCCGATCGAGCAGCGCGTCAAGATCCTGCAGGATCTCGTCTGGAAGGGTGTCCAGGACCCGCAGATGCGCGAGCTGGCTCTTGCGATCACCGGCAACGGCACGCGTGACGTCACCGTCGGCAAGCGCAAGTTTCGCGTGAAGGGTGCGAACTGCCCCGCGCGCGACGGACTCTGTGAAGCGCAGGCCGTTCACGACTGGACGAAGGCGAACATCCGCTACACAGGTGACGTCGCTCCGGTGAAGATGCCCGGTGGCGACGTCGAGGGTGTCGATCTGTTCCAGACCGCGAAGCGCACTGTCGAGTTCGGCGGCGAGGACTGCGACGGTCACACGATCGTTACGACGACGCTGCTCGCGCTCAATGGCATCCCGGCGAAGTTCCGGATCACGGCGCCGAGCAAGAGCAGCGACTGGGCGCACATCTACGGGCTCGCCGGCTTGCCGAAGACGCGCCCGCAGCGCTGGGTGCCGCTCGACACGACGCTGCCCGGCAACATGTTCGGCCGCGAAGCACCCAACGGCAAGCACATGGACTTCGTTGCGTAGAGGACCGCCATGCCCAAAGCCAAGAAAGAATTTTGTGTCTGGACTGCGCCTGCAGGTCAGACGCCCGCGCGGATGATCACGTGCTTCAAGACGAAGGAAGCTGCGAAGCGCTACGCGCGCCGCGAGCGCTACCTGCAGATCATCCCGCGCACGCGAGCGACTGTCGCCGGGCGGCGTCGCAAGCGCCGGAGCCGGTAACCGTGGCGTGCAAGATCATGTACGAGGTCTCGCTCGACGTCGGTGTGCCGCCGTCGCGCACACAGCGCGCTATCCGCGGCGACGGCATCATGCGCTCGGTCGTGTTCACGCGGAAGAAATCCGCACGCAGCTTCCAAGCGGATCACCCCGGCGCGAAGCTCCGCGCCGTCGAGATCTGCGAGACGTCTGGCAAGATCAAGCGACGCGGCAAGCGAACGTTCACCGGCCGTCGTCGGCGGTAGTCCATGCCGATTCGGTACAGCCAGGACAAGAACGGTTACCTGGTCTACAAGAACACCGAGACCGGCGCTGTCGTGCGCGTGTGGGACGGCGATCTCGCCGACGCGATCGAGATCTGCGGTCAGTGGCACGGCGGTCAGCGCAGCCCGTGCTACCGACTCATGTCGGACGACTTCTCGCCGCGCACGCTCGTCGCCGCGCTCGACGAGCTGCGCTACGCGGCGACACTAGCTAACACGAGCGGCGCCAACATCGACGGCGATGACTATCTCGACCTGCTGACGACGATCGAAGATCTCGAAGGCATCGTCGCGCGCATCGACAAGATCGCCTAGCGCCGTTTCCGACGACGTTGGAGCTTGCGCTTCAGCGCATCCACGTCGATGTCCCGACAATTTCCGTCGGGTGTTACGGATACCCGAGCACCTGACTTCAGGAGGTCAGTGATCACGACGATGCACGCCTCTCGACGCGAGGCGCCGGGAACACGTGCGATGAAGTGTTCCACCTTTCGCTTCACGACGAACCCGGCGGCTTGCGCTTGTAGTGCGCGATCACGTCGCTCGGCATGAACCGCACGCGGTTGCCGATGCGGAAGTGCGGCAGCTCACCGAGCCGACGACGAATCGTCGCGGGGCTAACCTTGAGCCACGTCGCAAGCTCGCGCGGCGTGATCGGTCGCTCGACGGACTGTGGGATCGCGTCCCCCAGCGGACGTGAACGTCGACGCTTCGCCATCGTGTGAAAGCAAACGTACGCGGAGTCGCGTGCGCGATCAAGGCGTCAACGTGATCAGAGATGATCACACGTGTGCAGAGCGTATCAGGCTAACTCAGTGAAATCACACCGGTTTCGTATTGCAGTCGCGCGAGCGATCGCCTACGGTATTCGTCATGCTCCATCTGACACGGCAGATGCACGCGCAGATGCACTGGCGCCCCGACGCGATCACGCGCACGGGCGTCATCGAGCCGATGTGGGTTCGTCAGGTGTCGCCCGTCGACATGGCGCGCCACACCATCGATCCCTTCATCGCGAGCGTTCGCGGTCGCGGTCCGGCCGTCGCGCCGTACCCGTCGCCCGAAGATGTCGCGTACGCCGCCGGCAAGCTCGCGAAGGAGTTCGCGCGCGGCAAGAGCGCCGTCGTCTGCATCGGCACCGAGAAGATCACGGTCGGCCCGAACCAGCCCCCGACGGGCGGGATCGTCGGCACGATCGTGCAGGCCGCGCAGGAGCTGCAGCGCGGCGGCAGCGTGACCATCCAGATCGGTGGCCGTCGCGTCGTCGTCTGCGGTGGTCCCAACGGCGAGCCGCAGGTGATGCAGGCCGGCGCTGCGCCGTCGTCGATGCCGGTGCGCGCCGAGCAGTCCGCGGCGAAGGCGCCGTCGGCTCCGGCCGCCACAGCCACCGCCGCACCCACCGCCGCGACGGCGAAGGCAGGCCTCGGCCTGCCGCTGCTCGCACCGACGGTGCTGCCGAACATCCCACAGCCCGGCAACGTGCCGCAGTTCCCGTTCATGGCGTACGGCGAGTACCGCCGCATCCTCGCGCGCGACGACAACACGTGGGGTCGGCGCAACTTCCAAGCGGAGATCGCGCAGCGCTTCGCGCCGAACGCGATCGCGGCGACCAACGCCGCCAACGCGGTGCCGATCAAGAACGCGCAGCAGCAGGTCATGCCAGCGCTCGACTCGCGCTCGCAGATGGTGCGCCAGCGCTTTCCGCAGCCGCAGCGCGTGTTCCCGCAGCAGATCGCGGTTCGCAAGGAGCAGCGGTAGTGCCGAGCGTGTTCGTGATCAGCGGCGGCGAGACGAAGCGGAAGCGATCGAGCAAGCAGCTCGGCGACACGCCCGTCATCGGCTTCTGCAAGACGGTCAAGAACACCCGCACCGGCTGCGACATGCAGCTCTGCTACGTCGGCCAAGGCTCCCGCACCGCGTCCGGCAAGAAGAGCCGCACCGGCTGGGAGTTCAAGAAGGGCTCTTCCCGCTGCCCGCGCTGAGCGCGCCAGCAGCTTTTTCTTCACCCGTAACGAACAGAGAGGACAACGATCATGAAGGACGAGATCAACGGCGCGCTCGCCAGCAACTTCGGCGACAGCGACTACGACGGCATGGGTGAGGTCGACATGTTCGGCCTCGACGAGTTCGGTCAGCCAGCCGGCGGCGACTCCATGTGGGGCGCGGTCATCGGCGGCGGTGTCGGCACAGGCGCGGCGATGATCGCGCGTGCGATGACGAAGCCGACCTCGAAGATCCATCAGTACTCGGAGCTGGCGGGCTTGCTCGCGGGCGGTATCGCGGGCGGCGTCATGATGGCGTTCCCGGGCACGCGGCGCATGGGCTGGGCGGCGGCGGCGACCGCGCTCGTCACCAACGGCATGCGCCAGTTGGAGAACTCGCTGTTCAACCCGTACGCCATGACGCTTGCCGAGGCGCAGGCGATGGTGGCGGCGGCGGCAGCTTCGCCCGACGGCCAGGCGACCCCGGCCGAGACGGCGACGTTCGCTCGCGCGGGCTTCGGCGGCGTGACGATCAACCCGACCGGCGTGATCCAGCCCTACCAGGGCAACGGCTTCGGCATCGCCACGATCGAGCCGGGCTTCGTCGTCCCGGCGAACCTCCCCGCGATGCAGAACAACGGGTTCGGCAACGTGACGATCGATCCGGCCTTCCCGGTTCCGGGCTCGATCTCGGGCGGCAGCGCCGGCTTCGGTGCGGATCGCCCCGAGCTGGTCGGCCCGCCGACGCTCGTCGGTGCCGGTGACTACGGCATGGGCAACGACCCGGGCGCGGCTCAGGTCCGCACGCTGGGCGGCCCCGGCATCTCCGCGATGGGCGCGCACTTCGGCGCGACGCTCTTCGGAGGTGGCAACTAGCCACCGTTCACTGGGCAGCGATGCCCAGTGATCGCTCTTGGGACTGAGCAACGAGTTCAGTCCCAGCAGCGATCGCTGGTCAGGCGATCAGGGCCGCGCCGAAATTCCTCGGCACACCCGCAACAGACGGCGTTGAGCCGTTCCCTCTCGACAAGGACAAGAGACCATGGCCGGAGCAGTTGGCGTAGCGCCATCCACCACCACCCTCACGCTGCCCGACGGCAGCACCATCGCCCTCGCGGACTGGATCGACGACAAGCTGTACGGCTCCGTCCAGTTCTCGAACGGCATCACCACGCCGCTCGAAGCGTTCTCGACCGGTCGCTCGCAGCCGATCCCCGGCGGCACGCGCGTGCAGACGCGCGTCGACACGAACATCCCCCGCAACGGCGACTCCGGTCTGCCGAAGGACTGGGAGATGCTCGTGTATGGCTGGGGCATCATGGTCTCGCGCGTGATGCGCGCCCCGGACACCGCCCCGCTCGCGCCGACGCTGAAGGACGACTTCAACGCGGCGATCCCGGGTGCCGGCGCGGGTGTCGCGCCGTTCGCCCTGTCGGACCCGCCGACGCTCACCACGCTGTTCCAGATGGACCGCGTGACGTTCTTCCAGTACGAGTACAACGCGAAGTTCTACACGCAGGGTGTCCTCCAGGACTACCCGCAGGGACACGGCTACAACGTGTTCTCGACGAACACCGCGTTCGAGCTGGCGCAGAACGGCGTCCCGAGCCCGCGCGACCGCGTCGCCCTCGTGCTCCCCGTGCACGAGCGCGAGAACCTCGGCTACAAGGGCGTGTTCCAGCCCGAGGCGCCGATCCGCATCGCGCAGGCGGCGAGCGACGGCGCGACCGCGCTCAACTTCGCCGACGTCAAGCTGTACAAGTACGGCCTGATC
>Ga0187893_10007911_pt1 | contig 17095 bp, 12 predicted proteins | sample MA1701074metaG_FD_139574 | JGI IMG/M metagenome (GOLD analysis project Ga0187893, IMG submission 139574) | White microbial mat communities from a basaltic lava cave in the Kipuka Kanohina Cave System on the Island of Hawaii, USA - MA170107-4 metaG ...
CGATGATCTCCACGACGTACTCCTGAGCCTTGGCGTCCTGCCGGTCGAGGCTGCCGCGGAGTGGACGGCCTGGATTGAGGAGTTGATTCGAGACAGTCGCGCTGTCCGGGCCGTCTGGGCGAGGCCTGACGGTGGCGGAGCAGCGGGGAACGTGGTCGAGGCGTTCGTCGCCACCGAACGGATGCGGCTTGCGCGCGCGGCCTTGCCAGGCGCGAGGTTCGAGCCGGATCTTCCGCCGCTACCGCTTGCGCCTGGCGAGGCCGATGATCCCGAACAGGGCGGAGCGATACGAACGATCGTGAACGGTTGGCTGGGGGTCGCAGGTCCGACGGCGGCGCCGGAGCTGGCGTCGCGCCTCGGACTGGGCGTGGGGGACGTGCAGATCGCGCTCGCGGCGCTGGAGGCGGACGGCATCGTGCTGCGCGGTCGGTTCACGCCGGGCGCGCCGGACGAGCCGATCGAGTGGTGCAAGCGACGTCTCCTCAGCAGGATCCACAGGCTGACGATCGGGCGATTGCGCCGCGAGATCGAGGCCGTCCCGGTGACCGACGTCATGCGCTTCCTGCTTCGGTGGCAGCATGTGGCTGCGGGAACCCATCTTCACGGCCGCGACGGGATCGCCGAGGTCATCGGCCAGCTCCAGGGGCTCGAGCTGCCGGCCCCCGCCTGGGAGCGCGACATCCTGCCGGCGCGGATGGCCGTCTATAACCCGGACGATCTCGAGGCGCTCTGTCTCTCAGGGGAGGTGGCGTGGGGGCGCCTTCGGCTGCTGCGCGAACCGGTGGACCTCGACGCGGGCGAGGGCGAGGGAGACAATGGCAGTCGCGTCGCCGGCCGTGTCAAGCGGCGGCGGGCCCCCACCCGCTCGGCGCCGCTCGCATTCGTGTTGCGGGCCGACCTCCCCGCGCTCCTCGAGCCCGGGGCTGTCGATCTGGACGCGATCAGGGACCTGTCGCCGGTTGCGCGCGACGTCATCGGGCATCTGGAGCGGCGGGGCGCCTCGTTCCTGCCGGATATCGCGCGGGCCACCGGCTGGCTTCAGCCGCAGGTGGAGGAGGCGCTCTGGGAGCTGGTGTCCCGGGGCCTCGTCACCGGCGATGGGATCGCGGGCCTCCGGCTGCTCCTCAAGCCGCAGGAGGAGCGGCGCCTCCCGCACCGTCGCCTTCGCGCGATTCGCGGCGCGCATCTCCGCGATCGCGTCATCCCGGTCGGGCGCTGGTCGCTGCTCCGAGGCGAGGAGACAGCCCGGATCTCGAGGGATCAGGCCATCGAGGCCTTCGCCCGCCAGCTGCTTCGGCGCTACGGCGTGGTCATCCGGGAGTTGTTGGCGCGCGAGAGCTGTGCGCCCTCCTGGCGGGAGCTGGTCTCGGTCTACCAGCGCCTGGAGGCCAGAGGCGAGATCCGCGGCGGCCGGTTTGTCGCGGGACTCGTGGGGCAGCAGTTCGCGCTCCCTCAGGCCGTCGAGGCGCTCCGCGCCGTGCGCCGCAGGCCGGACGAGATCGACACTGCCATCGTCAGCGCCGCCGACCCGCTGAACCTGGTCGGCATCCTGCTGCCAGGCCCGCGCCTCTCCCCCTTCTCCGGCAAGGTGATCGCGTATCGCGCCGGCATCCCGGTCGCCACGGGCGACCTCGGCGCCATCCGCAGCCACCTCCAATCGGTTTCCTAGGGCTGTCCGGTTCTCCAAGAGTCTCGCCGGTTCACAGATCTCTCACCAAGTTCATGTTAGGGTTTTGCAGGAGGGGTGTAGATACCGGGTGTTGAATCCGGTATTTCGATTGCGCCAACGGCCTTGGCGTAGAATTCTTTGGGACCGACGCCACCGATGATGGCATAGGCATATCCCATCTCTTTCATCGCGCGCAGACAGTCCAGCAGCAACATCGTTCCGAGGCCCTGCCCACGATACGCCTCAAGCACCCCGCCGGGGCCGAAATACCCCCGGCATGTCGCCTCGTAGCACGCGAATCCCGCCAGTCTCTCCCGATCCAGGGCAATGAAGCACGAAATGGGCTGCCGTGAAAAGGCCACATCGGCTTCGCCGGCCCATTGAGGGGAAAAGTTCTCGCCTACCCAGTGAACGATGACGGACTTCTCGTGGGCCGCAGCCCGCCTGACCACGTACCCTTCCTTGAGTATCCTGTCTTGGTCGGGGAGCGCATACAGACGAACCAACATGTCGGACATATTCACCTTCTAGTGCTTGGAACGTCTAGAGCACCGCGGGTCACCCGCGGCCAGAAGGGACTTCGGCCATATCCTGGGCCATGTCCAAATCGGCCTTTTGAGGTCAATTACCTTCCTACTCCACTCACGTCATGACATACATCCCTTTAGTATTAACATGTTGCAAATTATTATCACGTTTATTATCGCGTTTATCAGTTATTATCATCTTTTTCGCCACACAGCCCCTCTCCCAGTTCCCATAGCTTCGAGTTTTCCTTCCTTTCGAAGTGCTTCGAGGATGACTCGAATCATCGGACGGCTGACGCCAGGACATGCGCGTGCAAGCTCTCCCACGCCAAACTCGTCCGGGAGATTATCGATTTCGTTTCGAACCCATGCGGTCTTGGCCCCACGGCTTGCCCGGACCATTCCGACACGGTCTTCAAACTCCTTATAGGCTGCCATCAGGACGCCGAGGCTGTAGCGCCACCACGGAAGGATCAGATGTTGGCCGTGGTGCCACTGCCCTGACCCATGTTGTAATACCTCGTAATACGTTTCTTTGGATTGCTCGATCAGGCGCTCGAGACTGATGTACCGGCCGACGTCGTAACCAGACTGGTGAAGAAGTAGCACGGTGAGCAGCCTTGAGACCCGTCCGTTGCCATCCGTGAAAGGATGGATGCAAAGAAAGTCCAGCACAAACGCGTGGATCAACAGCAGTCGGTCAATACGACGCTCATCCCATAACTGGTTGAATCTCGTACAGAGCTCTTTCATGTAGTATGGCGTCTCACGGGCCGATACAGGGACAAAGCGGGTGATCCAGCGGCCATCAGGCAAACGCTCCTCGATTGTGTTATCCCTCGTTTTCCACGCACCGGCCGGGAGATCAGTGCGGCGGAGCATATCTCTGTGGATCTTCATGATCGTTTCTGGCGTGATCTGGTAGTGTTCGAACGAGGCGTGAATATGAGCCAGCACATCACGATATCCGACGACCTCGGCCTCCGACCGGTTCTGCGGCGTGGTCTTCTTCTCAAGGAGGGCCTCAAGGCGCCTATCCTCCACAACGACGCCCTCGATCCGGTTCGAGGACTCCGTGCTTTGAATGATTGCCACCTGCTTGAGAGTCTCCAGTACCTGCGGGGTTTGGCGGGCGTAGAGCTCCTGCTTCCCCCGGTATTCACCCAGCACTCGAAGCGTTCCCGCCGTCTCAAGGGGAATGGACAGCTGTTCAAGGTACGCGCGATCCAATGACTTCACTTGTTATCTCGCATCGAGGCAGCGCCCTTCGACGCCTTGCTACCGTCTCAGCTGCTGGGATGGATTCGAAGCCTCTCCAAAGTGTTCCACAGCCCTTCTAGCGCCGCGTGATGGTCGCGGTAGAAAGCACTCCCTCGCACTCGCCAAAAAGTCCAACTGCAACGTTCGAGGATCCTCTGTCGTGCCATATCTTCGTCATGGCGTTGAGCACCGTGCCAATTGTCGCCATCGCACTCGACTGCAACACGGCCCTGCATACCCTCAACGACCAGATCGATACGGTATCGTGCAACTTCCAACTGGGGTATGACTCGGTACCGGCGCTCAGCAATCTTCAGGAAAACATCTACCTCGAACCAGCTTTCAAAGGGTGACGGAGGTTTGACTCTGTCTCGGTCAGCAGTCCGTGCGATAGCTTCTATCTCCGTGAGATTATGCCCCTCCAAGGTTGTTACCTGAACATGGGGGTTTTGACAGTACTGCAATAGGCGATATCGGAGGCAGAGAGGGCTCAGGTCATTCAGGGTTGCTGTATGGAAAAGCCACAGCTGGTCCCTTGCCCGACTTGCCGCGACGTTAAATCGCCTTTCATCCCGCTGGCCTGTGAGCGTCCCGATGCGGCGACCTTCTGTTGGAGCCGACACAAGGCTGAGAAACATTACGTCGCGTTCATCACCCTGGAAGGCGTACGCATCACCGCAGACGAGGAGCCTCCTTTCCATCTCCTCCGGGCCGATTCGATCCAACAGGAGTTGTTCAATCAGTCTTGCTTGATCCTCTCCGAGGAGACTGATTACTCCCATTGTCTTTTCATCATAGTCATTGTTTTCACAGCACATCTTGATTTGATCAGCAATCGCTTCAGCTTCGGGTCGATTGATCACTCTAGGTGACTGACCATGTTGATAGCCATCTGGGACATGACGCGTCACAACGACAGGTGTGAGGCGAGCTGTACCGTACGGTCTGAGCGGCACCAGAGGCTCAGAGCGGTAGCAGAGGTTGTTAGAGAACTGAATGATCTCAGGCATACATCGGAAGTGCTCGCGCAGGCGGATGCGGCCCCCATAACGAATCTCGGCTTGATCGAAGAAGCTGTTGTCAACGCCAAGGGCATCGCTATGTGGCAGATCCCGAATATGCCGTTGTCGAAGAAGCTCCACATCTTCTCGCGTAATGCCCACAGCATCAGGGCTAATCTGTTTGTCATCTCCCACGACAACGATCTTTTTGCCCAGGTAGTAAAGGAAGAGGGCTTCGGGACCAGATTGACTAGCCTCATCAACAATCACAACGTCGAATGTTTCCGTGCCTGGGCGTATGGTCTCAGCAACCCGATAGATGGGCATGATCCAGGCCGGGATAGCAGACCGGCATTGTTCCATGTGCTCACGCGCAGCCCTGCGGTGCATGGATGCATACCTTCCCGTACCCTTACCAATTCGCCGAACTGCCTTCGTCCAGGCAATAAGGTGTTGACGCTCGTATTCGGTCAGCCGGGAAAAGCAGTGACTCCACGCTTTGGCGGCTGCCAGATCACACATGATCTTTCGAGTGCGTTGTCGATGGCGCTCAAGATCACTGGAGAGCCTCTCATATGCCCTGGGGTCATTCAAGCGCCTTAGCCAACGGTCAGCGCGTGTCCAATTCCAGGCGGCGGCAAACTCAACCATTCGGGTGTCCCAGATCGGGTCCGCGAGACTGGACGCCAGTTGAGAAATGAGTTCTGGGGCCGTGTCCTGCAATCGTTGAAGTAGAGTGCGACGTCGCTGCAAGTTCTCACGCGATCTCTTCAGGTTGAGGATATTCTGGTAGGCGTCCCCGTACTGCCGCTCGTCCCGAACTTGGATAGCCTCAATTGTTTTCCTCACCACTGGATGAGCAGTGGGATTGGCCGCAATGCCGGAGAGGTCGGCTTCCAAAGTCTCGAATCTACTTTGCGCTTCCGCAAGCTGTTGCTCGATCGTCACGGTCTCCGCCGCCTCTTGAAGGGTCCGCACGTCCTCGGCATCGTGCCATGTAGGCTCAGCGAGACCTGGGATTGCAGCGATAATTCCTCTGAGGGTCCCGACCTTGTCATGGAGTTCCAATGCCTTCTCGAGGGGCTCGCACAGGTCTCGATATTCGGCGACCTGCTCGACGTAAGATCCAGTTGGACATTGAATGTGCCTCGACCAGTATTTTCTTAGGGCGCTGAGGTGATCAGCGATTTCGATCCATTCAAGAAGCCTTCGTAAGGATTGTGGTCTATCACACAAGTCACCATCGACGCGCACGTGCTTGACGAGGTAGATGGCCTGCCTCACCACCTTGGGGCGAAAGGGCCCTATACCTAGTCGTCCACTCCCTTGTAAGTGCTGGAGCAGGGCCTTGGCATCAGCTTTCACAACACTGCGATTTCGCTCACCGACGCCTGAGATCTGAAGCTCCGATGCCTCACGGGCGCGAGCGCCGATGGCATCTAAGTGTTGCTTCGATACGCCGAGTAGCTCACGCCAGGCCCGATCGCGATCCGCAAGGGCGTGAGTCGCGGCCTCTCTGGCCCAGGGCTGAATGTGACGTGCAACGGCCTCATAGGCCGTGCGGAGATCCGACAACCGTTCCACAAGGCCTCTGCGTGGATCCTGAGGCGCGGAAGCTAACACGGCGTAGCTCGGGTGGCGACGACGGGCAGCTGTAGCCTCGTGACGCGCCAGCGCTAATGCTTCCTTTCTAACGAGCGATACAAATTCACTGGGGTCGATTAAGGCGCCAGGATCGACCATCTTCCTGCTAAGTTCTTCCTCTTGATTGCTGTCAATTATCCGCAGAAGTCTTAGGAGTTCCATCGCCTCTGCATTTGAAAGCGGTGGCTCCTCCTCTTCTTTGGGTCGGGTCAACACCCATGAATACTGCGACTCCTCTTCTCGAAGCCGATTCGCGATGGCCTGGGCTGTACCTTCGTACGTACCGAAGCAGAGGGGATGATGATATGTATCGGCCTCGCGAATGGATCGAAGATCGGTCGACGTGGATGCTTCGGCCCTTCGGGCCTCATCGAGTCTCCATTCCAACTCAGCAATGAGGTGACGATTCTTCCCTTCATTCCAGGTGTTGTAGCGATCGGTGATCGCCTGTACTGAATCCTCAAGGGCTCTCATAGCATCAAGATCGTCCCCTAGCAAGATCACGCAAAGGTCCGCAATTTCCTTGGGGAACTTATCCTGCAACACCTTTAGAGCTCGAGCTGTGTGGCTGGTGACCAGGACTCGCTGACCCGTTGCAAGCAGGTGACACGCGAGGTTCGCTATAGTGTGAGACTTTCCTGTACCTGGGGGACCCTGAACCAAAACACCTTGACGCGTTGAAAGGCTCTCTGCGATTTCGAGCTGCTCCTGGTTCGCGAGAAGCGGAAAGTAGATCTCCCCCGGTGCCGAACCTGACATAGGTTTGGGATCTGGCTCTGCATCCCCATCTGCATGCGAGGTGGCGCCGTCATCCATAATCGTCACCAAACGCCTAACACCTACTGGCACGTCCTTCCCATACCGGAGCTGTTCAATAATCTCTTGAAAGACGCGCAGTAGGCTCCGCTCTGTCCGCTTCCGCAAAATTACTGCCGGGGCCAGATGAATCTTTGGATCAGGCCCAACCCCACTCTGAGCCATTAAAGTCCCATCGAACTGTCCACTAGCGGATACCGCGTGGACCCATGACTCGAGCGCCACTTGGACTTGGATGCCATCCCACAAGGCATCGCCGATCTCTGCCACCTGCCCTTCTATGGCATTCTGTGCTTCAGGGTGAGGACGCTCTTGAGGTTCAAGCATATCTTGTTCAAGGGACGGCTTGGCACCTTCCCCTGCTGGCCGAAGCGTAATGATACCGCGAGCGGCATCAAAGGCGAGACTGGTCTGGGCCGCAATAATGTGACGTTTGACTTCGTGCCCGCTTTGTGTCCTCCACGTTAAGTAACCGAGGCCGAGAATTACCTCATAGGCCTCACCGAGCCGCCGCTGCTTCTGGTAGATAGAGAACAGATCTGTGTAGACGTCTTGCACGGGCTTAAGGCGGCGATCTTCGTCAGCCCACGGCCGCCAGCGCTCATCGATGTACTGCTGCCAAAGCACCTTGATTTCCGGGCAGTCCACCAGTTCCTTGAAGACTACCCTTGTTTCAACGTCTCCATTGTCGCTGAGTTCAACAGGCTCACTTACAGTGATTCGCTCCCGGAGCCTCGGAAATTCGCGCGATGAGTCGCCAACTTCTCGTGGATTTAGCCAAGAATTCAGGGCTTCTGGAACCTTCGGCGGGTCCTTTACGCGAGGCTTCTTTATCTCCAGCCAAATTTCAGACTGTTCATGGCTATCGGATCGTCTCCATGCTATGCAGTGGCATCCTGATTCTCGAGGAATGTCGTTCAACCAAAGCACCTTCTCGTATTGCTCGAGTGTCCGCACAGTCCTCGTACGCAGTTCCGTGAGTTCCCTCAGGAAAGTGAAAAGACGTATGGCTTGCTCGCGGATTCGCCGGTCGTCAATCTGAGAAACGGACATGGTATCTATTCTTCTTGTTGCAATTATCCCGACGTAGTATTCAAGGACACTCAGCGTGATGGCTGTCTTAATGACCTCCGACGTTTGACTGTCGCATCGATCATCCCATCCGCAATCCTAAATCTCTTATGAGCTGCTCGATCTGGCGACGGGCGAGCGGTGAAGGATTGCGCTTGCCGTTTTCCCACCCGTTGACGGTGACAAAGGAAACACCGAGCCTGTGAGCCAGCTGCTCCTGCGTGAGATTCAGCGTCTTCCGGATAGTCTTGAGGATTCGCGGAACGTCCTTCTGGTTCATGTTACGAATCACTTCGGTTCCTTTTCAGGTCACAATAACAGCGTTGTCGTTTGGCATTAAATCTATTATAGTAAATTTGGCCTATTGTCAAGGTCACTTGTGGGAAGTGCCCCATCGTGGATGGGTGAGGGTTGAATCTGATCGAGGACAGATCGATTGGTTGCGCGGCGGTTGCCGAGGCTGTAGAATGGCCGCGGGCGGTGGAGAGAGATGCTGGCGATCCCGGCAATCGATCTAAGGGGGGGCATGGTCGTTCGGCTCGCGCAGGGCGATCCCACCCGGCAGACCGCCTACTCGAGCGATCCGGTCGCCGTCGCGAAGAGGTGGGAGGATGAAGGGGCGCCGATCCTGCATCTGGTCGATCTGGACGGCGCCTTCTCGGGAAGACCCCAGCACCTCTCGGTCGTCGCGCAGGTGGCCGGGGCGGTGAAGGTCCCCGTACAGCTCGGCGGGGGGCTGCGAACGCTGGCCGAGCTGGAGCAGGCGTTCGGTTCGGGCATTGAGCGGGCGGTGCTCGGCACCGCGGCGATCGAGGACCCTGAGTTTCTGGCCCAGGCCTGCCGCCGATTTCCGGGACGGATGGTCTTGGGACTCGACGCCAAGGAGGGCAAGGTGGCTGTGCGCGGCTGGGGCGCGGACACCGGGATCGACGCGACAGAGGTCGCGGCGCGGTGGGCCAAGCTGCCGTTGGCGGCGATCATCTACACCGATATCGCTAGGGACGGCATGCTGGCGGGACCGAACCTGGAGGCGCTCCGGCGAATGGCGCGGGCCACGCCTCATCCGGTGATCGCCTCTGGCGGGATCGCCACGCTCGATGACGTGAAGCGGCTCGCGGTGCTGGAGCCGTCCCGGATCATCGGCGCCCTGATCGGCAAGGCGCTCTACGAAGGCCGCTTCACGCTGAAAGAGGCGATCGCAGCCGCGAATTATAAGGGATGCTGACGAAACGAGTGATCCCGTGCCTCGATGTGAAGGACGGCCGTGTCGTGAAGGGGACGCGGTTCGTCAACCTCCGCGACGCAGGCGATCCGGCGGAGGTGGCGGCCGAGTATGACCAGCAAGGGGCGGACGAACTCGTCTTCCTCGACATCACCGCCTCGCATGAGCGGCGGCAGATCCTGATCGACGTGGTGCGGCGGACGGCGGAGATGGCCTTCACGCCATTGACCGTCGGCGGAGGCGTCAGGACCGTCGAGGACATTCGGTCGCTCCTCCTCGCGGGGGCTGACAAGGCATCCCTCAACACCGCAGCGGTCGATCGCCCGGAGCTGCTCAGCGAGGCCGCCGAGCGTTTCGGGAGCCAATGTATCGTCCTCGCGATCGACGCGAAGCAACGGGGGACCGGGGGGGACGGTGAGTCGGGGACCGCGAGCGGCGGCCTGTCATGGGAGGTGTACACCCACGGAGGTCGAACGCCGACCGGGCTCGATGCGGTCGAGTGGGCGAGGCGGGGCGAGGCGCTCGGGGCAGGCGAGATCCTCCTGACCAGCATGGATCGCGATGGCACGAAGGATGGCTACGACCTCGCCCTGACCAGAGCGATAGCAGAGGCCGTGGGGGTCCCGGTCATCGCCTCGGGCGGGGCCGGCACGTTCGAACACCTGTACCGCGCGCTCACGGAAGGCGGGGCGGACGCCGCACTGGCCGCCTCGATCTTTCATTTCCGCGAGTGCTCGATCCAGGACGCCAAGGCGTACCTGCGCGGTCGAGGCGTCCCGGTCCGGGACTAGGACACGATGGAGCCGTTCGGCATAAACGAGTTGAAGTTCGACCAGCAGGGCCTGATCCCGGCCATCGTCCAGGACGTCACGGACGGCCAGATCCTGACGCTCGCCTACATGAACCGGGAGTCGCTTCGCCTGACGCTGGAGACCGGGCTGACTCATTTCTACAGCCGCTCCCGCCAGCGGATCTGGCAAAAGGGCGAGGAGTCGGGGCACGTCCAGAGGGTCCGCGAGATCTACGTCGATTGCGATGAGGATGCGCTGGTGGTGAAGGCCGAGCAGGTCGTGGCCGCCTGTCACACCGGTCACCGGTCCTGTTTCTTCAGGCGGCTTCACCCGTCCGTCGAGACGCCGGAGGAGATGGGGCGACGGGTGTTCGACCCGGAGGCGGTCTACGCCGGGAATCTCGCCATCCTGCAGCAGATCTTCGAGGTCATCACCGATCGGAAAGCGAGTCCGAAGGCGGACTCCTACGTCTCGCGCCTGTTCGAGAGGGGCCAGGATCAGATCCTCAAGAAGGTGGGGGAGGAGTCGGCCGAGCTGGTGGTGGCGTCGAAGAACGGACAGCGCGCGGAGATCATCCATGAGCTGGCCGACCTCTGGTTCCACACCCTCGTCCTCCTCGCGTACCATGGCCTGACGCCGAAAGAGGGGGCCGAGGAGCTGCGCAGGCGATTCGGCAAGACCGGCAAGGGTGATCCTCGCTGATGGGGGGCGTGGAAAGCTGTGTGTTTTGCAGAATCGCGAACCAGGAGCTTCCGGCAAATATCGTCTATGAGGACGACGAGTCGATCGCGTTCGCAGACATCAACCCGAAGGCCCCGGTTCACATCCTGATCGTTCCCCGACGTCATCTTTCGACCCTCCTGGATGCCGGCGACGGTGATGATCGGCTCCTGGGACGCCTTCTCCTGGTGGCAAACAGCGTCGCCAGGCAGCAGGGGATCGCTGACCGAGGCTTTCGCCTGGTGCTCAACTGCAATAGCGAAGGCGGACAGGTGGTGTTTCACCTCCACCTTCACCTGCTGGGGGGACGGCGCCTTGGCTGGCAGCCGGCCTAGAAATCGTTGTCAAGAATTGACAACCTATGCTAAAATGCTTATTTCGATTGTCGAACCAGGTACGTGCCCCGGTGCCCTCAAGACAGCCCTCATGAGATTCCTTAATAGACTCGGTTTGAGAAGGGGGTGTGAGTGGGATGCCGAGTGTGACGGTCAAGGAGGACGAGTCGTTTGAGAGCGCCCTCCGCCGTTTCAAGAAACAGTGCGAGAAGGCCGGCGTGCTGTCAGAGCTCCGCAAGCGGGAACATTACGAAAAGCCGAGCGTCCGCCGCAAAAAAAAGGCAATCGCCGCCAGAAAGAAGGCGATGAAGCGGCTTCGCATAACGACGGAGTAAGCAGTGCAGCCCTTCAAGGAGCGGTTGGCGGATGACCTGAAGGGGGCGCTCAAGAGCGGGGACCGGTTGAAGGTGTCGGTGCTGCGTCTGCTGAGCTCGCTCATCAAGAACAGGGAGGTCGAGAAGCGACGGGAGCTTGGGGATGAGGAGATCGTACAGGCGATCGTCTCGTCCTGTAAGCTCCGAAAGGAGGCGATCGAGCAGTATCTGAAAGGGGGCCGACAGGAGTTGGCAGCCAAAGAGGAGGCCGAGCTCAGGCTTCTCGAGACGTATCTCCCCAAGCCGTTTACGCTTGACGAACTTCGGCAGAGGGTGAACGAAGCCGTCCTGGCGGCGAGCGCGGCCTCCTTGAGCGATATGGGAAAGGTGATGGCCCTCCTGATGCCCCAGGTCTCCGGACGGGCTGACGGGAAGGTGGTCAGCCAAATGGTGAGGGACGCGTTGTCGCGGGGATGAGCATTGTGGGACCGCCTCACTGCCAGTTCGCCTCCGCGATGACAGTAAGGGGTTCAGGGGACCCGCCAGTGGGTCCCCTGTTTTTTCTTGTGTGATTCGGCCCGTGTAGGATTCGCGTATGGATGAGCATTCGCTGGAGCTGCTCGAGTGGCCCGCCATCCAGGAAATGGTGGCGGCGGAAGCCGAGTCCCCGATGGGCATAAGCGTGGCGCGCAGCCTTTCGCCGCTTCCAGCGCTGGAAGAGGCCCGACAGTTTCGCGACGAGATCGGAGAGTTCCGTGTCCTGTTGTCTCGGGATTCCGCGCCGCCCTTCGGCCGGCTCGCCGACATCAGAGATTCGATCAGCCGCTCGCGGCCGGAAGGATCGGTCCTTCCCGCGATGGACCTCGTCAGAATCGGCGACTCGCTCGAGACGGCGGGCGCGATCCGCCGTGTCATCGGCAGCGTGAAGGGTCTGTGCCCGCGGCTGCATGGGATCGCCTCTCGACTCGACGGCCAGCCCGAGCTGGTCGCGGCGATCGGGGCTGCGATCGAGGAGACCGGCGCGGTGAGGGACGCCGCGAGCCGGGAGCTGGCCGATCTGCGCCGGAGGCTCCATGAGCTGCGCGACCGGATTCAGGCGCGGCTGCAATCCCTCTTGACCGATCCGAGGTTTCAGCCTTCCATCGCCGAATCGATCATTACTATCAGGAACGACCGCTATGTGATCCCGGTGAAGGCCAACTCTCGGGGCGGGCTCAAGGGGGTGGTGCAGGATCGGTCCGCAAGCGGCGTGACTCTCTTCGTGGAGCCGCAGGAGATTGTGGAGTTGAACAACCAACTCCGCTTGCTTGTGCGCGATGAGGAGGAAGAGGTCAGGAAGGTCCTGGCGCGTCTGACCGCCGAGCTCCGACCCAGAGCCGATACGATCCTCCGGACCATGCGGCTCGCGGCGGAGCTGGATGCGCGATGCGCGGCGGCGAGGCTGGCCAACCGGCTTTTGTGCGCCCCCCCTTCGCTCAAGGAGGGCGGACCGTTGATCCTGGTTCGGGCGAGACACCCGCTCCTGGCGGCGCAGGGCGCTAGGCCCGGGGGACCGGAGGTCGTGCCGATCGATCTTCGGGTCGGAGGCGACTTCGACGCGTTGCTGATCACCGGGCCCAATACCGGCGGCAAGACCGTCGCCCTGAAGACCGCCGGTCTGCTCTCGCTCATGGCGTGCGCCGGCTTGCACCTTCCCGCCTCCGGAGACTCCGAGGTCCCGTTCCTTCGCGGGGTGATGGCCGACATCGGGGATGAGCAGAGCATCGAGCAGAGCCTGAGCACGTTCTCCTCTCACATCGGGAACATCCGGCGGATCGTCGAGGGGACGGGGCCCGCCACCCTGGTCCTGCTGGACGAGCTTGGCGCGGGCACCGATCCGGTCGAGGGGGCGTGCCTCGGCATCGCTATCCTCGATCATCTGTTGGAGCGTGGCGCGTGGGTGATCGCGACCTCGCATCTGGATGCGATCAAAGCGCACGCCTATGCTCATCCCCGGATCGAGAACGGCTGCGTCGAGTTCGACCTTGACACCCTCAAGCCGCTGTATAAATTCTCTATTGGGCTCTCCGGCCGAAGTCACGCCCTATCGATCGCCGCCAGGATCGGCCTGCCCTCCTCGGTCATTCAGCGCGCCAAGACCTTGTTGGGCGACGGCGACTATCGCCTGCGTACGGTGTTGGAACGCCTGGAGACGGAAGAGCGTCGCCTGGCCGAGGAACGTGAGATGCTCGCCCGCGAGGTCGCCGAGGCGGTGGAGGCGCGCGGGAAGGTCGAAGCGGAGCGGACCCAGTTGCAGATCGCGACCGATGAATTCGGTCGGGAGGCGCGCCAGAAGGTCGATGCGCTGCTCTCCGAGGCTCGGACTGAGATCGATCAGCTCCTGCGGGAGGTGAGGTTCTCGGAGTCCCGCGCGAGCGCGCTCCACGACGCGCGAACGCAACTGGGAGAGGTGAAGCAGCGGGCCGAGGCCGCCCTGAGCGACATGCCGGAGAAGGAGGGGGCTCCGATGGCGCCGCCCGGAGAACCGCTTCGGCTCGGCCAGCAGGTCCGGATCAAGGGGCTGGATCAGCTTGGGACGGTCAGCGGCGGGCCCACGGCCGCCGGCCTCGTTGAGGTCCAGTTTCCTCTCGGAAAAGTCAGACTCCCCCTGGAGTCGGTGGTCCCGGGGGTCGGCTCCCGTACCAGTCCCGCGATCAACTTGGCGCTGGTCAGCGCGGCGGGGGAGGAGACCCCGGCCGAGCTGAACCTGATCGGGTGCGATGCGGAAGAGGCGACTCGGCGCCTGGACCGATATGTCGGCGAGGCCTTCCTGGCAGGGTTCCCGACGGTGCGAGTGGTGCACGGTAAGGGCGCCGGAATCCTCCGACGGGCTGTCGCGGAGCTTCTTCGGGACCACCCTCTCGTCGTGAGCTTCCGGCTTGCCGACTACCGGGATGGCGGAGTCGGCGTTACGATCGTCGAGTTGCACCCGCGTAGCGCGATCGCGGGCGGAGCAGCATGAAGAAGGGCCGGCGGCAGTGATTCCAGCAGAGACGGTTTCCAGGGTACTGGCCAGTACCGATATCGTGCAGCTCATCGGGAGCTATCTACCCCTGAAGGCTGCCGGGCGCTACCAGAAGGCGCTATGCCCCTTCCACACCGAGAAGACTCCGTCGTTCATCGTCAACCGGGAGCGGCAGATCTTCCATTGCTTCGGCTGCGGGGAGGGGGGAGATGCCGTCGGCTTCCTGATGCGACAGGAGCGGCTGACCTTTCCTGAAGCGATCCGCTTCCTTGCCGACCGGGCGGGGATCGCGATCGCGGCGAGATTCGGCGGCCCGGGCGCGCCCACTCGTGGGGACGAAGGGCGCCTCCAGATCCTGGAGATCCACAAGGCGGCGGCGGAGTACTATCGTGACCGGCTCGCGCACGAGACTGAGGGGGCGGCCGCGCGGGTCTACCTGCGGGAGCGAGGGATCCCCGAACCGTTGATCAAGCAGTTCGTGCTCGGCTGGGCGCCGGCCTCCCGGGAGGGGTTGCTCCGACACCTGCTCCGCCGAGGATTCTCCAAAGAGCTGGTGGAGCGGGCTGGACTTGCCCTTGCGCGCAAGGAAGGGAGCGGGCTCTACGACCGCTTCAGGGGTCGGCTGATGGTCCCGATCTGCGATTCGGCGGGCAAGGTCATCGCCTTCGGGGGCCGAGCCCTCGACGGGTCCGAGCCGAAGTATTTGAATTCCCCGGAGACCCCCATCTACAGAAAGGGGGCACACCTATTCGGCCTTCATCTCGCGGCTCCGGCGATCCGCGAGCGCGCATCGGCGGTGGTGGTCGAGGGATACTTCGACCTGATCAGCCTGCATGCCCACGGCTTTCGGCACAGCGTCGCGGTGTTGGGGACCGCGCTCACCGGAGAACAGATCGCGCTTCTCGCGCGGTACACCTCGCGGGCGTTCCTGGTGTTCGATCCGGATGCATCCGGGATCGCCGCCGCCCGGAGGAGCGTGGAGAGCCTGTTGAATAGCGGGCTCGACTGGCGGGTGATCTTGTTGCCGGACGGCAAAGACCCCGACCGGTTTCTTCGCGATCATGGGGCTGAGGCCTTTGCGGGCGCGCTGGAGCAATCGAGTGACCTGATGGGGTTCGTGTTGGATCGGCGAGTCTCGGGGTTCGACCTGGCGAGCCCCGAGGGACAGACGGCTGCGGTCAATGCGGTCCTCCCGCTCCTGGCCGCGGTCGAGAATGCGCTCACGCGACAGCGGTGTGCGGACAAGCTCGCACGGCGGGTAGCGCTCCCGGCGGACGCGATCCTCCGCGAACTCAGTCGTCAGGTGAGAGGCGGTCGTCGGGACGCCGTGGTGCCGGCGTTGCGACCGAGATCGTTGCCCTCCGGGGAGCGGAAGCTGATCCATCTGGCGCTGCACCATCCCGGCGCGGCGGATCGGGCCCGAGAGGCCCTCCGGCCGGAGGACGTGGAGGACCTGACCCTCCGGAGAATCTTTCAATATGCGGTGATGGGATCGGGGACGACTCGCGGCCAGCCGCCGCTGGCCATGGAGGAGCCGGAGGTCCAGCGGGTCCTGACCGAGCTGCTGGCGACCGATTTGGAAGAATACGAGGGTGAAGAGGGAATCGCTCGCGCCGTGTCCGATTGTCTGTCCTGGATGAAGGCCAAACGTGCTCGCCGCGCCGCTGAGCTGTTGCAGCAGCGGATAGAGGAGGCGGAGCGGGGCGGTGATCACGGGGCGGTCGAGCAGCTTCAAGCGCAACTCCTCGCACTGAAGCAGGACCGGACCCGTGGTACTGTCCACGCTTCGCAGTGACTCCGTCACGCCGGCCCGAGGGGGTCTTTGGACGCGCTGTGTTTCTGTGCGCTCGCCGGATGGGACGGGCCGCGCCGCGAGGCGCAAAGATCGCGGAATGAAATGAAGGGGAGAAGAGAATGGCGAATGCTCGGAAGAGACGACGTTCATTGAAGGTGAGCCGAGGGGCGTCGCACAGGAAGGCCACGCGGCCTTCCGTCGTGGGACGCAAACAGGTGGTCAGCCGGAAACGGGGGAACGCGAAGCCGACGCCTCAAGCCGTGGCCCGAAGGGACGTTCAAGTCAGTGGACAGGCGAAGGGCCTGCCGAAGAGACCCGCTCAGGTGCGACCGCAAACCGCTCCGGGTGCTTCGCACAGCCGCGGGGGCTCGGAAGGCTTGAGGAAGCTGGCCGCGATCAAACAGTTCATGATGAAGCGCCAGGGCCGCCGGCCGCGGCTTTCCGTTGGCGGAAAGAAGGGCTACCTGACGTATGAGGAGATGAGCGGTGTGCCGCCGGAGGAGGTGACATCCCCGGAACAGATCGAGGGCCTCCTGAATATCTTCGATGAGATGGATATCGAGGTGGGCGCCGAGCGACCGAAGGCCGTGGGGCCGCTGGAGTCCCAGGAGGAGGAGAGTTCCGAGATGGAGCTCGATCTCGTGCCGTCATCCGTCGGCCGCACCGACGACCCGGTTCGCATGTATCTTCGGGAGATGGGGAAGACGCCTCTGCTTACGCGCGAAGGCGAGATCCAGATCGCGAAACGGATCGAGGAGGGGCGCAAAGAGGTGGCGGACGCCGTCTGCAGAGCCGGCGTAGCAGTCCGCGAGATCTCGGAGATCGGGGAGCGCCTGCTCCACGGCCGGGCCCGCGTCGGAGAGCTCTTCGCGATGAACGAGTTTGACGAGATCTCGGAGCAAAAGGAGAAGGATATACTGGCCGAG
>Ga0187893_10007912_pt1 | contig 17094 bp, 10 predicted proteins | sample MA1701074metaG_FD_139574 | JGI IMG/M metagenome (GOLD analysis project Ga0187893, IMG submission 139574) | White microbial mat communities from a basaltic lava cave in the Kipuka Kanohina Cave System on the Island of Hawaii, USA - MA170107-4 metaG ...
GCTGTGGGTCACACTGCGGGTCGGCCGCTCGAAGATTGCCACGGACCGGCAAGGGTCTTAAAGAGGACGCCGGGCGCCACACCGCAGCGGCCACGCGCCCGGTGTCCGCTTCCCCCAAACCTGAAATTCGAACTGGGACACGACTTAGCCTCCGGCATATTTCCACGGCCGGGCGCTTTAGCTTGCATCCGCAACCTTCGTTATGGAGCCCCGCCGTGCCACATCCGCGGGCGAACGGCATTCCGCCCAAGAATTCGCCGCGAGCGGAACGTTACGAAGCCGGCCGGGCGCGGCGCAAACGTGTGGCGCTTGAAACCCACGCAGAGTGCCCGCGGGTATCCGGCCGCGACCCGGTCGCCATTCTGGCGGAAACCGACGCCGCGCGCATTCCGGAATTGTTGCCGATCCGGTACGAGCGCATGCTGCAGTCGCCTTTCTCCTTCTTGCGCGGCGCCGCCGCGGTGATGGCGCATGATTTGGCTTCCTCGCCGCAAAGCGGCGCCCATGTACAGGCCTGCGGCGACTGCCATTTGCTGAATTTCGGAGCTTTCACCTCGCCGGAAGAACGCGTCCTCTTCGACATCAACGATTTCGACGAGACATTGCCCGGCGTCGATTTCACGGTGGACCTGAAGCGACTTGCTGCCAGCGTGGCGGTCGCCGCCCTGGATGCAAATATGCCGGACAAAAAGGCGCGCAGTCTTGCCCAAGCCACGGTGAAATCCTATCGCGAATTCATCCTCGAACTCGCTATGAAGACGCCACTCGAAGTCTGGTACACCCGCATGGAAATTGACCGCGAGATCAAGCGGATCGCCGATAATAAACTGCGCGAAAAACTCTTCTCCACCTTGGTGAAGGCAAAAAAATATTTGGCGGCGGATGATAATTTCCCGCATCTCGCGACGATGAAAGCGGGCGTCGCGCATATCGACGACCGTCCGCCCTTGATCTATCATTTTGACACCAAGGCGACGAAGGGCTACAAGATTCATGCGCATGCTGCGTTTGCCAACTATCAAGGCTCCCTCCTGCCTGAACGGCGGGCGCTGGTGGAGCGCCACACGCTCTCCGACGTCGCCTTCAAGGTCGTCGGCGTCGGCAGCGTCGGCACATTTTGCGCGATCGGGCTTTTCACGACGGCGGACGGAGAGCCATTGTTTCTGCAAGTCAAACAGGGGCTTGCCTCGGTTCTCGAAAAGATCGCCCCGCCCCCGCCAGGCCTGGTCCACCAAGGATGCCGCGTGGCTGAGGGGCAGCGAGCGATGCAGGCCGCGAACGATATTTTTTTGGGCGTTACCGAAGACCCAAAAACCAACCGGCAGTTTTACGTTCGTCAACTCAAGAATCGCCACCTGGGTTCGATCGGCGAGGTCATCGAAGGCAAGGCGCTCAATGCCTATGCGAAGCTTTGCGGCAGGACGCTTGCCCGGGCACACGCGCGTAGCGGCGACCCTGCCTTGCTCGCCGGCTATATGGGAAAATCGGAAGTGTTCGACGATGCCCTTGCTTCGTTTGCGATGGCCTATGCCGCGCTAACAAAGCATGATCATGCCCAGCTGAAGGCCGCGATCGCCACGAAGGCCGGCCTTGCGCGCAAGTGATTTGCTCCGATCCGCCGCCGATTATGCGGCGCGAGACTTGCGTCCGGACCTCGTAGCCGGGCTCGCGCTCGCCGCCGTCGCCCTTCCCTCGCAAATGGCGACGGCGCATCTTGCCGGCTTTCCTCCCACTATTGGATTGATCGCTTTCGCGGCGGCATCGCTCGGCTTCGCGGCCATCGGAGCCAATCACTTTCTTACGGCCTGTGCCGATTCGACCATCGCCCCGATCTTCGCCGGCGGTCTTGCGACCTTGGCCGCTCCCGGAAGCCAGGGGTATTTCGATCTTTGTGCAAGCTTCGCACTCATGGCCGGCGGAATTCTTATCTGCTGCGGCTTATTCCGGTTCGGTTGGATCGCCGACCTCGTATCGGGGCCGGTCACAATTGGGTTCCTGGCGGGCATCGCCGTCCATATTGTGGTCTCGCAGCTTCCTCCTCTTCTTGGAATAGCTGCTCCCGAAGGCGACCTGGTGCAGAAAGCCTTCGTGATCGCGGGCAAGCTAGGCGAGACCAATCGCGTTTCGCTCTGGCTGGGGTTCGCCGTGTTCGCGGTGACCGTTTGCGCGGAATGGATCAGCCCCCGTATTCCAGGCGCGCTCTTGGGCATCATGGCGGCAACCGCGGCAGTCTCATGGTTTGAGCTAGAGCGCGACGGTGTCGCGGTTGTGGGACACGTACCAGGGGAATTTCCGCGCCTCCACCTCCCCTCGATCGTATTCTCGGACCTCGTTCAAACCACGCCGCTCGCCTTCGTCGTCGTCGCCGCCATCATGGTGCAAACCGCCGCAACGACGCGCTCGTTCGTTGCGGTCCGTGGCGCCACCATCTCGATCAGTCGCGACTTTACCGGAGTCGGCGCGGCAAATCTGATGGCCGGCCTCTTCGGCGCCTTTCCCGTCAACGCAAGCCCGCCGTTGACCGGGGTCGTGGCCGAGACGGGGGGACGCAGCAAGCTCGCCGGGCTCGCGGCAGTCGCGCTGATCCTTGGCATGGCCGGTTACGGCACAGCGCTTCTCGCCCATGTCCCGCTGGCTGCGCTCGCTGGCATTCTGATCTTCGTCGCGATGCGGATCGTGCGCGTCCGGGAAATCATCACAATTGTTCAATGCGCCCCCGGCGAATTTGCTTTGATCCTTGCGACCGTGACCGCGATCATCGTCCTCCCCGTGGGAACAGGCGTTGCGATCGGTATCACGCTTTCGCTCTTGCATGGCATCTGGTCCACAACCCGCGCCCGTCTGATTGTCTTCGAAAAGGTTCCCGGAACCTCGATTTGGTGGCCGCCGGGCCGCGATCTCAAAGGCGAGACGATCGAAGGGGTGCTGGTCGTCGCCTTCCAGGCGCCGCTTTCCTTCCTGAACGCCTATAGGTTTCGAGACAGCGCGCGGCGCGCCGTAGAGCAAAGCCGTGTTCCACTCGATCTCATCGTTCTGGAAGCAAGCAGCATAGTTGAAATCGATTTTACGGCCGCGCAAATTCTCATTGAATTCATTGAATTTTGCGCGCAATCGAAAATCCGTTTTGCGGTTGCTCGCCTCGAGTCGGTGCGCGCAGGGGAAGCTTTCGAGCGTTTGGGAATCACCGATGCCGTGGGTCGGGACCATTTCTTTCACAGCGTGGACGAAGCGATTAGGGTGCTCGCGAAAAAGTCGAATGAGTTGCCTGAAGATTAGGAGTAGAAGCGGAGCTGGGCCGAGAACCGCGCGGGGCAAGTGAGGGCTTGGCGGGCGGCCAGCCACAATCCGCGATGCTTGAAGGAGATTGTTTTCATGGGTTTATTCCCGGAATTTTGGGGCGTGGAGAACTTCAATTGTCGGCGGAGCGATGCCCGCGCCGCCTTGATGTTCGCGTGCGCGCTGGTCTTGGGTGCCGCCGGAGGCCTCGTGTCAGTCCCCGGCCCGGCCTTCGCGAGGGGACCTGAGTCCGTCGCCGATCTCGCGGACGCGGTCAGCGACGCCGTGGTGAATATTTCGGCGACTCAGACCATGGACGACAAGCACGCCGAGAATCCGTCGCAATTGGAGCCGGGCACGCCCTTCGATGATCTTTTCGAGGAATTCTTTCGGCGCCACCAGCCGGGCGGCAATGATCGGCAAGGTCAAAAACAACGCCAACGCAAATCGAATTCGCTCGGCTCTGGCTTCGTCGTCGATCCGTCCGGGGTTGTCATCACCAACAATCACGTCATCGCCGACGCCAATGAAGTAACAGTCATTTTCACCGATGGCCAGAAACTGAAGGGCGACGTGGTGGGCAAGGATGAAAAGGTCGATGTCGCGGTGCTTCGGGTGAAGCCGGATAAGCCGCTCAAGGCGGTGAAATTCGGCGACAGCGAAAAGGTGCGCGTGGGCGACTGGGTGGTCGCCGTCGGCAACCCCTTTGGGCTTGGCGGCACGGTCACTGCGGGGATCATCTCGGCCCGCCATCGCAATATCGAGTCGGGTCCCTACGACAATTATTTTCAGACCGACGCGGCGATCAACAAAGGCAATTCGGGTGGACCTTTGTTCAACATGGCGGGCGAGGTGATCGGAATCAATACGGCGATTCTGTCGCCGAGCGGCGGCTCGATCGGGATCGGATTCGCCACCCCTGCCGCGACAGTTATTCCGGTAATCGATCAGCTGGAAAAATTCGGCGAGACGCGGCGCGGCTGGCTTGGCGTGCACATCCAAAACGTCGACGATACGATCGCAGAAAGCCTCAATCTCGGCCAGGTGCGTGGCGCGCTCGTCGCTGGAACCGACGACAAGGGACCAGCCAAGGCGGCGGGTCTCAAGGCCGGGGACGTCATCGTCAGATTCGATGGAACAGAGATCAAGGAGTCGCGCGACTTGCCGAAGATCGTCGCCGCGGCACCGGTCGGCAAGGATGTCGATATCGTAGTGATCCGGCAGGGCAAGCAGATCACCAAGACAATCAAGCTCGGCCGCTTGGAAGACAATGACAAGCGGACTTCTCTTGCCGCGAAACGCGGCAATGCGGGAAAGCAGGCGACCGTAGGCCCTGTTGAAAAGGCGCTGGGAATGGAATTTTCGAGCCTCACGGATGAATTGCGGCAAAAATTCGCGATCAAGAACAGTGTTGCCGCCGGCGTCGTCATCACCGGCGTCGATCCCGATTCAGCCGCGGCAGAGAAACATGTCCAGGCCGGCGATGTGGTCATGGAAATCAATCAGGAGCCGGTGAAGGAGCCCGCCGACATCGCCAAGAAAATCCAGGCCCTGAAGGGAGGCGGCAAGAAGTCAGCCTTGCTCCTTGTCGCCAACGGTCAAGGACAAGTGCGTTTCGTGGCGCTCGGGTTGCCGTGAGCGCGCCGGCCCTGCAAATCATTGGGTAATCCAATACATGAGCGAAGTAGTGTCGCTCAACGAGACGCAGCTGGCAGGTCTTAAAATCCCTGCTATATTTTCAACACTGTGCCACTGTGGGGTATCCAGCTCGATGGCGGAGTTCAACTCCTTCCTCGAAGCCGAATGCCAGGTGCGACCTGCCGGCCATACGGCCTGGCTCAACGGCTGCGTCGAGCGCGCCCAATCGACTTGGCGACACGATGTGCCTTTGTCGACGCCTTCGCCCATCGAGTCGACCGCCATAGGCCGCACGAGGTGCCAAGCTCTCGGCGGCCTTCGCTCTCATATATGTGGGTGAGAGCCCAGGTTGAACCCGGACAACGCTTGACAAGCGGGACCGGTCTGCTTATGTCGAGCCCGCCTTGTTAGCACTCGCTTTCGAAAAGTGCTAACAAGGCTCAGTTGCAAATAGCCGCGAGCTTGGCAAGGCGCCTCCGCGCGTGAGCGCGTGAGATGGCGCCGCCAGCGGCGCAGAAGGGAATCGAAAGACATGAAGTTTCGTCCTTTGCACGACCGCGTCGTGGTCAGACGCCTCGAAGGCGAGGAAAAGACCAAGGGCGGGATCATCATCCCTGATACCGCCAAGGAAAAGCCCCAGGAGGGCGAGATCGTCGCGGTGGGGCCCGGCGGCCGCGATGAAAGCGGCAAGCTCACACCGCTCGATGTTAAGTCCGGCGACAAGATTCTGTTCGGCAAATGGTCGGGCACGGAGGTCAAGATCGACGGCCAGGATCTCCTCATCATGAAGGAGAGCGACATCCTGGGCGTCGTTGCCTGAACCCGGCAACGCCTTTACCCAGCACCTAAAGAACCCGTTTCAGGAGTTTCAAAATGGCAGCCAAAGACCTCCGCTTCTCATCCGACGCCCGCGACCGCATGTTGCGTGGCGTCGATATTCTCAACAACGCGGTCAAGATCACCCTTGGTCCCAAAGGCCGTAATGTCGTTCTCGAGAAATCCTTCGGCGCGCCGCGCATCACCAAGGATGGCGTGACGGTCGCAAAAGAGATCGAACTTGCCGATAAATTCGAGAATCTGGGCGCCCAGCTGGTGCGCGAAGTCGCCTCGAAAACAAACGACCAGGCCGGCGACGGGACCACCACGGCGACCGTCCTCGCGGCTGCGATCGTCAAGGAAGGGACCAAGGCGGTTGCCGCCGGCCTCAACCCGATGGACCTGAAGCGCGGCGTTGATCTCGCGGTCAACGCCGTCGTCGCCGATCTCAAGAAGAACTCGAAAAAAGTCACCTCCAACGAGGAGATCGCCCAGGTGGGTACAATTTCGGCCAATGGCGACAAGTCGATTGGCGAAATGATCGGCAATGCGATGCAAAAGGTCGGCAACGAGGGCGTCATTACGGTCGAGGAGGCAAAGAGCCTCGAGACCGAACTCGATATCGTGGAAGGAATGCAGTTCGATCGCGGCTATCTGTCGCCCTATTTCATCACCAATGCGGAGAAGATGATCGCCGAACTGGAAGACCCCTACATTCTCATCCATGAAAAGAAATTATCTTCGTTGCAGGCCCTGCTGCCGGTTCTCGAATCCGTCGTGCAGGCCGGCAAGCCGCTCGTCATCATCGCCGAGGACGTCGAAGGCGAGGCGCTAGCCACACTCGTTGTCAATAAGCTGCGCGGCGGCTTGAAGGTCGCGGCCGTCAAAGCGCCGGGCTTCGGCGACCGCCGCAAGGCCATGCTCGAGGATATCTCAATCCTCACCGCCGGCCAGATGATCTCGGAAGAGCTGGGTATCAAACTTGAAAACGTGACCTTGCAAATGCTCGGCCGCGCTAAGCGGGTTCGCATCGAAAAGGAAGAGACCACGATTATCGACGGCGCCGGCGAAAAGAAGGACATCGAGGGACGTATCGCCCAGATCAAGTCGCAGATCGCCGATACCACCTCGGACTATGACCGCGAGAAGCTTCAGGAGCGTCTTGCCAAGCTCGCTGGCGGCGTGGCGGTGATCCGGGTTGGTGGCGCCTCGGAAGTGGAAGTCAAGGAAAAGAAGGACCTCGTCGATGACGCGCTCAATGCTACGCGCGCGGCCGTCGAGGAAGGCGTTTTGCCGGGCGGCGGCGTGCCGTTGTTGCGCGCCATCAAGGCGTTAGATGGCATCAAGGTCGAAAATCCCGATCAGCAGACCGGCATCGAAATCGTCCGCAAGGCTATCCTGACACCAGCACGTCAGATCATCGACAATGCCGGCGACGACGGCGCGGTTATTGTTGGCAAGCTGATCGAGAATGCGTCCTACGCCTATGGATTTAATGCCCAGACCGCCGAGTACGGCGATTTGATGAAGCTTGGCATCATCGACCCGACCAAGGTCGTGCGCATCGCCCTGCAGGATGCGGCCTCGGTTGCCGGTCTCGTCATTACCACCGAAGCCATCGTCGTGGAAGCCCCGAAGAAGGAATCTCCCCCGATGCCCGGCGGCGGGATGGGCGGAATGGGCGGAATGGATTACTAAACCCGTTGATTTCACCCTTGATTTTGCGCGAAAGGCCCCGGAACGCCGGGGCCTTTTTCGTCTCGGCGGACCGCCTTGTCAGCTGCTCCCGTACCGCCGCTAGCGGCGCAACTAGCCCCAAGCATTATTTTTCCAAAGCCGCTCCGCGCCGAATTCCCCCGGCCCGCAAAATGCTCTAAGATCGGCATTAGTGAGAGCGGGTTAAAGGGGGAGAAACAACAAGATGCGTCGAGCGTCCGAGCCGCCGTCGGACACGGCCGCCAACCGGAAAACCGCAACGCGAGCGGACCTCCTGGACGCCGTTTACGCTTCATGTCCCACTCTTTCGCGCGCCCAGGCCAAGCAAATTTTCGAAATGACGCTGGAAGAGATTACCGATACGCTGGTGCGCGGCGAAACAGTGAAGCTGCGCTCCTTTGGCCTGTTTTTGGTGCGTGCCAAACGTGAACGCATCGGCCGCAACCCGCGCACCGGCGTGGAAGTGCCGATCACGCCGCGCCGCGTTCTCACCTTCAAACCGTCGCCGGTCCTTTGCGCATCCGTGGATGGCGTCGCGGCCGAAGCAGAGGCGGATAAACACAATCGAACCTGAAGCTTGTCTTGACAAGCTTCCCGGTCACAAAACGCGACAATCAAAAGGCCAAAATGCCTCCCCTTCATGGATCCTGGAGGGGGCCGTCAACGGCCTCGACTAGATGTTGCGCCGCCCCAAATTCCGTCTCCCTCATGAAGAACTTGCGGACATTTCGCCAGGTTCCTAATAGAATAAAAGGTTATCCATGCCTCTCCTTGCTGCCCTCGTAGCCCTATTCTCCGCCGCCGCCGCCGCCAACAGTCTGAAAAGCGGTGATCACATCGTGCTGTTGCTCGCGGGAGTTGGATTTCTCTGCGCCTTCACCACCTACCGGTCGCGGATGATTTCGACCTTCTTGCAAATCTTCGCGGCGATCTTCGCGGCCGAGACCGTGATCTTCGGCGCCGTCTTTCTTGCCGCCCGGACCGGAGTTTGGCCGGCTTCCCTTGAAACATACGAGCTTCCCGAAAGCCTGCCGCTCACCGTCGCGATCTTCGGCATTCTCGTTTATGCGATCTCGTTCGTTCCGGTCGTCCGGTCTATGACCCGCATTGCCGACCGCTATTTCGAGACCGGCGATGAAACCCGGGTCCAAATCTGGCCGTTTCCCGCATTCGGCGCACGTGAGCGGCGCGTGGCGATCGCCATGGTCATCCTGCTTGTTGTCATCAATCAGGCGCAGGTCGGCATGAATCTGCGGCTGTCGTTCTTTAACCGCGATTGGTTCAATGCCATTCAGAACAAGGACGAGGCGGCGTTCTGGTCGCAACTCTTTACTGTCTTCATTCCCTGGGCATTCATTTATATCGCGACGGCGGTCCTCGAATATGTTGTAACATCGACCTTGGTCATTCGCTGGCGGCGCTGGCTCACCGGCGATTATGTCACTCGCTGGCTCGACGCGCATACCCATTATCGCATGTCGCTCGCGGGCGGCGGCGCCGACAACCCGGATCAGCGCATCTCGGAAGACATTAACCGCTTCATCGACGGCGGCCAAATCGGCTACGGCATTTACTCCTTTTCGATTCTGTTGATCGCGAATTTGAGCTCGCTGGTTTCGTTCGCGATTCTTCTTTGGGGTCTTTCGGCGAACTTCACGCTGCCCTATACCGCGATCGCGGTGCCCGGATTTTTGTTCTGGGTCGCGCTAATTTATGCCGGCGTCGGCACGCTGATCACCCACCTGATCGGCCGCCCGCTCGTTAAGCTTTCCTTCGAGCGGCAGCGTTATGAAGCCGATTTCCGCTTTTCTCTCGCAAGATTGCGCGAATATGCCGAGCAAGTCGCGCTGCTCTCCGGCGAGCCAACAGAAAAAATCTCGCTCACGGCACGGTTTGGGGCGATCGTCAAGAACTATTTTCAGATCATCGCCTGCCGAAAAAACCTCACCGCGTTCACGGCGTCCTACGGCCAGCTCAGCCCGATCATTCCCTTCGTCGTCGCCGCGCCCTTCTATTTCGCGGGCAAGATCACGCTCGGCGTCATGACGCAGACGGCAAGAGCCTTTGCAAGTGTCGACGACGCTTTGACCTTTTTTGTTACCTACTATGTTTCACTCGCCGAATTCAAAGCGGTGCTCGACCGTTTGACGTCTTTCGACGTCGCGATAGAGAACGCGAAGACGCCGGGCTTCGTGCCAAGAGCGAGCGCGGACACCGCGCGGAGAACTCTTGACCTCGAGGCTTTGAATTTGCGGCTTCCGGACGGCCGCGAGATTGTCGAAGGCGCGAGCCTGCGGTTGGCCGCCAACGAGCCGGTGGTTTTGACCGGCCCTTCCGGCTCCGGCAAATCGACTCTATTCCGGGCGATATCCGGCATTTGGCCTTATGCCGGCGGAGCGATCACCTTGCCTGCAGAGGCAAAAATTTTGCTGCTGCCGCAAAGGCCCTATATCCCGATCGGGACGTTGCGCGCCGCCGTGGCCTACCCGGCAGACGCCGATCGCTACGGCGACGCGGCGATAAGCGATGCGCTGCGTGCCGCGCAACTCGGCGATCTCACCCGCGAACTCGATGTCGAGGACAACTGGTCGCAGCGGCTCTCCGGCGGCGAGCAGCAGCGCCTTGCGATCGCCCGCGCGATATTGGCCAAGCCCGATTGGCTTTTCCTCGACGAAGCCACGTCGGCAATGGACGAAGCGATGGAAGCCGGAATCTACGAAATCCTTGCCGGAAAACTTCCCGCAACGACAATCGTTTCGATTGGGCACCGCGCCAGTCTCGCGCGGTTCCACAAGCGGCATATCGAAATGCGGCCTTCCGCGGCGGGGATTTTCACGCCTGCCGAGATAGCCTTCAAACCCGCGAAGTAGGCTCTTGCGGCTGATCGCGGCTCAATCGTACCAAAATGCTTTCACGTGAAACACTTTGGTACGATTGACAGTCGAGAGAATCCCGTCTTCCCTAGGGTCGGGGTTCAAATGATTCACAGCCAGTAGGTGACGATGGCAGCCAGGCAGACGGCAGAGAAGAAGTTTGCGGCAAGTTTATCATGGCGGGTGGCGATGCGCCGGGCTGCCCGGTGATCCGTATAGACAAGGGAAACCGCAAAAGCGATTTCTCATTTAGGCGCCCAATCGGCAAACACATATCATTCGACGTAATGCGGCCGGCAAATCTCCAACGCAATGCGTTCCTCTCTTCTCAATCCCCTCTTCGCGGCGGCCGCGAATCTGCCCGGCATCGGGCCGAAAACAGCGAAGCTCCTGGACAGGCTCCTGGCGAAGGAGGCCGGGGGGACCCGCGTGCTGGACCTTCTTTTCCATCTTCCCTACGCCGCGATCGACCGCCGCAACCGGCCAAAGATCGTCGATGCGCCGCTCGACACAATTGTCACCCTCGAAGTGAAGGCCATCGAGCACCGGCCGCCGGGCCCGCGCTCCAAGGCGCCCTACAAGGTCCTAGTCGAGGACGAGACCGGTGACGTCCTCCTCGTCTTCTTTCTCGCCAATCATCATTGGATCGAAAAGAGCCTGCCGCTTGGCGCCACCCGCTGGGTTTCGGGCAAGCTGGAGCTTTGGGACGGGCATCGCCAGATCGTCCATCCGGATCGTGTGTTGGACAGCGAAGGTTTTGCCAGAATGGCACCGGTGGAGCCGGTCTATCCCTCAACCGAGGGACTCTTTCAAAAGACGCTCGGCAGGGCGATCGATGCGGCACTGGCCAAAATCCCCGCCTTGCCGGAGTGGCACGACAGGACGGCATTAAATATTCCGGCCCTTCCTTCTTTCGCCGAGGCACTGCGGGAGGTGCATCGCCCGAACACACCGGAGAGCATCGCGCCGGAGGCGCCGGCGCGGATGCGGCTTGCTTTCGACGAATTGCTCGGCTCGCAATTAGCGCTCGCCTTGATGCGTTCGAAGATCAGGCGCGCGCCCGGCCACGCGAGCCAAGGAGATGGCCGTATTAGAGAAAGAATCGCCGCCGCCCTGCCCTTCGCGCTCACTAATTCCCAGAAAGCCGCGATGGCCGAAATCGACGGCGATCTTGGCACGCCAACCCGCATGCTACGGCTGTTGCAAGGCGATGTCGGATCCGGCAAGACCATTGTTGCACTCTTTGCCATGGCGGCGATCGTCGAGGCCGGGCGGCAGGCGGCGCTGATGGCGCCGACCGAAATTCTCGCCCGCCAGCACCACCAAACGCTTGCGAAGTTCGGCGAAGCTGCCGGGCTCAGACTGGCGCTACTCACCGGCCGCGGCACGGCTGCCTCGCGGGACAAGACCCTCGCCCGGCTGGCGGAGGGCACCATCGATATTGTGATCGGCACCCATGCCCTATTTCAGGAAAACGTAGTCTTTCACGACCTTGGGCTCGCCGTGGTCGACGAACAGCATCGCTTCGGCGTCCATCAGCGTCTGGCGCTGGGCAGCAAAGGCGCGGCGGCCGACATTCTCGTCATGACCGCGACGCCAATTCCGCGCACATTGGTACTGACTTATTTCGGCGACATGGATGTTTCGAATTTGCAGGAAAAGCCCGCGGGGCGCGAGAGGGTGGCGACCCGCGCGTTGCCGATCGAGCGCATGGATGAACTCGTCGCGAGGTTGCAGCGTGCGATCGCGGACGGCGCCCGCGCCTTTTGGGTCTGCCCGCTCGTGGAGGAAAGCGAGGCGCTCGATGCCGCCGCGGTGCAAGAACGCTTCGTTCGGCTGCAGGAGGTCTTTGGCGATAAAGTCGGGCTTGTCCACGGCAAGATGAAGAGCCACGACAAGGACGCCGCGATGGCCGCCTTTGCGGCAGGGGCGACCCAAATCCTGGTCGCGACGACGGTTATCGAGGTCGGCGTCGATATCCCGCAGGCAACGATCATGGTGGTCGAACATGCCGAGAGGTTCGGGCTTGCCCAGTTGCATCAATTGCGTGGACGCGTCGGGCGCGCCGGTGGCAAATCCTCCTGCTTGCTCCTCTACAAAGCGCCGCTCGGCGAGACGGCCAAGGCGCGGATCGCGATCATGCGCGAGACGGAAGACGGATTTCGCATCGCCGAGAAAGATCTGCGCCTGCGCGGCGAAGGCGAAGTGCTCGGCACAAGACAATCCGGCCTGCCGGGTTTTCGCCTCGCTGATTTGACCGTGCATGGGAATGTGCTCGCCCTGGCGCGCGACGAAGCGCGGCGGATCGCCGATGAAAATCCCCGCCTCGAAGGGGCGCGGGGAGAAGCCTTGCGGCTGCTCCTGAATATTTTCGAGCGCGGCGAAGCGATCCGGCTTTTGCGCGGGGGGTGAGAGATGCCCTTGTAGCATTGTCTAGCGGCTGGGCCGCTCCCCTCAGGCTCGGCAATCTAGGGATCGGCACCGTCAGCGCCGATTAGTCGAACAGGCTTGAAACGCTTTCTTCCTTGGCGATTCGAGCGATCGCCTCGCCGATCAAGGGCGCGATCGAAACCACCCGGATATTGTTGGAAACCCGGATCGCTTCGGTTGCTTGGATGGTGTCGGTGACAACCATTTCCTCGAGCCGGGAGGCGGCGATTCGCGCCACCGCTCCGCCGGAAAGGACCCCATGCGTGATATAGGCATAGACCACCTGGGCGCCATCCCGCAGCATGGCATCGGCGGCGTTGCACAAAGTGTCCCCAGAATCGACGATATCGTCGACCAGGATGCAGGTCTTGCCGGCAACGTCGCCGATAATATTCATGACTTCCGAGTCGCCCGCACGTTCGCGGCGCTTATCGACAATGGCGAGTGGTGCGCCGATCCGTTTTGCCAAGGCTCGAGCGCGCACCACGCCACCGACGTCGGGGGACACTACCATGACGTTATGGAGCTTTAACCGTTCCTTGATGTCCCGAACCAGAACAGGCGCGGCGTAAAGGTTGTCGGTCGGAATATCGAAGAAGCCCTGGATTTGGCCGGCGTGGAGGTCTACCGTAAGAACCCGGTCGGCACCGGCGCGGGTGATGAGGTTGGCGACGAGCTTGGCCGAAATAGGCGTGCGCGGACCGGGCTTGCGATCTTGCCTAGCGTAGCCGAAATAGGGGATGACCGCGGTAATTCGCCTTGCAGACGCGCGCCGCAACGCGTCGGTCATGATTAGCACTTCCATGAGATGATCGTTCGCCGGATACGAGGTCGATTGAACGACGAAAGTATCCTGGCCGCGGACGTTCTCTTGAATCTCGACAAAAACCTCCAAATCGGCGAAGCGGCGAACCTGGCACTTGGTCAACGGCGTCCCGAGATACGCTGCGATTGCCTCCGTCAGAGACCGATTGGAGTTGCCCGCTAAGATCTTCACGGCTCCCCCCACCCGTTCGATTGTCCACTTGCGCGGCTGCCTCGAAATAGCCGCCCGTCGACGATGCAATAATTCAGAAGATTTGAATTGGGCGAGCGCCCACCGCCCGAATCAGCCCGTCCTCCGTTCGACAGACTTTCCGGCTCATCCCTCATATTCCAAGGTCTAGTTTTCCGGGCCGCAAAGCCCGCATCTTGGGCTGCGGTTTTGAATCGGCGGCGTCTGCTCGCCCGCATCGATATTCTCACATTGCCGTTCGCAAGCGCCAATGGGATCGGTCTTGCTTGGCCCAGGGCCGACGCTAATATTTCACGTTTCCTTCCCAAACGATACACCGTTCGCGCCGGAACCCGAAAGTCCCCGCGGTTAATGGCGCAGAAGTCAGCGGCGTACATGCTTCGGGGTGACGACGCGAGAATCCGGTGCAGGATGTTCCCAGCTCTAAAGAGAGTTTGTGGACCAGCCCAAGGCGTCGGCTAGCGAACTTGCTTCCGGTGCAACCTCGCCCTGAAAACGTGAGGCGGAGACGACCGTTCAGCCGTCCCCGGCAAAAAGCAGAGGTGCCAAAGGGATTGGATCCAGGCGAGGCCGCGGTCCAATCAAGCCGCGGCCTAATACAACCCGCCGGTCCCGGTTCCGACGAGACGATCGGTGTCTTGATCGACTGTTTGCGCCCGCGGCGTCGCATCGCCGGCGGCATAGGAATCCGGCGGTGCCGTGCCTGGCTTGAACGCCTCTTGGATCGCGCCCTGCGAACTCGCGCTCGTCCTTATACCCGTTTTCGCGCTGACCCAGATCAGCTTGATGCCCGGCGGCGCCCGGAATGGAATATCAGGTTTGCCGGCGAGGGCCATCTTCATGAAGTCGCGAAAGATCGGAGCAGTATAATGCGCGGCTTGCGCCGAATCCCCTAGCGAGCGCGGCTGATCGTAACCCATGAATACGCCGACCGTGAGATCGGGCGAATAACCGATGAACCAAAGATCCTTGGCGTCGTTGGTTGTCCCAGTTTTGCCGGCGAGGTGCTTGCCGACTTCCTTGATCCTTTGGCCGGTGCCGCGCTGGATGACTCCTTCCATGATCGAGGTGATCTGATAAGCGGTGAGGGGATCGAGCACTTGCTCCCGTTTGTCGATGAGTCTCGGCTCTTCTTGATTTCGCCATGCCGGCGCGTCGCACCCCTCGCAGGTTCGCTCATCGTGTCGGTAGATCGTATGACCCCAACGGTCCTGAATGCGGTCGATCAAGGTTTCCTTGATTCTCTTGCCACCGTTGGCGAACATCGAATAGGCGGTGGTCAGGCGTACTAAGGTCGTTTCGCCGGAACCAAGCGACATCGCGAGGTAGGGCGGCAGATCGTCGTAGATACCGAAGCGCTTGGCATATTCGGCGATGAGCGGCATACCGACATCACGTGCGAGCCGCACGGTCATCTGATTGATCGAATGTTCGACTCCATAGCGCAAGGTGTGGGGGCCGCTCGACTTGCCCTCGAAGTTTTCCGGACGCCATACCCCAAGGCCTGGTCCTTGATCAATTTCTATGGGCTCGTCGAGAATGATGGAAGATGGCGTATAGCCATTGTCGAGTGCCGTGGCATAGACAAAAGGCTTGAACGAGGAACCCGGCTGGCGCATGGCCTGCGTCGCGCGATTGAACTCGGACTGGTCGAAGGAAACACCGCCCGCCATGGCGAATACGCGGCCGGTATAGGGGTCCATCACGACGATCGCGCCGCCGACTTCCGGGATTTGCCGCAGCCGGTACTGCCGAGGCTTTCCCTCGATCGGCTCCACATAGATCACATCGCCCGGCCCCAGCGAAGCGCGCGAGCCAGTCCCGCGGTTCCAATGAAGTCCGGCCGTGGCGAGAGTGCCGGATTCGCGTTCGCGCTCGATCTCGCCGGATTTTTCCCGGTGGGGCTGCAAGCCGATTCGCATGCCGGCATCTGTGGCATCGAGAACGACGGCGAGCCGCCAAGGCGCGACATCGCCCAAGGCCGGAATATCCGCAAGCGGAATCCCCCAGTCTTGGCTGATGTCGATGTGGCGCATGGGACCGCGAAAACCATGCGCCTCATCGTAGCGGACAAGGCCATCGACCAGCGCGCGCCTTGCCATCAGCTGCATTTTCGGATCAAGTGTGCTGCGAACCGAAAGACCGCCTTCATAGAGTTTCTTTTCGCCGTAACGATCGCTGAGGTCGCGGCGGACCTCTTCGGCGAAAAAGCCGGCGGCGAAAGCATTGGGCGAAAGCACCCTGGGATTGACGCCGAGCCCCTCGGCCTTGGCTTTCTCACCGTCCTGGCGCGAGACATAGCCGTTCTCGACCATGCGGTCGATCACCCAATTGCGCCGCTCGATCGCCCGTTCGCGCTTCAAGAAAGGATGATAATTGTTCGGCGCCTTCGGCAAGGCGGCAAGATAGGCGGCTTGCGCGATCGTAAGCTCATGCACGGACTTGCCGTAGTAGTTCAGCGCCGCGGCGCCAACACCGTAATTTCCGAGCCCGAGATAGATTTCGTTGAGATAAAGTTCGAGAATCTTCTCCTTGGAATAGGCGCCCTCGATCCGAAACGAGAGAAGCACCTCCCGGATCTTGCGCTCGAACGATCGCTCTTTCGTTAACAGAAAATTCTTGGCGACCTGCTGGGTGATGGTCGAGGCGCCTTGAACATGCTTGTCGCCTTGAAGGAACACGATAAGGGCGCGAACAATGCCTTCCGGATCGATGCCGGTGTGGGTGTAGAAATTCTTGTCCTCGGCGGAGATGAACGCCGACTTGACGAGGGCTGGGATGGCGGCACTCGGAAGATAAAGACGCCGCTCGCGGCCATACTCCGCGATAAGCGATCCGTCGCTCGCATGGACCCGCGTCATCACCGGCGGTTCGTAATCCTTGAGCGTCGTATAATCCGGAAGGCCTCGTGCGAATTTCCAAACCAAAAGCCCCGCCACGCAAGCCCCAATGACGAACACAATCGCGCCAGTCGCGAAAATGAAACCGAGAAAACGAGTTATTTGCTTCATGCAACCTGGCCTTTTGAGAAACTCTTTCCGACCAAAAAACAATAAGACGGCGGACCTGAAAACGATAGCGGCGCTGGACGGGCCACCGCTCATCTATATAGCCCCGTGAAACGAAGCCAAATAAAGGCTTGGATATGCGAATATCCACGCTGGACCGCCGCGCCCGCTTGGTGGATGCCGGGGCTTGGGTTCGCAGCGGGCGACTTGTAATCGCCAAACGCCGACTTTACCGTCTTCTCCGTGCGGCGCTTTTGTGTTGAAAATTTGTCAAATGAAGCGGCGCCGGACGCTTCGAAAAATGAAGCGCGCCGTCAAGGAC
>Ga0187893_10007913_pt1 | contig 17089 bp, 17 predicted proteins | sample MA1701074metaG_FD_139574 | JGI IMG/M metagenome (GOLD analysis project Ga0187893, IMG submission 139574) | White microbial mat communities from a basaltic lava cave in the Kipuka Kanohina Cave System on the Island of Hawaii, USA - MA170107-4 metaG ...
GACATTCGACACTATTGTGTCGACACTCGGCACGTGCACCTTTCCTGACCCGGTTCGGGCGCTTCGCGAGATGCGGCGCGTATGCCGTCCCGGAGGGCGTATTTTGCTGATGGAGCATGGCCGCAGTGACTGGCCGGCAATCGCGAACTGGCAGGACCGTCGGGCACGGAAGCATGCTGCATTTCTTGGATGCTGGTGGAATCGGGAGCCGTTGGAGAACGTCCGCAAGGCCGGCTTGGAACCCGTAATCGCGAAACGCGGATTCTTTGGGATGGTCCACGTCATCGAAGCAGTCGCGTGAACGGTTCGCCGTCAGAACGAGACCCGGAATCCGAGCTGCAAAAGACGCTGATCGAGGGCCGCAGTCGCGTTGAGGGAAGGCGGGAATGGATGATGTTTCCCGCCAGGTCAACCGTGGCGGTTGGGTTCAGACCCACAACGTTCGTTCGGTTGAGACGTTCGTCGATTCAGCAATGAACTCGAGGTTCATGCGCTCGGTCAGAGAGATCAAGGGTGTGGTACCGAATGTTGAACTCTGAAGTCTGAGGCCCGCGCGTGGTATTGCGACGGATGAAAAGTGGTCGCTGAAACGCTGCCAGGCGTCAAAGGATCCGCAGTTGCAACGTTGCAACGCCACTTGGACGAGCATCGCCACACGCGGGCTGCCAACTCGCTGTGGCAAGCGGCCGCCGAACGGGCGCAGCAGCACGGGGTGTGTGCCGTCGCACTCCTGTTGCGGCCGGACTACACGAAGCTGAAGCAACGTCTCGGGGCACCGCGGCGGGAGCCGAACAAGGCCGCGTTCGTTGAACTGATCACACTGCGGCCGGCCGAGGAATGCGTTATCGAGTTCGAGTCCCCGCGCGGCGGCCAGATGCGCATCCATTGGATGGATTCGCACAGCACTACACGGGTTTCCCGAGGCACGTGATCGACCTTACCTCAATCCCATGATGGACTTAGCCACGACCCCATGCTCATGACCCTTCCAGCGAACGGTTTCCGTTCTGGTGTCCGACATCGGCCTCCTATCCCCTGTATCGAGATCGCGGGAAGATCGGAAGATCACACGACGGGCAAGTAACGCGTGCGACCCGGAGTGTCACCGCGCTGGGCAACCAGATTGTGGCAAGCATGCGCAGTATCCTGACCTCGTATCGTGCACCGAACTCTGTCAGCCTAGACTCTTGGTCTTTAGCCGGCAGCTGCCTGTGCTTGGCTGGGTACGGCCAAGCTTCGTTGATAGTCAATCATCTTACGATATCGAAGGAACTGAATGATCCCGCCACCGAATACGCCGAGCGTCATCGCCACCATCAGTCGCAGTGATAAAAGCAGGATCGCGCCAACAAACCCAGCGTTGCCGCTGGCACCCTGAACCATCCCCCAAGCGAGCTTCCAGATCCGACCTCCATAGTGCCAGCCGAAGAAGATGGCTCCAAACAGATACCCGTAAATGACGGGAGCCATGATCGCGAAGCCCCAATTCCCCGCAGATGCTGCCTCAGACGCCATCGCAAATCCAGCGAGGACACCGAGTCCAACAGCGACATAGGCCTGGATGAGCTTCTTCCGGGCAAATTGTGTGCCACAGTCGAGGCATACGGTACCCTGGTGGACGATCTCGATCGCGCACTCGGCACAGAAGCCGCTGTGGCAATCGGCACAACTGCCAACGACCCCTGCCTGAGGATGATATCGACACGCTGTCCAGTTGGACGCAGTAGTCTTAAGTGGTGACGGAGCTGCCTGAACCGAAATTTGCGGTCTAGCTTTGGAGTCGCCAACCGGCTTTCCACATTTGGGACAAAATCGGCTCACATCTTGAACTCGTTCTCCACAATGTGTACAGAATTGCATTGAGTTTGTCTCCTTGAATCATACTCATCAAACTATGAGTCCAGATTGCCCAGAACGTTCATGGAGCATCATCGACGCTGGAGAAGCCGGATGCTATGCGATGTAGGTGGTCGCGCGCGGAAGTGCCGATCCTTCGCGCTGAGCAGGTAATGATCATCCTTCGAACTGCTCCCCCTTCTTCCGAGAGTTGTCGGCTATCGGCGTAAGTTAAGCGTCCTGATCAGAACCGATCATCTATCGTGCGATGCGGACTGTTATCGAGTTTTCATCTTCCAGTACAAAAACGCTAGTCCGCCCCAAAATCCGACATTGACGAACATCATCATCATACCCTCACCAACCCCGCCACTCACCATCATCAAAAATCCCATGGGGATAGACAGAACCGCCATGATCGACAGGCAGCCGAGCAACGGCTTCGACCCTCGAAAGGAGTGCATCGCAATGGCGAAGTTGCTCTCATTCTGGACCCTGTCCAGAGTTTTCGTGTAGTCCAGATTGTTGGGATCTAAAGCAACGGCCCTCTTTAGAGCCTCGATCGCCCCCTCCCTCTGGCCCAATTCTACACGCATCAGACCGAGACAGTAGTGTGACATAGGAAAGGAGCCTTCCAGCGAAATTGATTGCTCGATTAACCGTACACTCTCAATCCTGTTCCCCATCGTAATCCCCAGAATCATCCCCTGGCACATCAAAGAAGTGACTCGAGCTAGCCGCACGCTCTCCCCTATCTCAGTCGATTCAGAGGGCTCAGACGTCGATTCGGCAGTCTGCAGTTGCCGTTCCGCTAAATCAAGGGTTTTCAATGCCGCGCTGGCGTCGCCACGACTAAGACTGGATACTTTATTGATGCTGCCACCCATGGCCACCACTTCGTCCAAATAGGAGTTCGCTGTTCTCAGGGCTTGCTTCGCCACGCTCACCACGCCAATCGGATTTCCACACTTGGGACAAAATCGAGCGCCATCCTGACTCGTCCCTCCGCAATGTGCACAAAATCCCATCGTGTCTCACCTCGTTGGCTGAACCCTCCTACTTACATCAGGACACTTCTCCTTGCCTTTGGCTGCCCCGCGTCAGGAACAATCGGTTGCCCGGATGCAGGCACAGCACGCTCCCGGCCCCACGCTCGGATCGACTCGATCGCCTCCGGGTTGGTCTTCGAGAGCGGCACAATATTCGTGAAGACTTTGCGCCAGTAGGCGTCATCAATTGCTGACTCTCCCTTTAAGATTGCCTCCTTTGCGATCTCCGCGACGGCGGCGTCGATATCGGCCCCGGCGAACCCATCTGCCAACTCGACCAACTCGGACAACATGCTGGTACAGAGATCTCGATGCATGTACCGCCGCGCGTACAAGCCGATGATCTCCTGTCGCTCGGTTACGTTCGGAAGATCAACAAAGAAGAGTTCGTCAAAGCGACCCCGCCGCAGAAGTTCTGGAGGGAGCCTGCCAATGTCGTTCGCCGTTGCCACCACAAATACCCGGGCACGCCCTTCCTGAAGCCAATAAAGGAAGTGCCCCACTAGGCGCGTGGATGTACCGCCGTCACTCGTTGCACCGGCGCCCGCGAGGCCCTTCTCGATCTCGTCGATCCAGAGAACGCATGGAGCCACTCGGTCAGCCGTATTCAATGCCTCTTTCAGCCGTCCTTCCGATTGGCCCAAATACTGCCCATGTATGTTGGCCAAGTCCAGGCGATACAAAGGTAAGCTCCAACTCGCAGATATCGCCTTAGCGGAGAGAGACTTGCCGCAACCGGGAACTCCAACCAGCAGGACGCCGCGCGGTGGACGTAAACCCCGCTCGCGGAGGTCCATGGTGAGCAGTGGGCGCTGCTTCTCAAGCCAACTCTGCAACCCAGTCAAACCGCCGACGGTTACATCCCTGGCCGATATCTTTACCCTCTCCAGACCTGCGATGTCAGCGAAAATTCGGTCCTTCACTTTACTCAGCTCGACCAAGTCGGACTTAAGGATGGATCCTTTCGCAAGGAACGTAGCGAGTGCGTTCTCCGCTTCTACCCGGGTTACTCCAGCCAATATGGTTGCCGCCTCGGAGAACTCTGGATCACTCCACTCGATTGCCACAGAACCCCTGTAGGGAGAGAGGCACTCGACAACGATGGCGCGCATCTCATCCTCGTTAGGTGGATCCAGAGTCAACGTCATTCCTTGACGCTGCAGACGTGGCCAGATGCTCGATGTCGTGATCACGACAATCGAGCCGCCCCGCTCCGTCGCAGAGGATGCGACGTCCAACATATGGCGGCTCAAAGGGGTGTCAGCGTCGATGTCCTGAACTTCTGTAAGCACAAACGTCAAGTTCTGACGCTGTAGAATTTGCTGACTGGCATAATCGAGCGCACCGGCAACCGAGCGTTCCTCGTTTACGACACGATTCGTGCTAATGTCGCGGACCCCCTGGGAGAGAGTGTGGTAATAGATAGGTATATTGAGTTCGGATGCCAAACTGCGGAAGATCTCCAGCGCACGATCCCGCTCGTCGGTTCGTAGCGAGATAAAGGGAATACGCGCCTTCAAGTAGAGGAGCATCGTTTGCCGAGAGGTGGCGAATTCAGGCATATCAAGTCTCGGATATCAGAGGAGTATCCGGCGGCCGCGGCTTGGCGGGAGGGCGCTATCGGAGCCTTGGCCGATTGGAGCGGTCGGCGGCGCCTCGCTGACGCGGGTCAGCGGGTGGTCCCGGATCGTCTTGAGCAGCCGCCCCTGATCGTGCCTGATTGTCTCGGCGTGGCGTTCCAGAGACCTTTGGGTCTCAGTCGTCCAGCGAGTAACCTCCGATGAGAGGTGGCTTCGGACATCAGTAGGAATGGCAGGCAGGTTCACGAGGGCGCGCAGCGGCGCCAACCCACGTCGCGCCAGCAGGAGCGCGGTCGAGATTGCGAAATAGTCGCCACGTGCACGATCCAAGCTCGTCTGGAGCTGCTTGGAGAGCGCCTGCAATCGGGTGCTCAGTGTTTCTGCCATATGCCGCGTCCACCGCTCCGCAACCACGCCGGTCCACTCGATCGAGCCACACTGCATGAGTTGGAGCGCCGAGTCATCGCCTGCACGAAATTGGTCTAGCAGTTGCAGCCATTCTGAGTAAGTGTGCGGAGCGGTCATTAATCTCACCCTCTGAATTGTCGATCGCACTCCAGCGCAATCATGAAATTCTGTTTCCGCACCCGGTGCAGAAGGTCGCCAATTCCTCCAAACGCGCGCCGCAGTTCTGACAATAGCCGTCCCGGTTCGTCGAAGCGGAAGATGTCGCAACAGGTATTGGCGGTGGTGAAGGAAGCGAAGCTGATGCTACCTTCGACCCAATTGGGGCCTCCGATTGCGTGGGGTGCGTGTAAGATGCGGCGGGCCGGCGGCGGACCAGAAGAGTGTGGAGCGGTAATAAGTCCCAAGTTGGCAGTTGAGTTGCCAGTGCAGTTCCGCCCCCGCCGCTTTGCAATGCTGCGCCCACCATCGAGACCGAAGCAGACATATTCGTTATCGATGAACCACCTGTTGATGCGTTCTCGCTCGCCGTCCTTGTGGCCAAGTCAATCTCCTCCAGCATGTCCGCCATGATATCCCACAGTTCCGGTGATTTGTCTGGGTCGATCTGAGCCTCTCGCTCGATATTGTCAGCCAGATCAGTGAACGGTTCTAGCCCGACGAGAGCTAGCAACAACTCGTTTTCTATCGTTGTTTTTTGGTCTTCCGTCAGATCCGTTCCAGACAAACGCCTTCGAGCGCTCTCGGCCCACTGCCCCGCAAGCACGTATTGCTGCAAACTCGTCGGCATCTTGCTAATGCGCTCTCTTAATATCTCTTTCCCCTCGTCGATGTTAGCGAAGGATACCTCAGTCGCTGCTCCCTCGTCATTTGTCGGGACTCTGCCCTCTTCCGGGGAATTCAGATCAAGAATTCGTCGTACCGGCATCGCCGTCACTCCTCAAGCCATCACCGTTCGGGTCTGTTCCGGCCGCTTCAAAATGAACTGCGGCGAGCTCAAGGCCGTCAGTAGTTCAACAACATCGTCCGCCTTATCATCCTCGACGGCAGTATCACGCCGGAGGTCAGTCAACTCCGCCAGCGCTGCCCTCAGAATCCTAGACGCCTCATCTCTTTCCTTTTCAAGAGCCTCGCGCGTCCGCTGGCGAACGTTGTCGAGATTCTTGTATTGGAAATAGAAGTAGGCGCCGGCTGCCGCCATGATCAAGATACCGACCAAGATCGCTCCACCACCTTGAGCGGCGATCACCAAACCAAGCAGTCCGCCGATGATGAGAGCAGCCCATGTGCCGCCGGATATGCCTACTGCGTTTACAGCCTGCTCGGTACGGGTGGAGTAGTGTTGGTGCAGATCGGCGGTCAACTGCTGCTCGTTCATCCCGTCTCTGCTGGTTCCTTTCCAGGAGCCGCAGGCGACTTCAACTTCGGCGGGGACGAGCGCGCGATCGCGGGCCGTCAAGTCATTGAGTCCCGCAATGATCCAGTGGCGGCAACGAGAAACTGCGTACCGTTGGGTGGCCCGAGTTGCGCCGGTTCGCTCGGGATACATCGCCGAATTCGTGAGCATCGCCGCAAAATTCGTTTGGGCCCGCAGTGACTCAGACTCGTCGCCGAAGCGGCGCGCGGCACGCGCCTTGTCCCCTCCCTCTTCGACAATTAGCTGGAGCATTAGCTCCTCCTTGCGCAATGGCAGCTCCTCGTCATCGTAGTTGGTGACCAGCGAATCGAGAAGACTGTCCACCGCCGCCTCCAGACTCGGAGGTACAACAATCTCTCCAGTGAACAACTGCTCGAAGAAATTCTGAATCACCTGATTTCTTCTTGCTGCCGCCAAGGAGGCGTCCAGCCTCGGCCAGGTGCTACTGTACTTTCGAAGAGTCGGGTATTCGTCCGGTACGACCTTTGGTGTTTTGACATCCAGCGCTTCGGCCCAACGCTTGCGCTGTTCTTCTGGGAACCCGGCTTGCTGCTCCAGCTCCGTAAGCCATTCATCCACGACAGCGGAGCACGTCGTAAGAGCTGCGCCGCCGAAAACCCCATTAGCAAGAGCGTCCAGCATCACGACGACCTCGCGGTCCAATGCGACGGGATTTTGCATTTGGAAGTACCGCATCAACCACCGTCCGCAGGCCTCCAGCCGTCGCGCACGACGACACACCAGAGAGAAGAACAGAGAGGCTTTCGAGTCGTCCCGCTTGATTGCTTCGGCGAGCGCCTTCTCCGCCAAAACGCGATTGTCTACTATCCAACCAATTAGTGCGACGAGAGCGGGGGCTAGCCAATAGCCAGGACAGGCCATCATGAGATTTTCGGTTGCGGTCCGCATCGTCTCTTCGCGCACGATTGCAACGTCCGTCGCTTGGAGTATCCCGGTCGTATGTCGCCGGACCTCATCGTAATGCCCGAATTTCTTCTCAAGCTCCTGCCGCACCTCTATAACCCTAGTGGCGGCGAACTGGCGCTCCTTTTGGCGAGTGTCCGCGGCCACGAATTCCTGGAATTCAACATACAGCTCTTCCAGGCGTTCGCGTGTGTCGGCCTGTTGTTGAGCCACTGTTTCCACCTGGCCGCCGACTACGGTGACGTCGTGAGCAACCTGGCTGATGTTCCCATTGACGACAGAGAGGTTGCTGTTAAGTGTGTCAATTGATCGCCCAATATCTCGAAGGACTGGTCCTAAGTCGCCCACTACGTCTCTCCTTGTCTGAAGCTACCGCTCTATCACTGAAACTGAGCCGTCGATTGATACAGCCCGCAGAGTGTCCGGATAAATCTCGACGAAAGCGTATGACTGGTGTAACGCCAATGCACGACCTCGCTCATAAAGCGGAGGCATTGATCGAAAGGTCTCAAAATGTTCGACTATTCCACCTCCCAGATCGCAGATATGGACTTCGTACGGCGCACCGAGGAAACATTGGCTCACGATGCCCATCGGGTGCTGCTCGATACCCAGTTCGGGAAATTCGTTCGCGATGGCCTCGATTAGAGCATCCAAAGCAGTGCGGTCGGCGTGGTGGGTGCCTGCGTCGAGGCGGGCCAAAGCTTCGATATAGGCCCTCGACCGGGTTTGCCGAAGGCGTTGCTGGAGTCGGTGCCCTTGAAGCGTGCTCCGCGGCGCCGTAGCAGGTGTCGAGGCAGAGGCACTGGTCGTGGCCTGTGGCGTTCCTAGTATCGGTCTCGGCATAAGCTATTGAGCAGAAACGAAATCATATGCACAGCGCGCGCTCGATTGCAAGTGGCATTAAGCACTGCCGCCTCGCTCAGCCGCCAAGCGCACTTGCGCGATCGCGTCCGCGTCACTCCCAACGGCCATCTCTTCTTCTCCACGTTCACCAAGAGCGTCACGTCGTTCGAGGATCTCGGCTGTAATTCTGTCAGCAAACCCGCGCGAATCGGTCTCGGCCAACTGCGCTTCGTAGTTCGCCTGCATCTGTTCAGCGCCTGGCTGTTGATCATCTTCCGGTGGCGGAATGTAATGTTGGCTGTCGAGGTTACGCTCGAGATCCGCCGCACGCACCACGTCAACAGAAGCCCGTCCAACACCGTGGGACTTCAGCACTTCATAGTGCTGTTCGGCGTGGCGATACTCGTGCAGATAGGCGTTGAGGGCTTCTCCCGGATCCTGCTGATCGAGCAAGTCCTTGTTGAGTTCTATGTGGAATGCACTGTCATCGTTGCTGCCGAGCGCACCGCTAGACATCTCCTTCGGGTGGATCGGCGGGGGCGGTGCCTCGTGAACGTCCATCATCTCGCGACCAACTCGTTCCAGGAGGTAGCGATTCTTCACCGGGTCGGATTCATCCCATTGCTCCATCAGCCGAGCGCTGTGTTCTACCGCAGTTTCTTCCGCCTGCACTTCCGCAGAGTGCTCGCAATTCAGTTCGTCATCTCTGAACTCCATGACTCTGCGGCGACCGGCCTCATTCGGATCAACTTGTTCCTGCTCTATCGCTTGAGTTTCGGCGTTTTCGAGTTGATCATTTTCCCGGCGCACGTGGTCCTCACTTCCTCGCGGCAAGCCGCCGCTTCATCATTGCCGCCAGTTCGTACTGATAGTACATGGCGATACCCAGGTCTGAATCTGCCAACTGCTGAACAGCAAAGCAGAACGAAGCGCCCATCATCGAATCCCGATCCGGCACGAAGAAAGACTTCGCGGCGGCATTCCGCGTGATCTCAATCAGTCTGTCGGTCTTCAAGCGTGTGTCGAGGAACGCTCCCCTAAACTCTTTCCCTAACGCTGATCCCGCCTGAGCCATGTCGAAACGGAACTGACACGGCGAATCGCATATCCTGCAACCCGGGTAGGGCAAAGCATCTCCCATTTCCAACTGCCTGCATCTCGATTGGAAGTCTTGGATAATATCCGGCGGGATGCTGGTCGTTCCCTCATGGGCATCATTCAAGATTCGGGCCATCGAACACGCTGATGCAATCATCCACTCGACATCCCGATACGGCCAGCCTCGGAATTCGCCGCGTCGCTCGATCTCGTTCTCCGCGATTGCGACAAACGAACAGAACGGAGGAACCAGCTTGCCAAATCGTGCCGTCCTCTGGGTGAGTTGACGAAACTCAGCAAAAGCGGGTGCGATTGCAGGCGCACTGAATCTTAACGCGTTGTAGACCCGCCGGAACGAATCGAGCAGTGGCCTATCCCATTCGCGAAAAACAGAGGCACAGCCACGCGCCGAAGGCGAAGGGCACGATCGACACGCTTCGTACGGTAGCGCCGCCGCCGCTTCGGTTTGGAGATCATCATGGGCGGGCGACCGTATTTCATTGTTCGAGACGACGTGGCCGTTGTCGCCGCCCGACAGGGGAACGCGGATAAGCGCTGCCTTGCGCGTGTGCTCGGTCCATGCGACAGCTTCCCCAGTTGTCAGTGTGGCGAGATGGCGAACTTGGGCTGCCGTGAGATTCACAGCTTTACCCACTAGCTCGCGATCATCAGGGGAAACCAGCCTGTGAATCAGTTTGAGTCCGCTGTTCTTGACGACGTCGGGCGTCAGCTTGACGGGTATCTGTTCAGCGACCAAGATGCCCTCGCCGAAAGCCCGAATCTCGGAGAGGATATTTGCAAAGACCTCGATGGCCCGGCCCCTCGGATTCGCAGAAACCTCGCCGCCCTGTTCGGTGGAGACGTTCTTTAGGAGGCGGTGGGCTTCCTCGATAAGGGTCAAATGAACGAGACCGCCTGATGAGCGCCGCTGGCCCTCATGGTACTCGTATAGGCGAATCAAGACCAGGCCGATGATGAATGCCTTTTCGTCATCGCTAACGATCTGCTTGAGCTCCAGGATGCACGGGGACTCGAAGAGCACCGAGTCGCTGACCGACCGCTTGGTATCGAACATCGTGCCCTTGCCGCCACCAAGCCTCAGTTGATTCACCCGCGCCAACAAGCCTGCCTTGACGTCCATCGCGATTCGCTGCTCGTAACCCATGCGATCGACCACAACGGGGATCTTCGCGGCGAGATCGGACAGACAGGGATAGGCTCTAGTTGATTCGATCCCGCGGGCATTCGTGTTTCTGGCTACATCCCACCCGCGATCCTCATAGATCTCCTGGATGCTTTGTTCAAGGACATATGGCATCGGCGGGTACAGCACGAACGCCGCGGAGAATAACGACTTCAGGTAATCGATGTGTGTTTGAACCAGAATCCCCGTGGGCACCTCAAAGGGGTTGAGGCGCAGGGGGGAAATCGTATCATCCCCTACGGTGAAAACCCGGACCCCGCGAAACCTCTGCTTGTCAGACAAAGCGCGGTACTCGGACTTCGCTGACTCAACGACCAGAAACGGCACGCCCTTTCCGCCGTCCCATACCTGGTCAAGAAGCCAGAAACACGTGTTCGTCTTGCCGCTTCCAGTGACGCCAACGACCAGTCCATGCTTCGTAAGGTCATCCCGAGACACACTAAGCCAGTTTCCGGTCCCGGTTCCTCGGTCTGCTATCTCGCCGATCTTGATGAGCTGCGCCATTTCCGGTCGGGGAGGTTCCACACCGAACCGAGCGTGCTCAACTAATTCGAATCCGGGGAAGTCTTCCTGGGGCAACCGAATCAGCGCCGCGACTTCACTGGTCGCCAGCGGTTCAAGCCTGGGACCTTCGTGCGTTTGTGGGCTGGAAGGGCGAACCCTAATAGGATCAGGTACTGAACCCTCGCCGGAGAACGCCGCTTGCAGGATATGACGCGCACGAGGGACAAGGGCTGGCTGGTCAGTGAAGAGGCAGCAACGCACGTTCCACATCCCTGAAACTCGGCCGCGTTCGAACCGCCTAAGCTTAGCCTCAAGGAGTTCGACATATCTTTGAGCGGTGCGATTCTCTTCGTCGATTGGGCTGGCTTTCAATAAGTAGTTCGTGCGTACCTCTTTGACCCTCTCGGAGAGCTCATTTATGCTCTTCGTGGTTTCTGCCGGCTCGTGAGGACTTGCGGTAACCATATAGAGCCAACTGGCTCCGAATAGACCTCGGCAGAGCTTCTCAAGCTGCTCGCGACGCTGATGGTCGTCGGGCCGCGGCCTTTGGCTCGGCGTAGGCGTACCAGTCAAAACTACCGCATGCCGCAGTGATTCGAGTGACCGGGCATCGATCGGGCGGGATGCAAAGCGCACATCTCCAAAGTTGCTGCGCAGCAACCACTCCAGGGAAACGCGGTCCACGATTCTGGGGTCCGTCGCAAACCAGCACTGGATCTCGCTCGGAAGGCCTCGCAAGAAGAAGGACCATGTGCACCCTTGTCCGAAGAGGCCGGCAACAAAGTCCTCTGTGCTCTGGGAGAGAGCCGTGAGATCAACAGAATCCGCGCACTTCCAGAACTCCGCCATCCGGACGAGTCTGAGGGACTTCATTCCTCTGATGTACTCTGCCGCGCTGACGAACGGGAAACTCGCGTTCTCAAGATCACCTCTGGTGATATCGTGGATCTCGCCGAAGAGTGCGGCCGCGGAGGTCATTGAGGTTTGATGCGAATGTCCGTCCTGATTCGTTTGTTATAGCCCCGCCGGAACAACAACGTTCCGTTGCGTTCCCATCCCTCTGCCAGGATGTCGTCGCCGACAGTCACGCTTCCAGAGGTCAACTGACCCCTCATGCGCACCAAGGTTTCCTGACCGAATGCATCACGAACGCGAATGTCCCTGACGGGCACATTGGCGATCGGTCCGACCAAGCGCCGGGTCAGCATGAAACTGATAACTTGAACCGCCACGCCCGAGAGAAGCCCCCGAGGGAGGATCTTCGAAACGAGCCAAAGGAAAACTAGCAGGAGTCCCAAGGCCATGAGAATGATCAAGCCGTAGAAATAAACGGCAGCACCGACCACGGAGAGTCTGATCAGGAACCAACCCCAACGGAAGTCCGGTGTGGCCATGTACATCGGCTCAACCTGGATCACCCGCCCGTCGAGGGTGCGCCACCCGAACGGTCTGAATGCCGAACCTCCCGACGCGCTCTGAGTGGTGGGGGGTGCGGCAGGAACCGCAGCTGCTCGCACCGCCTGGGGCGGCAGAGCCTGCGCCGCTTGCATGGATGCAGGTCTCGGCGGGGTCGCCATCATTGTAAGAGGAGGGCCTTTGCCAGAAGGTGTGGCTCCCGTCAGGCTCGCACCACAAGCCTGGCAGGTTGTCGTCCCCATAGGGTTGACAAGACCGCAGCGGAGGCACTTGTATGGTGTCCTCAACTCGCTGACTCCTGGAGCTTTAGATATTGTGCAGGCTTCGCCGAAGTATACATCCGTTACACTATAGGACGCAACCGGAGCGCCGCGCCAAAAGCCGATCTAAGACCAACCGAATCGGCAGCGGGCGCTGATGTCGAATCCACAATTCGAGACCACGCCGGATAATGGTAAGCAAGTTTTGCTCATGGATTCCTTGCACACCCTCCGATCCAAATGGGCCCGGGCGGCGCGGTGGTACGATCTGGCGACCGTTCCGCTGGAACTGCTGCTGCTACTTCGGCCCTTGCGCTCGAAGTTGCTGCGATTGATCGGCCGCTGGGCGAGTGCTTGAAGTCGCGGTAGGTACTGGCAACCGCTGGGAGTGGACATCGTGGCGGTTGACTTGAGTTTGGGCATAATGTCCTGCAGCCGTCAGCGTGGAGTCGCAAAGGCGGCGCTAATGGATGCCGAGCGGCTCGCGTTCGCGGATGGGACGTTCGACACGGTTGTGTCCACACTCGGCGCGTGCACCTTTCCTGACTCGGTTCAGGCGCTTCGTGAGATTCGGCGCGTATGCCGTCCCGGAGGGCGTATTTTGATGATGGAGCATGGCCGCAGTGACTGGCCCGCCATCGCGAAGTGGCAGGATCGTCGCGCGCCGAAGCATGCTGCGTTTCTTGGATGCTGGTGGAATCGCGAGCCGCTGGAGAACGTCCGCAAGGCCGGCTTGGATCTCCCTGTAGGCTAGCACAGTGATCTGGCTTTATCGGGTACGCCTTTCATAAACCATCTCGATTGATCCGCCCGATGCTGGCGCCATGCGGCCGAGCAGGCGGTCCCCGAACCGGACCGCGCTCATGCCGGCACTGTCGTCGACCAACACGCCTTCGAACAGCCGAGTCATCCCGAAATCGGTTTGCGTTCGGACTCGCACGAACTTCTCCCTAAACGCCTCATCCACTTCCCGCGACTCAACATGCACATGGAACGCCGGATCTTCCTGTCGCGAAATCAATTCCTGAATCGCTCGGATGCTCGCGCGATTCTTCCACCGCAACCACAACCACCAAGGGTTCAGCGCTCGCGCCGTGCGATTGAGCCAAACCGGAGTAAATATCCATCGTTGATTCGGCTCGCAGACCACCACCGAGGCTCCCTCCGTCGTGATGGCGGACACCGTGTCCGCCACCAGGCGCTGGTTGGGCATGTGGTGGAGCGACCCGCAAAAGTACACGACGCGGAAGGGGGATGCGGGCAAGTAAAGCTCAAACGGAGTCGCTGCGAATTCCGCCAACGGCAGTTTCCGGCGAGCGGCCTCAACCATACGGGCGGAAATGTCCACGCCAACCAGGGAGGTCTGCGGAACACCGCGTTGCGCGAGCCGGCTGAGCACAGCACCGGTTCCGCAACCTACCTCCAGAATGCGCCCGCCGCGCCAGTGCTCCAACACCAAGTCGACGACTCTCTCTTTATAGAGGCGGTAGCAAGGCTGCAACTCGTCGTAAACCTTGTCGTAAATCGCGGCCCAGTCATCCTCGACTCTGGCCTCCTCCCGCCAGATCCGTTCCAGGCCGGCCGCCGCCGCGTGCGATTTCTCCACTAATGTTTCAGTGGCGGCCAATTAGGCTTACTCTCACTTGGGTTTCCCGCGCCCATAACTGAGCTTCTCGCGTGGCTGCGCCTCCTTCTCTTTCAGCGCCCGGACCATGGCGAATCCCTTGTCCGCCTCCACCGTCCGACCCAGCTTCTGATAGGTCTGGGCCAACTGCAAATGCGCCTGGACCAGATCCGGACGCAGCCGGATGGCTTGTTCCAGGGCTGGGATAGCATCCGCCAACCGGCCTTCGCGGAGCGCCACCTTCCCCAGCAAGGCATGCGCGGCAGCGAGATCCGGTTTCAAATCGATCGCTTTTTGAATCAGCGGCACGATCGTCTTACCCTCTTCGCGCAGCCCGTCCTTGGCCGCCGCCAAATGGTAATGGCCGCGCCAGTCGCGCGGAGCGGTACGGGTGAAGCGCTCGCTGAGGTCGCGGGCCTCTTCGAACTTGCCGCGAAAATTCAGGATCGTCAGAAGCGAATCAAACGCGATTGGATTGGGCCAACATGCGGCCAATTCGGATTCAGCTTCGTCCCATCGCTGTAGATCCTTGAAGGCAAGGCCAAGGCCCAGACGGATCACCACCGCGTCCGGGAATAGCTTTCGGGCATCGTTGAAAATGTCGAGCGCGGCTTCCGGCGTATTGCGCGCCAGGAAGATCATACCCAACTGGAGGTGAGCGGCTTCCCAGCGCGGCGCAATCGCTAGGGCAGCTTCGGCTTCCTCCACTGCGCGCCCGGGTTGATTGAGACCGTCGTAGGCTTTGGAGGCGAGCAGGTGCCATCGCGCGTCCTTTTCCTCACGAGTGAGCGCGTCCAGAGCCTGCTGGTATTGGCCCGCGGAGATGAGTTGTTCGATGGTGGCAGCGAAAAAAAGAGCAGCCAGCATTGCGCTAGAACACCCGCCGCTTCAGCCGGTCCACCGTGAACTTGGCGGTGTCCGCCACGGCCATAACGGTCATGACGCCAGCCTGCACGGGATCGGTCACCACGAGGTCCGCGGCATCCGGGACGCTTCCCGCCATGTTGAGACTCACAACCAGGAGTCCCTTCTCGCGGACTTCCAGCACAGCCTTTTCGATTTCGCCGCCCATGATCGAGCCGGCGAGGACCAGGGCTCGAGCGCGCGGGAGTCGCGCAACCGCTCGAACGGCTTCCGCAAGGGGCTTCTCGCCCACCAACGGGATCGTGTCCACCGAGATGTGCTCCCCGCGAATGTTGTGACGGTCGGCTTCCGAAATCGCGCCGATGGCCACCTGTCCTACCTGGGCGCCTCCGCCCACAATAATGATCCGCTTGCCATAGATCTCCTGGAGACTTTTTTCGACATGCACGGAAAGAGTGATGGAAAGTGCCCGTAGATCGGCCGCCAGCGAGTCCGCCGAGCCCGGGGCAGTCAGTTCGAAGAAGATTGCGCATTCGGGACCCTCGCCATCCACCATCTGAACGGACGTGATGTTGCCTTCGTGCTGGGCGATGACCCCGCTCAGTTGATGCAGGACGCCTGGACCATTCTTGACTCGGGCCGCGATGGCAAAGCGATTATTCCTCGGTTCCGACTTCATATTTCTCGAGGATTCCGTCCCAGTAGCCCTGGGTTTTCAAGAGGATTTCAGCGACCTCGCGCAGGGCTCCACATCCGCCCTTGGCAGCGGTGATGTAATGGGCCGATTGCTTCACTTCCGTGCGCGAGTTGGCCACAGCCACAGCCAGGCCCACGCGCCGGAACAGGACGACATCGGTGAGGTCGTCGCCAATGTAGGCAATCTCCTCGGCGCGGAGGCCGGCATCCTTCATGATCTCCTCGAGGATCGGGATTTTCTCGATGTGGCCCTGATAGCAGTAGCGCATGTGACCCTGAAAGGACCGCATTTCGACGGCGGGTGACTTGCGGCCGGAAATGACGCCGGTCAGGATCCCGTTCCAGTGAAGCCACTGTAGCGCGATGCCGTCCTGGGAGTCGAATGCCTTGGTTTCGGTCCAAGTGCCGTCGGGCGCGGGAAGGAAGTACACTTTGCTGTCGGTGAGGACTCCGTCAACATCCATGAGCAGGAGTTTGATTTTCTTCGCGCGTTCGTAGATAGGATCCATCCGTTGGGCCTCAGGCGAGCGGGTGACGCTTGACGCGCCGGCATGTCGGAGGTGCAAGCCACTCTACAATGAAGATCGTGGGGAAGTCCATCCCGGCTCGCGTTGAAGAAGCCATGCTTCGTTATAGCATGCCCCGTTCGCCGAACCGGATTGGTGTGGCCGTTTCGGGGGGAGCCGATTCGGTCGCCTTGCTGCATGCCTTGGTCGAATTGGTTTCTCGCCAGGGCTGGTGGCTCGTCGCGCTCCACTGTAATCACGGGTTGCGAGGGAACGAATCCGAGGAGGACGAGCAATTCGTTCGGCAACGCGCGCTCGATCTGGGAGTCGATGTTTGCGTCCAGCGGACCGAGGCTGGAGGAGACCGCGAAAATCTTGAACAGCGAGTTCGCCGTCTTCGCTATGAATGCTTCGCGAGCTGGAAATCGGAGCTCGGGCTCGACTGGATTGCGACGGGGCACACCCGGTCCGATCAGGGAGAAACGGTGTTGTTCCGGCTACTGCGCGGATCGGGTACGGCCGGTCTCGCCGGAATCCGGCCTGTCACACAAGAGGGGATCGTTCGGCCGTTGCTCGAGATCAGCCGTGGGGAAATCCGTGACTGGCTCCGGGAACGCGGGTTCGCGTGGCGGGAGGATTCAAGCAACCAGGAGAGCCGTTTTGCCCGGAATCGGATTCGGACGACGCTCCTGCCACAACTCGAGCGCGAGTGGAATCCGCAACTCGAGAGCGCGTTGTCGCACACGGCTCGGATCGCCTTCGAGGAAGAGCAATATTGGGAACGGGAGCTTGACCGGTACTTGCCAGCCAGTGTTCGGCCTCACCGGTTCGGAGTGATCGTGGACGTTTCGAGTTTTCCC
>Ga0187893_10007914_pt1 | contig 17088 bp, 9 predicted proteins | sample MA1701074metaG_FD_139574 | JGI IMG/M metagenome (GOLD analysis project Ga0187893, IMG submission 139574) | White microbial mat communities from a basaltic lava cave in the Kipuka Kanohina Cave System on the Island of Hawaii, USA - MA170107-4 metaG ...
ACCAGGGCAGACGAACGCTGCGAGTGGCTGGCCCACCGGCGCGATCAGCGGCTTCTCGAAGGCGATGCGCTCGTAGCGTGCGAGCACTGGATCACCCGTGCCAAGCTGTCGGTCGCGGTGGCGCACCGGCGCGGGCACGTTCGTCAGCTCGTAGCGACGCGGCTCACGCTCGCGGGCGTTGCCGCCCAGGCGCCGGAAGGCCTCGAGGAAGAACGACTCGACGTAGTGCGGCTGCAAGCGCCGAGCCTCGGCGCGCTCCATGTCTTCGCGCACACGGGCCACCCGGCTCGCGTCCATCGCGTCGTGTGCGAGCGCGCGCTCCTCGAGCAGATCCTGCAGTCGGCCACGATCGACTCCGTGCTCGACCTCACGCTGGAACGCCAGCGCGATCTCATGAAGCGCGGTGCAGTGTTGGTGGACGAGCGCGATCCCGGCACGACACCACGCGCGCTCTTCTTCTTGGAGCACTCGATTCAGGACGCAACCGCGCTCCCGACCGGCGAGCGGCGCGCCATTTCGCGCCGCATGCTCTACGTCGAGATGGACGCGGAAGGCAAGGCGCGGCACCTGAACTACGCGCCCTACCTCGACTACCGCCCACTCGCCGAAGGTGAGCCCGACGCCGCCGCGCTGCTCGCGCGGCCCGAGGCCGCGTGGATCACGCGGGACCTGGAGCAGCGCGCACTGGGCCACGCGATCGCGAACGTCGTTCCCGAGCACGTGAAGGAGGTGCGCGATCGACGGCTCGGCTGGATCGAGAAGTCGCGCATTGCAGTGAAGGACCGCCTCACGAAGGAGATCGCGTACTGGGATCACCGCGCCGAGCAGCTCAAGCTCCAGGAGCAAGCGGGCAATGCTGGCGCGCGCCTCAACTCCAAGGAAGCGCGTCGCCGTGCGGATGACCTGCAGTCGCGCCTCGAACGCCGCCTCGCTGATCTGGACCGCGAGGCTCAGGTCTCCGCGCTGCCTCCCGTGGTTGTCGGCGGCGTCGCCGTCGTGCCGATCGGCCTGCTCGCGAAAGTGGCAGGTCGCGCCGCGCCTGCACCGACCACTCCCGCCGACACGCAGGCGAGCGCTGCTCGGGCGCGTGCCATCGTGATGGACATCGAGCGCCGGCTCGGCTTCGAACCCGTGGACCGTGAAACCGAGAAGCTCGGCTACGACATCGAGAGTCGCGCACCCGGATCGGGACGACTGCGCTTCATCGAGGTGAAGGGCCGGATCGCCGGCGCGGGTACCGTTACGGTGACGAAGAACGAGATCCTGTACTCGCTCAACAAGCCCGACGACTTCATCCTGGCGCTCGTCGAGTTCCAGGGCGATGGCCGGCACCGCGTGCGCTACCTGCGTCAGCCGTTCCAGCGCGAGCCCGACTTCGGGGTGACGAGCGTGAACTACGACTTCACTGAGCTGCTCACGCGCGCGGAGGTGCCTCGGTGACCGTGTCCGCGCAGCAGATCGACCTCTGGCTCGTGGACAAGGAGAACGAGCACCTCGAGTTCAAGGAGGCCAAGCAGAGCTTCCACTTCGAGAAGCTCGTGAAGTACTGTGCCGCGCTCGCAAACGAGCGTGGTGGTTCCATCGTGCTCGGTATCACGGACCAAAAGCCCCGGCGCGTTGTGGGGACCAGTGCGTTCCGCGATATCGAGCGGACGAAGGCCGGCCTCGTCGAGAGGCTGCGGCTGCGGGTCGACGCGCACGAGGTCCAGCACTCCGAAGGCCGAGTCCTGGTTTTCACTGCGCCTGCACGGCCGATCGGCGTCCCGATCCCGGTCGAGGGTGCCTACTGGATGCGTGCTGGCGACGATCTCGCCCCGATGACGCCCGACATGCTCCGGCGCATCTTCGACGAGGCCGGCCCGGACTTCTCGTCCGAGACATGCCCCGGCTCCACTCTCGCGGACCTCGACCCGGCCGCAGTCGATCTTTTTCGCAAGCTGTGGCAGCGCAAGTCCGGGGATCAGAGCCTCGCGGGACGATCCAACGAGCGTTTGCTGGTCGACGCCGAGCTAGTGGTGAACCGCAGCCTGAACTACGCAGCCGTGATCATGCTCGGCACCCGCGATGCCCTGGGTCGGCACCTCGGCCAGGCCGAGATCGTCTTCGAGTACCGATCGGGCGAAGCTCCGGGGCCGGCATCGGAGCGCCGCGAGTTCCGCCAGGGCTTTCTGCCGGTTCTCGACGAGATCTGGAAGCTCGTCAACCTGCGCAACGACGTGCAGCACTTCCAGCAGGGGCTCTTCGTCCTGGACGTGCCCACCTTCCAGGAACGCGCCGTTCGCGAAGCGATGTTGAATGCCGTGACCCACCGCGACTACCGGCACGCAGGCTCAGTCTTCGTTCGCCAATACCCCCGGCGGATTGAGATCGTTAGCCCAGGCGGCTTCCCTCCGGGCATCGACGAGTCGAACCTCCTTTGGGAGCAGAACCCGCGCAACCGCCGCATCGCCGAAGTGCTGGGGCGTTGCGGTCTCGTCGAGCGCGCGGGCCAGGGCTTTGACTGGATCTACCGCGACTGCATCGCGCACGGCAAGCCTCTCCCCGACTTCTCGCGCACCGGCGAACACTCGGTTTGGGTGACGCTGCACGGCGAGATCCAGGACGCGGAGTTCCTGCGTTTCCTGGAAGCGATCGGCAGGGAGCGGATCGCGTCCTTCGACCTCGAGGACCTGCTCGTCATCGACCTGGTCCACCGCGACGGGAAGCTGCCGCCCGCGTGGACGACCCGCGCCGGTGCGCTCGTGGACCTCGGCGTGATCGAGAGGGTCGGCCGCGGCCGGGGCGCGCGCTACTTGCTCTCGCGCCGCTTCTACCGGTCCTTGGGCCGGCCGGGGACCTACACTCGGCGTAAGGGTCTTGATCGCGCGACGAACAAGGCGCTCCTCGTGAAGCACATCGAGGAGGCGGGTCCTTCAGGGGCGAGCTTGGCCGAGCTGCAGGAGGTCCTGCCGAGCCTGAGCCGGGACCAGGTGCGGACTCTTCTGCGCGAGCTCAGGCAGGCGGGTCAGGTCGAAGTGCGCGGCAACACCCGGGCAGGTCGCTGGTACCTCAGGTCAAAGCCCAATCTGACCCAATGAAGACCCAATCCAAACCGCACTACGGAATTCCAACTCTCGTCTCCGCAACGGGTTAGGCATGGGCTCGACCGGCATCATTCAACCCATTCTCAGGGGCTCCGGGGGACAGCTCGACGGCGGAAAGCTGGGGGAGCGGCCATGACCTCGCCCAAGAAGAAACTCATCGAAGTCGCCCTGCCGCTCGAGGGCATCAACAAGGCCTCCGCGCGCGAGAAGTCCATCCGGCACGGGCATCCGAGCACGCTGCATCTCTGGTGGGCACGGCGGCCGCTCGCGGCGGCACGGGCGGTGATCTTCGCGCAGATGGTGGACGACCCGTCGTCGCTGCCAGATCTCTTCCCCACGGAGCAGAAGCAGCAGAAGGAGCGCGAGCGGCTTTTCCACATCATCGAGGACCTCGTGCAGTGGGAGAACACCACGAACGAGACGGTGCTTGAAAAGGCGCGGGCGGAGATCTGGCAGAGCTGGCGTCGGGCGTGCGCCGAGAACGCCGACCATCCGCGCGCGAAGGAGCTCTTCGACCGCCACAAGCTCCCGGCCTTCCACGACCCCTTTGCCGGCGGCGGCGCGCTGCCGCTCGAGGCGCAGCGGCTGGGGCTGGAGGCGTACGCCAGCGACCTGAACCCGGTGGCGGTGCTGATCAACAAGGCGATGATCGAGATCCCGCCGCGCTTTTCAGGCCGGCCGCCGGTGAATCCCGAGTGGCAGCGGAAGAGCAAGGAGGAGAAGGCACTCTCGCAGTGGCGCGGCGCGCAGGGGCTCGCCGAGGACGTGCGCTACTACGGCAGGTGGATGCGGGACGAGGCGGAGAAGCGCATCGGGCATCTCTATCCGCCGATCGAGGTGACGGCCGAGATGGCGAAGGCCCGGCCGGACCTGAGGCCGTACGTGGGGAAGAAGCTCACGGTCATCGCGTGGCTGTGGGCGCGCACGGTGAAGAGCCCGAACCCGGCGTTCGCGAAGGTGGACGTGCCGCTCGCCTCGACCTTCATGCTGTCGACCAAGGCGGGGAAGGAAGCATACGTGGAGCCGGTGATCGAGGACGGCGGCTACCGGTTCACAGTGAAGGTGGGGAAGCCGAAGGATGCGGAGCGGGCGAAGAACGGGACCAAGCTCTCGCGCGGGGCGAACTTCGAGTGTCTGATGTCGGCGACGCCGATCGCAGGCGACTACATCAAGGCCGAAGGCAAGGCCGGGCGGATGGGCGCGCGGCTGATGGCGATCGTGGCCGAGGGCGATCGGGCGCGGGTGTACTTTGCGCCGATGCCGGAGCATGAGGCGGCGGCACGGAAGGCGAAGCCGGAGTGGAGGCCGGAGGGCGACGTGCCCGCGCGACTCACGGGAGGCACTTGCGTGCCGTACGGCCTCTCGACCTGGGGCGACCTCTTCACCCCGCGGCAGTTGGTGGCGCTGACGACCTTCTCCGGCCTCGTGGGCGAGGCGATGCAGCAGGTCCGCCGCGACGCCCTCGCGGCCGGGCTGGCGGACGACCCCACCCCGCTGCGCGACGGCGGCACCGGCGCGACGGCGTACGCGGAGGCGGTGGGGGTGTATTTGGGATGCGCTGTGGACTACGCGGCAAACTATTGGTCGGTGATCGCTACGCCAGCCGAAGGGTTCATCCGTGGCACGTTCGCACGGCAGGCCTTGCCCATGACTTGGGACTACGCCGAGGCACCCCCCTTCGGCGGTACAAGCGGCAACTGGATGGGCGGGATCGAATGGGCGGCGAAGGCCATGGACGCGCTTCCGATTTCTGGGTCCGGAAGCGCCTTACAAGCGGACGCGGCGAATCAGCACGTCTCCGTGGCGAAGCTCGTCTCGACCGATCCACCCTACTACGACAACATCGGCTACGCCGACCTGTCGGATTTCTTCTACGTCTGGCTTCGCCGATCGCTTCGCAGTGTACTCCCCGACTTGTTTGCCACCCTCGCCGTGCCGAAGGCTGAGGAGCTTGTTGCGACGCCGTACCGCCACGGCGGCAAGGAGAAAGCCGAGACCTTCTTCCTCGACGGCATGACGCAGGCGATGCACCGGCTCGTCGAGCAGTCGCACCCAGCGTTTCCTGTCACCATCTACTACGCCTTCAAGCAATCGGAGAGCGAGACCGAGGCGGGCACAGCGAGTACCGGCTGGGAAACCTTCCTCGACGCGGTGATTCGTGCCGGCTTCGGCCTGAGCGGAACATGGCCCATGCGAACTGAACGAAGCGCTCGCTCCATTGGCATCGGAACCAACGCCCTCGCCTCCAGCATCGTCCTCGTCTGCCGCCAGCGCGCCGCCTCCGCCCCCACCGCGACCCGCCGCGAGTTCGTCGCCGCGCTCAAGGCCGAGCTGCCCACGGCGCTGCGCAACTTGCAGTCGGGCAACATCGCCCCGGTAGACTTGGCGCAGGCAGCCATCGGCCCCGGCATGGCGGTCTACACGCGCTACGCCAAGGTGCTCGACGCCGAGGGCAAGCCCGTGCCGGTGCGCGAGGCGCTGGCGCTGATCAACCAGGTGCTCGACGAGACGCTGGCCGAGCAGGAGGGCGACTTCGACGCCGACAGCCGCTTCGCGCTCGCTTGGTTCGAGCAATACGGCTTCGCCGACGGCGAGTACGGCGTGGCCGAGACGCTCTCCAAGGCCAAGAACACCAGCGTCACCGGCCTGGCCGAGGCCGGCATCCTCGAATCGAAGCGCGGCAAAGTGCGGCTCTTCAAGCCCGCCGAGCTGCCCGCGGACTGGGACCCCGCGACCGACACCCGTCTCACCCACTGGGAGACCGTGCACCATCTGATCCGTGGACTCGAAGCCGGCGGCGAGAGCTCGGCGGCGGCGCTCGTCGCCAAGCTCGGCACGAAGGCCGAGACCGCGCGCGAGCTGGCCTACCGTCTCTACACGATCTGCGAGCGCAAGAAGCGCGCGGCCGAGGCGCTTTCGTACAACGCGCTCGTCCAGAGCTTCCCGGAGATCATTCGCCTCGCGCGAGAGAGCGCGCCGCCTCGCGCCGCTCAGACCGCGCTCTTCAGTCAGCGCGAGGAGTAACGCATGCAGATCGAGACCATCGAGATCCAGAACTACCGGCTCTTCAAGAACGCGACGCTTCGCGACCTCCCGCGTCTCTGCGTGGTGGTCGGAGCGAACGGCTCGGGCAAGTCGACGTTCTTCGACGTCTTTTCGTTCCTGAAGGATGCCCTCACGCACAACGTCAGCGCAGCAGTCACCGGGCGAGGGGGATTCAAGGAGCTCGTCAGCCGCGGCGAGACCGGACCGATCGCCATCACGATCAAGTTCCGCGAACGCAGCGGCAGGCTCGCCACGTATGAGCTCAAGATCGCGGAGGACGGCGGACGCGCCGTCGTCGCTCGCGAGATCTTGAAGTTCCGTCGCGGGCAGTACGGCAAGCCGTGGCACTTCGTCGATTTCTCGCGCGGTCGCGGGTCGGCCATCACGAATGAAACGGCGTACGGGCAGGCGGGCGCGAAGGAAGAGCGCAAGGAACACCAGCTCGACGACCCGAGCGTCCTGGCCATCAAGGGGCTCGGCCAATTCAAGGAGTTTCGGGTCGTGGCGGAGTTCCGCAACTTGATCGAGAACTGGCACATCTCGGACTTTCACATCAGTGATGCCCGTCCGAGTTCGGAATCTGGCTACGCCGAACATCTCTCGACGAGCGGCGACAACATTCCGCAGGTCGCGCAGTTCCTATTCGAACATCACGGCGATCGTTTCCGGAAGGTGCTCGACGTGATGAGCCAGCGAGTCCCCGGCGTGAGCAAGGTCGAGGCGAAGGCAACGGAAGACGGGCGGCTCGTGCTTCGATTCCAGGACGGAAGCTTCAAGGACCCGTTCATTGCACGCTACGTCTCGGACGGCACGATCAAAATGTTCGCGTACCTCGTGCTGCTCTATGACCCCAAGCCCCATCCCCTCCTGGCGGTCGAGGAACCCGAGAATCAGCTCTACCCAGAGCTCCTGCGCGAGTTGATCGAGGAGTTCCGCGACTACGCGAGGCGTGGCGGACAGGTCTTCGTGTCGACCCATTCGCCCGAGTTCCTGAACGGCGCGAACCTCGACGAGATCTACTGGCTCGTGAAAGAGCAGGGGTTCTCGACCGTCCGCCGTGCGTCCGAGAGTGAACTGCTAAGAAACCTCGTGAACGAGGGTGACCTGCCTGGTTCTCTGTGGCGGCAGGGTCTCTTCGAAGGAGCGGGACCGCGATGAGTCGGCTCGTGTTCCTTCTCGAGGAGTACTCGATGAAGGTCCTTCTCGAGGGGCTGGTTCCACGCCTGCATCCAGAACTCAGGTTCTTGTGCGTTCCGCACGAAGGCAAGCGCGACCTGGAGAGCAGCATCCCGCACAAGCTCAAGGCGTGGCGCGAGCGTGGCGTTCAGTTCTGCGTCGTTCGGGACAACGATGGCGCTGACTGTCGCGCGCTCAAGCAGCGGCTCGTCGAGAGCTGCCGCGCGGCGGGAAAGCCAGGCACGCTCGTGCGCCTCGCGTGCCAGGAGCTCGAAGCGTGGTACTTCGGGGAACCCGAAGGGCTGAATCGCGCATTTGGGCGGCAGGATCTCGGAGACCTTCATCGGCGCGCCCGTTTCCGCGACCCGGATGCAGTCGCCCAGCCGGGAAATGCGCTCGCGGAGCTCGTCGACGAGTTTCAGAAGGTCTCGGGCGCAAGACGGATGGCGGAAGTGCTGACGCGAAACAATCGCTCGCGGAGCTTTCAGGTCTTCATTGCCGGGATCGACCGGTTGGCAGCAGCGGTTTCGTCGGCGCGGCGGAGCGACTGATGGCCCTCACGAATCAGGAACGCGTCGGCAAGGCCATGGAGCTTCTACGAGCCGGACTCGCTCCATTTGTCGAGCGGGAGTTCAAGGCGCAGGATCCCAAGGACCCGACTGGAACGGCGCGCAGGTTCGTCTCCGACGAGCGCACCGTCGGAAAGAAGCCGCTCGGCGACTGGGACGTCGCCGCGCTCCTGCGCCTGATCTGGGACGCTTGGAATGACGTCTTCGGCAAGACGCTCGGCCGCGCCGAGCGCTCGCTCGTGCAGGAACTGCGCGACTGGCGGAACAAGTGGGCGCATCAGGACCCGATCACAAGCGACGATGCCGACCGCGCGCTCGACTCGATGGCGCGCCTGCTCACCGCCGTCTCGGCGCCGCAGGCCGACGAAGTCGGGAAGATGAAGATGGATCTGCGCCGGCTCGTGTTCGACGAGCAGGTGCGCGGCGAGAAGCGCAAGGCCGGCGGCTCGCTGATCGAGGCCGCGAGCACCGGCACGCTCAAGCCCTGGCGCGAGATCGTGACGCCGCACGCCGACGTGGCGAGCGGGCGCTACCAGCAGGCCGAGTTCGCCGCGGATCTCTGGCAGGTGCACCTTGGCGAGGGCAGCGACGAGTACAAGAAGCCCGCCGAGTTCTTCCGGCGCACGTTCCTCACCGAGAGCTTGAAGCGGCTGCTCGTGGGCGCGGTGCAGCGGCTCTCGGGCAATGGCGGCGACCCGGTCGTGCAGCTCCAGACCAACTTCGGTGGCGGCAAGACCCACTCGATGCTGGCGCTCTACCACCTCTTCTCCGGCGCGAGCGCGGGCGAGCTGGCGGGCGTGGACGGTGTGATGGCCGCCGCCAAAGTGACGAAGCTTCCGACGGTCAGGAGGCCTGTCGTCCTCGTCGGCAACAGGATCTCGCCGGGGAACCCGGTCACGAAGCCGGACGGCACGCTCGTCCGGACGTTGTGGGGTGAGCTGGCGTATCAACTCGGCGGCAACAAGGCGTTCGCGCGGGTGGCCAAGGACGACGAGAAGGCGACGAGCCCGGGCGACGTACTGCGTGAGCTGTTCAAGGAGTACGGGCCGTGCCTCGTGCTGATCGACGAGTGGGTGGCGTATGCGCGGCAGCTCCACGACCAGAGCGACCTGCCTGCCGGCGGCTTCGAGACCCAGTTCACGTTTGCGCAGGCGCTTACCGAGTCGGCCAAGCTCGCGGGCAACTGCCTTCTCGTGATCTCGCTGCCGGCGTCGGACACCGCAGGATCGCCGCACACGCAGGCCGACGACGTGGAGGTCGGAGGCATTCGCGGTCGCGAGGCGCTCGACCGGCTGCGTAACGTCGTGGGACGCGTGGAGTCGTCGTGGCGGCCGGCGACCGCCGAAGAGGGTTTCGAGATCGTCCGCCGCCGGCTGTTCGAGGCGCTGCCGGGACCGGAGGCGTTCAAGCAGCGAGACATCACGGCGCGCGCGTTCGCCGACCAATACGGCGCGCAGGCCGCCGAGTTCCCGACCGAGTGCCGCAGCGCCGAATACGAGAAGCGCATCCAGGCGGCCTACCCGATTCATCCGGAGATCTTCGACCGGCTCTACGAGGACTGGTCCACGCTGGTCAAGTTTCAGCGGACGCGAGGCGTCCTGCGTCTGATGGCCGCGGTGATCCACAGCTTGTGGGAGAAGGGCGACCGGAATCCGCTGATCCTGCCTTCGACGATCCCCATCGACGACGCGCGCGTGCAGTTCGAGCTGACGCGGTATCTGTCGGACAACTGGGTGCCGATCATCGAGAAGGACGTGGACGGGCCGAGTTCGCTGCCGCTCAAGATTGACGGCGAGGTGCCGAATCTGGGTAAGTTGCACGCGACCCGGCGTGTCGCCCGCACGATCTACCTCGGCTCTGCACCGACGGCGGCGGCCGCGCATCGCGGGCTTGAGGACCGTCGGGTGAAGCTCGGCTGCGTGATGCCGGGCGAGTCGCCGGCCATCTTCGGCGATGCGCTGCGTCGGCTCGCTTCCGCGGCCACCTACCTCTACCAGGACGGCCCGCGGGCGTGGTACGCGACGCAGCCCACCGTCACAAAGCTCGCGGAAGATCGCGCCGAGCAGTTGAAGCGCGACTCGGACAAGGTAGCTGCCGAGCTTGAAGTGCGCGTGCGCGCCGACCTGCGGAAGTCGGGAGACTTTTCGCGCGTGCATCCGCTCCCGCGCACGGGGGCGGACGTGCCCGATGATCTGGACGCGCGGCTCGTCGTCCTGCCGCCGGAGCATGCCTACACCAAGGAGAACGGCAGCGCGGCCGAGCAGGCGGCGCGAGCTATCCTCGAGTCCCGCGGCAACACGCCACGCCTCTATCGCAACACCCTCGTGTTCCTGGCAGCGGACAAGGTGCGCATGCAGGACTTCGACGAGGCGCTGCGCAAGTACATCGCGTGGGCGTCCGTCGTCGCCGAGAAGGAGACGCTCGACCTCACCCCTTTCCAGGTACGGCAGGCGGAGACGCAGAAGCAGGCCGCCGACGCGACCGTGACGGCGCGGTTGCCGGAGACCTACCAGTGGCTCCTGGTGCCGGAACAATTGAATCCTGAACCGCCGGAGGAACTCGACCCGCTGGATCCCAAGCGCTTCGAGCCGCGCGCCCCAGTCACTTGGCAGGCGCTGAAGGTGACGGGATCCGAAGCGCTGGCCGTGAGAGCATCCAAGAAGCTCAAGTCCGGTGATCTGTATGTGGCGAGTCTCGGGTCGACGATCCTGCGGAAACACCTGGACGAGGTTCCCCTGTGGCGAGGCGACCACGTCGCCGTGCGGCAGGTCGCCGAGGACTTCGCCCGCTACCTCTACCTGCCTCGGCTCGCCGGGCCTGAAGTTCTGGTGCAGGCGATCCGCGAAGGCGTGGCGCTACTGACTTGGAGATCCGACACGTTCGCCTACGCCGAGAATCACGATGAGTCGGGTGGACGGTATCGCGGTCTGCGAGCAGGTCAGGTCGTCACGCTCGGCGCCGAGGACGCGGGGTTGCTCGTCAAAGCCGACGTCGCGCGCCGACAACTCGATGCCGAGGTGCCTCCGCCGCCCACGCCGGACGGTGCCAAGGAGCTCGGTGCTGCCGGGGCCGAAGTCCCCGGCGAGGAGAAGGCGCCGGCGCCCGGCGTGCCGCGGCTTGCGCGGCGATTCCACGGCACCGTGACACTTCATCCGGCGAGGGTAGGCCGCGACGCCGGTCGAATCGCGGAGGAAGTGATCGCCCATTTGGCTGGACTTCCGGGCGCCGAAGTGTCGGTGACGCTCGAGATCGAGGCGAAGTTGCCGAACGGTGCGGGCGAGCAGACGGTCCGAACCGTCACGGAGAACTGTCGCACACTCAAGTTCTCCTCCCACGGCTTCGAGCAGGAGTGAAGATCAATCCAGGCGGCACTTCGGGCTGAGCGCGTGGTGATCGCCGTAAGCGTCCCGTGAACCTCTCGATTACCCATATGTTCCGCGCGCGAGTGCATGTCCGATTGCGACGTCCGTGAGCCGTGCCACCCCGCCCCATATCACCGCGGGCGCATCAGACTTCCGTGTGGGTCTGCTTGGCTGTTGAGACGGGGTCGGGTAGAGGTCGAGACCTCCGAGATGGAAGTAGATCGCTCGCTTGAAGCGTTCACGGTTGCGGAAGCCGAAGGCGAGGTGCTTGATCCACTGGATCTTGGCGTTGATCCCTTCCGACCTCGCGCTCGTCACGCGCTTCACGATCGCGTTGACGATGCCGTCGAGGTGATCGCGGATCATCCTCGCGACGCGCAGCACCGGCTCGAGTCGGCTGCGCAGCGCCCAGGCCAGCCACTTCTTCCAGGCTCGCACCGCGAAGCCTCGCTTCACGAAGTTCCAGAGGTCGCGCGCCGTTTCCTTGATGGCCCAGGCGCGTGCGACCTTGAGGTTGCTCCTGCGCAGCGGCTCGAAGCGTTCCCAGCCTCGATCATCGAGGTGCTCGCGTCCGTGCAGCCAGAGGTAGCGCGTCCCCTTCAAACGCTCGTCGCCGTCCGCGCTGAAATCGCGGTGCTCTTCCGCACGGATGCGGTTGACGGCTTCGCCGAGATGCTTGGCGACGTGGAAGCGGTCGAAGCAGATCTTCTCGTCGGCCTCGGGGACGTGGGCCTTCGTCGAGCGGATGTACGGCCCCACATGTCCATCGCGACGACCTCCAAGCGAGCCAGTTCTTCGGCAGAAAGCTGCGAGAAGAAGCCACCCAGGCTGGCTTCCTTGCGGTCGTCCGCCACGTGCACGACCGTCGGCGAATCAAGGTCGGAGACGACGGTCAGTACTCGTGGCGCTTGGCGAAGGACGTCTCGTCGATCCCGATCCGGCTCGGCGGATCAAGCTTGCGACGCTTGAGGCCGCGGTCGACGGCTCGCTGCATGATCCCGTCGGCCTCGTCCCACGAGAGGTCCATCAGGCGACCGACTGCGCGGATGCTCGCTTCCTTGAGCCAGTCGATCACCATCGCCTCGAACAGCGCCGTGAAGCGCGAGCCTGGCACCGCCCACGGCACCTCAATCTGGTGGACGCCATGCTCCATGCATTTCACCCGCGGCACGTCGCAGTTGATGAAGGTCCTAAACTGGCAGGTGTCGAGGTGTCGCCAGCGGCGCTGCTTGGTGTCGTACCGCGGCGACGGCACCTTGCACTGCGGGCACATCGCCTCCGCATCCGATGGCAGCAACACCGTCACCTCGACCGACGACTGCGCCGCGCGAATCTCAACGGAACTCACCGACCAAGGCGCGCGGATACCAAGGATGGTGGCGTAGAGGTCTCGGTCATGCATGGCCGCCACAATAGGCGGCCGACAACGAGGGGTTCCTCAGGTCACCCATACGAAAGTCTGAGGACCCCGTTGAACTACTTCACCGACTCGAGCTTCGAGAGCAGCTTCTCCAACGCGGCGACGGCTGGATCGGTCTTGCCGATTTGATCGATTGTGGAGCGCACGATTCGGATCGCTTCTTCCTTCTCTCCCCGGTCGACGTGCAGGACCGCCAAGCTGTTTCGCATGTCAGCGAGGGTTTCCCGATGTTCGGGCTTCTCAAGGTCGAGGAGGGGCTCGATACTCGCCGCAAGCGATGAAGCACTCTCCAGGCGCGCGTCCTTGCAGAGGAGAACTAGGCGCGCGAGGCGGGCGTTCAATGCGTCAGGGCTTCTCGAGCCCGACATCGCGTCGAACTTCTCCTGGACGAACTCGAGCAGCTCCTCCGCCTTGTCTGAGTCGCCGTCCTCGTGCCAGGCCTCGGCGACGAGCTTCATGTTCATGATCTCCGTCCCAATCTTGTCCGGCTGCCGGCTGAAGCCGCTGCGCTCGGAGGTCGCGATGGCCTCTCGAAAGAACTTCTCGGCTTCCTCCAGATCGCGACGCTGCAAGGCGATCCAGCCCAGTCCGTTCTGGACCTTCGCGACGTAAGGATGATCGGTGATTGCGGTGCCACGGAGGCGGTCGAGCACCACCTTTTCGAGTTTCTCCCCCTCGTCGAGGTCTCCCCGCATGACGTACATCAATGCCCGCTGATGCTCGATCGCGATCGTGTCGGGGTGGTTCGGTCCCAGGACCGCCGTCCGCAGTTTTTCTGCACGTTTGAGCAGGGCTGCCGCCTCTTCGTGCTTGCCCGCACCGTCGCGGAGCTCGGCGAGTTGGACCAGGCACCACTGCCAGTCCACGAGGCGCTCACCAACCGGTCCGCCGAATCGGTCCACGACCGCGGAGAGAAGCTTCTCGGCCTCCGCATCGAGACTTGCGCGGCGCATCGAAGGTGCGAGGTTCTGAATCAGACTCGGAATCGCACCGGGAACAGAGGGGAGTTGGTCGCGCGGGGCGTCGACGAGTCCCGTCGCAAGCGCGGCAGCCTCCTTTAATCGCCCGAGCCTCCCGAGCACCGCGGAGAGGTTGCAGCGAACGATGTTCGCCTCCTTGCTGTCCGATCCATTCAGCTTCTCGCGCAGTTCCAGGGCTCTGGAAAGTGCATCGAGCGCTTGCTCATCCAAACCGAGCTCGAGCTCGAGGCACCCGATCGTATTCATCGTGATCGCCATCACCTCGGGCTCCTTCGACGAATCCTGCTCGATCGCCTTGAGCGCTCGATCGAGAAGTTCGCGGACCGTGATCGGCGAATCGGCCGTGAGCCCGCTTTTCGAGGAAGGTGCAAGTCCTCGAAACACGTTCATCAGCGACTTCAGGGCGCCGCGCGTCGTCTGCCGATCCTCTTGGGCCTTCTTGCGAGCTGCCTCCGCGTCGGCGTGGGCTTGCTGCTCCGCTTCCAGTGCCGCGGCCTTTTCCTTCAGCGCTTCCTCGGCGCCGAAGAGCGCTTTCTCCTTCTCGACCCTGTGGCTCTCGGCGGCGGTCAGCGCCACGGCCTTCTCACCGAAAAGCTTCGAGAGGCTCTCGTTTTGAACATGCCCCAAGACGGCAAAACTCGTCGGGACGCCGACGAGGAGTAGCAGGCCCAGAACGCCAGCCGTCGCGGGCCACGGATGGCGACGGATCCAGCGGATCGATCGGGCCAACCAGTGGATCGGTCGCGCCACGATCGGACGGTACTCGAGGAAGCGGCGCAAATCCTCCGCGACCGCCGCCGCCGTCGCATACCGCCCCTCCCGCCGCTTTTCCATCGCGGTGAGACAAACAATCTCCAGGTCGCGCGACACCCGCGGGTTCAGCTTGCGGGGCGGCGTCGGCTCCTGGTTGGCGATTCGGGAGAGGATGACCTGCGCGGTGTCCCCGTCGAACGGGCGCCGCAAGGTCAGCATCTCGAACAGTGTCACGCCCAGGGCGTAAACATCCGTGCGCGCGTCGACGAGGTCTCGTCGGCCAAGGACCTGCTCCGGCGCCAGATAGTGCGGCGTGCCGACCATCTCCTTCGTCGTCGTCACCTGGCCCGGATCGGAGACTCGTGCGATCCCGAAGTCGGTGAGCACCACCCTTCCGTCCTTCCCGAGGAGGATGTTCGAAGGCTTGACGTCCCGATGGATGACGCCGAGCCGATGGGTGAAGTCGAGCGCGTCGGCGACTTTCGCCGCCGTTTCGCAGATCCACTCGATCCACTGCCGCTGGTTGGGTGGTTCCGACTCGGCCGCATTCGCCCGGCGGCGTTCGAGTGCGCGCGCCAGCGAGTCCTCCTCGATCAGCTCCATCGCGAAGAAGTGGTGTCCTCGCTCTTCGCCGACAGCGTGGATCTCGACGATTCCCGGGTGCCGCAGCTTGGCGATGGTCAGCGCCTCACGGTGGAAGCGATCAATCGTCGCGCGATCGAGGGTTAGGTGCGGGCGTAGGACCTTGAGCGCGACCCGCCGGCGCAGCGAGACCTGCTCGGCCTCATAGACGACCCCCATTCCCCCTCGTCCGATCTCGCGGAGGATTCGAAAGTCCCCGAGCTGGTCGATGAACACCCCATCGGCGTCGTCCGGTTCGGCCGACGAGGAGGACGATTCCTCTCTCGGTGCCTGGAAGCCGTCGGCCGCGAAGAGGAGGTCTTCCAGCAAGCCGCGCAGCTCCGGGCCGGCTTCGGGATGGCGGGCGCAGATCTCATCGAGCGAGATCGAGTGGCCCTTGGCACGGGCGCGATGGAACTCATCCAGCGCTTGCGCTCGCGCCTCGGCCGGATCCAGAGGCGTCGCATTCGGCTCCACGTCTACGCCTCCTCTTGAGGTGTTTCCTCGATCGCGCGGTCAAGATCACCACGTCGAAGCGCACGGACCTTCATCGCGAGTCGTTCGAACGCCCGCTTGTAGCGGCGCTCTGCGGCATCGACGGACATTCCGAGTTGCGCAGCGATCTTCGTGAAGGTCTCCCCCTCCCACTCCCGTCGGACGAGCACGGCACGATCGACACCGTCCAGCAGCTCAAGGCCGAGCCGGACCCAGGCTTCTCGCTCCTTCCGATCGGCGTCCGTCGTCGGCGTCGCGACGCGTTGCCGAGGGGGATCCAGATGTAGAACGGTGTCGGAGGGCAGCGGTCGCTCTCTTGATCGCGAGCGCCGCTTCGCCGCGTACCAATCGCTGCGATCGCGCAGGACGTTTTCGACGATGCGACAGATCAGGGCCCTGAACCGGTCGCCGTCCTGGACCAGGAACCTGGGCATGTACTGGAGTATCTCGCAGGCGATGTCGTGGACGTAGTCGCCCGTCGTCCCGCGCGCCCGGAGTTCCGGCCCGAGCCGCTCGTGTACCCGGGATTGGATCCATCCGAGGTGCCTCGCGAGCAGTTCGTCCCTCGCGAGTTCGTCGCCTTCATGCCAGCGAGTCAGCAGGACTCTCGTGGTCGGGGGCTCGCTTGCCATCGATCGAGCTTTCTCGAAGGCGACTTCTTGCGGCTCGATTATGGCGACGCTCATTGCTCGCGCGTCCACATTCAGAACTAGTTCGCAGCGCGATCTCTCGACATCGACCTGCAGTAGAGCCCGCACCGTTCGCGCGTCGCTCGGAAGCCCCCCCCCCCCGCGGTTTCCGCCGGCGAACCGTGCCGAAGGAGCGCCGGGCACTCACTTTCCGTCGGGCACCGAGTTCTTCCGCCGGCACACTGATCCGACCTGGATCACTTTCTCCGTTCGCTTCCACTCCGTCACCGTCGCCTTGCTCATGCTCTCGAGCAGTTCGGTGACCCTTACGAAGGCAACCTTCGTCTCGATGGCTCCCAGCGACGCCCCCGTATCGGGGTCGATGACCGCGTCACCCTGCTCGAAAACCGTCAGGACGTCGCCGACGTTGAGCCCTCCTCCGCGCCCTCGATTCACGTAGATTGCATCGGCTGTCGCCGCCGCGACGCGGATCGGGAAGATCGAGTCGATGATCGTCGTCGTGAGGCGATCGGCGACCTTCAGGTAAGTCTGCTCGCGCAGGCCCCCCCACGACAGATCCCCTGTGCCTCGGATCGAATCTCCGTGGACCGTCGTCTTCTCTTCGACGTGTTCCGCAGCAAGGATCCGTCCCGACTCGCTCGCGACCAGGCGACAGTCCACATCGAGCCGGACCTGATAGTTCCGGGTCGTCTCCTTCGTGTACGGGATCGGTTCCTCCTGGAGCGTCTCTTCGAGCAAGGAGATCGATCCGAGCAGTAGATAGTCGGCACCGAGGAGTTTGCCGAAGGACGGCCCAGCCTTCGGTTCGGCCGCGGAGGACTCGGAGAGCTTCAACTCCCTCACTACCTTCGCCAGCTGCTGCCGCTCCATCACGCGCAGACGCCCCGTCTTGACGATGGCGGTGATCAGCTTGTCGGTCAGGATTCCCGTCTCC
>Ga0187893_10007915_pt1 | contig 17088 bp, 22 predicted proteins | sample MA1701074metaG_FD_139574 | JGI IMG/M metagenome (GOLD analysis project Ga0187893, IMG submission 139574) | White microbial mat communities from a basaltic lava cave in the Kipuka Kanohina Cave System on the Island of Hawaii, USA - MA170107-4 metaG ...
CGCCGTTTTTGCCAACCCTATGTCACAACCCACGGTTTCACCAAATAAACTTATGGGGAAACCTCAGACCCTGACCCCGAATTATGCTGATCATCCCCGAGCACGAGATCGAGATCACCGCCGTGCGCGCGCAGGGCGCCGGCGGGCAGAACGTGAACAAGGTGTCGAACGCGGTGCACCTGCGCTTCGACATCCGCGCCTCGTCGCTGCCGGAGCACGTGAAGGAGCGGCTGCTGCGCGCGGGCGACCAGCGCGTGACGCGCACCGGCGTGGTGGTGATCAAGGCGCAGCAGCACCGCAGCCTCGAGCGCAACCGCGCGGAGGCGATCGCGCGGCTGCAGTCGCTGGTGGCCGCGGCCGCGCACCTGCCGAAGAGGCGCAAGCCCACCAGGCCCACCTTCGGCTCGAAGCAGAAGCGCCTGGAGAGCAAGAAAAGGCACTCGCGCCTGAAGGCGCTGCGCTCGCGGGTCATCGATTAGAGTATGAAGATGGTGCTCCTCATGAGCGCCGCGCTGCTCGCGGCACCGTTGCAGGCCCAGGAGGATCCGGAGGCGCTGGTCGCGATGCTGCGCGCGGGGAGCTACGCCGAGCTCGACGCGCGCGTCGGCCGCTACCAGGCGGCCTACGAGAAAAACGCCGACGCCGAGTGGCCGCTCATCACGACGATCGGCGCGTTCGGGCGCGTCGAGCCCGACCTCGAAAGACACCACGACGCCTGGATCGAGTCGCACCCGAAGTCCTACGTCGCGCGGCTCGCGCGCGCGGCGTACTGGTATCAGCGCGGCTGGTCCGCGCGCGGCGGCCGCTTCGCCGGCGAGACCGCGAAGCGCCGCCTGCACGCAATGCAGCGCGCCTTCGAGCAGGCCGCGCGCGACCTCGACGCCTCGCTCGCGCTGAGCCCGCGGCCGCAGCTCAGCCACCGCTACCTGATTAGCATCGCGATGGCGCGCGGCGAGCGCGCCAAGGCCGGCGAGTGGTACGCCGCGTCGCTGAAGAGCGACCCGCACAACTACGCCTCGCGCCGCGCCGCCCTGAACGCGCTGCGGCCGGAATGGGGCGGGAGCCTCGCCGACATGTCGCGCGTGATCGCCGAGGCCGAGGCCGCGCCGCAGACCAGCAAGCAGCGCCTGGTGGTGCGGCATTTGAAGGCCGCGCTCGCCGGCTACCGCGCGCTCGAGGCCGAGCGCGCCAGGGACATCGCCGGCGCGCTCGCCCTCTACGACAAGGCGCTCGCCGAGACCGCGGACCCGGTGCTGCTCGAGAACCGCGGCCGGCTGCTGGTGCAGCAGAAGCGCCTCGACGACGCCTTGCGCGACTTCAACCGCGCGCTCGCGCTCGACCCGAACTCCGCCGACGCGCTCCAGCGCCGCGGCAACCTCCACGAGCAGCGCGGCGAGATCAAGGAAACGGTGCGCGACTACGCGCGCGCCGCGAGCTACGGCAGCACCTACGCGATGCGCCGGCTCGGCATGCTGCAGCTCGAGCAGGGCAACGACCGCGAGGCGCTGCGCTGGCTGAGCCTCGGCGCCGAGTTCGGCGACGACAACGCGCAGATGGCGCTCGGCTACCTGTACTCGGCGGCGCGCGGCGTGCCGCAGGACCCGAGGAAGGCGTACGACCTCTGGAAGCTGTCGGCGGCGCAGGGCAACAAGCAGGCGAAGAAGTATCTCGACGACGTGCCCTGGTGGTGGAAGGCGCGCTTCGCGGTCGAGGATTGGTACAGCCGCTGAGCGCCGAGCTCCTCGCAGCCGTCGTCGCCGCGGTCGAGGCCGAGGGCGAGCGCCTCGCCGCCGAGTTCCTGCGCCCGGAAGGGCCGCGCGGCCGGCGCGGCTCGGCGCCGATCGACCGCGAGATGGAGGAGCGCCTGCGCGAGCGGCTGCAGGCCCTGCTCGCCTGCGGCTTCGTCGGCGAGGAAACCGGGGTCACCCCGGGGAAGATCCAGGACTGCGTGTGGCTGATCGACCCGCACGACGGCACCTTCGAGTTCACCAGCGGCAAGCGCGGCTCGGCGATTTCAGTCGCTCTACTCAGGAATTCAATCGCCGTGCTGGGAGTCGTGCACAGCCCCCTGTCCCCCGACCGCGGCAGGGACACCATCGCCTGGGCCGAGGGCGCCGGGCCGATCCGGCGCAACGGCAAGACCCTGAGCGTCGACCTTTCGCAGCGCCTGCTCGCCGCCGGCGAGTTCGTGTTCGCCACCGGCTCCTCGAGCCTGCGCCCCGGCGCCTGGGCGCGCGCGGTCGCGCCCGCGCGCTACATCGCGATGCCGAGCATCGCCTACCGCCTCGCGCGCGTCGCCGCCGGCGACGCCGCCGCCACGGTCTCGATCCACCAGGTGAACGAGTACGACATCGCGGCGGGCATGGCGCTGGTGCGCGCCGCGGGGGGCGTCGTGCTCGATGCCGAAGGCAGGGAAATCGCGCTTACCGGGCAAAAGGATCGCCGGCTCTCGGGCTGCTTCGCCGGCGCGCCGGCGGCGGCCGCGCGGCTCGCGCGCCACGACTGGAAGTCGCTCGAGAACGAGCCGCCGCAGAAGGCGCGCGTGGCGCTCGGCTTCCCGCGCCGGGCGCCGGAGGAGCGGGTGGACCGCGCGCAGGCCTGCCTGCTCGGCCAGGTGATCGGCGACAGCCTCGGCTCGCTGGTCGAGTTCAAGCCCGCGGCCGAGATCGCGCGCCTCTTCCCGCAAGGCGTGCGCGAGCTCGCCGACGGCGGGGTCTACCACACCATCGCCGGGCAGCCGACCGACGACAGCGAGATGGCGCTGGCGCTTGCGCGTTCGCTGATCGCCAACAAGGGTTTCGTCCCGGAAAAAACCCTGGATGCGTACCGCGAGTGGATGACCACGCGCCCGGTGGACATCGGCACCACCACCGAGCGCGGGCTGCTCGGGTTGCACACCACCGAGAGCGAGTCGAACGGCTCGCTGATGCGCGTCTCGCCGCTCGGGGTGTGGGCCGCGGGCGACCCGGCGCGCGCGGCCGGGATCGCGCGCGGGGATTCGAGGCTGACGCACCCCAACCCGGTGTGCGTCGAGGCCTGCGCCGCGTACGCCGCCGCGATCGCCGCCGGCGTTGCCGGCGGCAGCCGCGATGCGATGCGCGAGGCGGCGCTCGCCAACTGCTCGGGCCCCGCGCGCGAGGCGATCGAGCGGCGCAGGCCGCCCGAGGACTTCTTCGGCCGCATGGGCTGGGTGCTCATCGCCCTGCAGAACGCCTTCTTCCACCTGGGCGAATCCGGCTTCGAGGAAGCCCTGGTCGCCACCGTCGCCGCGGGCGGCGACACCGACACCAACGCCGCGGTGTGCGGCGCGCTGCTCGGCGCCGCGCTCGGGCGCGAGGCGATCCCCGCGCGCTGGATCCTGCCGGTGCTCGCCTGCCGCTCGACCGTCGACGCCGGCGCGCCCCGCCCGCGCCCGGCGATCTACTGGCCCGACGACGTGCTGGAGCTCGCCGAAGCGTTATTGCAGCCGTGAGATGGGCTCTGCTTTCAATTCTCTTCCTCGCATTCCAGGTGGAGGGTCGGATCCTCGACTTCCACAGCGACATCCGCGTTTCGAAGAGCGGCGAGCTCACGGTCACCGAGCGCATCACGCTCGAGGCGAGCGAGGGTGCCCCGGGCCTCGAGCGCGAGCTGCCCGGCGCGCCGAGGATCGTGGACGTGATCCGCAACGGCCATCCCGAGCCCTGGGTGCTCGACGGCAATCGCCTGCGCATCGGCCGCAAGCCCCTCGCCAGGGGCCGGCACCTCTACCAGATCGTCTACCGCAGCACGCGCCAGGTCGCGTTCCTCGACTTCCACGACGAGCTCGCCTGGAGCATCGGCGGGGTCGCGGTCGAGCGCGCCACCGCCGAGGTGACGCTGCCGGGAATCGTCCCGCGCCGCGACATCCGCGTGACGAGCGAGCACCAGAGCTTCGTGCGCGACGGGCGCGCCGCCTTCCGCTCGCTGCGGCCGCTCGCCGCGAACGAGTCAATGAGCTTCGCGGTGCGCTTCCCCAAGGACGTCGTCTCCACCCCAGGCTTCAGCCGGCGCGCGAGCTGGTTCTGGGACGACTACAAGGGAGTGGTGGCGGTGCTTTTACTGTTGCTCGGCAATACTGCGGTATTGATCAGTCTGAATCGGCAAACATAATTCGGGGCCAGGGCCACAATTCGTTTTCACGTACGCAAAAACGAATTGTGGCCCTGGCCCCGAATTACTTCGGCCAGAAGGTGACCCAGAACCCGAGGGTATTGATGTCGTTGACGCCGCCCATCTTCGGGAAGTAGACGAGGTTCAGGGTCAGGGCGCGCCACTCGTAGGCCGCGAGCGGCAGCGGGGCGATGAAGGCGTCGCCGCCGTTGTAGGTGTCGCTCTGGAAGAAGGCGAGCGCGCCGCCGAGGCGCAGCCGCTCGGTCGGCTTCCAGAAGGCGCCGCCGCCCGCGTATACCGCGGTGTTGCGCCCGGAGTCGCGGTACGCGCCACCGTCGAGGAACCAGTCGAAGCCCTGGCGCGGCATGCGCCAGCGCAGGCCGAGGCCGGGGTTGAATTCGTTGTCGGTGCGGGCCTGCTTCGCGCGGTCGCGCTCGAAGTGGTACGAGAGCCCGTAGACGTTGATCCCGAGCTCGCCCTGCTGGGCCCGGCAAGGGCCCGCGGCAAAGAGGGCTACGAGCGCGAGTCGCGCGAGGTGGCAGATAGGCCCTGGTCTTGCGCGGAGCGCTCGGCGGCCGCGTAGCCGGCCGAGAGGATCACGATGAAGATCACGGCAATCAAGGCGGTCGCCCGGGAGAGCTGCATGGTCTGGCCATTCTGGCGAGACTGGTTCGAAGCATCTAGCGCAATCGGTCACGTTTCGCATCAATAATTGAGCCATGGAGATCAGCCGGTTCTGGGACGAGGCAATAGTCCCGACGCTCGTCGACTACATAAAGATCCCCGCCAAGTCGCCGCATTTCGACAAGGCGTGGCGGAAAAACGGACATATCGAGGCCGCGGTCGGGCTCGCGGCGGCCTGGTGCCGCCGCCACGCGGTGCCGGGCATGGAGCTCGGAAAAATAGGGACGGACCCTATTTTCCTGCGGGCTGCGCTGAGCTGCGGAAAATAGGGTCCGTCCCTATTTTTCCTACTCCACGCTGAACTGGATCCCCTCCTGCGCCGCGACCAGCGGGGTGCCGAGCGTGATCGAGCCGCTCTTGCGCAGCACGAACTCCTCGTGCTCGAGCAGCACTTCCTTCTCGCCCTCGACCGTGACGTAGGTGCCGTTGGTGCTGACGTCGGTGAGGACGAACTTGTCCTTGCGCCGCTCGATGGTGCAGTGGTGGCGCGAGGACTGCTCGTCGGCCACCACCAGGCCGCAGTCCTCGCCGCGGCCGATGGTGATGACCTCCTTCTCGCGCCGGCGCTCGAGCGTCCGCCCGCGGTAGGTGAGGCGCAGCACCGAGAGGTTCGGCCGCTCCTCGGGCTGCCAGCGCGCGAACGCGGTGGCGTTGTCGTCGGCGCGCCAGACGAGCTCGCAGAGCCCCGTTTCCTCCGAGCGGCCCTTGAGCTGCGCCTTGTCGAGGTTGCGGAGCCAGCCGCGGTAGAGCGGCGAGAGCAGCTTCGCGGTCCACTCGGTGAGGAGGATCTGGCCGCTGCCCGCGTTCTCGCACAGGCGCGAGGCGAGCACCACGGTGTCGCCGAACACCTCGTCGCCCTTCTGGATCACCGGGCCGAAGTGGAAGCCGATGCCGGCCGCGAGCTTGACCTCCGCGGTCTTGGGCAGCTTCTCCATCGCGAGGTGCATGGCGGAAGCCGCGTCGGCCGCCGCGTCCGGGGTCGCGGAGAGCACCATCACCTTGTCGGGGGTGCTCTTCGCCAGGCGCCCGCCGCAGGAGGCCGCCGCCTGCCCGAGCCTGAACTGGCAGCGCTCCATCGCCTCGTGCGCGGTCTTGTCGCCCGCCTTGTCGCGCAGCTCGTTGGCGCCGATCACGGCGGCGAACAGGACGGTGGTCTCGCGGCTCTGCTCCATGGGCTCCGGGAACGCTAGCCGAAGCCGCCCACGGCGGCAATCGGGGTTTTCGGCAATAAGCGACAATTTCTCCCGTGAAACCCGCCGAATGGCTGGACAAATTTGGCAGCGTCCTCGAACGGGGCGACATTAATGCCGCCGCCGGCATGTTCGAGCCCGAGGGGCTCTGGCGCGACCTGGTTGCCTTCACCTGGAACCTCAAGACCTGCGAGGGCCGCGCCGAGATCAAGGCGATGCTGGCGGCGACGCTCGCCGCGGCCAAGCCGAGGAGCTTCCTCGCCAGGAACGGCGAGTGGTTCACGTTCGAAACGGCGGTCGGCCGCGGCGTGGGCCACCTGCGCCTGCGCGGCAAGCATTGCTGGACGCTGCTCACCACGCTGCAGGAGCTGAAGGGCTTCGAGGAAAAACGCGAGACCAACGCGCCCGCTCCGGCGCGCGAGCCCTACGTGGTGATCGTCGGCGGCGGGCAGGGCGGCATCGCGCTCGCCGCGCGCCTGAAGCGCCTCGGCGTGCCCGCGATCGTGGTCGAGCAGAACGAGCGCGCCGGCGACTCCTGGCGCAAGCGCTACAAGTCGCTCTGCCTGCACGACCCGGTGTGGTACGACCACATGCCCTACCTGCCTTTCCCCGACTCCTGGCCGGTGTTCTCGCCGAAGGACCGGATGGGCGACTGGCTCGAGATGTACGTGAAGGTGATGGAGCTCGACTACTGGACCTCCACCCCTTGCATCAAGGCCGCCTGGAACGAAGACCACTGGGCAGTCGACGTCCTGCGGGAAAGCAAGCCGATCACGCTGCGCCCGCAGCACCTCGTCCTCGCCACCGGCATGTCCGGCTTTCCGAACATGCCGAGGATTAGTGGCGCGGAGAAGTTCGAAGGCACGATCGAGCACTCGAGCACGCACAAGGGCGGCGAGGCGTGGAAGGACAAGCACTGCGTGGTGCTCGGCTCGGGCACCTCGGCGCACGACATCTGCCAGGACCTCGTCGAGCGCGGCGCCGCGCAGGTCACCATGGTGCAACGCGCGCCGACCATCGTCGCGAAGTCCGAGACCCTGATGGAGCTCGTCTGGGGCCCGCTCTACTCCGAGCAGGCGCTCGCGCGCGGCATCAGCACCGAGCTCGCCGACCTGACCGTCGCCTCGGTGCCTTTCAAGCTTTTACCTCAGTTGCAACAACCCATCTACAAGGCGATCCGCGAGCGCGACGCCGAGCTCTACGCCGGGCTCGAGAAGGTCGGCTTCCAGTACACCTTCGGCGAGGACGGCTCCGGCATCCACACGCTGTACCTGCGCCGCGGCGCCGGCTACTACATCGAGACCGGCGCCTCGAAGATGCTCATCGACGGCAGGATCCGGCTGCGCAGCGGCGTCACCATCGACTGGATCAACGAGAAGTCCGCACACCTCTCCGACGGCAACGAGCTGCCCGCCGACCTCGTGGTATGCGCCACCGGCTACGGCTCGATGAACCAGTGGGCCGCCTCGCTTATCAGCGGCGAGGTCGCGAACAAGGTCGGAAGAGTGTGGGGCCTGGGCTCCGACACCAAGCAGGACCCCGGCCCCTGGGTCGGCGAGCTGCGCAACATGTGGAAGCCCACCCAGCAGCCGAACCTCTGGTTCCACGGCGGCAACCTCATGCAGTCGCGGCACTACTCGCTCTACCTCGCGCTGCAGCTCAAGGCGCGCATGGAGAGCCTCCCGGTCAGCGTGTACTACGTGGAGCCGGTGCACCACCTGCAGTGATGAGGCCCAGGCTCTCGAACTTCAGGTAAAGCTCCCGGCAGGCCCAGGCATCGGTCGCCGCGTAGACGACCTGCTGCTCGGTGAGCCGCGCGCGCGCCCAGTTCGTGGTCTTGGTGCCCTTGGGGATGCGAAAGCCGAGGAACAGGCCCGCGAGGTTGCGCACCCCGGTCTGCTTCAGACCGTGGCGCGCCGCCACGGCGCCGAGATCGACCACCGACTTCTCGCTGAACTCGATCACCTTCTTCAGCGCCTTCAGGTCGTACGCGAGGCCCACGCCCGCCTTGACGATGCGCTCCTCGCCGAGCACCCGCGCCACCGCCTCGGCGACCTCGCGATGCCGCAGCTGGAAGATGTATGCGGCGCGCGCGGTGGCGACCTGCGCGAGGCTCGGCGGGTAGCTCTCGCCCGGCCTGAAGGCGGGCCGGGTCTCGGTGTCGAAGCCCACCACCGTCTCCTGCAGGATGTCGGCCAGCGCTTGGGCGAGCCCGTGCCCGTCCGACACCACGCGCACCCCGCCCTCGTAGCGCCGGATCGGCAGCGCGTTGATCTCCTCGCGCGAGACGTGGCGCAATAGCTCGGACGGCAGCGTCATACGGGTCGAAGCGTAGTTCGAACGGGGATTGACTGCCTGCAGAATCGGCGTAGGCTGGAACCGGGTCCGCAGACGGCCGCCGAAGCACCGGCGATAGCGATGGGATTCCCGGCGACCTGTCGGGATACCTGGCCCAGGCGGATTCTCCGCGGCTTCATTGCCGCTGTAGGTACCAGGCGCCCAGCTAGGCGCCGCCCGAGAGTTCGGGCAACCCCAAGGCCCCGCCCCCGTGCGGGGCCTTTCACTTTCCGGAAGAATGGAAGGCGGTGCGAGCCCGCAAACCCCATCACAATGTCTATGTAGTCGAGCTCGACCCGGCGATCTGCAACAGCGCGCGCTTCCGCCGCGCCAACCCCGGCTGCGACATCACCAAGCCCTGCGTCTACGTCGGCTGCACCGGCCTCACCCCCGAGGAGCGCTTCGCGAAGCACAAGGCCGGCATCCGCGCGAACCGGTACGTGCAGCGCTTCGGCCTGCGCCTGCTCCCCAGGCTCTACGCCTACGCCAACCCGATGCCCTACCAGGCCGCGCGCGAGATGGAGGTCGAGCTGGCGATCGCCCTGCGCGAGCAGGGCTACGCGGTGTGGCAAGCCTAGAGGGAAGGTCTGAAGAAGTCGCCCCCGCGAAGGCGGGGGTCGGGTTTTCTTTTTTTTAAACATGGGTTCCCGCATTCGCGGGAACGACGGTTCGCCGCTCTTTCAGAGTTTTCCTTGATCAGTCGTCGCAAACGAACTCGACCGTCTCCCCACCCTCCGCCTTCGACCTGCCGAACGAGATCCAGCCGTTCTTGCGCAGCGCGAGCTCGTCGCGCTGCAGGCGGAACTCCTCCTCGCCCTGGATCGTGACGTAGGTGCCGTTGGTGCTGCGATCCGAGATCACGAAGTGGTTGCTGCGCCGCTGGATCACGCAGTGCTGGCGCGACGCGTGCTCCGCCTCGACCACCAGGCCGCAGCCCGCGTCGCGCCCGATCGTCAGCGACTCGTTGGTCCGCTTCAGCACCAGCTTGGCGCCGCGGTACCGGAGCTTGAGCTTCGCGTCGAGCTGCGCCGCCGGCGCGGCGAGCGGGTAAAAGGTCGCGGGCTCGTCCGCGCGCCACACCAGCTCGCACAGCGCGAGCTCCTTGTGGCCCTTCACCGGCATCGAGTAGAGGCGCCGCACCGAGCCGCGGTAGATCGGGCTCAAGTCCCCCGCGGTCTCGGCGGCGAGCAGGATCTGGCCGCTCGCCGCCTTCTCGACCAGGCGTGCCGCGACGTTGACCGCGTCGCCGAACACGTCGGCGTTGTCCTGGATCACCGGGCCGTAGTGCAGGCCGACGCCGAGCGCGAGGCCGCGCTCATCGGCCGGCGGAAAGTTGCGCGCCGCGACCTGCATCGCGACCGCGGCGCGGGCCCCGCTGTCCGCGCTCGCCGCGACCAGCATCAGCCTGCCGCCGATGCGCTTGATGACGCGCGCGCCGCTCGCCATCGCGGCCTCGCCGAGCTTCTCGGCGCATCCCGCGATCGACTGGGTCGCCGCCGCGTCGCCAGCGCGCGCATAGAGCTCGGTCGCGCCGATCAGCTCTGCGAAGATGACCGCGGTCTCCCGACCCGGCTCCATGCTCCCTCCGGACGCTATGATAAGTCTTTAGGGAGCCCGCCCATATGATCCATGTCCTCGCGGTCATCACCGCCAAGCCCGGCAAGCGCGAAGAAGTGCTCGGGCATTTCCGTGCAAACGTTCCCGCGGTGCGCGCGGAGGCGCGGAGAAGGGCTGCATCGAGTACGGCGCCGCGGTCGACGCCGACCCCGCGCTCCCCGTCCAGACCAGGTACGGCCCGGACACCTTCGTCGTGGTCGAGAAATGGGAGAGCATCGATGCGCTCAAGGCGCACGCCGCCGCGCCGCACATGGCGGCCTACGGCGCGAAGACGAAGGAGCTGCTGGCGAGCCGGGTGATCCACATCCTTTCGCCGACTTAGACCCCGAATTCCGTCACACGCCTGTCAGCGCGAGGTCGAGGGCGGCGATGATCGCGCCGCGCTCCTCCGCCAGGGAAGCGACGCGCGCGCCGAGCGCCTTGCGCGGTACGCCGGCGAGCTCGGGCGTCAGCATGACCAGCCTGCGGCCGCCGACGTCGAGCTCGGGATTGAGGCGCTCGGCCTGCTTGCCGCCGAGAATTTCGGGCGCGCAGAGCGGCACGACGATCCGCGTCGCCAGGGAGCTGAGCAGGTCGGCCTGGACGTCGAGGAGAAGGGGAATCCGGGTGCGCGTCGCCGGATCGGGATTGCGATAGACGTCGAACTGCGCCATCAGAAGCTGCGCAGGCCCTCGCTGAACACCCCGTGCTCTTCCACGTGCTCGTTGTAGGCGTCGAGCGCAGCCCGGTTGCGCTTCAGCCATGCCTTCGCGCCGCCGCGGCGCGGCGCCGGAAGCACGCTCAGTTCGAGCCCGAGGACCGCCAGCACGCCGAGCACCTTGTCGGCGCGCAGCGTGTCCTTGCCGGCCTCGAGCTCATGCAGGAACTTGCGTCCGGTTCCGGCGCGCCGCGCGAGCTCGCTGATCGTCAGGCCCGCGGCTTCGCGCGCCCGCCGCACCGCCTTGCCGAGAGCCACGCCGCTGCGCCAGTTCATGCCGCACAATGTATCCGATCGGATACATCACGGCAAGGCGCAAGGGTCAGAGCCAGAATTTGATCCAGGTTTTGCGCATGACTACCCGGGTAGTCGCTGCAGGGACATCGAACAATGTTGCGCGGATGCTACGAGCCGTGCGGAAGCGCTTGCGCGCGCGATCCGTCGCGCCTATGTTGCGCACCTCGCATGAACCACACTCTGACTCTTACGCGCTGGCACAAGGTTGCAGAGCGGATAAATTCCGCGCTGAAGGAACGGGAGACTCGTGCCGTCGCCGCGTTCGTCGCAACGACCATCTCGCCGTGGAACAAGGAAGGCGTGGAGCAGAAGGTTGCGGCGATCGCGGCCCGCGCCAAGGCCGACCTCGCGCTGATTGAAGCGGCGGGCGCGGCTGTCGCCGCCATCCGTTCCGCGCTCGCGCTCAGGAACGCCGAGCTGGGCATAGCGGGACGGCTCGCGGAGGTCGAGGCAACGAACCGCCGCATCGCGCTGTACCGCGCGGTGCTCGAGAAGCAGACGGCGGACATGGTGCAGCCCGAGCACGTGCGCCACGTCCCCGCGCATGCCGTGCCGGAGGCCGAGCCGGCGTGGGGCCGGCGCGAAGCGCCGCGCGTCACGCTGCAGGTGGCGGATGCCGGGCTGCTCGCCGGCCTGGCGACGAAGCTCGCCCGCGAACAGGCGCGCGCTCACGCGCTTCTCGATGAAATCGCCGATCTCAATCGCGAGAAGCTCGAGCTCGACCTGGCGCCCGAGCTGAACGAGATCGCCGGCCTCTCCGTCTAGGCGGAGAGCCCCGGCCGCGCCGCCGCGCGCGGCCGGCCCGGCTTCGGCCGGGCGGCACGCGGCCGGGGAAGCGCGAACAATTGGCGCAGGCTGAAACCTGCTACGGGTCTGCAAAACCCCTAAAGCCGTCTGGTCCCGACCGTCTTAGGGTTGCTTGCGGGGCCGGATCGACGAGCGGTTGCCGGTTGCGGGTTCGCGGTTGCAGGTTGCTTCGCGCGACCCCGCTTCTTTTCCGCGGTCAACGCCGCGCGGCCGGGACGGCGCGACCACTTACCAGATCACGCGCAGCCCGGGCACGCGCCGCAGGCGCTTGTCGGCGCTCACCAGGGGCGCGCCATGCGCGATCGCCGTCGCCCCGATGAGGCGGTCCGCCGGGTCCCGGTGCCCGAACGCCTCGGACTGCGCGAGCACCGCGATCTTGGAGTTGATCGGCAGGACCCTGAGCTCGAGGGCATGCACGAGGTCCTCGATGAATTGCGCCGCGTCCGTATCGATCTGGAGGCGGCGTTTCGCCACCAGCATGGCGATTTCCCAGAAGCTGATGTCGCTCGCCGCCACCGGGCCGTGCTCGCCTCCCATCGCCTTGCGGGCGGCGGACGAAAGCCGGTTGGGCTGAAGCGCGGCCTGGATCAGCGCGTGCGTGTCAATAACGACCACGCTCGGCGTCCCACACCTCGCCCGACGGGCTCATGATGTCGCCGATGCGCGCGGTCTTGCGCAGCGCCTTGAGACGCTTGCGCGCCGCCGCCTGCCGGTCCTGCTCGGGAACGATGCGCGCGATCACGCGCCCGCGCACGGTGACCTCCACCGCCTCGCCTGCGCGCACGCGCGCCAGGTAGGCCGGAAGATTCTGCCGCAGCTCCGTTACCTTTACCTTGGCCATGGGATATTCCTTCTGTACAGATGAATTGTACAGCCGGGAACCCCGATGGGGTCAGGGCTCTTGGGGGTCAGTGCTCACTGATATGCCACGAACCGTGCGCCCCTCGCTACGGCCGCAGCGGCAGCTCGTGGTACTTCACCTGCCCAAGCGAGTCGAGGGCCGCGGCGATTTCGACGAGCCTGCGTTGCAGGACCGGCCAGCTCGTCGTCGGGAGCACGAGAACCGCGATCTTCAAGACCGCAAGGTTCTGCTGGTTCTTCAGGTTCCGGTCCGTGGTGATCAAGGCTTCGAATTGCTGCTCGGCGCGCGCGAGCCGTTTTGCAGCGTCGACCATCCGAGCTCGAATGCGGTCCGGATTTCATGGCCGGGAAGATGCTCGCGGAGCGGGGCGGGAACGCCGTGGTCCAACAGTATGCGCAAGCCCGCGCGCTCAGGCTGCCTGAGCGCTCCGCGCCGCGTGCTCGAGCACCGCGTCTGCCTGCTTCTGCGATATCCCTGGGAACCAGCTCAGGAACTGCTCCACGGTGGCGCCGCCCTCCAGGTTCTCGAATGGCGCGCTGACAGGGACGCGCGTCCCGCGGAAGACCCAGGCGCCTCCGAGCTTCGCCGGATCGCGCTCTACCTCCGGGCAAGTGGACCAGTCGAGCATCGGCCGATTGTACTCCCCGCGCTCGCTACCTCCGTGCTTTCCTGATCGCCTCCCACACCCGCGGCGGGCTCGCCGGCATGTCGAAGTGCGTGATGCCGAGCTCCGACAGCGCATCCACCACCGCGTTCATCACCGAGGTCATCGACCCCGCGCAGCCCGCCTCGCCGCAGCCCTTCGCGCCGAGCGGGTTGGTGGTCGCCGGCACCGGGTGGCTCTGCCAGGTCGGCTGCGCCTCGAAGTCGCTCGCGCGCGGCAGCGCGTAGTCCATGAACGAGCCGGTGAGGAGCTGGCCGGTCTCGTCGTAGCGCGCGTTCTCCATGAAGCACTGGCCCATGCCCTGCACCACGCCGCCGTGGATCTGGCCCTCGACCATGAGCGGGTTCACCACCACGCCGAAGTCGTTCACCGAGCTGTAGCGCACCACCTCGACCACGCCGGTCTCCGGGTCGATCTCGACCTCGCACACGTGGCAGCCGTTGGGGAAGGCGGACGGGATGACCTCGGTCACGTGCATCGTGTCGAGCTTGCCCGGATGCTTTTTCGCCAGATCGAGAATGCCGACCGCTTTGTCCGTCCCCGCCACGACGAATTTTCCACCGTCAAATTCAATATCCGTCGCGGCTGCCTCGAGCTCCTCCGCCGCGAGCGCCTTGCCTTTCTTGATCACCAGGTCCGCCGCCTCGATCGCCGCCGAGCCGCCCATCATCGCCGAGCGCGAGCCGCCGGTACCGGCGCCGAAGAGCAGCCGGTCGGAGTCGCTCTGCAGCAGGCGGATGCTCTCGAACGGCACGCCGAGGCGCGAGGAAAGGATCTGCGCGAACGGCGAGGCGTGGCCCTGGCCGTAGTCGAGCGTGCCGGTGATGAACGTGATGTGCGGGGCGCCCGTCGCGCCGCCGCCGAACTCGATCCCGCCCATCTCCTTGTTCGGCGGCGCGGTCACCTCCATGTAGCTCCCCACGCCCAGGCCGCGCAGCTTGCCTCTGGCTTTTGACTCCAGTTTCCTCCTCAGGAAATTTTCGACGTCGCCGGCCTTCAGCGCCCGCTCGAACACCGCGCCGAAATCGCCGCTGTCGACCGTCATCTGCGCCGCGTTCTTGTACGGGATATCAGAAGGCTGCAAATGATTCCGGCGCCGCAGCTCGAAGCGGTCGATCCCCATCTGGCGCGCCGCCTCGTCGACCAGGCGCTCCATGTACATGTTCGCCTCCGGCCGCCCCGCGCCGCGGTACGCGCTCACCGGCGAGGTGTTGGTGAAGCACACCTTGGTCGACACCTCGAGGAGCGGGATCTTGTAGACGCCGCAGACGTTCCGCACCACGTTCATCGACGGCGGCTGCGGCGCCACCGTGGAGAGGTACGCGCCGACGTTTCCGAAGCCTGTAATTCTCAAGGCCAAAAATTTTCCACTGGCGCTAAGCGCCAGCTCGGCCGTCATCTCGTGGTCGCGGCCGTGATGGTCGGAGAGGAACGATCCCGAGCGCTCGTCGGTCCACTTCACCGGCCGCCCGAGCGCGCGCGCCGCGTGCGCGAGGCAGACGTACTCCGGGTAGATCGGCGCCTTCATCCCGAACGAGCCGCCGACGTGGTAGCTGCGGATGCGCACCTTGTCCGGCGTCACGCCCAGGATGTCGACGAGCTGCCCCTTCTGCCCCCACACCCCCTGGCCCGGCACCGTCAGCGTCCACTTGTTGTTTAATTTATCGAAAGAACAGATCCCTGCACGCGGCTCCATCGCCGCCACCACGACCCGTGTATTTCTCAAGGACAGTTTGGTGACATGCGCCGCCCCCGCGAAGGCTGGGGCCACTTTTTCCGGCTCGCCCCAGAGGAAGTCGAGCGCCACGTTGCTCGGCACGTCGTCGTAGAGTCGCGGCGCCCCCGGCTTCGCCGCCTCGCTCGCCGTCGCTACGGCCGGCAGCGGCTCGATGTCCAGCTCCACCGCCTCGGCTGCGTCCTTCGCCTGGTTGTACGTCTCCGCCACCACGCACGCCACCGGGTCGCCCACGAAGCGCACCTTGTCCTGGGTGAGCGACTTCCGGATGGGCTTCTTCATCGGGGTGCCGTCGCGCTGCTTGAAGTCGAGCGCGCACTTGTGCGGGCCGTAGGCCGCGAGGTCGGGCGCCGTATAGACAGCGAGCACCCCGGGCATGCCTCTCGCCGTTTCAACAGAAACGCCCTTCAGCAGGCCGTGCGCGTGGGGACTTCTCACTATGTATGCATAGGCTTGGCCCGGCTCGTTCAGGTCGTCGGTATAGCGGCCTTCGCCGCGGAGGAGGGTGGGGTCTTCGGTGCGGCGGACGGGTTCGCCAATCATTCCCGGATAATAAATGGGGACGGATGGATCGCCTCGAGCGGTTTTACAAGATCGACCAGCTCCTGAAAGAGCGGAAGGTGGTCTCGTTTGCGCTCTTCAAGGAAAAGCTCGGCATGTCGCGCGCCAGCGTGAAGCGCGACCTCGAGTACATGCGTACCCGATTTCATGCGCCGATCGAGTACGACCGCGAATTGAACGGTTACCGGTTCGGCAAGCCGGGCAGCGGGCCGCGCCACGAGCTGCCGGGCCTGTGGTTCAGCGCGTCCGAGATCCTCTCGCTGATGACCACGTTGCAGCTTCTCGCGAGCCTGCAGCCCCGTCTTCTTGATCGCCAGCTCGCTCCGGTGGTCGAGCGGCTGCGGGCGATCCTCGGCAGCGGCGACCACTCCTGGGAGGAGGTGGTGAAGCGCATTCGCATCTTCCAGCCCGAGCGCCGCGAAGGGCGGGCCGAGCACTTCAGCGTCGTGGCGGCCGCGCTTCTTAAGCGCATGCGCCTCTGGATCAAGCATTACAACCGCAGGGACGACCGCGAGACCGTGCGCGAGATATCGCCGCAGCGGCTGGTCCACTACCGCGACAACTGGTACCTCGATGCCTGGTGCCATTTGCGCAACGATCTGCGCAGCTTCGCCGTGGACGCGATCCGCGAGGCAGTAGTAAAGGAGACTCCTGCCAAGGAGGTGCGCGACGCCGAACTCGACGACTACCTCGGCAGCGGCTACGGCATCTTTGCCGGCCGCAAGGTGCAGTGGGCGACGCTCAAGTTCACGCCCGGAGCCGCGCGCTGGGTGTCGGCTCAGAGTTGGCACCCGAAGCAGCGCGCCCGGGTGGAGAAGGACGGCAGCTACGTGCTCGAGGTGCCTTACGCCGAGGATCGCGAGCTGGTGATGGAGATCCTCAAGTACGGCGCCGATGTCGAGGTGCGCGGGCCGCCGGCACTGAGGGAGAGCGTGGGCAAGGCGCTCGAGCAGGCGGCGAAACGCTACCGCTGATACGGAGGCCGTCCCGGGTCATGGCTCGCGGCGCGGCCGGGGCCACAGCTCGGGATCGCGTGCCTTGAGTACCTCGTCGAGCGAGACGACGTCGCCGGGATTGCGCTCGTGCTCGGCGAGGCGCTCGTCGATGACCGCACGAGCCGCATGCGCTCTTCGGCGGGCAGCTTGAGAATCTCGGCAATATCGGCGTCGCTCATGTCCCTTAGCCTGCCACCGTCCGGGCTCACTCCCTGAGCCTCCAGGGGCGCCAATGTGCCCGGTATGGTTCCTCTCGACCTCCTTGTCGCGCTCTCGCCGAGCATCCTGCTCCTCTGCCTCTGGCTCGCCGACCGCATCCGCCGCTGATGCCCGCCGACGCTCTTTGACCGCTCATAGCCGCGCTCTAGGCGTCGCCGACGAGGCAGGCGGCTAATGACACCTGCGTAAATAATGTCCTATACTGTGCTCCGGAGGTACTCGATGAGACCCGCCGGAAGCCCAGAAGCACTCGAACATCGCCGGCTGCGGGCGCTGGCTTTGCTCAAGGAAG
>Ga0187893_10007916_pt1 | contig 17084 bp, 11 predicted proteins | sample MA1701074metaG_FD_139574 | JGI IMG/M metagenome (GOLD analysis project Ga0187893, IMG submission 139574) | White microbial mat communities from a basaltic lava cave in the Kipuka Kanohina Cave System on the Island of Hawaii, USA - MA170107-4 metaG ...
CGGATTGCCGACCGTCAGGTATTGAGACTGATTCGGCTCTGGCTGGAGACACCCGTGGTGGAACCGCCAGAGACCCCGGGCGGAGCGCTCTTATTCGTCTTTCTGGCAGGCGGCGGCAACGCCGGAACTGCCGTGAGCCATTGCGACGGTTCTTCAACTCAGGAGGTCGGTAGCTCTCCTCGACACCCTTGCAAGATGGCCGGAACGATGACAGCGACTCCTATGCGCTGCTGCCAGCATACGCCTGTCCTGCATCCCGAACAGACCTGCAAGAAAGCGTCGAGCTGCTGCCAAATGTCAGCCCCAGTGCCTAACCAGCAACGACTGGCTATGACTTGTAATTCGTCGGAAGAGTTCAGGCTGCAAACTCAGGCTCAACTATCGGAATCCTCCGAACGGGTTCCCGCCTCAGTTCTGACGCCTTTATCTGCTGGAAGGGCGAATTCGACGATCGCCTTTTCCCTGGATCGCTCTGACACCTATCTTTTCGCTTCCAACTTCCGTATCTAGGCTTCCCAAACACAGTCCTCTCAACACTCCAAGACCGCCTGAAGGCTGGTCCTTTAAGGGCACTCACCACGCGTGAGATTTATCGTGTGCCCGGAGAAGCCTGGAGATCCACACGACCGAGGTGTGTTTAACTTACGACCGGGCACCAGAAGAGGACGGCGGCCCAGACGACACACAAACGTGTGCGACAAGACATGGCTTGACCTCATTTGCTTGAAGTGGAATTGGTTTCTGAAGACACACGCCGGAAAGCGTGTCTAAGGCGGGTTAGACGGGAGGCGAACGGGGATGGAAGAAAAGGCAAACGGAGGATCGTGAGCACGCGGGGCAGGCTTGCAGATGGTTGAGATAGCGAAAACCGACGGAGAAACCCACGCCATCTCCCCAACCAAAACCGGCACTGGCGGCGGGGGCTCCGGTCTAAGCTGGAAGAAGCTTCGTGGTGGGGCTTGGGCAGAATCCTTTGCGGCACCCGATCTCCAGTTCGTCATCATGACGATCCGTAGATGAATCCAGAACAACGTGGGTGTGGAAGATCAAGGCTAGATGTTCATGCCCAGGATCGCGGGGCTCATGCTCGTGTCCGTCGTGAAGATGGGAAAACGAATTCCTAGCACAAGAGATGACGAGCAAGAGAACCAGGTAAAAGTATGCCGAATCGACGCATCAGGATTTCATTCTCTGAACTAGCACAAGAAGAAGTCAACGAAAGATCTGGCCGCCCAGATCACCAAATCCAGATATGAAGCTCCCTGTCATTTAGCCGACGTTATGCCAATTGCCTTGAGGTCTGAGCAGGCTCTTCCGTCCGGCAGCGGCATTCCCGAATACATTCCTGCATTTCTGATTGAGTCTGCACGCTATCTCTCCTTTCTGGAGTTATTTGATTCATCAGAGATTTCTTTCGCGAACTGCCTGCAGCTTCCTCTCATGACTCCTGAATTTTTGCAGTCATTTCGAGCCAGGCAGTGCAAAAGTGACCCACTTACTGATTTACACCGGTACCGGATGCTTGAGGATTCTCCAGGCGATAGATCTTCTTCCAAAGAGAGTCGTAGACTTTAGAATCGAGCGGGGACTTCAGGTCGAATGTAAAAGTTTCGTGGTAGGTTGTGACGCGCAAGTGATAAGGGTCGGTCGAACCCAGAGTTTCGATTTCGTCCAGCTTCCAGGACCGGTTGTCGGCGGCGTGATCGGTCACATAGATCAACCGGTTCGCTTCCAAGGAAAGCTGCCCTTCGCAGCCACCGAGGCGATGCCGATGCCGGACGAGCAGCAGAGTCGAGTTCGCCGTCTTTTCGACGAGACGAGCCACCATCGGCCGGCTGAGCTTCGAACGCAGAAACTCCTGCCGGTCATGACTCAGTTTGGCTTCGAGTAAAGAGAACTCGAACACCTTATCTCGCTCCAGCTTTTTCCAGCTGTGACTTTCGAACGTTTTCAAGACAAGTCGCGTGGAAGAGACGACATCGAGCTTCTGAATGTCGATATAGGCCCACATTCGAGAGTGTTTCCCATCGGTAGCTTCGTATCGAATGTCTCGCTTACTGGCGATGAGTTTGCCAGTGCAACTCCCCAGAAAGTGGTCGTGCCTGACGCGAAATTCAAACGACTGAGCCAGGGATACACCCGTCACCAGGTAGCCTATAACGACAGCGGCAATAAAGTTAAATCGCATAACTTACCAGCTCCTCACCCGTCTTAGCTTTCCGCCGTCCATGGGTTTCCACGTTGCGATCGATTCTTAGGCCATCGGCGCGGTCATGCCCAAGCGCCTGACTTCGAATCCTTTCCAGATTTCATAAATCGCCGGATAGACCAGCAACTCCAACAGGAACGAAGTAAAGATACCGCCGATCATGGGGGCTGCAATGCGGCGCATCACGTCAGAACCTGCGCCTGTCGACCACATGATGGGGACCAGGCCCATGAACATCACTCCTACCGTCATCACCTTTGGCCGAAGCCGCTTCACAGCACCTTCAATGATGGCTTCCTTAAGGTCCGCCGTCGATCGCATCATTCCTTTGGCCTTTCTTTCCTCGTAGGCCAGATCGAGATAGAGCAGCATGAACACGGCCGTCTCCGCATCGACTCCCAGCAGAGCAATCAAGCCGACCCAGACGGCGATGCTCATGTTGTAATCCAGCAGGTAGAGCAGCCAGATGGCACCGATCGCCGAGAACGGCACCGCCAGCAGAATGATGCCGGTTTTGACGAACGACCCGGTGTTGAAGTAGAGCAGCAGAAAAACAATGAAAAGCGTGATGGGAACTACCACCCAAAGCCGCTCGACCACACGTTGCAGATATTCGTATTGACCGCTCCAGACAAGTTGATAGCCGGCTGGTAGCGCAACTTGGTCTCCCACCAGCCGCTTGGCGTCTTCGACGAAACGTCCCATGTCGCGGCCGGCCACATCCACGTAGACGAACCCGGCCATGAACCCCTCTTCATTCTTGATCATAGGCGGACCTGTACGCAGCCGGATACTCGCCAGTTGGCTGATGGGTATTTGAGCGCCACTGGCTGTGGGGACCAGGACACGCTTCAACCTGGACAGGTTATCGCGCAGGTCCCGTGCGTAACGGACGTTGATGGGATAACGCTCGCGTCCCTCAATCGTCGTGGCAACGTTCATGCCACCGATGGCTGATTCAATGATTTCGTTGACTTCATCGATGCTCAGCTCGTAGCGAGCCGCCTCCTCCCGGTTGACTTCGAAGTCGAGATAGTAGCCTCCGGTTACACGTTCGAAGAAGGCGCTGCGCGTCCCGGGTACCTCCTGAAGAACCCGCTCTACCTGCAGTCCGATCTTCTCGATGGTGTTGAGGTCCGTTCCCAGAACTTTAACCCCGACTGGGGTTCGAATACCCGTGGTGATCATGTCGATGCGCGTGCGGATGGGAAACAGCCAGGCATTGGCATACGAGGGAATCTGAACGCTTCGGTCCATTTCATCGATGAGCTCTTCCCATCTGATCGGACCTTGCTCGGGCCAGATGGCGCGCAGCGGCTTCTTCACAAACTCCGGTGCCCACGTGGAGTACCAGCGATCGTGATGTACGCTCCTCCATTCCTTCTCCGGCTTTAGAACCACCGTGGTCTCGACCATGCTGAAGGGAGCTGGGTCTGTTGAGGTTTCCGCTTTTCCCACTTTCCCGAAAACGCTTTGTACTTCTGGAAACTGCCGGAGTAGCTTGTCCTGGATCTGGAGATACTTCGTAGCCTCCGTTACCGAGATGCCGGGCAGGGTGATGGGCATGTAGAGAATACTGCCTTCGTTGAGGGGTGGCATGAACTCGGATCCAAGCTGCTGGAACACGGGCACGGTCGCTGCCACCAGAACGACCGCCAGAGCGATGACCAGCCACTTGTGATTGAGTACGAACCGCACGGCCGGGTGGTAGAGGCGCATCAGCGGACGACTGATGGGATGCTTTTCTTCGCTATGAATCTTGCCTACGGCAATCGCGTTGACGATGCGGGCCAGCCAGCGGGGACGGAAGCGAAACTCATCAGTGCGCATGAAGAGGAGCCTCAGCGCCGGGTCCAGAGTGATGGCCAGCACGGCCGCAATGGCCATTGAGAAGTTCTTGGTGAAGGCCAGGGGCTTGAACAGACGCCCTTCCTGGTACTGGAGGGCGAAGATGGGCATGAAAGAAACCGCGATCACCAGCAGAGAGAAGAAGCTCGGCCCTCCAACTTCTTTAACGGCATCGATCACAACCCGTGTCGAACTGCCGGGACGTCCTTGCGCCTCCCATTGCTCCAGCTTCTTGTGAGTTTGCTCAACCACCACAATGGCGGCATCGACCATCGCGCCAATGGCGATGGCAATACCGCCCAGCGACATGATGTTCGACGTCACGCCGGTGGCTTGCACCGGAATAAACGACAGGATCACAGCAATGGGAATGGTGACGATCGGGATGATGGCACTGGGAAAGTGCCAGAGAAAGATGAGAATCACGAGGCTGACGATGATGAGTTCTTCCATCAGGGTGTGCGTCAGCGTGTCGATCGAGCGCTGGATCAGGTCTGAACGGTCATAGGTTGTCACCACCTCGACGCCTTCTGGCAGCGACGCTTCGCTCTCTTTGAGCTTGGTCTTGACGCGTTGAATGACGTCCATGACGTTCTGGCCGTAGCGGACTACGACAATCCCGCCAGTCGCTTCTCCTTCACCGTTCAGCTCGGCTGCCCCCCGCCGCATTTCGGGTCCCAGCTCGACTTGCGCCACATGTTTCACTAAAACAGGTGTCCCCATTGCGTTCGAGCTCACTGCCAGGTTTTCAATATCTTCGAGCGATTGGATGTAGCCTCGGCCTCGCACAAGGTACTCTCTGCCTGAGAACTCCACGACTCGCCCGCCCACCTCCTTGTTGCTGTTGCGGATGACAGCGATTACCTTGCTGAGCGACACATGGTAGGCAAGCAGCTTGTTGGGATCGACGTTCACCTGGTACTGCTTCACAAATCCGCCCACGGTTGCCACTTCAGCCACGCCGGGGACACTTTCCAGCCAGTAACGTAAATACCAGTCGTTGAACGAGCGCAACTGGGCCAGGTTGTGCTTCCCTGACGTGTCAACCAGCGCATACTCAAAGGCCCATCCCACGCCGGTGGCGTCCGGGCCCAAGGTAGGTGCCACGCCTTCGGGGAGTTTTCCAGTAATCTTGCTCAGGTACTCCAACACTCGGCTGCGGCCCCAGTAGATGTCCGTGCCTTCGTTGAAGATCACATAGACGTATGAGAACCCATAGTCTGAACCGCCTCGCACCACGCTGACGCGAGGTGCAGCCAGCATGGCCGAAACGATCGGATAAGTGATCTGCGCTTCCACAAGATCGGGGCTGCGGCCGGGCCACTCGGTGTAGATGATGACCTGAGGGTCCGAAAGATCCGGAATGGCATCCAACGGGATGTTTCTGATCGACCAGACGCCGATGACGACCAGAGACAGCACCAGGACGATGACCAAGCCTCGATTCGTCGCTGAGTATTCGATAATCCTGTTAATCATGTTATTGAGGCGGTCCGCTGCTGCAAGTTGGGGGGCCGGGCACTCCTGCTAGCGTGCCGTCAACGTGGTTTGAACCGAGCCCATCGGTCTGCCATCCTTCTTTACCGAAACAGTGGTTTGCCACGTCCAGGCCATTGGAACCTCGACCTGTCCCTGATATTCGCCGGGCTTCATCGGTTTAAGACTGGCCTTGGAGGTCATTGGAGCCATGCTCCCCATCTGGGGCATGTACAGCGAAAGGTCGACGTCGGCGTCTGATATTGGATTGCCCGCCGCATCCCTCACCATCAGACGAACACGGTTCTGCCCCACCTTGGCGACCTTTGGCTCCAGAATCTCGACCCTCAGGTTTTGATTCGGACCAGCGGCACTGGGAAAATGTTTCGGGTCGGGCAAGCCCATATTGGCGAACGCGCCTTTCAACCGGCTTTCGGAGTCGAGAATGAAATTGGCAGCTGTTACTACTCGCTCTCCGGCTCTGAGACCCGACTGAATCGAGACAAAACCGGCCGCTTCACCGCCCACTTTGACTGGTCGCGGCTCCAGGTAGCCGTCTCCTTTGTCAACAAAGACATATTGATCAGTGCCCGTATCCAGAACGGCATCTTCTGGAACAGCCAGGCTCTCTCCGAGGTTGACCTTGAACTTCACATTCACAAACATGTCGGGTTTCAGTTGAAAGCCGGGATTCGGGAACTCCATGCGAACCTGAGCCGTCCGAGTCTTGGGGTCCAGGAACGGATAAAGATAAGTCACGTTGCCCCGCAACGGCTTCATCGCCGAGGTATAAGGAAACTCAATCTCAACGTGCTGGCCATTCTTGACGTAGGGCAGTTCGTATTCGTAGATGTCGCCGAGTATCCAAACCCTCGATAGGTCCACGATCGTGTATAGATCCATCTCCGGGTTGACAAACCGGCCATGATGGTAAGCCGCTCGTTCTGTCACTAGTCCGTTCACCGGAGAGTAGATGGTGAGTGTCCGGCGTGGTTTCTCCTCACGCTGCAGCTTCTCAATGTCCTCCTCCCGGATGTCCCAAAGCCGCAATCGCTGGTGCGCGGCATCCAGGAGGCTTTCTGAACCCTTGGACACCCAATTGAAGGAGCTGTCCTTCAGAATGTTCCGCGACCGCAATGCCAGCAGATACTCCTCCTGCGTGGAAACCAGTTCCGGACTGTAGATCGTGAACAGCGGGTCTCCTCGCCTGATGATCTTGCCGACGAAGTCGACAAAAACCTCTTCGATGTAACCGGTCACCTTGGTGTGAATGTGTGTGACGCGGGTCTCGTCGTAAGCCACTTTGCCGACTGCCCGGATCTCTCTGGTCATCGGCATCAACTCTGCGAGTGTGGTCTGCACCCCAATCAACTGCTGACGTTGTGGCGAAATGAAGATGATGCCGTTTCCCGTTGAGACGGGGCCAGATTCTGTCGCCGGTCCGTCCGTCGCATGCTCGTGGGCTGAGCCGGCTGCGGTTTCCCTAGTTGGCTCCATCCTGACCAGCTTCATACTGCAAACCGGGCAGTTGTCGGGTTTGTCTGATTTGTAGCCGGGGTGCATGGGGCAGTAATAGACGTCCTTGCCAGCCCGTTCGGGTTCGGTCTGCGTTCCGGCCGCTGGGCGGGCTGATGATCTCCATTTCCAGAGGTAGAATCCTGCCCCTGTTAACAGAAGCAGAAGTCCGAGCGCCACTCCGATCGGTCTCCATTGCAATTTAGTCTTGAAACTCATCTCGGCCCTCCAAAGGGTCTTTCCTGTAGGGCAAACTTTTGAGCTATGCGGGTCTGCGGCTTTTCGCGGCGCTCGGCGACATGATTGAAAATGAGGACTGCAGACCCGACGGAGTACGCTGTGCTTTGGAGCCTCTGGGTCACTGCAGTTTGACTCCCACCAACTCCTCCAGCCGAGCCATAGCTTTGTTGTGGTTGCTGAACTCGCGGTAGTAGTCCATCTCGAAGTTCAGCAACACGGTCAGGTTGTTGATCAGCGTGAGAAAATCAACCTTGCCGGTCTGGTAGCCGGCCAGCGCGGATTCCAAGCTGGTAGCCGCCTGCGGGATCACGCCTTGTTCGTACATCGCCAGGAGCCGTTCGGAAGTTTTGGCCACCAGGAACTGATCCTTCACGCCGAACGAAATCTCCTGCGATGTCATCTGGTACTCATGACGCGTCTGCACCAGTCGCGTGGCGGCTTCTTCCACGCCCAGCCGCTGCTTGCGCCAGAAGTAGAGTGGCACCTTAACTTCAAAAGTGGCCATATAGTAGTCGGGGTATAGGGATCCAGTCTTCTGGTACTGGAAACTGGCGCCAAAGTCGGGCATGTATTGCTTGCGGGCGAGGTTCAGCGCAAAAGCGCTGCTGTCGAGGAGCTCCTGGCGGCCTCGGATGCGCGGAGCATTCTCCTGCGCAAGAGTCAAGAGTTCCTCCAGAGGTCGATTCAGTTGGAACTTCTTCACCTCTGCTGGTTTGCCGAGCCTCATCATTACAGGACGGTTCAAAAGACTATTGATAAACGCTTCCAGGCTTGATCTTTGCTGTCCGATCATCTCAAGCCGCTGCATCAGCGTTGAGATCTCTACCTGGGCCTTCAGTACATCTTGCTGAATCCCACTTCCGACACGATACTTGGCCTCAGCGATCTGGGTGAACTTGTCCAACAAGTCCCGATTCTTCTCCACAATCTCGATAGCCTTGTAGCTATAGGAAAGGTCGAAATAAGCCTGTTTCAGCCGTGAGAGCACGCGCAATTCGGTCTCGAGCACCACCTGACGCTCGGTGTCAGCTTCCTTGCGGGCCATGGCCTTCGTCAGTGGGAGCTTCCCCGGAAAGGGGAACTCCTGGGAAATTCCCACCCCAAGATAAGCGAAGTCGCTACGATTCAGAGTCGACGCCGGATGCCCTACGCCGAAATTCGTGAAGTTCAGTTTGGGCTCCGGAAGTGTGCTGGCTTGGGAAGGCCGCTTCGTCGCCGCATCGAACTTTCTGCGGGCAGCCAGAATTTCTGGGCTGCTCTCCAAAGCTTCGGTTACCAATTGATCCAAAGTGACGACGCCTCCTTCGACCGTTTCTGGCTGCCGAGATGAAGCAAGACCAGGCGGGCTTGAATTTAGGGACGTCAGCACCAGCAACAGACCACAGATTGTTTTAAGCTTCATTTCAAGTTTCCTTCCTGATCACGAATTAGTTTCTGGAGGACACCGAAAGCTCCTTCCTGACCTTTTCTCCGTCGAAACGACTTACTCCCATGCTCGCTTCCTTACAACTCATCTGGTAGGCACTTAGACCCTGCTAGAGACTGCAGGCCTCGGGGGCGCAGGGCGGGTCAAGATCTCAGTGAGTGTCTATCCAATCACCACGTAGAAATCCCGGGTTACTCAAGTTGCTTCCGGAAGCGATTCACACTGTTCGGGATTCGTGCCCCGTTGTCGAGAACCCGCTAGCCAACTCATGCGCTTTTGTCGCTTCGGCGCGGTAATAAGCAGCGATCGCTTTGTAGTCGCTTGCCGTTGTTGCAGACGCGATTGTCTGTTTCAGATTCTTGGCCGTGACTGAGTTTGTGGCAGCCGCCGCGTAAGCGGTGTCTAAGCCAATCACCAACGTCACGACCGATGCGAGCATCAGTGCCAGGGGTCTTGTTAGGAATTTCCCTAAGAGGAACATGATTTTCTCCTTTAATTGATGGGGTTGAAAAATGATTTGACGGACGGCTGCGAAGAGCCGCGAGCGATCGCATGACGACACGTAAGGGTCACCACAGCCCGACAACCGTGCGGACGAAGACGCAACACGTCGTTCGACGGGGTCCCAAAAGACCCGACGTGGCTAGCGATCGAAGATCTGAAAGGACTAAATCAGAAAGGCAGAAGTGAGTTTGTAGAGTTCCTGCTGAGGAAACTTCAGGATTCTTGCAAGGGGCGTGGAGGGTTGGCCCACCAGCACTCCAGCAAAGAGTCGATCCAGAGGATGACTGTCGATGAAAAGCGCAGAGTCAAAGAGTTTCTTGGCCAGAGTGCTATCGGCTAAAGGAACGCCGATGGCAGATTTGGATTGCTTGTTTTGCTGGCAACATTTCTTGGCGTCTTGCGTTTCGCCTGTGTGCCGGCACATGCTCTTGCAGCAATCCTTCGGAGCCAGATCAGCCGCGCTGCCGCAGCCCAAGGCCACAGTGATCGAAAGCAAAGCCCCCACCAGCGCGCCACTCAGCCATTTTTTTCTAGTTGTCAGTGCCAACATGTTTCGCTTGTCACCATCGCAATTGAAGCTAGCATTCCGAGTGACGGCCGTCAATCAGAAACTCGTTTAGTGGGCATAGAGGAATCACCACGGACGATCCGGGTTTTGAGGAGGCGGCTGTAGTGCTGTCGGCTGCAGAAGCTCTTTCGTGACCCGCGATTCGAGTGAAGGGACTCTTCCGCATGAGTTCACAGGGGCCCTGAACCCGGCTGCCCAGGGTTCAGTCATAGGGAGTTGTTTCAGGGCCGGAAAAATCTGTTCCCGGCGTTTCAAAACTGATTCTGTCCTCCCGCTCGAACCTTGCCCAGAGCCGAGCAAGTAATGGGGCCGATAGTCCTCTTTGGCGGGGTCTGCCCCAGCTTGAAGTGATCGAATTGCGTCCTCAAGGCGAGCGGTCTGGAGTTGTGTGAGCCCAAGGCAAAGCCACGGAAGCACCCATGATGGGCTGTTGCGGCTTGCCTCGCGAAACGAACCCTGGGCCTGCGGCATCTTGTCATCGAGAGCTTGAATCACTCCGCGTTGCAACAACAAGCGGGCCGACCCTGGAAGGCTTCTTGAGTCCGCGGGTCGATACCTCCTGTCAAACGAAAACTGCGAAAGACCTGGCATGTTCTAATCGGCTGTGGGTTTCCTGATGTAGATTCGGCCGAAGCCGATATTCTGATCTGTGCCAGAGGCGATGAATCTACTGATGGTCAGGGCGAAAATCGACGATGAATAGTCAGTCAAGCACAGTAGCTTCTGCAGGATACTGAACGACAACGTAGGGATATTGTGGCTCGGAAGTTGCAGCTATAGAAGAGCAAGGCAGGACGGATTTCATTGCCTTGAGCCGTAAAGTCAGCGAGATGAGTGGAACTGTGGGATCAGAGCTGAGAGGCTAGCGCGCAGCCTTCGTCACAATTCACGGCAGCGCACGCCAAAGGTGTAACTTGTCATGTCGGAGCTAAAGACGCTGTTGGCTGAAGCGCGGGCGAGTCTGCAGGATCTGGATAGTCTGCTGAAGCGAGCCCGTTCTCTCGACCAAGTGGTCTACGGAGAGCAGTCTGGCGATCGTGAGAATCTACAAGGCTGCATCGACGAACTGCTTAGGGTCATCGAAAGGATCCCCGAAAATTTGCGGCACGAGGAAAGATCGCACCGTGAAGCCGAAATCGGTCAGCTCCACCGGGAGATGGAGCAAGTTCGCCACCGGGTTGAGGCTTCAATCGAGAGAATGGAGGCCGCTTGTGAGCAAAACGTCACTCAACTCGCGGAGTTCATCGAGACCTTGCGGGAGCGGTTGCCAAAGTTGCTAGAACCGTCACAAGAAAGCCAGGGTACTTCAGCCATGTCAGAACTAAATCAACTGTTCAGCCAAGGGAGAGAATCGCTGGCGAACAAGGACTATCAAGCCTGCATGGCGACGATGACTGAGATCCTGCAAGTAGCTCCGCAGAATTCAGAGGCGATCTCGTGTCTGCAAGAGGCACAAAGAAAGTTGGAAGACCTGCGACTTGAAGAGGAGCTGGTGATCCACATTGATAACCTCAAGAAGGAGGCTACGGATCTTTTTGATCAGGAAAAGTACCGAGAATGTGCAACCTTGTTCAAATTCCTTTGTGAGCTTGAGCCGAAGAATCGGACGTTGCAAGACTACCTGGAACTGAGTGAGGAAAAGGTTAAAGAAAGCGAAGTGGTGGAACCCGGGGCTCGGCAGGAGGAACAGTCGCTGAGCGCTCACCTAGTCGAGAAAGCTGCCAGCCAAAGCTATGAAGGTCCCGGCACCATGGAGGCGGCAGAATCTGTTGCCAGACCGCAAACGGAGCTGACTGCCCTCGATGCAGAGCAGCCCTTTCCCGGAATGCCAGCGGGTTTCAAGGACGACCTTCAGGAAGTAGAAAAGAGTCCTCGGTCCGGCATCTTTTCAGCGCTCGTGTTTGGCGTAATCGTTGTTCTTGTATTCGGACTCACCGCCCTGCTGATGAGAGGCTTCAGAGCGAGCTCCGGCAGCCTGAATTTGACGACGAACCCTTCGGGTGTCGTCGTCCTGATCGATGGTCAGCGGCGCGGAGAGACCCCGTTACATTTGGAATCGTTGGAGGCGGGCCCGCACACGTTGAGTTTAACGAAGGAGGGATTTGCTCCGGCCTCACAACCCTTCGCCGTCTTATCCGGACGCGCGGCGTTGATTTGCGTGCAGCTTCAGCCAATAAACTTTGTGCCGGCAAGCCCAGAACCGCTGCAACTCGAAGCCGTTGCTTTGTTTGACCGGGGTTTGTTGCTGGAAGCGGTCCAGCGATGCAATTTGGTCCTGGCCAAGGATCCCTACAACGAAGCTGCAGCCCGCTTGAAGAGCAAGATTCGGGATCACTATTGGCAGCAATGGCAGTTGGCGGACCGGAGCGGCAATAAGTCGGTGGCCCGCATTGCGCTCCGGAATTTGCTGCGTGTTTCGCCGCAAGATTCGGCGGCCCTCGGCGTGCTGAAGGGTTTTCAAAACAATCCCAAGGTGAGGCCTGTGAACGCAGCCGAGGAAACATCGTTGGCAGCGAAAGCTGAAGAGCTGCGCGACCAAATCGCCTCGGCGATGAGTCTGGGAAACTACTTCCCCCCTACCGTCCCCAATGCTTGGGACCTCATTCAGCGGCTCGGAGCCATGTCGCCGTCCGACCCAACGTTTAAAGAGAGGATGGAGCAGATTCACCGGGAGGCGGTTACCCAGCTTCAACGGAAGATTCAAAGCAAAGATGCCGAGGCTGCGAAGGCATTGGGCCGTCGCCTTCAGGAGTACTTTCCAGCCAGCGCGGTGCTGAAAAGTCTGCGCGAATCGATTAAGACCCAGGATCCTGCTCATCTGGAAGCTCTCGCCGGTTTAACGGAGAAACTGGACCTGGCCATGGCACGCGGAAACTATGCAACACCCGTGAATGATAATGCCCTGGCATATTGCAATCGTCTTCTGCTACTCGATAACCAGAACGCAAGAGCGCTGGCGCTGAGGCGCGAGCTCCTTGCCCGAGCATCCGCACAGGCGAAAGATCTTGTGAGCAATGAAAAATTTGAGGAGGCCCGAAGCGTTTTTTCGGCACTTCTGGCGGCTGCCCAAGCTGAAGGCAAAACTGTGGCGGCACAGGAAATGCGCACCCAGATCCAAAAGCTGGAATTTTCCGCGTATCCAGTGATCCACGACCACACTTTGGGTAGTTGCAGTGGACGTCTGAGGATGAATGGGTACGTGATCGCTTACGTTCCTTCCGGGGATTCCAAGGACGGGTTTTTGCAGAAGCTGAGGGATATCGCGGAGGCCGAACCCGGCGACAAGCTGAAGCTTCAGTTCAGGAATAAGACCTATCGGTTTCAACCAAACCTAGCAAAGAACAAGGACGAGAGCCGACAGAAAGTCCGCGAGATGTTCGCAAAACTCATGGAGGCGTCCGCGGGGAGATAAACCGGAGCCAGCTGTTGTAATTCCCCTGAAGGGAACGATCAACTGCTCCCTTCAGCCCGCATGGGTCGGGCAATCGCCCGGTCAGCAAGGTAACGCCTTCAAATCAACTCAATTCTTCTGCTTATTCTTTTTGGGTTTTTTCGAATCCCTCTCACGGCGGGAGCGGCCGTGTTCTTCCCAGTGCCCGCCTTTCTCCTGCTCGTTCTGTGGCTCGTACCGTCCAGAACCAGAGGATCCGAGCGAGGGCTTGACGGCCAGGGTTAGCACGGTAGGGACGACATAAGCAGATTTCCGTAGTACCTCTCTTCTAGACTGCCGTTTTGACATACATCTTCCTCCAATTCTCTGCTACGGATTGATTGGGATACTGAAAAGCTAAAAGCAATCGAAGCTCCACAATGGATTGCCGTTCAAAGCGAAGAATAACAAGAGGTTAGGCACTTCGAGAGCAGCCAGCATAAACGATCGACGACCAGCGGAACTGAAAGGCATTTGACATTTGTGATCTCGCCGTGCCGAATACTGGAATGCGACTTCGTGCGTCAGTTGGCGTAAATCGCCTTAACCCGATCAAAATATTGGGTCGCCGCAATTCTTGACACCTGGTCGGGCTATTCGCTTTCCGGCTGAATGGGCAGGATAAGGGTGAACTCGGTTCCTTTACCCGGCTCACTTTGAACAGCAATGCTACCCTTGTGCTTCTGAATGATGTTATAGCAGATGGACAGCCCTAGCCCTGTACCAACCCCGGTACCCTTCGTCGTGAAGCCAGGATCGAAGATTCTTGGCAGGTGCTGAGGTAGTATCCCTTTTCCGGTGTCTGCAATCTGAATACAGACCTTGCCGTTGTCGGATCGAGTGCGTATTCGGATTTCGCCCTTGCCATCGATGGCCTGGGAGGCGTTGATAAACAGATTCATAAACACTTGGTTGAGTTGATTAGGGGAACAATAGATCAGGGGAAGGCTGCCGTAGTCTTTGACGACGACGGCCCGGTTCCTGAGCTCGTGGTGCACCAGAGTCAGGGTGCTGTCAAGCCCCTCGTGCAGATCGGCTTTCTGAAACTCAGCTTCGTCCAGACGGGCGAAGTTCTTGAGGCTGCGGACAATCTTGGCGATCCGATTTCCGGCCGTGACCGTAATCCGGTGGTTCTCTTTGAGCATCTCGACCAGTTGGCGAAAGGACGCGCTGCCTCGCAATTCGTCCAGGTCTTGGCTGCTTTCTACCAGCTTCAGCAGTCGGTCGATGCAGCGTGTTGAAACGTCGGCAGCGCTGTTCACGGCGCCGATCGGGTTGTTCACTTCATGGGCGACGCCAGCCACCAGGCTTCCTAGGGAGGCCATCTTGCTTTGTAGAATCAGCTCTTGCTGGGTCGCCTGTAGTTGTTGCAATGCCTCTTGCAAGGCTTGGTTCTTCTCGTTTAAGGCTTGGGTTCGATCCAGTACCTTGTTTTCCAGATTGTGGCGATACTCTTCTAAAAGCTGCTCAGCATTCCGGTTCTCGGTCACATCGCGTAGGCTGATGACGATGCCACCCACGGCGGGGTTTTCCAACAGGTTCTTCCCGGTCATCTGCATGGTGCGCCAGGAACCATTCTTGTGCCGCATGCGGAACTCTGCAGAAACAGGCTTGTTCGGGTTCTGGAAGAACTGAGCTAGCACATGATCGGCCAGCTCCATTTCGTCCGGGTGAATAATCGTGCGTCCGCGCTGCCCGATCAGTTCGTCTGTCCTGTAGCCCAACACCCGCTCCACGGCGGGGCTTTCATAGCGGACGATCCCTCCTGCGTCGATCAGGGTGACGACGTCCAGCGCATTCTCAATCAAAGCACGGTAGTACTCCTCGCTGCGCCGCAACTCGGCCTCAGCCTTCTTCCGTTCACCCGTTTCCAAGGCAAGTGAAAGCAGATCGGCCACCGAAGCGGCGAAATTCTGCTCATCGACTTCCCAGTGGCGGACGGGTCCCACATGCTCGTGGCAGATGACGCCAGCGATGATGCCGCCTGCGCGAATCGGTGCGTCGAGCATGGAGGTGATACGGAGTGGCCCGAGGTAGCCGACGGCTAACTCCTGCGTTCGCGCATCCGTTCGCGCGTCGTGAGCCGCAATCGTGTGCTCCTGCCGCAGGGCTTCGAAGTATGCTGGATAGTCCTCCGCGGCCAGTTCTGCACCGCTCGAGTGTTGTTTCCGGCCTAGTTCGAACAGATTGGCGCAGCGAAGCCTCGAATGCATCGCATCGTAGAGCCATACACTGGTACGTTCGGTCTCCAATGCCCGAGCCGCGGCTTCTGTCACCTCGCTGAGAACCTCCATCCATTGCCCCCCTGCGAGTTTCTCACTTCGGGCGAGCCGCACCAGCGCTTCATTCTGCTTAACCAGACGTTCTTCTCTCATCCCCACTCCGTAGCACAGCGACGAGTGGGAGTGTAGGCCAGAACGCCGACTGATTCAATATTGCGCGATCGCCGAACTCTTTGGCCTTGGTTCGCCCTACCCCATGCTTGCGATCTCCAAGGACTCCTCGCCTTGACTATATTTTTGCGATTCGATTACCATCCTGGTTGGGCGTCTCACGGCTGCATCTTAAACTTGTTCTCTTGCAGGTCGCCGAGCGGCCGGATTTGCGAAACCCATCGTCCTCGATCCTACGTTGCCGGGCTTCCAGGATTCGCCTCGCGTCCCACTGCTGATCTGCTGGACCTGTTGGTAATATGGACATTCTCTCTGGCAGACAGGCTTCACTCTTCCAAGAAACAGCGCTGGAAGTTCAGAATCTAACAATTTTGGGTCTGCGTTCATTGCTGAACGTTTTCAGACGTCCGCTCTATCTGCGCGAAACGTTCGAGCAGATGGACATCATTGGCGTCGGCTCCCTGGTCATTACCATGCTCGTCGGATTTTTTACGGGCGCGGTACTGGCGCTGCAGACTTCCAATACGCTATCTTCGTTCGGCGCCATTAACTATACGGGCCAATTGGTTTCCGTGTCACTGGTTCGCGAGCTTGGGCCGGTACTAACGGCGATCGTCGTGGCTGGCCGGGTGGGGTCGGGCATCGCCTCGGAGCTGGGTTCCATGTTGGTGAGTGACCAGATCAATGCGATGCGGGCTTTAGGAACAGATCCCAGCAAAAAGCTGGTGACGCCGCGGGTGTTCGCGGCCATCACGATGGTTCCTGCCCTGACGATTATTTGTGATCTGGTGGGCGTACTGGGAGGCTTTTTTGTGGCTTATTTCATGCTGGGAATCAGCCCTACGTTGTATCTGACCTCTGCCTATGACAGGCTGACCTACTCCGACCTTGTTCAGGGGTTGGTCAAGCCGCCGATTTTCGGTTTTATCATTGCGGTGGTGGGCTGTTACTGCGGCTTGAGAACCTATGGCGGTACGCAGGGTGTCGGCCGATCAACGACGCAATCGGTCGTTACTTCGATGATCCTTGTTTTTATTTCTGACTTCTTCATTACGAGGCTGCTGCTGGCGCTGATTTGAGTAGATATGGGCGATTCGAACTGGAACTCATCGAGCCCTGCCATCGAACTGAAGAACGTCGTCAAGTATTACGATGACGCTCTTATCTTGAACAACGTTTCGTTCACCGTCCGGCGCGGCGAAACGAAGGTCATTCTGGGCGGCAGCGGTTCCGGGAAATCGACGATCCTGAAGTTGATCATTGGACTGCAAAAACCAGATGAGGGTGAGATTTGGATTGATGGAGAAGAAATTTCCCGGTTGCGGGAGACCGCGTTGGCGCGAGTGCGACAAAAGATCGGCATGGTGTTCCAGGAAGGCGCGCTGTTTGATTCGATGTCGGTGGCCGACAACGTTGCGTATCGTCTGCACGAGCAGGGCGAATTGGATGAAGAGGAGGTTCTTGCGGTTGTTGCC
>Ga0187893_10007917_pt1 | contig 17083 bp, 13 predicted proteins | sample MA1701074metaG_FD_139574 | JGI IMG/M metagenome (GOLD analysis project Ga0187893, IMG submission 139574) | White microbial mat communities from a basaltic lava cave in the Kipuka Kanohina Cave System on the Island of Hawaii, USA - MA170107-4 metaG ...
CCTTCGAGAGAGCCCACGGCATCGTTGTAGGCCTTGACACTCCTGCCTAGGCTCTGGCCCAGGATACGGAAATGCTGCGTCAGCGTCGCGACACGGTCGTAAAGCTCCTTGCCAAGGTCGCTGATCTTCCGCGCATTGTCGGCGATCCGCTCCTGTGTCCATCCATAGGCCACGGCGCGCAACAATGCAATCAACGTCAGCGGCGTTGCAAAAATCACCCGTTGTTTCACGCCGTCTTCCAAAAGTTCCGGATCGCGCTCGGCCGCGGCGCTCAAGAAAGACTCGCCGGGGATGAACAAGATGACAAACTCGGGCGTGTCCTTCAAGTGGCTCCAGTAAGCCTTGCTGCTGAGACTTTGCAGATGGTTGCGAATCTGGCGACTATGATCGAGCAATAGGCTCTTTCGCTGGTCTTCACTGTCAGTCTCCAGCGCGTCCAGGTAAGCCTGCAAGGAAGCCTTGGAGTCGACCACAATGTTCTTCCCTCCAGGCAGCTTGACGATGAGGTCGGGCCGCAGCCTGCCGGCCTCCGAACTCATTGTCTCCTGCTCGGCAAAATCACAGTGAGCCGACATTCCCGCCAGTTCCACAACCTTGCGCAGCTGGAATTCGCCCCATCGCCCTCGCACCTGCGGCATGCGCAGGGCTTTCACCAGCCTGCCTGTTTCGCTTTCCAGCTTCTGTTGTGAAACCAAGAGCGACTTCACCTGCTGAGACAAGCTGCCGTAGTCTTCGTTGCGAGATTTCTCCAGGGTCTGGATCTGTTGATCGTAGCGCTGCAGCGTGTCATTGATAGGGGCGACCAAACTCTCGACTGCCTTCTGGCGCAGTTCAAGATCTCCTCTTGCTTCCGCTTGAAATGTTTCCAGCTTTGATTTTGCTAGAAGCAAAAACGCTTCGTTGTTCTCCTGCAAAGCCTGCGCTGAAAGATTCTTAAACACGCCGTTCAGGCGTTCTTCGAGGTTTTGCAACTGCGCAATCTTCTCGGCTGCGTTCTTTTGCTCCCCATCCATCCGGGCCTGCAATTCACGGCTGCGGGCTTTCATTTCTGACAGTTCTGTCTCAAGAGCCGTTTCCTTCATTTCCCAGGCAGCCTGCCGCGGACGGAATTCTGCAATCTCCTGCTCGCGCAATTGCAATCGTTCCTTCAGAGCCGCGATCTCCGCCCGCGCCTGCGTCTGTTCCTCAGCCAGAGCCTGGGCACGTTTCGCCCCAGCGATAAGCCAGGCAACGACAAATCCAACGACAAGAGCAACAATGAGAGACAAGGTGTCCATGCAAACCTCTGTGGCTCAAGATGACGAAGTGATTATGTCACCCGCTCAATCCAAGCCGCAAGGAGCCACACCTATTTATTACCGATTGATTCATCAACGATTGGTTCATTGACGATTCTCAATGATTCAATCGGCAATGATTCAATGAATCAATTCCCCAACCGCTTGTCGGCAAAACGGAAGTACGGAATCGCCCCCAGGGCGATGAGTTCGCCGAGCGCGAAGGCGGGCCGGTAGCCGAAGTGCTCCACAACAACGCCGAGCAAAATCGAGCCCGTGCCAATGCCTGTGTCGACCGCCAGCAAGATGCTGCCAAAGGCTGCGCCGCGCCGTCACGCACCGCGCGGCGGTGCCCAGGTCTTGCCTTCATCGGACGAAGTCAGGTAAAGGACGCGGCAGTCTGCCTCCGAATTCTTCAGCATGTAGATCATAGCAGCTTGCCGGATTTCAGCCTCAGCAGACTCGGAGACATCACATTCATTTGCCCCTGATTCTCCACGAGAGTGAAGGAGTCTGACCAAGAGCGGCCCGAGTCCTTGCTGGCTTTCGCAGCAATTCTCGCCTTCCCCCAATCCGTAAACATTGCCGCCATAAAATTCCGTGTAGGCCATCAACAAGCTGCCGTCCTTCAACAGCTCAACATCGGCTTCGGAATTGCGCGGATTCTGAACTGTTGCGGGACACACGATCATCTCATAAGGCCCAACCGGCTTGCTGCCAGGTTCAGCGCTGGTTCTGGCGTTGGAACGGTGTAGAGAGGCCAGTGCGAAAAGCGAGACCAGGGTTGGACTGAGGAGGTTAAGTTTCATGGGTCAGGAGCCTCGTCGTTGAGTGATGCCGTGTCAGCTGCCGGACAAAGAAGCCTTCGGGAAATCCTGCTTGAGTGGAGGAAGTTAGAATAGTTAACCTGAACCGGTTCAACCGTGCTTCTTTCTCATGAGCCGGGCCTCTGCTGGTCATCGGACCTGCCTCCATCGCAAGGTGTCTGCTCCAGAGCAAAGAGTTTGGTGACGACAGCCCGATTCACGACCTCCGAATAGTGATCGGTCTGAAATAGCTTCTGCAACGACTCTGCTGCAATGGGTGGCTTCGAGCCTGAATACAATCTTGTCTCGATCTGAGCGACTTGTTCATTGGTCAAAGCAGGATTACGCCGTGGTGATTTTGGCGATCCCTTGTAGGTAGCGCCGGAAAGAATTGAAGTGGGCCGCTCAAGGAAGCATCGCACTTGATCAAACGAGTGGTAGTCCAAATAAGCCCATTGGAAGTCATCGAAGTTCGGGCACTTGCCCACTTGCACCTGCTCGGGATCCAGCAACACGACCGGACCAGTCTCAACGCGGAAAGTGTTGTCGGGGTTCCCATCGGCCCACTTCACCGGGTACTCGATTGTGTAAGTTCGAGAGCCATCCCGGCTGGCAAATTCGGTCCTAGCGACGACCGGCTTCCAGGCTTTCAATGCCGCCGCCACTTCTGCACCCGAACCCAGAGGGGCGGCCGGGCAACGCTGAAGGCGCCAGTCGTGATTCAAGTAGTCGTCCAGCTCACCCCGCGTAGGATTCTGGTTGTACGAGGACGTATGGACGCGCTTGGTAAGAATATGCTTCTTCGCGAAAATCATCCAAAAGTCATAGCCGGGATCAAGGGCGTCTGACAGCGGTTTCGTCCGCAGGCCCGTCTGCGTTCTTACACCAAGGATGTACTCATCAGAAGTGTTAGTCAGACGGTCAAATACCTGGCACCGGCACTCCGCCTGGATCCGTACCCAAATTGCCACTGACTTGGGGATGTAATGACAGAACGACCTAGAAAAATCCGTTGCGGTAGTAAGCTCAGCCGGTTTTTTGCTTCTTACGCTGTTACTCGCCTGCCTCGAGGCCGCAGGGAAAAGCAAAGAGCTGGCCGGAATTGCCGCAAGGAATGTTCTTCTGTTGAGTCCAATCACGTCTTGCTTCCCATTTATCTTCTTGTCCATACTCCCATCTCAAAGTCGATTTACCGGCGCCGTTCGGACCGACGAGGGCCTCTGTCTTGATCGAGAGCCCTATCGTCTTGGCTGATGATCGCTGACATAGGTGATGGAGCCCCCGCTGGCGGCCTTGAATCTTTTGGCTAAACCTCGATTCGATACAAGTGGGCGTCTCCAACCCAGCCGTCTTTGAACGCAAACAGGCGGGTCATATGTACCAGGACCTGGCGGGTTTCGCGATCCTCGCGCGCGAAAAAATTGGAAAGAGTCAAAAGCTCGTCCTCTTCCGATTGTCGGTCGTCGACGACAACAAGAGACGCTCGCTTGAGAAGTCCGGACCGGAGGTCTACCTCCCCCACGTAGAACGGATAGCGCGGGCGATTGCCGCGAGGATTGGTCTTGCTGATGTTGCCGAGCCAGTACAGCCTCCCACTCGAATGCCGAAGAAGCTGTGAGCATGCGCTCGGGGAATAGAAAGCCTCTCCATCCGAGTAAGTCCAAGGCTCAGGCTGAGTCCACTTCCAGCCACCGTCGGAAGAGTACGAGACCCAGCGATAGCTGGGCAGGTCGTACCTTTTGTCGTTGGATCCACGCATGACCATGATGAGCCGTCCATCTGCCAAGGTCTCAATGGTTCCTTCGTCCATGCCCCGCGTTGAGCGCGATGGATCTCCCTTGACAACTTCGGACATGCGCCACACAAGACGGTCTCCCTGCCATCGTCCATGCAAGACCGCAGAATCCGTGTAGGTGTAGCCACCCCCGGGATTCGCAAGACGCCCATCAGTGCCGAGCGGCGAAATCTGAACGGGCAGAAGGATGGTTCCCTCTTTAGAATTGATGGGCCGGCAAGGGTTGTCGCTGATCATCACCGCGTTCTTGCCTGTGTAAACGCCCGGCAGAGGGTGTCTCGCATCGAACTCCCGTCCTTCATGAATAATCTGCTGTACCGCGGACTTCGCTTTGCCGCCATTGCTGGACACGGTGTAGTAAATATTCCATTGACGCATTCCTTCCAGGGGGTCATCGCTGGGCAGGATTCCTTCGTTCCAAAACTCCAGGAACCGTCCATTGCGCGGATCGACGTACCCTCCCCGTGGATGAAGACGCCACATGCCACCAGCGCGTTTTTCTCCAGTGATTCTCTTCTCGGGATCCGTCCAGCTTCGGCCGTTATCTTTTGAATATCGGTAATAGGCGACGTCTATGGTATCTGAGCGTGACCAGCGCTGCTCGATAGACATCAAGTTCGAACCGTTCGGCCGCGTGTAGTAAGCAAAGGCCATCACGGCCGTGCCCTTCCCCGGAGATTTGACAAACACTTCACGGGTCACTCTACGGTGGGTTGCTTGCTTCTCTGCAATAAGAAGTAGTCTTGGGGCAACGGGTGCAATCGTGGCTGCGGAAACTATCCGTTTCAAGAACAAGCGCCGAGGGAGAGATCTGGAACAAGGAAGTTTTCTATTCATCGTACATTTCAGTTCAAGGAAGCCGGAAGTGGGTGTGAGTTAGTCCACACACCCCCCTGAAGTCCCCCTTGTCCAAGCTTGTCCAAGGGGGGACGCATATCTCGTCGGGCACCTCGGCATGAGGAACTCCTCTAAAAAATCGGCAGTGCAGGAACCCAGTCAGGTCGCCGCGGATCGTAAAACTCGTTGACCTCCCCCTGCTTTTTATAAAGCTGATTGTATTTCCTAACCAGATCCCAATCGACCTCGACGCCGAGTCCCGGGCCATCGGGCACGATGAGATGTCCCTTCTGGTATTTGAATGGAGTCGTGATGACATCGCCCATCTGGTCGTGATAGTGGCTGTCGATTCCATAGACCAGGGACGGGCTGCTGGCAGCCAGATGAAGCATCGCAGCCGTGGAAATGCCCAGTTCACGGTCGCTGTGCATGCCAACGCCGAGCTGAAAGGCTTCGCAAACCGCCATCATTTTCTGATTCTCACGAAACCCACCCCAAAAGTGAACATCGGATAAGACCACGTCCACGCTGCGTAGCCGGATACCTGACGCCAGTTGTTCAGGGCTGACCAGACACATGTTGGTGGCCAGAGGAATTTCGACCGCCTTTCGTACCTGGCTCATTCCTTCCAGGTTCCAGGTCGGATCCTCTAAGTATTCGATATCGATGCCCTCAGACAATACCCTTCGACCCATGCGGATCGAAGTTTCCACGGACCAGGCGGCATTGGGATCCCAGCGCAGAGGGGACTCTGGAAAGCGTCTTCGCAGCAGACGCAGGGCATCCAGTTCCTGAGCCGGCGGGAAGACGCCTCCTTTGAGCTTGATGGCACGGAAACCATGTTTCTCGACCAATTCCTCCGCCCTTTGAAGAATCCTCTCCGGCGAATCCTCCCCACCATAGCGGCCGTCACTGCTCGGGTAGCGATAGAACAGATAAGCCGCTGCCTCAATGCGGTCTCTGATCTTACCGCCCAACAGCGAATGCACCGGCCGCTGAAGGGCTTTACCTGCCGCATCCAAGCACGCCATTTCAATGCCGGCTCTGACGACGGCTGGGACGGAGGTCTCGTAGTTAATGCGAAAAACTCCCAGTTTGTGCTGAAGCACGCCGGTTTCAAACGGGTCTAGTCCAAGGATGAAGGGCTTCGCCACTTGAATCGCGTGTTGGATCGCGTTGCCGCCGTAGGTCTCTCCGATGCCGACAATTCCTTCATCCGTCGTGAGTTTGATAATTCCCCGTGTAGTTCCCGTCTCGATGCCCATGCTCCAGCGAAGCGGCGCCTCCATCGGAACCGTCACTGGAGTTACTTCGATATCAACAATCCTCATTCCGATTCCCTCGCACACAGATCGGACAGAACCCTCCGCCGGACAGGAGCTGTTCAGACGCTCAACGCGACCCGAAATCCAATGCAATCAAATCGACCCTCGCTGGGGTCTTCGTGCCGATAAGCGCAATGCAAAACGGTCACGTCGGCCGTCTTGAAGGAGCCCCCACGACAGATCGGATTAAGGCGCGTGTCGCGAATCAGTGTGTCTTCATAACACATGCAGGCGCAATCTTGCTCGGGAGGATTCACGACTTGCTCAAAACACTCTTCGCACCAGCTCCAGATCGAGCCGCTCATGTCGCACAAGCCATATCCGTTCGACGCAAACGATCCTACCGGCTTGGGGCTTCCGTTCGGATTGCCCCAGTCGGCCCGGCCGTCTGGCAGGTCGTTCCCCCAGGGAAATCGCATGCCCTCCAAACCGCCCCGCGCTGCTTTTTCATACTCAGCGTCCCGAACAAGGCGGTAGGGCTTGCCTGTTTTTCGGGACAGCCACTGGCAGTAACGCACGGCGTCGATCCAGCTAACGAAGGCCGTAGGTGCCTGGGGATTCTCGAATCGTTTGTCGGTCTTAAGATCCTCTGCGATGGCATAGCCGCTGTCTAGGGCAAAGGCGAGGTACTCTCCAACAGTGACCGGATAGCGCCCGATGCCAAAAGCGGGTACGGCGACGGTTCTTTCCACCCACCGGTGCAGGAGAACCGTGTTCGCTGGATAGTCGGGAACTCCCAGTCGCACCGGGCCGTCAGGAATGATCACCATTTCCGGCTCACTCACCATCAGTCTCCGGTCTCCACTTTCATTTCGCGCTGCTCCTGGCTGCTTTGAACAATGGCCTGAAAAGTCCTGACAGTATGAAGTTCATCGGTGACGCTGAGCATGGTGTAGGGCTGCGTCCCTCGTGCCGCTTCGAGAAAATGCTGCATTTCCCTGAGATAGCAGGATTCATAGGAAAAACTGTCGGCCTGATCCCAGCGGTTCTGCCCCGAGCGTGCCTGCTGGCGCGCCAGAATCCGGGCCACGTCGCGACTTGCTTGCAGAGCCGCGTCCCAATCGCTGGCCTCGGTGAATGGCACCTCCGTTTGCTCTGGGTTCGAGACCTGATACAAGCGAACCGTCGATAGGTTCTGATGCCATTCGATCGTGCCCGTCTCCCCGACGATCCGAATGTGCCGGCCGGTGGATCCCCGCTCCAGCAAGTCGTTATGAAAGAAGCCTCGGGCGCCGTTGGCAAAGGTCAGCAGGACATCGTGGCTGTCGGGTCCCAGAATTTCAAGCGAGCTCAGCTTGCTGAGCCGCGCGTAGACAGACTCGACATTGCCAAGCCACCACTGCATTGCGCTCACTTCGTGAAGAATCATGTCCATGCCAGCGCCTCCCAGGCGCACGTCACTGGCGTAGAAGCGCCGGTAATCCTCGTACGGGTGCCAATCGGGAAGGTAGTTCCCCAAACTGTATTCCAGATAAAGCGGTCTCCCGATGCTTTCCTTCTGAAGCAAGTCATGAATCAGACGATAGGGCGGGTAATAGCGAATCGAGTGGCTCGGCGCCATCACAGCCGGATACCCACGCGACTGAGCCACAATCTGGGAATAGGTCTCCGCATCCAGAACGAAAGGCACTTCGGCAAACACGTGCAGCTTGAGTTCCAGGGCCTTGCGGACATAGGGCTCATGCAAGGCGGGAGGTGTGGAGATGCTTAAGGCCTCGGGCTTTTGAGCCAGAGCTTCTTCCAGGTTAGTGAAGCCATTGACACCAAACGCTTCGGCAATCTCGCGGCAACGCTGAACGTCGGGTTCAAACAGAATCACGTTGCCTTCGTTCAGGTAAGTGATATCGCGCAGACGGCGCCGGCCCATTGAGCCCGCGCCAATGCAGAGAACTTTCATGATGGCTCCGGTGAAACAGTTGCTATTTGTCCTTCAGGTCTTCTCCTGCACAACGAGGACTCAAGGGGGTTGCGACGGTTGCAAGTACCGCACCTCCTGTGTCCAGCCACCAACCTAACGGTAAAGATCAGCTTGGACAAAGGGGTACGATCTCGCTATCTCAAATCATCTTTACTATCGGTAAGCCAAGTCAGATTGAAGCGGGCAAACGTCAGTTTTTGGTAGACGCGCTTTTCTCCTCGTTCATAAAGGCAGCCCACAGTCATATCACTTAGAATCGCCAGATCGGAATACCCCGAAGGTCCAGCGTTCAACAGCTTCGCGACTGGCCAACTCTGGCCTTCGTCGTAACTGAGTTTGATCATGAGTTGCTCCCGCTTGATGCTGGCTGGGTTCGCGAACAGGAGGCGATTTCTCCGATGCTCGCTCGCGTCGGTGAAGCGAATCAGGCTGGCTTGGCATCCTGGATCGATGAGATTTTCGTCAGCGCTCGCCTCAGACCAGGTTTCGCCGCCATCTTTGCTCCGTGCAACGGTCCGAGTTTTCCGCCCTACCACCCGCATGTTCAGATACACGGAACCATCCGCCAACTCTCCCACCATGGCCTCGTTGGCTTGCAGACTTCCCTTGGAACTGGCGACCACTCTCCCGGGATTCCATGTCGAGCCGTTGTTGTCGCTGTAAATCACTGAAGTGCGATATCGATAGTCGATCACCTCATTGGGTCCACCCGCTGAGGACGGGACCACCTTGTACGAGTTCAGCCACACTGGAACCAGAAGACGCCCCTTGCGTGTCTGGATGGCGTGTCCTGGTCCCGTGGCCAACCGAGTCACTCTGAACGGAAGACCGTCCTGCTGGTCACCAATCGCTGTCTGGGATAGGTCGGATGCGAGCTGTGAGTCGAAACCACTGAACGTGGTAGTGATTTCCACTGGATGATAAAAGTTCGCGCCATCGTCGCTGCTCTTGGTGTAAAACGCCTGCTGGTTGTCTCGACAGAAAAGAAGATGGATTGTGCCTGTCTCCCGGTCCACGACTGGAGTGGGTTGGCCAATGGTAATTCTGGCTGTCCCACCTTCCTCGTGCACGATTTGCATGGCAGCCCATGTTTTTCCATTGTCAAAGCTCCGTTTCAGCACAAGATCAATATCACCGTGGTCAGCCGAGCTGCTCTTCCTGGCTTCGCAAAACGCCAGGATCGTTCCTTTCTTCGAAACAACCATCGCCGGGATGCGGTAGGTATGGTAACCCCTTTCGCCTTCGACAAAGACATCGGTTTGCGTCAATAAGGGCTCTGCTTTTTCGACTTTTTGTGAAGCAAAAGGCGAGGAGTACCCAGGGATCATGAACCAGGCTGAGGCTAGAGCAACAATGAGGTTTGTGGCTGGATAGTTCATTTCCTTCTTTTTGGCTAATGGCTGAACGATCAACGAATAACTCTCCTGCCCCAATGGGTGCCAGGCAGTGCCCGGTGAACGCTGCAAAGCCGTCCAAGACCTCAGCGATTCCGCCACCTTAAACGTATTCTGCTGCGGATCCGCCGGCGCGCACCGGCGGGGGCGCTACTGCGCGGGAGATTGCTCCTCCGATGACAGTTTCTTAACGGCTCTGTTTGGAGCTGCGAAAAATCAACGGTAGGAACGCGCAACGCATCGCGCAGCACCTCATCCCTACCCCATCGGTTTCATGGGCCAACCGAATCTTTTCACAGCTTCGCCAGGGTGCAGCAGGAATACGACCGCAGTCGGACCGTAGATCCTCTTCCACTAGAACGTCAGCTTCAAGACGAACTGCGAAATTCGAGGGTCGCGTGCACTCGTGATCCTGCCGAAGGTCGTGGCATTCTCCAAGGAGTTTGGAGGCGCATTAAACTGCCCGTGATTCCAGGCATTAAACATCTCGTAGCGAAACTCCAGTCGCTTGCTTTCGGAAATCTGGAAGTTCTTGAAAACGCCCATATCCCAGTTGTTGATCCCCGGACCCACCAGAATATTGCGTCCTCCATTGCCAGCCCTTGGGTTGGCGGTCGACGGCAACACAAACGCGGAGAAATCCCAGAAGCGGTCGAGGGTTCGCTCACTCTTTGACAGGTTGCCATTCCCGATGCGGTCAGCGCGGGCGTTGCACGAGATGGCGCAATAGTTGGCTCGTGCCAAGTTCATGGTCGGACTGTAGGAAAAACCGCTCTGGAAAGCGGTAATGCCGCGAACACCCCAGCCGCCAATGAACTGATTTAGAACAGAAGAAACGTCACCGGCCAGGAACTTGCCCTTGCCAATCGGAAGCTCATATTGATAGCTGTACACGAAGCGATGCCGCACGTCGAAATCAGACAGCCCTCGAGCCGAACCCCAAAAGTTATTGATGTTGGTGAACTCCGGATTCACGTTCAGCGTAGACGCCGTGTCGATTGATTTCGACCAGGTATAGCTGGCAAGGTACGTCAAGCCATGGTTGAGACGCTGTTCGACTTTGATTCCCATCCCGTGATAGTAGGCATCGAGCCCTGAAAACTGTCCCTGTATTCGGGCAAAGCTCGGATACGGGAGCCGACTTTGCACGGCGCCGGGCGCCGGCGCAGCGTAGTTGGTGTTGTGAAATCCAAGCAGGTGAGTCGTGCGCGATCCCAGATACTGCGTTTCAACGACAAACGTCTGCGTCAACTGATGCTGAACGCTCATCATCCACTGGTAGTTGGAACCGTACGGAAAATCACGGCTGTAGAACGGGAAAATCGTCAAGGGCGAGGGAAATCGCACGGTGGATTCCGGTCCGCCGGTGCCTTCGGGATTGTAACCTGTTGCGATCTCGCTGCCATCCGGAAGCCTGAGAACCGGGCGCACCGGGTCTCCAGTCCAGATCGGCCGTAACGTATTCGGAGCGAAGTCAACGCTGTTGGCGAGAGCCGCGCCTTGCGGGGCGTTGTAGAAAATTCCGAAGCCGGCCCGGACCACTGTGTTCTTGGGCATTTGGTAAGACAAACCCAAGCGCGGAGCAAAATTGTTTTTGTCAGTGTCGTACGGCGCATCATAGGGAACAAACTTGATCTTGATATCCGGGCGAACGTTTTTGTAGAAGTCTTCGATGCGGCCGCGATCGGCAATGTTCTCGGAGAGCAACACCTCACCGGTCTGCTGATTGAATCCAATGGTGTCGCGTCGAGCGGAAGCCGCTGCCGTTTCTACTTCGTAACGCAGTCCAAAATTCAGCGTCAGTTTCGACGAAATCTTCCAATCGTCATGAATGAAGCCTGCAAGATATCTTGGCCGCGTCGCATTGAGAGCGGCTCGGGCTGTTTTGCTCAAAGACGAAGGCAGACCGAGGAGAAAGTCGGCGAAGTTATCTCCCGAGTAGCGGTTTTGAAATTCATGACTGCCGTTGCCGCCCGTGTAAAAGAGAGAGGTATCAACCACTCGAAACTCGCCGCCGAACCGCAGCCCGTGACTTCCTTTCTGCCAGGAGAGGCTGTCGGAAAACTCGTAAGCTTTCGTCGTCCGATAGTTCGGGGTGAGTTCCCCCGGCGCGAGAAAGCCCGGAACCGTGATGTTGGGCGTTCCAGTGAAAAGCGGACTCGTGTAGGCAAGAACATTTGTAATGCCCACTTCTTGATGCAAATTCTTACCATTCGAGAGGTAACCTGAGTTGGTGTTGTCATACTTCATATATCCAAACCCAAAGTCGTTAACGACTCTCGGACTAAAGACGCGGCTGTAATGGCCGCCGAGAGTCCAGGCTTTGAGAGTGAAGATTCGCCCACCGGCGCCGTTGTCAAAGCGCGGAGGCGTGTCGGATGTATCGTCGTTCATGACGTAACGAACGTAGAGGTTGTCACGGCTGGTCGCGTTGTAGTCGCCGCGGATCGCAAGGTTGTCGCGATTCACCGGAACACTCGGAGGCTCAAAGCGAAAGTTGCGCGCCAGAATATCGTTCGTGTTGGGCGTGGGCCAGAGTTCCAGGATCTTTCTCGAGATCGGGCTCATCCGTTCCACCGGGATTTGCCAAAGGCCGTTGACTTGCGGAAACGCCTGCCCAGTGAGAGGATCTCGAATGGCTGTCGTAAAGAGGCCGTTCCTTTCCTCCTGCGTCGGAACGCGTCCAACGGCAGGGTTCCCAGCCGAGCGCTGCCGAAAACCTTCATAGTTTCCGAAAACAAGCACCTTGTTCTTGATGATTGGCCCGCCAATCGCCCCGCCAAACTGATTGCGCTTTAGAGGAGCTTTTCGGGTCGCGAAGAAAGGACGGGCATCAAACAGGTCGTTGCGCAGAAAATCGTACAGCGTGCCGTGAATCTGATTCGTGCCGCCCTTGGTCACCACATTGATCATGGTTCCCGAGCCGCGGCCGAAATCAGAAGAAGCCGTGCCGGTTTGTACTTTGAACTCGGCAATCGAGTCCACTGGTGGAGCAACTGAAAATCCGTTGCGTCCGGTTTCCTGATTCGCGAAGCCATCGATTTGGTAGTTGTTGTCCTCAGGCCGGCCGCCACCTCCCGAAGCGACTGCGGTATCCCGATTGACTTCGGTCGAACGGAAGTCGCGCGAAGCGGGCGTGGCAAAAGGAGACAGAAAAACCATCTGCATAAACTGGCGCGTATTCAGCGGAAGATTGGTCACCTGTTCATTCTTGATCACCGTGCCAGTCACCGTTGTCTCCGTCTCCAGAAGTGGTGTTTGCGTGTCCACGGTGATGACTTCCTGCACGTCGCCCAGTTGAAGCTGAAAATCGACCCGAGCGGTCTGTTGGATCTCCAGCTTGATGCCTTTACTGATTTGCGCTTTGAATCCGGAGACTTCAACTCGCAGGGTATAGACCCCCACTGGCAGCAAGGGCACGCGGTATTCACCGAGCGTGTTGGTGAAGGTCTCGCGCGTCAGCCCGGTAGCCTGGTTGAACGCAGTAACCTTCGCATTCGGCAAAATGGCCTCGGACTGGTCCATCACGATTCCAGTGATGTTGCCCGTAGCGACTTGGCCAATAGCCTCGACCGCCATCAGGCTCAACAGGAAGAGGAACACACCACCTAGGGTGATTTGCTTTCTCATGGTGACTCTCCTTGGTTGTTTCAAAACAGAACTTAAGTTATTTCTCTCGACGGCGGTATAAAACGGTCTGTCCTGGTATGACCACACTGGCCAGACTAATCCCGAATAAAGCTATTTGCTTCGAGCCGCAACCTTGTCTCTGTCAGACCTTCGTTCCGCCATCTTCGATCGCGGACCCGCAGAGCCGCGAATGACCAACTGCAGCGGAACTTTGACGCTGCGAGCCTCCTGGCGCGGGTCTTCCATCAACGTAAACAACTTCTGAACACCGGTCGCCCCGAATTCTTCCAAGTCTGTACAGACTGTTGTCAGCGGAGGTTCGGCTTGGGCATAGATATCGATGTCGTCACAGCCGATGACGCTCAGGTCGCGCGGAACCTGAAGGCCCTCCTTCCGAAGGGCATCCATCACTCCCAGGGCGACGACGTCATTGGTGACATAGAGTGCCGTCGGAACTTCATCCCGTTCTAACAAGCGTTGCATAGCCTCGCGGCCATGCTGAAATCCGGCTCGTTCCTCGCCGTTGAGCACAATAAACTCGACAAATTGCGAGTTCTTTTTCAGCTGCGCTTTGCGCAGCCCGTCCAGGTAGCCAAGGTATTTCTCACTTTCTTCGAGTCCGACGTAGCCGATCTCGCGGTGTCCGAGTTTGACCAAATAGTTCACGGCCTGTCGTGTCCCTTCAAAATAATCCATCGATACCACCGTCACGTTGGAAACCGACGTTTGAGCGTCCAGCAGGATAAAAGGCGCACCGACAGACTGAAAGCGCTCGATGACAGCTTCCTCGGTCGGACCGACCAGAATGAAGCCGTCGTAGCCGTCGGGCCCTTTGCGTTGCAGTTCCAGCCCAGATGGGCCACTGTGCCCTGTGGGATCGAGAGTGAGAAACACCAGCTTGTAGCCCCGCTTACGCAACGCTCGTTCCACACCTTCAAGGATCCGACTGTACCCGGGTTGAACAAAGCAATACCATCCGCTGTTGATGAGGAAAGCCACGCTGAAGGAGCCGCGTTTCAGCTTCCGCGCCACTTGATCGGCTCGTTCGACAAAAGTCCCCTTGCCGGGAATGCGGAAAAGATAGTCTTCGGCAATCATCTCCGTGAGTGCCTGCCGTGCCGAAATGCGGCTGATCCCGAATTTCTCGGCAAGGTCGCGCTCCGAGGGAATCTTCTCGCCCGGGATGTACTCCCCTGCCCGGATCTTCTCCACAAGAATCTCCTTCAACTGCTGCGGAAGTGGGGTCGCCAGACGAGGGTTGATCAACTCTGGGTCTTTCTTCATGGAACCTCAGCGGTATGGCCTGGTTATACCACAGTCTCGCTCACTGCAAGAAGATATTTTTGAGGGCTGTCTTTCCGCCCTGATGGCAAGCCCATGGACGGCCGGCAAACGTCAGGCCCACCGCAGTCCGAAGAGCCTCAGTCCGTTCATGCAAAAGATATCCTCATCGGAGAATCACTACTAGGATGCAGTCGCGTTGCAGGTGACTTACATGCAGGTGGGCATGACTGTCGAAGATCCGATCCGGCACAAACGAATCCAACTCTTTGGCGAAAAACCCTGGTCGTATGTTCTTAACTGCTATGTGGGCTCCATCGCTGCTTCAATCCGTTCGCTGCGGCATCAAACCCATACGAGCCTCACCGTTCCCTTCCTTGAAAGCTCTCAATGCCTATTCGTGAAGGCCTTTACGTCTTTTGTCGAATCTGTGAGTCCAGTTCTTGCATCTCCTGAGCGATTCGGCGTGACTCGGTTCGCACCATGACGGAGGGTTCCCCATAGATGAAAAAGTGAAAGCCCTGTTCCATCCAGAACTTTGCATGTTCCCGGGATCCGACTTCCATGCTTGCCGGTTTCCCCGCCCTGGCATGCCCTCGGCTTTGAAGATTTCAAGATGTCCCGGCCAGAAATCAAAGGTTATGAGGGGACCGATGGTCAGTTGCTTCTGTCGCATTCTTTCTTTCAGATTGGAGGCGAGCACAAGATTTTTCCTTTCTTGCTTGGGCAATCAAACATCTAAGAGAATCCCCTCCACCGCAGAGGTGGCTGCCAGGCGTGACAGCGGTCGCGGAGGCAACCGGGGCGGGTTTCGTTCGACTGGCGACATTCAACCAAGGCCTGGCGTAAACTCGGGTCGTTTTCTGTCTTGCGGTGAGTAAGCCTTCCCACCTCCAGGCCATTGTGCTCAAACCCGAATCCTTGCCGAACGAATGTTTCCGTACTGCACGCGGTCGCCTAAAATAATCTCAGACCATACGACGGCCAGGACTCCATCGGCCAGTTCCACCACCGAAGGGTAAGTCACTTGCCGTCCCCAGATCTCTTCGTCTTTGCCCGGCACGGCAATTTCAGCCAGAGTTAGCGGTTCTCCCCACGAAGCAGTGTTGTCCGATGAAACCCGGAGCGTCAGCGGTGTTCTCAGCGGCGGCTTACACGCATCGTGAGTGAGAACATGCCGCCCGTCTCGAAGGCGCAGCAGATTGTGCGAGGCCTGACCAGCGACGATACTGGTCTTCTCGGCGGCGCCCCACGTCTCACCTTTGTCCTTGGAGAGCGATTTCCAGATAAACCCATCACTGGTGCGCAGGTACATGAGGACGCTTCCGGCGCCCAGCTCGGCAATGGTCGGTTCGTCCGCACGGGCGGGAGTGGCGATGTCGCCGCAACGGGTCCACGACTTGCCCTGGTCAGTGGATTTCAACACTCCTGCCGTCCGGCCGACGAATCCATAGATAGGCAGCAACAACTCGCCACTCGAAAGTTTGATGCCATTCGTGCGGCATCCCACTTTCTCAAAGGCCACGCGCGGCGCCGACCAGTGACGTCCCCCATCATCTGTGTGACTGCAGTACGTTTTGAAAGACTCCGCCCCAATCCCATTCTCGCCTCGCGCAAAAGGGTATCGATTCCACCTCCCGGCTGAGAAGAAAAGCCATGTGCGTTTCCCATCCTGAATGAAGGCAGGATCGAAATCGGAAGTTCTCGGAAAGTCATTCAGCACTTCGGCTGGGCCCCAACTGAGTCCCGAATCCGAGGAGTAGCATCCGAGGATAACCTGATTGACCGCGGCTTCGAAGGGTCCGGAAAACCAGGCCGCGAGCAACCGACCGTCGCTCAGCAACGTCACGGAAGGAGCGTGGTTGAATCCGTAACGGTTCTGCGAATCATAGGGATCTTCGTCGGGATGCTTGTACACCATGGATTCAGAGAGCAGTATGGGTTTCTGCGCAGCTTTAGCTTCCGGTGTGACGGCCAATAAGGATTGGTTGTGCAACAGCAGTGACCCCGTGGTAAGGCTTGCGCGAGAGTGGGCGAGGAATTTGCGCCGATTCATCAGTGGCCTCCAGGTTCTTGCATGGGTAGACTTCGTTCGCGTTTCGACTTTCGCCTTCCCAACCGTCATGCCGCGTAGCCTTTCATTTCGATTAGCAGGATGCTGAAAAACTCTCCGAACTAGCGGTGGCCTCTTGCTACCGCGCGCGCTACGGTAGCTGCTTTGGAGTCACAGCCCGATCGTTCGCTACCGCGACCGGGTGAGGTTCCTTCGCGGGAATGACGTTCGCTGGGAGATGCAGCACAACACTACGAACGCACAAAGCGCTGTCAGTTCTTGGTCTCGCGCAGTTCAGCCAGACCGATTCTCAGCCTCCAGCCTCGCACACCTTCTGCTTCACGGCGGTAGCCCGTGTACCAGGCCCTTACGACGCCTTCGGAACTCAGCAGGAACGGATGCCCGACCAAGTATTCATCAAAGTCCGTCGCAGCAATGCCAGGCCGCAACACGGGCTCGCCGCCATTCAACATTGTCCAGCGTATGCCGTCGTTGCTAAGAGCAGCGTAGAGACCTGGAGAGGGTCTCAGATGAGACATATAAAGGAGCAGGTATTGATCTTTCCGCCGACAAACTGCTGGCCCATAGGCATACGATGGTTCAAGGCCCACGACAGCCTGTCCATTGTTCTCACGTTTCCAACGGATTCCATCGTCGCTGCGCGCAACGCAGATCGTGTGCTGAGTCTTCGCCGACCACGCGGCGAACCACATGCGGTAGCCATCTGCTTCGCGCAAATTGAAGGTGTGGCAACCTGTACCTCGTCA
>Ga0187893_10007918_pt1 | contig 17081 bp, 15 predicted proteins | sample MA1701074metaG_FD_139574 | JGI IMG/M metagenome (GOLD analysis project Ga0187893, IMG submission 139574) | White microbial mat communities from a basaltic lava cave in the Kipuka Kanohina Cave System on the Island of Hawaii, USA - MA170107-4 metaG ...
CCCACTTCGCGCCGCCCTGGAACAACTCGATCGCGAAATCGCCAGATTGCACGAGGAGGCCGCCCTTGTCGCCTGAAAAACTTGCTTCAACCGTTACGATGTCTCCCTTTGGAGATGTCTAGAATCCGACGCCCCTGGTTCCTTTGACATCAGGGCGGGTAATCTGCCGTGCACATGAATCTGCTCGAGCATCGAGGCAGGCACAGTGTCTGGAGTCGCCGGTGGTCCCGGCCTGCGTCGGGTCTGATCTGGCGTGGGAGAACGGCCAAGCCAGTCATCGGCCCGGACCCGGTTGCCGAAGCATCGGAGGAATCGTTCCCGGCAAGCGACCCGCCGCCCTGGACGTCGGCGATCGCGCTTGGCAGCGCGCCGGTCGCACGCCTCATTTCCTTTCGCGTGAAGGCCGAAAGGCTTCTTCGGAAACGCTGACGTGATTGCGACCGTACTTCTTCGCTTGATACAGGGCTGCGTCGGCGGCGCAGAATAATTCCTCCCCGATAGCGGCATCGCTTCGCCTGGCTCCGTCGGCGCCGACCACCTGGCTGACAACCCCAACGCCGACCGACAGGGTTCGCACCGGAAACGGCACACCGGTCAACACAGGGGACGCATCAAAGACAGCCTGCCGAATGTCATCAGCGACGCGACGGGCCCCAGATTCGGAACAACGAGGCACAGCCACGACGAATTCATCGCCACCGTAGCGACACGCCACGGCGTCATCGGGCAGGCACTCGGCAATAATGTGACCGACTGTACGGACGGCTTCGGCGCCAGCCAGGTGCCCGTGTGCGTCGTTCAGCGATTTCAGATGGTCCACATCGAGTGCGAGGACCGCGACTGGGGACTTCTCGGCGCGGGATGCTCGAACCAGTCGAGCCAGCTTGTCCTCGAACGAGCGGAGGTTGTGCAGCCCGGTCAGGTCATCAGTGGTCGCGAGGAGATGGAGGCGGCGTCTGTCCTCTGTCAACTTCGCGGTGATCATGCCGACCCCGAGGAACAACGCCACCTGGACGAAGTCCCAGTGTTCGTGGCCGAACGACAGGAGTCGCGGATTCGCCAGGTGGTAGAAGACGATTGCCACGAGTGACGTCATGACCCCGCCGCGGAATCCGAACGTGATTGCCGCGAGCGTGAGCGGCAGATAGTACAAGTGCTGGACCGTCGCCGCCCCGGTCGCTTGATCGAGAGCGAACACGAGCAGCAGCCCGGCGATGACTGCAATCCCTGCCGCCCACATCGACCGCTTGGAAGCGCGGGTCTCTACGGAGGAGGGTTGGCTGCGGGGGCCACGGGTCGTCACGCGCATGAGGATGTTCGGGTGGCTTCCGGCTACGCACTCATCCTGACGTAGCGGTCCGCTTCGGTGCGCGTGAGGAACTGTGCCTCCTCGACGCGGCCATCAAGGCGTCGCACGTCCCGGGGTCGAGGCCCCACAGACGCCGGGCCTGTGCCTTGGTCAGGCTGAGCCCCGGACTCTCGCGGTACTCGGCCTCAATCAACGCCAGCCAATCTTGGAGGTCCATGCCGAGCGTCCTCGTCAGCGCGGGACGACCGCGGCACCGAGGTCAAACCGGTTGTCGAGTGTCGACATAATGCACTCCCGACCCTGGGTCGCTCAAAACGACCGCGGATCGCCGTGTGGCACGATCCGTTTGCAGGAGACACGGACGTCACTGGCGACCCACGTCGCGCCCGTGTCCCGATACCAGACCTTGGCCGGACATCCACGCGCCGAGACAAGGTCGGCATGCATAAGGACTCCGGCGCCTTCATGTACCGGTGTGTCCTCGCGAAGCCTGAAGTGCCGATCGCCATTCCCGGTTCGAAGAATCAGATCCTGGCGCGAGGCTTCATACGTCACGAGCTCGCCGCTGACGGACTCGACGGCGACTGCCAGCAAGCGGTGTTCCTGCACCGCCGCCCAGGCGGTTATCAACAGTCCGACGACGGCGCACGAGAGCACGATGGTCAGAATCAGACCTTTCGGCATGTCACGTTCGTTATGCTCTGCCCCAGCTCTTCTGCGGCGTCGGGCGTGCAATCGGCGCTGGACGGTACCTTTCGAGTAACCGAACACGGCCACCGTCGTTGCACCACAGGTCGAGAACGTGCGCCTGCGCGTAGCCTCGTGCGAGTTGAAGAACCTGCACCTTTGACGACGCGCCACACTGTGGGGCGTCAGGAACCTGTCGGACCATCCACCGGATGGGCGACGTCGGGTAATGGACGATGACGATGTCGCCGTTCTGTGGCGCCGGCTCGTTGAGACCCTCGCGCATCGCGCCCTCCGCTGTTCGTCCTGGTGAATCCCAGACTCGGGCCTCGTTGGCCGGAGCGACGCCACGGAGTGGCGTGGGTCCCTGCCGGCCCGAGGCCTGAGGCGGGATACGGCTACCGGACGACATTCACGATGACCCCGCCGTAGATGCGGTTTCCGTACCGCGCTTCCTGACCGAAGAACGCGGCGCCGTGATCCGCACTCCGCACGGCGATGAAGCGATAGTCGCCGCGCAGGCCCCACCGGTCGTTCGCGTACCACTTGATTCCACCACCGAGGTTGCCTGTCAGGAAGTTGTGGGTGTCGTTGACATCCAGATCGGTACGCTGGAAGACCGTCAACCCGCCGATGCCGCCTGTGAGATACGGCATCGTCCGGTTACGCATGGGACCGGTGAAGACGACGTTGCCCGTGTACCCGAACATGTTCGGAGTCTTGTGGCTGCCTGTCAGCCCTCCGAACGCCAGGTCCTGCGTGACGCCGAGCGAGCCTCCCAGTTCGCCTTCGGCGCTGACCAGCCGGTTCACCTTGTACGTCAACGCGCCGCCAAGGTCGTAGTTTCCGAAGCTCGGTTCGTTGTCAGTGCTGACGAAGAACGTCCCTCCGCCCGGAATGGCGGTGACCTCCAACGTCCCTTGCCCCACTCTCTCCTGCGCGTACGCCTGTGTGCCAATCATGGCCATCACGGCGGCTAGCGCCACAATCCAGCGTGACATGACTCGACCTCCTATCTCGCGGCCGTGGCGCGCGCGGAATCAGCCGCCCCGCCAATCGTGTGTGGGGGCGATCCCGAACCATCACCGACCGCAGCGTCAGACGGCGCGACACCGCGCCGACTTTCCTCCCCGACCTCCTGTTCGAGCGTCGTGGAGGTCTCCTGTGTCCGACCTATGCGCGTGGCTTCGCCAGCTTGATGTCGGTGACAGCCTGGTGTTCACCCTTCGCGTTGTCGCGATACGTCAGCATCAGGTGGTCTCCCGTCTTCAGGTGCATCTGGGTTGTTGACGGGGCCGATGACATTCGCGTGGACCTCGCTGACGGTCGCACGCTTCAAGCCAGGCTGGTCGGGTCCGATGCGCCGAGCGATCTGGCGCTGCTCAAGGTAGACGCTACGCAGCTTCACGCACTGCGCCTCGGCGACTCCAGCGCCGTGCAGGTGGGAGATGTCGTGCTTGCCGTGGGCAACCCGTTGGGCGTCGGCCAGACGGTCACGCTGGGCATCGTCAGCGCGAAAGGACGCTCGGCGGGTCTAGGCGATGGGAGCTACGAGGATGTTCTTCAGACCGACGCGCCGATCAATCAGGGCAACTCGGGCGGGGCACTCATCAACACCAAGGGTGAAGTGATCGGCATCAACTCCCAAATCCTGTCGCCCTCGGGCGGCAACATCGGCATCGGGTTCGCGATTCCGTCCAACATGGCGCAGCACGTTCTCACGCTGCTCCGGACAGAGGGGCGTGTGCGGCGTGGACAGATGGGTGTCACGGTCCAACCCGTGACGTCGGACCTGGCGGCGAGTCTCGGGCTCCACGAGGGCCGCGGCGCGATCGTCAGCTCCGTGGAGAGAGGCAGCGCCGCAGACCACGCGGGCGTGAAACGAGGGGATGTGATCACAGCGTTCAACGGGCAGGCTGTTGACGACGCGAACGCACTGCGGAATGAGGTCGCGGATACAGTGCCAGGGTCGCGCGCGACGCTCACGATTGTCCGGGACGGTGCCGAGCAGCAATTCACGATGGAGCTCGGTCAGACGCCGTCGCGCGAGGCCAGCAGCGACGCCGAGGATCGAGGCGAAGCCCGAACGGCCTTCGGCGTCTCCGTCGTGCCGCTCACACCGCAGATCGCCTCGCGTATGGGCCTGCCGGCGGACACGCATGGCCTCGTGGTGCAAGACGTGAACCCCGACCTGTTCCTGACGGCGCGTGCGCCCTAGGCGCCCGCCCGTTCGGGACTCCGCGCCAACAACCGCAGGTTCCGCCAGGGGCGGTTGGTGCGGGCGGGCCCGAGGGGACACTGCCAGTTTACGGTGCAAGGCGTCGGCATCGAAGCGGGCGTGTTCAATGTCGGCTCTCGTCCGTTCAGGCGAGCGGAAGCGATTCGAGTGCGCGCGTGCGCTCGTCGTGGAGACGCAGGATCGGCGAGACCGTCGCCGCGACACGGCCAGTCCCCGCATCGCCCAGATATGTGCACGTGGCGCGGCCCGCGCAGCGCTGTTCGTACTTGGCCAGCCACCCGTCGAACTCCGCCTGCTCGCGCGGGTCGCGGGGAAACTGGTTCGGGGCCGCGGTGTGGCCGGCCCGCCACGGCTTCGGCGTCAGGCGGGCCCGGAAGCTCTTCTGCGCCCGGCAGAGCTGCAGATACGCCTGATCGACGCCAACCGATTCCATGATCCGTTCGGCCTGCCCGGACCCCGGGGCGAACAGTCGTTCGGTCGCGAATAAACGGTAGCCGCCGGCCGTCGCGTAGATCCGGAACGTGGAGCTCGTGACCTGCGTGATTTGTTCGGCGATGGCCCGCCAGCGATCCTCCGCGCTCGATCTGGCTCTGGAGAGCAGGCCGCCGAGAAACCCTCTCCGCGGCTCCGCGACGTCCACGTCCACGAACATCACGTCGGGCGTGTTGATGACGAGGCTGCCGTACGAGTTCCGCGTCACGATCGCCGGAGCGGCGCCGTCGCCGCGATCTACCTGCTCGATGATCTCCTCGCGGAGGGCCCGGACGCCGTATGGGTACCGGTCGGGCAGCGGATCGCCGCCTTCGACGCGCGCCATCACACGGCTCAGCCGATCCTCGGCGTTCTTGCGCGCGTCGGCCTGGTCGGTAGCCGACCAGCCCCATGCCGTGAGCTCGATCGGGCTGCCGTCGGGACGGGACGTCGTGCCGCGGGCCCTGGCCCAGAATCGCGGGATGTTCATGGCGTCCTCAGCCGAATCGCGGCTGACCCACGTGATAGGCGGTGTGATCGGCTATGCGCACGAGCTCGCGCAGGTAGGTTGCCCCTGTCCGTGAGGAATGCGGGCGCTCGGATCGACGCGCGAATCGCGAGCCATCCCGCATACGCGCCTTCCGTCGACCACTCGCGCGAAAACGCCGTCCATCGTGCGTATCGTCACGGCGTGAGGAGGGTACCCCGTATGCAATCGGTCGTCAAAAACGACAAGCACGAGAGATGGGTGAGACGCACTCAGTGAGCGGCGTTGGCGGCCAGATCACCGGAATGTGAAGCCTGGCGATCCGGCACTCACGAGCGTACGAACGAAGACACACTCGGCCCGCACAACGACACGACAGGAAAGCGCCAGCTGTAGGGGTTGGTGACAGGGAGCAGCGGACGGGCGGTCGGCCCGTCCGCTGCGGCGCGAGAGCGGGAGCCAGGTCAGTTCGCTGTCGCCGTGACGCTGCCCTCGGTGGGCGCGACCGCGGTCGAATCGATGGCTTCCCCGGACACCACGAGTTCGACCCGGCGGTTCTGTTGGCGGCCGGCGGCCGTGTCGTTGGTGACCGCGGGCCGCGACTCGCCGAAGCCCCGTGCCGAGATGGCCGCCGAATCAATGCCCTGTTCGACCAGGTAGGCCCGAACCGCGGTCGCGCGCTGCTCCGACAGCTCCTGGTTGTATTCGCTGGTTCCGACGCTGTCGGTGTGCCCCTCGACCTCCACGCGCAGGCCGGGCTGGATGGACAGGATGCCGGAGATTCGCGCCAGCTTTTCCCTGGCGCCGGGGCGCAGGGTGAATTTGGCGGTATCGAACTGCACGTCCGAGAGATTCACAATCAAGCCGCGGGCGGTGTTGGTCGTTTCGAGCACGCGGTTCAACTGCTCCTGGAGCCGCTGCCGTATCTGCGCGCGTTCACCCTCGGCCTGCTCGCGCAGGCGCTGCGCGACCTCGGCGGCCGTGCGGGCGTGAGCGGCCTCGGACTCAGCCGCTTGCTGCTGCCGAATCGCGTCGGCGCGTGCCGCGTCCAGTTTCGCCACCTGCGCGGCCGACTCCTGCTTGATGCGCTCGAGCTCCGCCATGGCCGCCGCTCTTGCCCGGTCCGCCGCGGCTGTTTCTTCGGCGACCCGTGCCTGCAGCGCTCGTGCTTCCTCTCTCGTCTGTTCCACTTCCTTCAGCGCGGCGAGACGAGCCATTTCTGCCTCGGCCCTGTCCCGTCTGGCCGTTTCCGCGGCGCCCTCCGCCTCGGCCCGCACGCGGCCTGCCTGGGCGGCCGCCACCTCGGCCTGCGCCCGCGCCGCCTCTGCCTGCGCCCGCGCCGCCTCTGCCTGCACCGTGAGTTGTTCGGCCAACGTCCTCGCCTGCTCGGCCTTCGAGAGATCGACTTCGGCCTGGGCACGACGGCCGGCTTCGGACTCGGCCAGCGACAATGCCGCGGCTTCCCGTTTGGCCGCCTGCGCGCGTTCGAGGGCCTGCCGCGCTTCCGCGGCCCGCTCGATCGTGATCAGGCGCGCGTCTTCGGCCGCCTGTACCGCCTGACGCGCGATCATCGTCGCGGGGCGTGTTTGCGGATTCCTTCGCGCCTGGTAGTTCTCCGCCTGGATCAGGAGTTCGACAGCCTTGTCGAACGTCTCCTTGGCGTGGGTCTCCGCGCCGGCCCACCTGACGAGTCGCACGGCGTTGCGCGCCTGATAGAGCTCGAGCGGAGTCCTCGCATCAACGACCATCAGCCTCGCGGTGAGCTCATCGGGCTTTTCCTGCGCAAGGAACGCCCCGCGGGCGATCAATTCGGACCGCGCCTGCACCTCCTCGATCCGCCCCCGTGTGTCGGGTCGGACGACCTTCTCCAGCACGACCACATCGCTCGGTTGCGAGATCGCGAAGTACGGCTCGGCCGTCACCAGTAATGCAAAAGCCTGGAGTTCCGTGGTGACCGTCAGTGAGCTGCGGTCGCGGTTCAGGACGAGCTCGCCGAGGTTCTGCGCGCGTCCCTGGGGAGTGATCGCCCACAGCACGTACGTGAAGTACTCGGGCCCGAATGTCCTGGCCGGGCTCAGCCCCCGGAATTCCACTTCCACCCTGGTGTAGCCGCGCTGGCCTTCGACCTCCGCCTGGCCGGTGGCGGTCGATGCGAGCGACGACCCTTTGAAGTCGATTCGCGTCGAACCGCTCCGATACTGATAGTTGATGGAAGTAAACGTGCGCTCCACGAGCGGCGGCCGGGCCGCCTCGCTCGCCGTCGCCGCGGCCTGGGCCTGGACCTCGGAGGGCCGCGCGAACAGACACAGGACCAGCACGAGCGGGACTGACGCTGCCAGAATCATCTTGGACACGTAATCTTTCCCTTTCCAACGGCTTGGACATCCAGGGTCGAGGTATCAACAGGAGCTACCTCACTCGCGATGCGAAACGCAGACTCGCGATTCGACACGTACGGAGAACACCCCGGTTGGTGAACCCACGGCCCCAAACCGCCACGATTCCAGCATCGTTCCTGACCGGAGGTTCAGGCTGTTCCTAATTGCACAGTGACGGCGGCCCGGCGCTGGCCTGAAATCCGTCTGGCGGCCCGCGAGAGGCTCGCACGGCTGACTCGGCTGCGACACCAGCCGTGTCAGGGCAGGGAGCACCTCATCAAGGGTCCACGATGATCCATAATGCTCTCTGAGCGCATACTTTGAGCTGAAAGTATACCGGCCATCCCGGTATCATCGACTCGGGTCTTGGCCTTCGAGAAGACTGCTGTGGAAGCCACGTCTCACTGTTCGATCTGCGGCAGCCCGTTGACAGCCGGCCGCTGCCTGTCGTGTGACACCCGGCGTTGGTCTCGCCTCGTCCACAGAGAGCTCGTCCTTTTGATCGTTCTCGCCGGCGTCACCATGGCGGCGTTCTTCGGGACGCGTGCCATCGCTCACGACACCGAGGCTCTTCGCCTTCGGCAGGCCGCCGCCTGGTTCGACGCCGCGCAGCACGCATCGCGCGATGGGAACACGGAAGCGGCGTTGGCGGGCTTGCGCCGGGCCGTATCGAAGGATCCCGGAAACAGACAGTATCGCCTGGCGCTGGCCAACGCGTTGGCGACGACTGACCGGCATGAAGAAGCGAAGCGCGTGTTGCTTGCGCTCCGGGAAGCGCAGGCCGAAGATCCGGATACCAACCTGCAGCTCGCGCGTCTCGAGGCCCGCGGAGCCGACGCGGACGCCGCCCGTCGCTATTACCAGAATGCCCTCACAGCCCTGTGGAGACCCGAGCTGACTGAGCAACGCCGGCACGTCCGAACCGAGCTCATCGAGTTCCTGCTGGCGCACGAAGAACGCGCCCGGGCGTTGTCGGAACTGCTGGTGCTGGCTGCGAACCTTCCACAGGACGCGGGCGTCCAGGTACGGGTCGCACGAATGTTCCTTACCGCGGGTGATCCCCGCCTGGCGCTGGAACACTACGCCAGCGCCCTGCGCCTGAATCCGAAGAGCCCGGAGGCGCTGGCTGGCGCGGGCGAAGCCGCATTCGAGCTGGCGGACTACAACCGTGCACTCCGCTATCTCAAAGCGGTCACGCCTGATGACGCACGGGTCGCCGAGCTGCGGGAAGTGGCGCGGCTCGTGCTCGACGGGGATCCGCTCGCGCCGCGGTTGGGTGCGAACGAGCGCCGCAGACGCGTGCTGCTTGCCTTTGATCAGGCGATGCGCAGGCTGGAGACATGCCTTACCGATCCGTCCGTCGGAGCGAACGCCAGCCTTGAACCTCTTCGCGATGAGGCGCAGGCCTTCCAGGCTTCCCTGGGGCTGCCCCGACGTCGAGAGCCTCGAGATCTCGTGGATGACGGCATCGACCTGGCGTATCGCATCGAGCGAGCCGTCGAGGAGCGCTGCGGGGCGCCGTTGGCGCCGCTCGATCGGGCCCTCTTGCTCATCGGGCGCAGGCACGGGTTCCAGGAACAGTGACCGATCCACGCACCGGCGAAGCCACGCTCCGTCTCCGCGAGCATCAGCTCTTTCTGGCCCTGTCGATCATCATCGGCGTTCTTGCAGGCCTCGCCGCCGTGCTGTTCACTCTCGCGATCGACAGGACCGACGACGCGCTCTTCGGGCTTGCGCCTTCGCCGGTGCGAATGTTCATGGTGCCCGCTCTGGTCAGCATCGGAACAGGCGTCCTTCTCGCGACCGTCTTTCCCGGCGTGCGGGGAAGTGGAGTCCCCCAGACGAAAGCCGCCTTTCATCTTCAAGACGGTGTCATCCCTGGTCGCGTTCCACTGGGCAAGTTCGTGACGGGCGTGCTCTGCATCGGGTCCGGTCATTCAATGGGCCGGGAGGGACCGTCGGTCCAGATCGGAGCCGGTATCGCGTCGGTGATCGGTCGATGGGTGCGTCTCCCGCCCGCGCGCGTGAAGGAGCTCATTCCGGTCGGCGCCGCGGGGGCCTTGGCCGCCGCATTCAACACGCCGATTGCCGCGGTGTTGTTCGCGCTGGAAGAGATCATCGGCGACCTGAACGCGACCCTGCTGGGATCGACCGTTGTCGCGTCGGTCGCCTCGGTCGTCGTCGAACGGTCGATCCTTGGAAACGAGCCGCTGTTTCGTGTGCCGGTGTACCAACTCGTCCATCCAGCAGAACTGATCGGATACGCCGTCCTCGGACTTGCGGGTGGTGTGGTGTCGTTGATCTTCTGCAACGCCTTGCTTGCGCTGCGGGCCGTTTTCCTGAGCATGCCACGCTCCACCCGGATGTGGCAGCCAGCCATCGGCGGCATGGCGATCGGCGCGACCCTGATCCTGGTTCCCGAGGTCAAAGGGGTCGGGTACGAATATGTCGATCAGGCGTTGAACGGCGGCCTCGTCTTTCACACGATGCTCGTCCTGTGTCTCGTCAAGATCGCTGCGACGGTCGTGTCCTACAGCTCGGGAAACGCCGGAGGCATCTTCGCGCCAAGCCTCTTCATCGGGGCGATGGCGGGCGGGGCGGTGGGGACGCTCGTCAACCAGGTGGCGCCATTTCCAACGGGCGAGCCGGGCGCCTACGCGCTGGTCGGTATGGGAGCGCTCTTCGCGGGCATCATCCGCGCCCCGATGACGTCAGTTTTCATGATTTTCGAAATCACGCAGGACTACCAGATCATCGTACCGCTCATGGTCGCGAACCTTCTCAGCTTCGCGATTTCACGGCGTTACCAGCCAATCCCAGTCTACGAGGCGCTGCTGCGTCAGGATGGAATCCATCTGCCATCTGGCCCACTTCAGGACCCGCTCGGATGGACGGCGGCCGACGTGATGAACGCTCACCCGACGTTCCTGCCTGCGGACATGTCCATCGACGCCGCCTGGCAGGCCACTCGCCAGGATGGACGACGCGCATCTCTGGTTGGGACGCCAGAACGCCTGCTGGGCGTGATCACAGTGGAACAACTTGCAGGCGCCCGCGAGGCCGGACGCAATGGCGAGACCGTCGGGGCCGTAGCGGACGGGTCCTTCCCGCATGTCCATCCGGACCATCCGCTCGATGTGGTGCTGGAGCGGTTCGCGGACAGCGCCGGCCTGCTTCCAGTCGTCAGCCGCGCAGCCGCGCGCCGCGTCGACGGAGTCATCGCGCTCGAAGACCTCACGCGGACCGCGCGCCGACGACGAGCCGAGCGAGCCGACCAGGGGAGGCCGCTGGTCTCGTCGCGTGAAGGGGAGCCGACACAGCCTCGGGGGGGACTCGATGACTCAAGCCGGTGACGTGAGACAACGGCGACGGTGGGGGCGTGTGTTCCTGCTGGCGATGGTACCTGTAATGGCTGCCGTGTTCTGGGCAGTCGAGCGTGCGGGCGACGATGATGCGGATGGCGCCCGAGCGGGCGCGCCGCCTCAGGATGACGGAGCTACCGCGTTCAACAGCGAGGTGACCTCCCCGGTCGAGGACTACCTCCGGTTCGCCGGGGCTGGAGACTCGCCGATGCCGGAGCCGGACGCCGTTCCAGAATACATTGCCGCCGGCTTGCGGAAGCTGGCGGGGGCCTTGGGTGCGCTGACGCTGGGCAGCCACGACCTGCAGGTCGATCTTCGTGTGGCGGCTGAACATCTGCTCCTGAATCCCGCGTCGACTGCGACAACCACCGTCGTCCGTCGTGGCCTGATCTCGGCGGCCGCTGCCATGCAGCCCTCAGGCGGCAGCAACCACGTCGATCTGCGCCGCATCGCCCAGTCGATCGAACCGGACAGGCCGCTGCTCGATCAGCGCGCAGCGGTCCGCGACTTCTTCCGGGAATCGGCGATGGCGATGCAGAAGGTCTCGAATCCCGCCGCCTGACCCGCGCGGGCAAGGGATGCGTGGCTGGCGTGAGTCGGAGTCCTCGCGTCATCCAACCTCTGTCCAGGCCCCGAGTGCACGACGGACTGCAACGAGCTGGCCGACGTGGTAGGCGGTGTGATCGGCGGCGAGCAGGACAGCGCGGAGATACGTCTGATTCCCTGTGCCGGTCGGGACCGTCGCGGTCAGATTCGGCACGCCACGGGCGAGCTGCTTCAACGCCTCGCGTGAGCGCGCGAACGACGCGACGCTGTCCGTCCACGCCTGCGCGCTCGGCGGCCCGGGATCACTCGGCCAGTAGTCGTCCGGCCATTTCATGGTGTGCTCGTAGTGCGGATTGAGGCAGAAATCGAGGATGTCCTCCTGCGCAATCCGCATGTGGTCGAGCAACTGCCACGGGGAGTGCTCGAAACCAGGCGCACGGACGCCGCGCTTGTCAGGAGGGATCCCCGCGACGGCCTTGTCGAACCCCACATGCGCGTCTTCCCAGTCGAGGAGGCGCACACAGTGTTCCCGGAACGCATCGGCGAATTCGGGCATCGTTGTCTCTCACTTCGGTCGTGGACCGTCGTCGACGGCTGGGGGCGCGAACCGGCCGGCCCTGGCCAGCGGAACAGCGTCCACGAGTGCCCTGGCAGCCGCGCGAACCTCTCGCTGCACCGCGGTGTCGCTGTCGAGCGCGTCGTGGCTCGTCGCATACGGTTCGTAGTAGCCGATGTAGCGGTCGATGCCGCCCGCGGGGACCGCCGGAAGCAACTTCATGTCCGTGAGCCAGTCCGTGAGTGATCGCCTCAGCGTCTCTGCGCCCACTGTGTCGCCATGAACGACGACCGAGAACATGCGGCCCGCCAGATGCCGTGGATACCCCCACCCGTCCAGCTCGAGCGCCTTGGCCATCTCCACCTTCTTTCCACGGGTCGTCGTTGGATCCGGGTTGCCGCCGTCCGCGCAGACGAGCCGGTCCATCATCAGCTTGAGCACGCTCGGCGCCTGGTACCAGTAGACCGGCGTGACGATCATCACCCCGTGTGCCGCCGCCCAGCGCGGATAGAGCTCGTTCATCCAGTCGAGCGCCTGCCCCATGGCGTGATTGGGATAGCACGAGCACGGCCAGTGGCACAGCGGCATCGCGGTGGAGACGCACGCCTTGCAGGGGAGAATCTGACGGCCGTACTCGGCCGTCAAGAGACTCAGGTCGAGAAGATCGCAGGTGAGGCCCGCCCGTTCGATCTCTTCCCGCGCGAGCGACGCCAGGCGAAACGTCTTCGACATCTCGCCCGGGCAGGTCTGATCGTGCCGGGCGGCGCCGCACACCAGCAGGATGCGGCCGGAACGCGCGGAATCCCTCCGCTCGCGCTCCGCCTGCTGAATCCGATCGCGCGTCTCGAGCCACTCGATCGGCAGCTCGAATTCCGGGTCGGCGAATCCGGGGCCGGCCTTCCGCGTGCGCGGACTCTTGCGGTACTTGTCGTACGCCGTCCACGCGACGTCAATGATGTCGGATAGCTGGCGCGCGACGTCCTGGAATGCCGGGTCGTAGAATCGTTCGCGCAGCCGGCGCTCGAATTCGTCGCGGGTGAGCTTGACGTCACCCTGCCCCTTCCGCACCTCGACGGCCATTCGCCCTCCAGATCGATTGAAAGCCCCCCCAACCGACGCAGCTCGGTGCGCATCGGACGCCTCATCAGGAGAGCCGTACAGCTGCGAGCACAAACTTCACCGTACGGCCGCGCGTACGTGATCTCGATCGAGTCGAAATGCAGGCCTGCGTCGTCGTGGCCACATGATACGCTCGTCGCATGACTGCACCTGACGCCGCGGCGCAGCCAACTCTGCTGTACGAGTACTGGGAGATACTGGCGCGGCGGTGCACGCGCCAGCGGCGTATTCTCGTCGCGTGATCGTCGAGGTCATCCTGCCGCACGAGTCCGCGGGGATCGTCCGATCGACGCTCGCGGTGTGACGCGTTCGCATGTCATCGATCGGATTCTTCAGCGACTGGTACTCGCGCAATCGCGCGCGGACGCAGGCCCTCTTCGATCTCGTCGCAGACGAAGCGTATTACGACCGTCCAATCGGTCTGCGCCACCCCCTCGTGTTCTACGAAGGTCACCTGCCGGCGTTCAGCTTCAACACGCTCGTCACGCGCGCCCTTGGCGGCGCCAGCATCGATCCAGCGCTCGAAGCGCTCTTCAGCCGAGGTATCGACCCCTCGGAGCACGACGCCGGACGGGCCGACGCCGATCGCTGGCCCTCGCGCGCGATCGTCCGGCAGTTCGTCGGGGAGGCGGACCGTCAGATGCGCGCGGCGCTGGCGCGCGGCGACCTCGATCGGCCAGGCGATCCCCTGCTGCACCGCTCGGAGGCCGTGTTCGCGATTCTCGAACACGAGGCGATGCACCAGGAAACTCTGCTCTACATGTGGCACCGTCTGCCGTTCGAGCACAAGCGGCGGCCGCCGGCCTACCGGCCGCGTGTCGACGGCGAGCTGCCGGCGCAGGAATGGATCCACGTTCCTCCAGGGCAGGTGACGCTCGGCGCCGACAGCGCCGCGCTGCCATTTGGCTGGGACAACGAACGTCCGGGCCACGTCGAGGACGTCGGGGCGTTTGCGATCCATCGCCACGACGTCACAAACGCGGCCTTTCTCGAGTTCGTCGAGGCCGGCGGCTACGAAGACGAGTCCTGGTGGACGCCGGAGGATTGGCAGTGGGTGCAGAAGACCGGCGCGCGATGGCCGCTTTTCTGGAAGCGTCGCGACGAGGCCTGGCAGTGGCGCGGAATGTTCGAACTACTGCCGCTGCCGATGTCGTGGCCGGTGTTCGTGAGCCATGCCGAGGCCTCGGCGTACACCAGGTGGCGCGGACTGCGGCTGCCGACGGAGGCCGAATACCAGCGCGCGGCATACGGAACGCCTGATGGAACCGAGCGCCTGCATCCATGGGGCAGCGCGCTCCCCTCGCCAGCGCACGGTGTGTTCGATTTCGTGAGCTGGGATCCGGAGCCGGCGGGCTCGCATCCGGCCGGCCGGAGCGCATGGGGGGTGGACGATCTCGTCGGCAACGGGTGGGAGTGGACGAGCACGGTGTTTGCGCCATTCCCCGGATTCCGGCCGCTGCCGTCGTACCCGGAGTATTCAGCGGATTTCTTCGATGGGCAGCATCTCGTCCTCAAAGGCGCGTCGCCGGCCACGGCACGCGAGCTGCTCAGGCCGACGTTCCGCAATTGGTTTAGGCCGCGGTATCCCTACGTCTACGCCACATTCCGATGCGTCCAGGCGTGAGAAATCCTGCGCTGTCGTCGAGATCATTCGCCGACGATGTGCGGCGTTACCTGCAGCTGGTGCCGCGGCAGCTGCCGTCGCGGTATCTGTACGATCCACTCGGCTCCGCGCTGTTCGAGGCGATCTGCGAGATGCCGTGGTACGGCATTACCCGCGCCGAGCTCCGGCTGCTGGCGGAGCATCGCGACGAGATCTTCCGGCACCTTCCCCGATTGACCCGGATCGTGGAGCTTGGACCGGGCGACGGCCGCAAGCTGCAGACGCTCGTCGGCGGCGCCTCGGCGCCGCTGACGGCGCACCTCATCGACGTCTCGCGGGCGGCGCTCGCGCGTTCGGCCCAGACGCTCTCCGGAGCCGCGCAGCTCACGCTCGTCGAACACGAGGCCTCGTTCGAGGACGGTCTCGACGAGCTTGCCGACCTCTCGACGGAGCACGACCGGCCGCTACTGCTGTTTCTGGGCTCGAACCTCGGCAACTTCGACCCGCCGGAGTCCCTGTCTCTGCTCCGCCGCATGCGCGCATCCCTCGGGCGCGGAGGTACGCTGCTCATCGGGGCCGATCTCGTCAAACCCGAGCGCGATCTCCTGCTCGCCTATGACGATCCGCTCGGCCTGAGCGCCGCGTTCAATCTGAACCTGCTGCTGCGAATCAACCGCGAGCTGGGCGGACGCTTCGACCTGCGGACCTTCCGCCACCACGCGGTTTGGAATGCCGCCTGTTCGCGGATGGAGATGTATCTCGTCTCGACGAAAAACCAGCGCGTGGACATCGAGGGGATCGACCTCGGCGTCGATTTCGCCGAGGGCGAACCGATCTGGACGGAGAGCTCCTATAAGTACGCCGCCGAAGGAGTGATCCGGCTGCTGGCCGACGCGGCATTCGCGCGGGTGGCGCAGTGGGTCGATCGCCGCGACGCGTTCGCGTTGACGCTGGCGCGGGCGATCTAGCACAGCCGCATCTTTCTCTTCACCAAAGCTCGTGCGTTGATCACGTGTCGACAGGATGGCGTTCGGGATGGCAAGCTGTGTCTGGAGTGTGAAAGCTGTGTCTGGAGTATGAGCGTCGTGCCACGCGTCGAATCCATCGGAGGTGACGTCGAACCGACGGCTCTGGCGGCGATGGCCGCACGGCAGTCGCCTCTGCCGACTGCCTTGCCGGCACCGGATACATGAACGCGCTGATGCGGTCGCACGATTGGTCGACGACCGCGCTTGGCCGGGTCGAGCGATGGCCTCAGAGTCTGCGGACCGCCGTGAGCATCATGCTCGCGTCGCGTTTCCCGATGCTCCTGCTGTGGGGCCCCGACTACATTCAGCTCTATAACGACGCATTCCGACCCATCCTCGGAGCGACGAAGCACCCCGCCGCGCTCGGGCAGCGGGCTCGCGACTGCTGGTCCGAGATCTGGGACGTGCTCGATCCCATGTTCCGGGGCGTGATGGACGGGGGCGACGCGATCTGGAACGAGGATCTGCATTTCACTCTTGATCGCAACGGATACCTCGAGGAGACCTTCTTCACGTTTTCGTACAGTGCGATCCGGGACGAGAGCGGTGGGCCCGGCGGCATTCTCGTCACGTGCGTGGAGACGACAGAGCGAGTCGTCGGCGAGCGGCGGCTACGAACGCTCCGCGAACTGGCGGCGCACGCAGCCGCGGCGCAGCGCGTCGACGAGACGTACGAGCTGGTCGGCGGCATTCTGTCCCGGAACCCTCACGACCTGCCCTTTGTCATGCTCTACGTCGCCAGCGGCACAACGGGAATGCTGTGTGCCGCGACCGGCATCGAGCGCGGGACCGCCGCGAGTCCGGAGCAGGTGGCGCTGTCCGACTCTCGATGCCCATGGCCGCTGGCGCAGGTCATCTCCGACGCCGCGCCGCAACTCGTCATCGACATGCCATCGACGGTCGGCCCGCTTCCGGGCGGCCCGTGGCCAGAGGCTGCAACGGCGGCCCTCGTGCTTCCGATTACACCGACGGTCCCGGGGAAAGCCACCGGCGCGCTCGTCGTGGGCATCAGCCCGCGCCTGGCACTGGACGCCGGTTACCGGTCCTTTCTCGAGCTGGTGGCGGCGCAGCTGTCGACGGCGATCGGCGCTGCCAGGTCTCACGAGTCGGAGCGAGAGCGGGCCGAGGCGCTCGCCGAGATCGATCGCGCGAAGACCGCCTTCTTTGCCAACGTCAGCCACGAGTTCAGGACGCCGCTCACGCTGATGATTGGACCGATGGAGGCGGCACCCGCCGATTCCCGCGACGTCGCCCACAACCGCGACCGGCTCGAGCTCGCGCACCGCAACTCGCTGC
>Ga0187893_10007920_pt1 | contig 17079 bp, 16 predicted proteins | sample MA1701074metaG_FD_139574 | JGI IMG/M metagenome (GOLD analysis project Ga0187893, IMG submission 139574) | White microbial mat communities from a basaltic lava cave in the Kipuka Kanohina Cave System on the Island of Hawaii, USA - MA170107-4 metaG ...
AAGGCGAGCGCCACGCCGGCCGCCGCTCCGGCGGCCCCGAGGCCGAGAGCGCGGCGGAGGACCATCCACAGCGCGTCGCGTTCGGTCGCGCCGATCGCCATGCGAAGGCCGATCTCCCGCGCCCGCTGGCTGACGGCGTATGACGTGAGTCCGTAGAGACCCAGCACCGCCAGCAGCACCGCCGTCGTCGCGAACGCGCCGAACAAACCGAGCTGGAAGCGCCGCGGCCCGAGCCAGGCGTCGGGGAGGCGTCGCATCGTCCCCGCTCCCGAAACCGCGGCGTCCGGATCGACCGCGCGCAGGTGCGAAAGGAACGTCGTCCGGAACCCCTCCGGGTCCGAATCGGTCCTGACCATCCAGAACTGGTTGTTCCTCACGAACGGGACGCCGTCCGGATGGATCTGCCGGATCGGAATGTAGATATCCAAGGCTGGAGGGAGATCGAGCCCCATCTGGCGGACATCCTCGACCACGCCGACGATCTCGATCGGTCGCGGGCCTTCGTTGTTGTCGTCGATCAAGAGCCGCTCGCCGACGGCGCGTCCCGACAGGAATCGATGGGAAAGCGCCGCGCTCACCAGCGCGACCGGTGGTGTCGTCGACCGATCGGTCTCCGAGAACAACCGTCCGTCGAGGAGTCGCGTGCCCACCGTCGGCAGGTAGCCCGGAGAGACGGCGCGGAAATTGGCACTCGGGCGTTCGGTTTCGAGCGCGGATTCACCGGCAACCGAGAACGGCACGGTCGCGAGGAGCCCGCTCAGCGGTGCCACCGAGATGACGCCCAGATCTACGACGCCCGGCGAGGGGACGAGCCGTTCCGACAGGCGTTCGTAGAAGCGCGACACGTCCTCGGGCGACCGATAGGTCGGTGGAATCGACACCCGCGCGTGGAAGACACCCTCCGGGTCGAACCCCAGGTGCACGTCTTGAAGCCGGAGCAGATTCTGGACCAGTGCGGTCGTCGCGAGCAGCAGGAGGAGGGCCGCGGCGATCTCGGACACCACCATGGCGTTCCGGACGCGATGGTTCCACCGGTCGCCGATAGCACCCCGGCTCGCCGGCCGGAGCGCATCGCCGGCGCCGGTGCGCGCGATCGCTCCGAGCGGCGCTAGAGTGAGAAGCGCCGTCGTAAGCGCGGTGACCGCGGTCACGAACAGCGCGACCGTGCCATCGAAACTCACCTCCGAAAGGCGCGGTATCGAAGGAGGTGCCCAGCGCATGGCCATCTGAGTCGCTTGCGCCGCCACCAGCCACCCGAAGCCGCTTCCGGCCACCGCCAAGAGCAGCGCTTCCGCGGCGAGCTGCCGCGCGAGCTCGAGGTGCGAGGCGCCGAGCGCGACTCGCATGGATAGCTCGGCGCGGCGGCCGATGGCTCGAACGAGCACGAGAGACACGAGGTTCGAGAGGGCGGTGGCCAGGACCACGAAGACGGCGGCCAGGAGGAAGAGCATCGACTGGCGGTAGTCGCCAACGAGAACGTCGTGGAGCGCCGTAACCCGCACGGCATCCTTGCGCGCGTACTCGACGGGAAACTGCTGCCGGAGCGAACGACCGATCGCGGTCAGCTCCGACTGCGCTTCAAGAGGATCGGTGCCGGGATTCAGCCGGCCGAAGAACATCAGAAAGTTCACCGAGTTCCGCAGGTGACGGAGCGGATCGCGATCGGGCGCCAGTGGCGTCACAACATCGATGCCGCGCAGCGGCAGCGGAAAATGCGCCGGCAGCACGCCCACGATGACGAATGAATCCCCATTGATCCGCGCCGTCTTGCCGACGGCATCCGCGGCGCCGCCATACTGCCGCTGCCACAGCTGATAGCTGAGGACCACCACCTGCGGGGCGTCGGCGCCATCGTCGCTCTCGTTCAGCAGGCGTCCGGCCGACGGCGTCGCCCCCAGCACCTCGAAGGCATTGGCCGACATGCGCGCACCCTGGAGCCGCTCGGTGACTCCGTCGCCTGCCAGGCTGGCGCTCCAGTTTGCGTACGCGGCAAGGCCCGACAATGTGTGGGTGCGGCTCCGGTAATCCATGAATTCCGGGAGCGTGAACGGCGCGCTCGGATTGTCCGTTCGCACGGACGCGACCCACACCAGCCGTTCGGGCGACTGAAAAGGGAGCGCACGGACGAGCACGGTGTTGACCACCGAGAACACCGCGGTCGTCGTCCCGATCGCAAGCCCGAGCGTACCGACGACCGTCAATGCGAAGCCTGGCTTCTGGATGTGCTGGCGGAGCGCGACGCGGAAATCGTTCACGACGCTGTCTTGTAGATGCGCACCCGGTTGTCGTGATAGACGGCGCCGCCTCCCATGTCCGAATCGCGCTCGTCGACGGTGGCGTTCACGGTGGCGCCCTCCTGCGAGTCGCGCGGCCAGCGTCCTTTCCGGCTCGCCACGACCCCGGGGCGAACGCGATCGCTCACCTCGGCAATGGCAAGAAACGACCCTCGTGCGTTCTGGATGCGGACCTGGTCTCCCGAGGCAATCCGTAGCGGAGCGGCGTCGTTGGGATGGATCAGGAGCGCGGGAGCGCCCGACCGACGCTGCTGGAGCGGCACGTTGGCGAAGATCGAGTTCAGAAAGTAGTGATCGGCTGGTGTCAGGAGCGCGAGAGGATACTCGCGAGCGAGGTCCGTGTCTTCCTGCGACGTCTCGTGCGACGGCGTGTAGCCGGCGAGGGGATCCAATCCCGCCTGCGCCATCCGCTCGGAGACGAATTCCAGCTTGCCGGACGCTGTCGGAAACGCGGTCGCGAACGGCACGAAGGGATCGGGATAGTTCAGCCGGATCCAGCCGCGAGCTTTCAGCTCTTCCAGTGCGATCCCTCCGATCGACGGGTGCCCGCTCGCAAGGAGCTGCCGCGCCATCGCCTCGTCGCTGTCGTAGAGTGAAGGCTCAGCGAGGCCCATCGTTCGCGCGATGCGCCGGAGGATCTCCGTCGTCGGCAGGCACTCGCCCGGGGGCGTCACCGCCGGCTCGTTCCACGAGAGGTACAGGTGGCCGTACGCCATCAGCAGGTCGGCGTGCTCGATCGCCATCGTCGCCGGGAGCACGATGTCCGCGTAGCGGGCGGTGTCGGTGAGGAAGTGCTCGACGACAACGGTGAAGAGGTCGGACCGTGCGAGGCCGCGCCGGACCTTCGTCTGATGGGGAACGCTCGCCACGGGATTGCTGGCGTAGACGAAGAGCGCCTGGACGGGAGGGTCATCGATCTCGAGAAGTTTCTCGCCGAGTCGCGTCATGCTGAGCGCACGCGTCTGCCGCGTCCGGAGGTCGTCGCGCCAGAGCGCATCCCAGTTCAATCCAAAAAAACCGCGTGTGTCGTAACACACTCCTCCCCCGGGATAGCGCCAGTCACCGGTGACGCCGGGAACGCAGGTGATGGTCCGCACCGCCATCCCGCCCCCGCCGTGGCGCTGAATACCGATACCGATGCGGATGCCGGTGGGCCGGGTCTCGGCGAGGAGCTTTCCCAGCTCGGCGATGGAGTCGGTCGGAAGTCCGGTGATGGCGGCGGCGCGGGACGGCGTGAATTCGAGGATGCGATTCCGAAACGCTTCCCAGCCCACGGTGTGCTCCTCGAGGAACTCGCGATCCTCGCGACGTTCCCTCAGCACGACGTTCAGAAGGCCGAGCGCGAGAGCGGCATCCGTCCCTGGAATCGGGGCCAAGTGCCGGTCGCTCGCTGCCGCGGTCCGCGTCCGGATTGGATCGATGGTGACGATGGGAGCTCCGTTCCTGCGCGCCTCGAGGATGGACCGCCACAGATGGGCATTCGTGGACAGCACGTTGGCGCCCCAGAGGACGATGAGCTTTGAGAATCGGAGCGTCTCCGGGTCCATTCCCACGCGGTTGTCGCCCAGGGTGTAGCCGGTGCCGAATCCGCCCGTGATGGTGCAGATGGTCACGAGGTGACGGGACGTGCCCAGAACGTTCCACAGCCTTCGCCCGGCGCCGTAGATGCCCTGGATCAGCCCCAGGTTGCCGGTGCCGACATAGGGCCAGATGGCCTCACCCCCATTGGTCTCGATCACGTCGCCGAGCCGCGCCGCTACCGTGTCGAGCGCTTCGTCCCACGAGATGCGGACGAACGCGCCGCTCCCCTTTGGCCCAATCCGGCGCATCGGATACAGGAGACGTTCGGGCGAGCGTCGGTACTGCAAATAGCCCGCGACCTTGTTGCACAAGGAGCCGCGGGTATACGGGTGGTGGGGATCGCCGCGAAGCGCGACCGCTTCGCCGCCCCTCACCGTCACGATCCAGCTGCAGGTGTCGGGACAGTCCAGGGGACAGGCACCACGGACCTGAGCTACGTCGCTCATCGCCTTCATCACTCCCGAGCCGGGGACAGGCCGTAGCTCATCGCGGGTCGGAGCGTGAGGATCTCGATGGTCGTCTTCGCCATCCCCTCCTGCACCTTGTCGGGGAGCGTCGGTTCACTCCGTTCCTCGAGAATCGCCGACAGGCTCGGACGCGGACGCAGCCGCACGTAACGTGGAGCGGTTCCACCCGCCACCATCCGATACCAGAGCGTCTCACCCGAAAGGGTGGATTGGCGCTCGCTGAGTGCCGCCTCGAACGCGTCTTCCGCTCCCGGCGCTCCCGGGTCGAGGTCGACCGTCGTAAGCTCGAGCCGGGCGGTCGGGGTCGGCACACCGGTGCCGCGCGAGAGCCCGGGCAGATACTCGTAGACGGCGTTTCCCAGAAACTGGGCATGGGGTGTGACGTTGAGAACGTTGTCCCGCTCGTCCTCGGCCGGGGACACGGGGTTATCGAGACTCTGGGCCGAGTGCGCGAACGTTGCGTAGACGAACCAGCGCTGCCGCTCCCCGAAGGTGACGTTCCAGCCGTACCAGATCCAGGTGTCCTTCGCCTGCCGGTGAAACTCGAGGTGGCGGATATAGCCGGCCTCGAAGTCGACCGTGTCGCCGTCATGGGGACGCAGGACTGCGATGCGTGCGTACGGGCCCGATTGGATTTGTGCCGAAAGGAGCGCGGGAAGCAGGAGGCCGAGGGCGCCTAGCCAGGGAGACTTCATGACAGGCACCTTAGAGCGAATGACCCGCCGATTTGCGACACAGTTCCGTCAAAATCCGCCATGGGCGCCTTTGCGCTTGCGAGAGACCTCGGCTCGGCGAGATAGTGAGTCCAATATGGCCGCAGCCTCCAAGAGGCCTGCTCCGAGCCGTCGGATCCTGGTCGTCACGGTACCTCCGGTCGACGAGCTCGATCTCGTGGGACCGCTCCACGTCTTCAACTCGGTGAATCGCCTTGCGGGCAGGACCATCTACACCATCGAGGTCGTCACCAGCGCCGACCGTCTGACGATCGAGGGGGAGGGCGGTGTCTTGACCTTCATCGCCCGGCAACATTTCAGCAGGGTCAACGGAGCGTGCGACTCCGTGCTCCTCGTCTGCGGACTGAAAAGTCGATCGGTACGCGACCGTGCGCTCTCTTGCTGGCTGAACCAGAGGGCGGTCGAGGTGCGCCGGCTCGGTGCGGTCTGTGTCAGCGCCTTTCTGCTCGCCGAGGCCGGGCTTTTGGACGGGCGCAGGGCGACCGCGCACTGGAGGTTCGGCCGCGAGCTGGCGTCGCGCTATCCCTCCGTACGCGTCGAGCACGACCCGATCTGGGTCAAGGACGGGAACATCTACACATCGGCAGGCACTTCCGCGGGCATCGATCTCGCGCTCGCGTGGGTGGAAGAAGACTGCGGTGCCGGCCTCGCCCACGAAGCCGCACGCGAGCTCGTCCTGTTTCTCCGACGGCCGGGTGGACAGCCGCAGGTGAGCGTGTCGCTTGCCTCGCAGGCTTCAGAGATGACGTCGATCCGCGAGCTCCAGATCTGGATTGCCGAGCATCTCGCCACGAGACTGTCGGTAGAGGAACTCGCCGATCGGATGGCGATGAGCGTTCGCAACTTTGAGCGCGTATTCACGCGAGAGGTTGGCACGACTCCGTCCCAGTACGTGCTCCAGTTGAGGGTGGAGGCTGCTCGTCGTCAGCTGGAGCGTACAGATAGAGGGCTCAAACAAGTGGCCTCGGCTGCGGGATTCGGCAGCGTCGACGTGATGAGGCGGGCCTTCGTCCGGCTTCTGGGGATCACTCCGCGTCGCTACCGCGAGCTCGCCGGGCATTCGGAAGCGGCGTTCCCCGAGTGACGGCAGCGCACCCGCTAACAGTATCCGAGAACCCGTACTCAGAGACCTGTTTGGTCCTCGCACGCTCAGGGGTTTTGGCGAAGAGGTGATACGGATTTGTGTCCGTTCTCTGCAAAAGTGCCCCAACGTCCGCCTCATCGTTCCGGAGAGCTGGACATGATCGAGCGCAGCTGCGCCTTCCCACGTTTCACTTCGACCGTCAGAGCTCGCTCGCTGTCCACGAACGTACCCGTCACCTTGGCTGGAAACGGTCCTTCGGCGTGTGCGAGAAGGAATGGGTCGACTGACATCGGGTACGATGAGCCTCCCTCCGAGCCTCAGCCGTTCCAGAGGTTGAACGGTGATATCGGCAGTCCCACCGTTGACTGAAAGGAAAACCGAGTCCCGCCGGAGGCCAGCGTGCCGAAGGTCGGCGTCGATGTTGCCCATCGCGCGGGCCTCGATCGGACCTTCGATTTGCTTCAGCCGAATCGTTCCGTCGTTCAGCGCTCGGCCAGCCTGGGCATCGGCGCCGGGATCCGGAAGACGTCACATCGAGTTTCGATGAAGGACCGGAACCCAACGGGGAGGGCTGCCGTATATCCTTGTGACACAAAGTATGGTGACGGGCAAGGCATTCGAGTCGAGGCCGTTGGAGACCTGGCGGGAGCAGCTGCGGCGGGGCGCGCTGGATCTTGCGATCCTCCTTTCGGTGTCCACCGCGCGGCGTCGTTACGGGCTCGACATCATCCGGCACCTCGAGGAGTTCACGGACATCGTGGTTGGCGAGGGGACGATCTATCCCATTCTCGCCCGGCTGACGCGAGAGGGCGTTCTCGTGTCGGAGTGGATTAACCACGAAGGGCCTCACCCGCGCAAGTACTATCGGCTCACCGATAAGGGGCGGAGCGATCTTTCGGAGATGATCGAGCACTGGAAGAGCTTCGCCGCGAAGCTCGGGCGCCTGGTGGCCGCGTCAGGGGAGAACGTGACATGAAGCTGAGTGAGTCCGGCGATGCCAGAATTCGGGGCTACCTCTACATCCTGGGGCGCTCCCTGAAGTCGTTCTTACCCCGCGAGATGGCGCTCGACGCCCTCCGCGAGATCGAATCCCACGTCCGCGAGCGCCTCGAGCAGACGGACGCCGCGGAGAGCGAGGAGACGGCCGTCGCGAGAGTGCTCGCGGAGCTGGGGCCGCCCCTGCAGGTGGCGCGCGCCTACTCGGCGGAGATCGCGGTCGAAGCGGCCCTCGCCACCGGAGGCATGGGCGCGGTGTCTCGAGCGCTCTGGCGACTGGCGTCGACCACGGTAGCCGGTTTTTTCGCGACCCTGGGCCTTTTCGTCGGCTACGTGCTCGGCCTCGGGCTCGTCGCCACATCGGTCCTCAAACCCATCTTCCCTGAGAACGTGGGTCTCTTCATCGTGGACGGCATTCCTCGTAGCTTCGGCGCGCAGTTTCCCGTTCCCCCCAATGCCCAGGTCTGGGGTGGGTATTGGGTGGTGCCGTTGTCGCTTGCCGCCGGGCTCGGGGTGCTGGTGCTGACCCACCGCTGGGCCCGAGCTTACCTTCTGTGGTGGCGCTCGCGGACGTCGACCTGACGGGAGGCGCTCAAACGCGCGGTGAGCTCTCTTCAACGCCGCGCCTTCGTGCCGGCGCCGGATCACCGCAGTATTTCTTCGCCGCAGTTCCACGCCAAACGGCCCCGGTGCGGTAATTGACCGAGGCTGCTACCTTCCGCCCGCTGACTAACGTAAGTAGAGATGAAGGATGGAGCTGCTGGAGCGGTTCGCTAGGGGCGACCTCGCGGCCTTCGAATCGCTCTTCCGACAGTTCCAGCCGGAGGTGTACCGATGGTTGGTCCGGCTCGTCCGGGATCCCGCAGCCGCCGAAGACCTGACCGTCGAGGTGTTCTGGCGGATCTATCGTGCTCGGGCGCGTTTCGATCCATCGCGCAGCTTCGGGGCATGGGCGCGTCGCATTGCGTCAAATGCCGCCGTCGACCACCTCCGTCGCGCCCGGCGAGTACAGCGCGAGCTGACGACGACAGCGCCAGCCCAGTCGGCGCCATCGACCGCGGAACGCAATCTGCACCTTCGAGTGGAGCGAGCGTTCCTGCGGCTCCCGGCGAAGCTTCGCGTGGTCGTGCAGCTCGCGCTCATCGAGAGCTGGCCGCAGGACGAAATTGCGACTGCGCTGGGCATCTCGCGGACCGCGGTCAAAGCACGTGGTCGCGCGGCTCAACGGCCTGCTTGGCATCGGGTGAACGACATGTTCTTCACGCTGCGACATGCGGTGCGCTCGCTGACTCGGGCACCGCTCGTGAACCTGCTCGTGGTGCTCTGCATCGGTCTCGGCGCAGGAGCAACGACCACGGTGTTCGCGTGGATCGAGCAACTCGTTCGGCGGCCGCTTCCCGCCGTCCAGTCGATGGACCGTATCGTGACCGTCGTCACTCTCTCGCAAGGCCGCGAAGGAAGCGTTTCCTATCCCGACTACCTGGACTGGCGCGACGACACCGCGACGCTCGGTGGCCTCGCGGCCTTTAGCATTCGCCAGGTCGGACTCCGGCCGGCCGGAGACGCGTCACGCTCACCTTGCTCCGCGGCCGTTCGCGTGAGGAAATCTCGAACCCGCGGTCGAGAAGGATCCGCATCACTGCCCTGGGGGCGCCTTCCTCGGGACGGAGCTCGCTGACCGAGCGCCGTACCACGCAAGCGGAAGTCGTTCGCCCGACACCCGGTCACTCGAGGGAGGCTACGTAGTCGTCGGGAAGCCCGATCTTCTGCGCCAAGGCGCGGAGCTTGGCGGCGTATTCTGGATTCCGTTCGAGGGACGACGGCGGCTGCGGAAGATCGTAGCAGAGCGCGGCGATCACGCCTCCACTCGCCAACTTCGCCATCACCGCGGTCGGCCGGTAAGCTCGGACGCTCGGTTCCGAATAGAGGAGATCCAGCTCCGACAGCGTGAGTGAGAACACCAAACCGTAAACCAGCCCACCTGGCGTCGGGACGAGCGTGGCGCGACGGCCGATTTGAAGCGTAAAGCCGTTGACCATCGCCAGCTCACCGCCTTCCGGCCGAACTCCCTTGGCACGAAGAAGCTCCTCGTCCATGAAGAGCCCGTAGAAGAAAACCTTTGCGCGTTTCAAGGATCTGCTCCTTCAGGGATCGGCGTGCCTGTTTCCGAGCCAGCAAATCCCCGATCCAGGGGGCAGTCAAATCTGCCTGGCGATGGCCCTCTTGGCTTCCCGAATCCGCTTCTCATCACGTGTATAGAAGGTCCACTGCTTGATTCTCTTTCCCCGCACGAGGCCGGCCTGCGAGAGGATCTTCATGTGCTGGCTCAAGGTCGGCTGGCGTACGCCGAGCTTGTCGGCGAGGAACTGGGCGCAGACGCCGTCCTCCACGAGGTCTCCGTCGACCTGGGGCGGGAAATGCGCGCGAGGGTTCTTCAGCCACTCCAGGATCTGGAGTCGCCGCTCGTTGGCGAGGGCGCGGAGGACATCGTGTATAGTCATTTTGCAATTTAGCTAACTAACGACTATACTCGCTTCGCCCGGCTTCGAGCAACCGCGGAGCCGCGCCGAAGGGAGCAGCAAGTGAGCTCTGATCCTCCTGCCGTGGCCGACCGGGCTTCGATCGCCGCCGTGGGCAAACGCATCCAGGGTTACGTCCGCCGAACTCCCGTCATCGAAGTCGGCGGCGCCGATTTCGGTCTCGACCCATCGGTGAAGCTTACATTCAAGCTGGAGCTTCTCCAACACACCGGCTCGTTCAAAGCTCGGGGGGCTTTCGCGAACCTTCTCAGCCGCGACGTTTCTCCGGTGGGAGTGGCGGCGGCCTCCGGGGGCAATCATGGTCTCGCCGTGGCTTACGCCGCGGCTCGTCTCGGGGTCCGGGCGCGGATCTTCGTTCCCAGCGTCGCCTCGACGGCCAAGACGAAGCGAATCCGCGAGCTAGGAGCGGAGCTCGTCATCGTCGGGGAGCGATACGCCGACGCCCTCGCAGCGACCGAAGAGTGGATCGCCACGTCGGGAGCCCTCGGCGTTCATGCCTACGATCAGCGGGAGACGATCCTCGGCCAGGGGACACTGGGGGCGGAGCTGGAGCAGCAGGCGCCATCGATCGAGTCCCTCCTCGTGGCGGTCGGAGGCGGAGGGCTGATTGCCGGCGTCTCCACTTGGTACGGGGATTCTGGTGACTCGAGCATGCGCGTCGTCGGCGTCGAGCCCGAAGCGGCTCCCACGTTGACGAAAGCGCTCGAGGCGGGGCGGCCCGTCGACGCCGAGGCGGGCGGCGTTGCCTCCGATTCGCTCGCTCCCCGGCGAGTGGGCGACCTCGTTCTCCCCCTCGTGCAAAGGCACGTGGAGCGTGTCCTCCTGGTCTCGGACGAGGCGATCGTACGAGCGCAAAAGGCGCTCTGGAGCGTGCTGCGAGTGGCAGCGGAGCCTGGGGGCGCGGCGGCCCTCGCGGCGCTTCTTTCGGGTGTCTACCGACCGCGGCCGGGCGAGCACGTCGGCGTTCTCGTCTGCGGGGGCAACACTCCGGCCGTGGATTTCGATTCTGACACTTCAGCCCAAGGGAGGATCCAATTGAAAGAGGTTGTCTCCACCAACCGCAACGCTCCGCCCATAGGACCGTTCTCACCAGCCCTCCGGGTCGAAAGGCAGGTCTACCTGAGCGGCCAGGTTGCACAAGACCCCACCACGGGGCGGCTCATCGAGGGGGACGTCGCGGCTCAGACCGAGCGGATCCTGGAGAACGTGAGGGCGCTGCTGGAGACGGCGGACAAGAGCCTGGCCGACGTCGTACGGGTCGGCGTCTTCCTGACGGACATGCGGGATTTCGCGGCGATGAACGAAGTCTACGCCCGGTACTTCGAGACGCCGTTTCCGGTGCGGACCACGGTCGCGGTGAGCGCTCTTCCTCTGGGCGCGTTGGTCGAGATCGAAGTCATGGCTGGATGAAGCCGGTTGGAGGCTACCCGGTGTGGAACCCGAACGGAAGGGAGCTTTTCTACCGCAGCGGAGACAGGATGATGGCGGTCGCCGTCGAGACCGAAGGCGATCTCGTCATCGGGCGTCCCGCCACGCTTTTCGAGAGGCGTTTCTCGCCATGGGACGCTCATTTCGCGGTAACGCCTGATGGCCAGCGCTTCATCGCCTTCGACCGTAGCGTCGCCGAGCCCGCGCCGACGCACCTCGTCCTGGTGCAGAACTTCTCGGAGGAGCTGAAGCGCCTGGTCCCGGTGAGGGATTGAGCCTCGGTCATGCGCAAGAGCCTGGGACCCTATGAGATTCTGGACTTGCTGGGACGTACGACGCTTCCCGGGACGGCCAGCGGTTTCTCATCAACACCATTTGTCGCGGGTTCCGTAGGGCATCGAGAAGAATCTCAGCGCAGGACGTCGAGCGCGTGTCGCGGCGCAAGGGCTTGCACGTCTCGGGGCAGGCGGGCGCGTCTCTTCGTCCAGAGCGCGAGCCGAACGTCGCGGCCTCGCCGGAACGGAAGATTCTCCGCCTTTCTCCGGATCTCCGCCACGAGACGCGCTGCATCGATTTCTTCGGCCCATTCCACTTCACCCAGGAGCAGCGACGTACCGTCTTCACTCTCCGCGACGATGTCGAGCTCCATGGGCTTCCGGTCGACGCCCGCTCCCCACCACCGGCTCGCGGGACCGAATCTCTGACCGAAGATCTCCAGTCGGGACACGCTTGCGCGGGCGAGGTCTTCCCAGAGACCGCTCACCTGATGGGAGAAGTTGCGCTCGATCTCTCGGGAGACCGCGGCCAGACCTCCTGCTTCCAGCCGCGAGCGGTTGGGCTCCACGAAACGGAACCAGAACCTCAGGAACGGATCGGCTATCTGGTAGCGAGTGCGCTTGGCGCTCGAGGGAGAGACTCCGAAGGGCACCTCGCGGCGGACCAAGTCCAGCTCGATCAACCGTTGTAGCGGTCGAGACAGCGACGTCGCCGGCTTTCCCAGACGCCCGGCGATCTCGGACAGGCGATGGCATCCCTGTCCAATCAGGCTGAGAAGGGAAGCCGCCTGAGTGGGATCTCTGGTATCGTCCAAGAGCAGTGTCGTGGGCTCCTCGTACAGGACTCCAAGAGGACTCAGCGCCAGTCGCTCCACCGCCGTCCGAAGGTCCGGAAGATCCGCGGCGAGCTCCCAGTACCTCGGTATTCCGCCCCAAACTGCGAACGCCCGCACCGCTTGGATGGGATCGCGGAGGCGGAGTGCACGCTGTATCCAACCGGCGGGAAGGGGCGCCACTTTCAGGATCTCGACGGCTCGTCCAAAAAGGGGCGCGGTACGATCGAGCACGAGACCCTGCATCATGCGCTGCGACGAGCCGCATAGAACGAGGTGGATCCCGCGAGAGCCTTCGCGGTCGACGAGCTTCTGGAGCAGGCTCGGAAGCTCCCGGGCGGAGGAAACCAGCGCCGGGAACTCGTCCAGCACGAGCACCGCCCCCGCTCGCGCTTCGCTCCAGAAGCGCGAGAGCAAGGCGTCCCATTCGGGGTAGCTGACGCGGGCGAACCCGGGAACGACGCGATCGATCTCGCGTGCCAGACCCGCCCTTTGTAGCGCGCTCTCGCGTTCGTCACCCACGTAGTACACGACACCTTTCGCGGGGAGCGCTTCCCGGAGCAGTCTCGATTTTCCGCCCCGCCTGCGGCCGTAGAGAACCCCCAGCGAGCCCTCGCGCCGAGCGAAAAGCCGCTCGAGCCGCGCTCGTTCTTCCTCTCGGTCGAGAAACGGCAGCGGCATGTCATATTATGTAGCATGAGAATAATGTTTTGACAACATAATAATGAAAACTTTGCTCTCGAGTCCTTCGGTCCTTACCATCGCCCGGCCGTGCCCAACCGAACCGGCGACCCGAGTGCTCCGGCCTCCGATCTGAGGCGCGCCATTCGGCTTCTGGACCGGTGTCGCCATCGTGGGGATCGGTCTGAACACCGCGATCTTCAGCCTGGTGCACAGGGTGCTCCTGAAGTCTTTGCCCTACCGGAATCCCGAGAGGATCGTGCGGGTGTGGGAGACTCGGCCCCGCATGGGCGAGAACAACTCGAGATTCTCGGTTAACGTCGAGCGCTGAGACCAAGTTGTACAAGTTATTGTACAATTGACTATGGCGAGGAAGCAACGTTGGTCTCTCAGCATCTCCGAGGCCCGGGCGCGGCTTCCCGAGCTCGCCCGGTTTTTGAGCGGAGCGCCCGAGGGGGTCGTCCTCATCGAGCACCGTGACCGCGTGGAGCGTCTCGCTCTCATCACGGTGCGGCGCCTCCGGTATCTCGAATCTCTCGTCTCCGCATCCCAGGTTCGGGACGGAAGGGGTTTCGAGCTCGCGGGGAGCATGACGAGCGACCTCGACGACGAACAGCTCGACGAGGCGCTTTCGGCGATGAAGCGCGAGAGCGAGGACCAGGCAGGAACAAAAGGCAAGGAGCTCTGAGGGGTGGCCGAGCTCGCCGTCACCGACAGCCACGCCTTGATCTGGTACGCAACGGGACGAAAGCGGAAGCTCGGCGCGAAGGCTCGGCGGCTCTTCGAGCGAGCGGATTCCGCGGGAGCGGCGGTGTACATTCCCACGATTACCCTGTGATCCGTGAGCGGGGAGACCGCCTCATCGCGGCCACTGCCGCGATGCTCGATCTGCCGCTCGTCACCCGTGACCGCGAGATCGCGAACGCGGCGGGCGTCGAGCTCCTGTGGTGAGCGGTTCGGATTGAACGCGCCGACCCTCGCCCTTAGAATCGTGGACGCCTCTGGAGGGACTTCATGACACGGGTCCTGCTTCTCGTCGGCCTTCTCTTCGCTGTCCCCGTCGAGCCTCCCCAGCCTTCTTCCTACGAGGTCGTCATCCACGGCGGAAGGATCGTCGACGGAAGCGGGAATCCCTGGTACCAGGGGGACGTGGGAATCCGCGACGGCCGCATCGCGCGGATTGGGAGAATCGATCCGGGAGAGGGCCGAATCGCGATCGACGCTTCCAGAAAAGTGGTGGCTCCGGGCTTCATCGACATCCATACCCACTCCGAGATCGCCCTTCTCGTCGATGGGACGGCCCAGAGCCACGTGCGGCAGGGAGTCACTCTCGATGTCCTGGGGGAGTCGGGCTCGGTGGGCCCTCTCGGAGGAGCGGCGCTCGAGGAGTTCCGGTATCAGGCGAAGCGGGGCTTCGGATACGACGGCGTCGACTGGACGGACATCGACGGCTACTTCGAAAAGCTCGAGCGGCAGGGAGTATCGATCAATGTCGCCGCCGAGGTCGCACCCCAACAGGTGAGGCGCGTGGTGATGGGCTACCAGGATAGGGCGGCGCGGCCCGACGAGCTCTCACGGATGAAGGCGCTGGTCGAAGGAGCGATGAAGGACGGCGCCGTCGGAATGTGCGCCGCCTTCGAGGGCCCCCGGGTCTACCAGCACCCGGAGGAGTGGGTCGAGATCGCGAAAGTGGTGGCCCGGTACGGCGGCTACTACGAGAGCCACATCGGGACCGAGGGCTACAACCTGATCGACGAGATCCAGGCCGTTCTTGAAATCGCGGAGAAGGCGCGAATTCCCGTCCATATCTCCCACCTCAAGATCCGGGGAAGAAGCCTCTGGGGGAAGATCGGTCCCGCTCTCGAGCTCATCGAAAGGGCCCGGGACCGCGGTCTCGACGTCACCGCGAACCAGTACCCCTACACCGCGATGATGCACCCCTGGTTCGCGCTCTTTCCCGCGTGAGCGATCGAGGGTCCGCCCGACAAGGTGGCCGAATCGCTGAGGGATCCCGGCTTCCGGCGGAAGCTCAAAGCGGACGCTCGATTCCAGCAGTACGTCGACGAGCACGGAGGTCCTGAAGGGATCGTGGCCTCCCGCGTGGTGAATCCGAGCTTGAAGCCCTTCGAGGGCACGACGCTCGCGGAGATCGCCCGCATCCGCGGCGACTCCGACCCCATCGACACCTGCTTCAACCTGATCGTGGAGGACGGCGGGGTCGTCTTCGGCATCTACCACAACATGTCGGAAGACGACGTGGAGACGGTGATGGCAAAGCCTTGGGTCGCGATCTCCTCGGACGCTTATGCCATCCGGCCGGACGGGCCTCTCGGAGAGGGAGTTCCCCATCCCAGAAGCTACGGCACGAACCCGCGGGTTCTGGGGAAGTACGTCCGCGAGGGCGTGCTCGCACTCGAGGACGCCGTGCGGAAGATGACTTCTCTCCCCGCACAGGTCATGCGCCTCGAGGATCGCGGCTCCCTGCGCGAGGGCTACTGGGCCGACGTCGTTGTCTTCGACCCGCAAACGGTGCGAGACCAGGCCACCTTCGAGAAACCGAAGCAATACCCCGTGGGCATCGAGCACGTCCTCGTGAACGGAGTCCCCGTCCTCCGCGATTCTGAGCACACGGGGGCGAAACCTGGAAAAGCGGTCCGGGGTGCGGCCTACGTTCCGCGCTGAGCCGCGGCGCGCTCCATGTGGGCGCGAACGCGCTCGAAGGGCTCGCGGGGAACCTGCCAGTCGCCGGCGAACGCGTCGTCGAGATCGCGGATGACGTAGAGCACGTGCGAGACGGCACCCGCGAGCGCGCCCGTCATGAGGGCGTGCACCTCGAAGCTCGAGACCGCGAAGAGGTACATCGACCCTACGGTGATGATTGCCCCGGTATCCAGCAGAATCCAGAGAGCGAGCGGGATCCTCATCCGGCTCGTCGAAAGCCGCACCGCCCGGACGTCGCTCAGGTCGTTGAGGGGGGTGAGAGCCTCGCTATAGAGTGAGGCTTCGCGCTCGAGCTCGGGATCGCAGCGATGAAGAACGGCCGTGACGCGATCGAAGAGCGACCAAACCTCTTCGAAGACGCCGTCCTGGTTCCGGGCCATCGCCGGCCACTCCTTTTCCAGCACCGCCCTCAAGGGTAGGAAAAATCGGGCATGTCGCGGCGAGCAAGATTGGGGGGCTGCCCGCGCGATGCCCGCGGTGGGGTGTTCGTGGGCTGAGCCGAGCGTGAGGAGAGTCGGGTTCGAGGGGTATGAGGTCAAGGAGGACGAGGCCGACGGGAGCATGGCTGTGAATGGGGGCGCACACGGCAATCGAAGAGCCGACGGCATGGGCCCGGCGGGACGCCGGCGCCGGGGCTTTTCCTAAGAGGAGGAGCCTGAGGGAGCGCGCGGGTTGTGTTGGGGAGGATCTCGCGAGGGTGAATTTCGTTGATCCAAGTGCTCGAGAATTCTGGCGATGGCCTTGGACTCGGTGATGAAGGCCAGGATCCGACCGCGGAGCATGTTCGTGACCATGTCGTGCCTCGACGTGCGACGGGGCGGCCGCGTCACCTGCGCCAACGCCGGCCACGACACGGCGCTCCTCCTGAGAACGCAGCTCCGAGGCCGGTCTTCCCCTCGACGGGGACCGTCCTCGGTCTCTTCCCCGACCAGCGCTACCAGACGGAGACGGTGGAGCTGGCGGCCGGCGAGACGCTGGTCCTCTGCACCGACGGGGTGACCGAGGCCGCGGATCCCGGACAGGCGCTCTTCGGAGACGAGCGCCTGCGCGCTTCGTTCACGGAGGGCGCGGGCCGCACGGCCGCGGAGTCCGTCGACCGCCTGCTGGACCGCGTGCGGGCCTTCGCGGCGGGGGCGCCGCAGTCCGACGACATCACTATCCTTGCCCTGAAGCGCGACTGATCGGGACGGCGTCGCCGACCGGGCCGGACTCTCAGAACTGGAACTGCAGGCGGCTCTGGAAGAACCGCGTGGCCCCGTAGAGCTCGAACCGGTCGAGCTGGCCGATGCCGTAGGCGAACTCCATCCGCAGGTGATCGCTCAAGTACCAGTTCACCATGGGAGTGAGGCGCCAGAAGCGCCCCCCCTGGACGGGGCCGTCGTCGAGGTCGACGTAGGACAGCCGCAGAAGCGCCTCCCATGCACCCCGTCCGCCCTCGAACACGG
>Ga0187893_10007921_pt1 | contig 17076 bp, 19 predicted proteins | sample MA1701074metaG_FD_139574 | JGI IMG/M metagenome (GOLD analysis project Ga0187893, IMG submission 139574) | White microbial mat communities from a basaltic lava cave in the Kipuka Kanohina Cave System on the Island of Hawaii, USA - MA170107-4 metaG ...
AACGGTGATGAAGCAGCGCATCTTCATCCCCGGCAAGATCACCGACCACAATCTGCTCGGCCCCGAGTACATCGCCAACCTGCAGATGTCTGGCTCGCCGGAGATGGTGCGCGCCTGGCTGGAGGGCGACTGGGACGTGGTCGCCGGGGCCTACTTCCCGGAATTCACGCGCGGGCGGCATGTGTTGGAGCCGGTCGAGTTCCCGAGAAGCTGGAAGCGCTTCACCGCCTCGGACTGGGGCTCGGCGCGGCCGTTCTGGACCGGCTGGTTTGTGATCGTGCAGAGCGAGATGAAGGTGCGCACAGCAACCGGCAGGCCGATCACGCTGCTGCCAGGCGCGCTCGTCTGCTATCGCGAGTGGTACGGCGAGGACAAAAAGCGGCCTGGTCATAACCTTGGACTCAAGTTGCCAGTCGAGGAATGGGCGGCTGGCGTGCTGGAGCGATCCGGGGCCGAGCAGATCGCGTACGACACGATCGACACCTCCTTCTTCGCCGAGGATGGTGGACCGTCGCAGGCCGAGCGCGCTGGCAAGGTGCGCCTGAAGGGTTGGCGGCTTCGGCTTCGGAGGGCGGACAAGCAGCGGCTACCGGGCTGGAACCAGGTGCGCGGCCGACTGCGCGGCGACCTGCCGGACGAGCAGGGCATGCCGATGCTGTTCTTCATCGGTGTCGCCACGCCAGACGCAATACGCACTCTGTCGGCGCTTCAGCATGACGACGTCGACTCCAAATTCGAGGACGCAGAAACCGAGGGCGAGGACCACCCGCCCGATGGGATCCGGTACGGCTGCATGTCGAGGCCGCGCAAGTTGCCCGACCCTGAAGATCGATTCGCAGGACAACCCAAGAAGGGGACGATGGAATGGCTGACGACCGAGGCTTGGAAGGGCCGGCCGGTCCCGGGCTTATCGAAGCGCCAGCTGGACTGACGCCGCTCGAATTACGCGCGGCAGAGGATGCGCGGCGCTCGATCGTCGAGCACCTGGGCAAGAACCCGGTGCTGAAGATAGACGAGCTCATCGAGATAACGGACCTGCGGCCGCGGCTGGAGAAGGAGATGCGGCTGCCGGGTGACTCGCGCGGCGGCGGCAACAAGGTCTGGTTCTTCTCGGTCGATGGCACGCTGAGCGGCAACCACCTGAAGTCCTGCCTGCTGGCGGGCGAGTGCATCATGGTCCAGGCCAAGGGCTTCGAGCAGGCGCTGAAGCTGGCCAAGGACGGGCTCCACGACACGATTGAGCTCGCCCGGGAATACTTCGACGAGCTGCAGCGCTCGATCGTCGTGGCAAGCCCGCTGGACCACTCGCACATGTCGATCGACGTGGGCGGAAGGCTTGCGGGGCCAGGCGACCAGCCGCTGAAGGGTGACCCGAAGCTGCGGGCGATGATCGAGCACATCATCGGCGGCAAGCCGTGGAAGCCGTAGATACCTATGCCGGAAAAGATAGATTGACCGAACGCCCGTGGTTGCTCACACCACCGGACGCCGATCCCATGCCGTTGTGGGTGGACGATAGCGTGATGTACCGCTGGGGTCCGGCAACGCAGCAGGTGATCTACTTTCCCCGCGTGCCTCGCCAGCACCTTGAGCCGATCGAGGACGAGCTTTGAACAATCGGAACATCGACGAGACCAGAGGAGCTGGAGCTCGTGACGCTCGCACATCGTCTGGCGAATAGCGCTGTCGATCACCGGCGCGACGCGACCCAGCGCGCCGAGCACGCCCGAATGGTGAGGGCATGATGGCCGGCTGGATCCGCGGAATCCGGGAGGTGATTCAAGTCACCGTCCCGGAGGACGAGAACAAGGTCGGCGTGCAGCGCGGCCCCGTGGTGATGAAGACCGAGCGGGTCATCACCGACCTGCCGCCTTCCGTGTGGGCGCGCACGCTCGCGGTGCCTTTCGGCGCAGAGGTGGATCTGCCGCTTGCGAGTGGGGCAGGACCGTGCGGCACCAGCCTTCGATGCGCGCGCCGTGGCTGGTGGGCGCTGCGCTGGACGCGCTGGCACCTAATGGGCCCCCTGCGCGACTACTATGCGACGTACGAGCCGCCAAGGCGTTTCGGGGCCAAACCCGGACCCCGGGGAAGGCGGGTGGCGTGAGCGAGGTGACCTTGAGCCCAGAACAGGTGCGGGACCGGGAGGCGCTGATCGCCCTCTATGGCGAGCCCGTCTTCAACATGGCCGTCGAGCTGTCTGGCCTCGCGCCCTGCTGCGGCTGGGTCGGCCCTGGCAAGCCTCCGCCGTGGGCGCAACCGAAACACCGTCGCGACACTCGTCGTCGCTTGTAATTAACTCTATAAAAGGCAGCATCCCTCTCCGTCACGGCAAACGGGCCGTGCAGTTGTTGGCGACGCAGCAGGATCGTCTTCTTCCTGCGGGATCACCGGGCCTCTCTCGGTGAGGAGAGAACCATGTCACTGAAAACCCGAAGCCTTGGCGGAGTCGCATCCGCCGCACGCGGCATCCTGATCACCGCGGGCGCCGCGGCAACACCGTGGATCGCTACCGTCACCGCTGGCCACCGCCTGAAAAACGGCGACCGCCTCGGCATCACCGGCATCACCACGCAGACCGGCTCGAACGGCGACTGGACCATCTCCGCCGTCGGCGCCACCGCCGCGACGATGACCGAATCCTCGGCCACCGGCGCCTACGCGGGCACGGCAGTCGTCGCAGCCCTGTGCGACCGCACTCCGTTCCTGCCGCGCCACTCCGCTGTCGCGATGATCCTGCAGTTCGCAGGCGCAGTGCTGGTGGGGACGGTCGTGTTCGAAGCCGCGGACGGCCGCACCGATGCGCAGTTCAGCTACACCAGCAGCGCGGGCGTCGACACGGCTGGCTTCAAGTCGGCCCTGAAGTCGGGCGAAATCGCGATTCCGGCGGCAACCGCCGGCCAGATCGGAGCGATCGAGGTCGACCTGTCGCGCTACATGACGTTCCGCGCCTCGGCGTGGACCTCGGGCCAGGGCGACGCGGTGTTGATGGCCTGATGGCGGGCCGCATCCTCCTCTTGGGTGAGGTTGGCGCTCAGCTCGATCCCAGCCTCACCTATGAGGGGCTGCGCAACATGCTTGGCGACATGCGTCGCCGCAATGAACGCATGCCGGGCGTCATCCTGCTGTCTGAGTACGACAGGCGCCAAGTGAATCAACAGATCCTCGGGGTCAGCGTGGAGGAGGTGGCGAAGGACGACCAGCGGCCCCAGCACGATCATGACGCCGTTGGTTTCATCGAAGGCGTGATGTTCCGCTCGCACCCCGACGTACCCCGCGGTAAGGCGCGCTTGATCTACCCCGCGGTGATCGAGAAGGACAAGCCGCTGCCCTCCGGCAAGATCATCTCGCTGGGTGCGAACCTGGACCCGATACCGAAGACACTGACCATCGGTTCTGGCTGATGCCCGAGGTCATCTCCCAGCCAGGCGGCGCCGGCACCGAGCGCTCAACCACTAGCGGCCCGCTCCAGTCTAAAGACAGGAAAGCGGCGAATTTCGATCCCACCGAGGACGAGAAGACGGTCGTCGGGGCGTGGCTCAAGCGCGTCGAGCGCGCCGAAGACGTCGAGTCGGCCAAGAAGTGGCGTGAGGATCTCGCGCGCCTGCGCAAGTACGAGCGCGGCACGCAGACCGTCGATGCTCAGAAGAGCCGCACGAACATGGTGTATGCGACGCTCGCGGCGCAGTTGCCGAAGTTGTATGCGAAGAACCCGGCCATCGCCGTGTCTCCCACCGATGCAGTGCCGAAGGACCAGGTCGCCAAGGTCAAAAAATTCAGCGAGACCGCTGAGAAGGTGATTCGCAAGATGCTGGTCGAGGAGGGGAGGCTCAAAAAGCGAGCAAAGTCGAACATCCGATCGACGTCGGTCACGAGCTTCGGCGTGCTGAAGCTGACCTACCAGCGGGACTATCGCGGCGACCCGATCGCCGTGCGCCGCATCGAGGACACGCAGGACAACCTCGCGCGCGTCGAGGGTCTGATCCGCGACCTGAAGAAGACGGACGACCCGTCGGAGCTCGCCAAGAAGCGCGACGATCTGCAGGCGAACCTGAAGTCCTTGACCAGCAAGAATGAGGTGAAACTCTTCAAGGGCATGGCGTGCGACAGGGTGAAATCCGAGGACTTCATCGTGCTCGACGACAACATCGCGGAGTTCGACGAGTACGTCGACGCTTCGGCGCTGGGGCAGAAGATCTGGATGACGGTGTCCGACGCGAAGACGCTCTTCAAGATGGAGCTGCACGGCGCGACGAGGTACGGGCGGCCGCGCACCGACAAGAACGAGAACAAGGTCGACGACACGCCGGCCGACGAGCAGTTCATCTGCGTCCTCGAGCTCTGGGACAAGAGGAACGGCGTCATCCGCACCACGGCCAAGGGCATGAATCGCTGGCTGCGGGATCCGTATGCACCGCCTCAAGCACCGCAGCGCTGGTATCCGTTCTACGTGCTCGGATTCAACACCACCGAGGGCGAGTGGCGCCCGCTTTCGGATGTCGAGATGCTGGTCGCCTTGCAGGAGGAGTACGACCGCACCAGGCAGAACTTCGCCGATGCGCGTGAGAAGGCGGTGCCGGTCCTGATCTTTCGCAAGAGCGGGGAGCTGGTCGAGAACGATGTGAAGAGCATCACCGACCGCAAGAACAAGGACACGATAGGCATTGAGGGCAACCCGTCGATTCCGCTTGCGCAGGACCTGATGTGGTTCCAGCCGAACCCGCTTGATCCAACAGCCTACGACGTCTCGCCTATTCGCAACGACATGGACATAGTGTCGGGCACGTCGGACGCGGGCCGCTCGAACCTGATCGAGCCGAAGACGGCCACCGAGGCCGAGATCATGAACGAGGCGATGCAGTCGCGCATGGGCGAGCGGCGCGACACGCACGAGGACCTGCTCTCGGAGATGGGCGAGGCCAGCCTGGAAATCTTCCTTCGCGACCTCTCGAAAGAGGAGGTCGTGCAGATCGCCGGCGCGGATTCCGAATGGCCGGAGACCCCGCGAGGCGCCGAGGAGGCCTTCAACCTGGTGAGTGTGAAGGTGCGCGCCGGATCAAGCGGCAAGCCCAATATCATTCGCGAGCGCGAGCAGTGGGGCCAGCTGCTGCCGATCATCAGCGACACGATGAAGCAGGTGGTCGAGCTGCGCGCCGCCGGGAACTACGACGCGGGCGAGGCGGTGCTCGAGCTCCTGCGCGAGACGCTGCGCCGCTACGACGAGTATCTGGATCTCGATTCGATCATCCCGCCCACCCAGAAGGACGCGAACGGCCAGCCGGTAGCGAACCAGCAGGCGGCGGCGCAGCTCGTGCAGGCGAACCAGGCGCTGATCCAATGCAAAGAGGAACTCGCTGCCTGCCAGGAGGAGCTCGCCAAGGCGAAGCAGGTCGAGCAGGCGAAAGCCGTTGAAGCCGCTTCAAAGGCTGAGATCTCCAAGGCAGACCAGGCGAGGAAGGACGAGGAATTCAATCGCGAGCAGGCGCGCCGCGACGCGGACGCCGCGCACAAGCAGCAAATGGAAAAGGACGAGATGGCGCGTCGTGACCGTCTGGAGGTCGACGCACGCGACCGAGCCGATCGCGCCGGGGCCGAGAAGCTGGCCCACGAATTGAAGGTGAAGGCCGAGTCCGCGCGCATCGGGGCCGACTCTAAGCAGCATGAGCAGGCTGCCGCCGCGGCCGCGCAGGACAAGGGGGCGCTCGAACTGCGGCTCGAATCCCTGCTCACCCTGATGGAGACGCTGGTCGGCGCTGTCAATGCATTGGCGCAGGAGGTTAAGGACAACACCGAGGCCGAGCGCGTCGCGGAATATGGCGATGACGGTATGCCGAAGAGGGTGCGGCTCGTGAGGAAATCACGTCGAAGCCTGGGTGGGGTGTCGGAACGTACTTTTTAGAGGGGGCTGATGGGCAAAGCGTTGATGGTGCAGTCCTTCCCCGGGCACGGCAGCGGGGTGCATGGCAATATCTTCGGCAGCGATGCGGCGGGGAACGCGACCGCTGCGAATTCGACCGTCGAGGCCGTCGAGGGCGTGTCATTCTCGAAGCTGGGGTTTTTCGTACTGTCAGGGAATGCTGGCGAGACAGCGAAGATTGAGTTCTACAAGAACGGCGCCGCCGCGACGCAGACCATCACCATCAGCGGCGACAGTTCGGCGGGGAGTGAGGACGCCACGAACACGGACACCCTCGCCGCGACCGATAAGTTCAGCACGCGCTACACCAAGACCGTAGAACCAAATTGCATCGATGCCTGGCAGAAGATGAATGTGGAGTTCTCTGGGGTTCATGGGAACTACCACGGCGCATCTAACTGGGGCGGGGCGGTGTTCGATGTTCCGTCCGCCACGCGGTACATGCTTTTAGCTGGTGCGCTAACGGCGGACGGCAGCTCGTCGGAAGCCCTGGCGCAGTGGAAGAACCGGGGCTATACCAGTGTGGAGGCCGTGCAACTCTACATCTCGGCCAATGTGCGGGCTAATGCAAGCACGATCAAGCTGAATAAGAACGGCTCGTTTACTTCCGGGGGGCTGGAAGCCACGATCAATGGCACGGACACCTCCGCGACCACAGGACTGGTGAAGCTCACAGGGAACGCAGAATCGCTGTCCGCTGGCGATCTCATCAGCCTTGCGCTGACGCTCGGAACAGGCGTCGAGGATTTGACGATTACGTTTGTTTTGCTCACGCTCAAGTCTACGAGCGGCAAGAGCGAGACCTTCGGCCTTGCAGATTCCCGCGCAGCGAGCGCGACGGAGCACTTCTATACCATCGGCGGCAGGAACACCCTTCGCACCAGCACCAACGTGCTCACCGAAGCGCAGGCAAGGATCAAGGTCGGGTTCGCTGCGACGTGCAGCAACCTGCGGATTTATCTGTCGGCCAATACCTATACGACCGACGGAACCATGACGCTCTACAAAAACGGGAGCGCAACGGCGGTCGTAGTGACGATCACTGCAGGCGGCGGCGCCGGCTGGTACGAGGACACGACGCGCACCGTTGACATCGACGACAATGACGAGCTTTCGATCGGCATTGTAGGCGGCGGGGCCAACAGCATTTCGATGAGCTTCTTTGGCCTGACGTTCTCACCGATTGCAACCGTGGTCGGCCCTCTTGTTGGCGGGAGACTCATAAATAGTGGTGCCCTGATGGGCGGGAGGTTAGTACATTGATCAACTTCGGCCCTGTCCCTATCGGAGCTGTGCTGCCCGTTCTTTTTGACTCGTTCGCCGGCGCTACCGGCGCCAGCATCACGATCAGCGGCCTCGCCGTCACGGACATAGGGATTTACAAAGGCACGTCCATGGCGCAGCGTTCCAGCGTCGCCGGGTATGCGCTGCTCGACACGGACGGCATCGACATCGACGGCATCACTGGCATCCAGGGCTTCAGCATCGACACCGGGGACAATACCGATGCCGGTTTTTACGCCGCCGGCTCTTACTACACAGTGGTCGTGAGCGCGATCACCGTGGACTTGCAGACGGTTAACTTTATTGCCGCGACCTTTCGCTGCGTCCCGGCTGAGAGTTCGGCGGGCGTCCCGAAGGTGGACGAGTCACATCACGGTGGAAGCGCGCAGACGGCAGGCGATCTCGTGGCGCTCCTGAACACCATAGACGACTTCATCGACACCGAGATCGCCGCTATCAAGGCGAAGACGGACAACCTGCCCGCAGCGCCGGCCGCGGTGGGCGACATCCCGACCGCGAATCAGGTCCGTGATGCAATCTTCGCTCGTGCCTATTCGGCCGCGTACGGATCGCTCACCTTCGATCAGTTGACCAAGCTCGTTTGGGCGGTGCTTTTTGGCAAGGCCTCCGGGCTCGGCACCACCATCGCGATCTACCGCAACATGGCCGACACTGCCGATGTGGTGACGGCCACGGTCGACGCCGATGGCAACCGAAGCGCGGTGACGCTCTCGCCCTGATGTTCGGACATCGGTACTTCGGCGCTAGGTTCTACGGCCCCCGCTACTGGGGCGACGGGGGCGCAACGCCGCCACCTACCAGGGCGATCGACGGGTCAGGACTTCGGATCATCAGACGGCTGCGCCATGAGCCGCCGCGACCAGGCGAGCGCAGGCCCGAGGATTACGAGCGCGAGCGAAAGATGCTCGACGAGTACCTCGAATCGCTGGAGAAGAAGGCCAAGCCCGAGCGCGTGCCAGCCAGGCTCGCGAAGAAACAGGCGAAGAAGCAGGCGCAGGTTGCGCCCAAGGTTGGACGCTCGCGACTCAGCGAAGCGATGGCGCGCGCGGCCAAAGCACACGAACTGGTCCTGATCGCCAGCGCCGAGCGGGCGGCTCTGGAGGATCGGCAGCGTGCAGAGCAGGAACAGCATCGCAGGCGGCAGGCGGCCGTGGCGCTGGTGCTGATGATGTCCCACTGAGGAAAAGGAGCTGGCAATGATCGCACACGCACGCGGATGGGCTTATTGCGATGAGACGGACGGACACGATGGCAACGGCACCGCAGGGGGTGCAGCGCCGGATGCTGGCGCAGATGGCGGCGGAGATGGCCGCGACCAGGGCCAGGGAGGCGGCGATGGTGGCCAAGGTGGTAACGGGCCAGATTCTGCGGGAGCAGACAAGACGGGGGACGCGCCGAAAGACATGAAGTCGGCGATCGACGTCGCGCTAGGCTACACGGCCGGCGTCGATGGCAAGCCGCAGGAGAGGCCGGCGGCAGCGGATAAGGGGGGCAAGGCACCAGAGGCCGGAAAAGAGTCTGAAACGCATTACGTCAACGGCAAACCGAAGAAAAACGAGAAAGGGGAACCGCTCGATCAAGACGGAAATGCGACCCAGAAGACGGCGCCGAAGGTGAAGACATCGGCCGAACTCGCGATCAAGCCAGAGGAACTCAAGGCGCTCGGCGCGAAAACCGGGCGGCGGTTCACTGAGATGATCACGGCCCTGAAGACGCACGAGGGCACGATCCAGAAGCAGGCTGGCGAGTTGAAGGTGCTGGCCGCCGGCCGGGACGGAATCCTCGGTGTGATGGAAGAGACAGGCACTACGAAGGACCAACTCTCGGGCTACCTTTACTTCAACCAGCTGCTGCAGTCGTCTAAGCCCGAAGACCTGGAGAGCGCGCTGGCGATGGTCGAGCAGCAGCGTCTGGGCCTGTACAAGGCGCTCGGGCGCGAGCCGCAGGGCGGTGACCTCGATCTGCTGAAGGACTTCCCCGACCTTGCGAAGCAGGTCGAGGAAGAGGAGATCCCGCGCGCCACGGCGCTTGAAATCGCGAAGGCACGGCGCGAGAAGCAGGGGCGCGACCAGCAGACCAACCGTCAGCAGCTGCAGCAGCGCAGCGAGACCGAACGCAAGGCGAAATTGCAAAAGGACGGGCAGACCGCGCTTGATGGAATCGAGGCGTGGACCGCAGCGCTGCGCAAGAGCGACCTTGACTACAACGCCAAAGAAGATAAATTGCTCGCGAAGTTGGACGAGGTGCTGACCAAGTACCCGCCCGACAAGTGGCTCGCGACCCTGAAGCTGCTCTACGAGGGAATCGAGATCACGAAGGCTCCGGCGAACGGCAAGGGGAATACGCCCATCCGGCCGAGCGGTGCCCGGCCAGGCGCGAAAGCGCCGAACAGCATGCTCGACGCCATCAATCAGGGCCTCGGCTACGCAGGGGCCGAAAAGAGCTGATCGCCGGAGTCGCTACCGGCACAGCAGGACGGCTGTAGCGGGTTCGCCTCCGCGGACTGAACAGGGGTTCGTCACCTCCGACGCGCAAGCAGGTTGCGCACATATTCAATCTACGGAGGCAGCCATGCCCTTTACAGCGCAGGAAATCACCGACGCGGGGAAGATCGGTCTCGACTTCTATCTGAAGAACGAGCCCATCGACCAGATCGCCGTCGAGCGCCCGCTTTTCAAATACCTCGCGGGCAAGAAGATGACGGCCCCGGGGGCCAAGCAGTACATCGTCGAGCAGCTCCGGGTTCGCTACCAGAGCAACTTCCAGTGGTTCAACGGCTCGCAGGTTGTGACGTACAACCGCCGGCAGTCGATCGAGCCCGCGCAGTACGCCTGGCGCAGCGCGCACGACGGGTTCTCCCTCGACGAAGACCGCCTGGTGCAAAACGGCATCAGCGTCAGCGACGATGGCCCCGGCGGCAACGCGAGCGACGCCGAGCGCTTGCAGCTCACCAATCTGCTGAAAGAGCAGACCGAGATCCTGAAGCTGGGCTTCCAGGAGAAGTTCTCGCAGGCCCAGCACCTGGACGGCACTCAGTCCGCCGACGCCATCACCGGCACCGACGCACTGATCTCGCTGACCCCTACCTCGGGGACGGTGGGCGGTCTCGACCGGGCGGGCGCTGGCAACGTGTACTGGCGCAACTACTCCCAGACGGGCCTGACCACCACGACCACGACCGGGAACATCCTCGACTACATGGAGATCGCGTGGCGCGCGTGCGTCCGCAACGGCGGCAAGCCGGACTTCATGGAAGCGGGCGACGACTTCATCGACGGCTTCCGCAACTTCATGTTCAAGAGCTTCGGCCGCTTGGACTACGAAGGGGTGTCGGAGCGCACGATCGAGGGCGGCACCAAGATGCTCACCTTCCACGGGGTGACCATGATCTGGAACCCGGAGTTCGACGATCTCGATGCGCTGTACGCGCCGGCCACGACCTGGTCCAAGCGCTGCTACATGATCAACGGCCGGCACCTGAAGCTGCGGCCGATCGAGGGGCAGGACATGATCACGCGCAAGCCGCCCAGGGCGTACGACAAGTACGAGTACTACTGGGGCATCACCTGGCGCGGCGCGCTGACCATGAATCGGTCAAACGCGCACGCCGTGTTGGCGATCGCCTGATCTATCTGGGGTTCGCCCAGCGCAGCAAAGAGCAGTGTGAGCGAGCCCCGGTGGCCACAAGCCACCGGGGCTTTTTTTCTTAACCTCAAGCGGAGGTAGCAATGGCAAAACCGAAAACGAAGGCTGGCAAGAAGAAGCACCCGGCGAAGAAGCCGAGCGCGTCGCACGCGCGCCTCGTCGCTGAATTCGGCGAGGCGCAGCTCGAGGTGGTGTCTTGAGCCGCCGCATCTTCGCTCGCGTACGCCGCGGGCCGATGGATAACACGGCGGTCTGCGTTTTCCCCTGGGAGATGCCGCTCCTCGAGCATTTGCACATGAACAACGTCGAGGAGGTCTCGATCGACCAGATGGCCAACCTGAAAGATGGCGTCATCAAAATCGAGAGGATCAAGCTCAAGCACGCGCCGAAGCACCCGGCGCCGGACCTGCGCCAGCAGCTCGAGGCGATGACGTACGTGGATCCCGAGGATGACCCTGCCCTCGACCCGTCGGCCGAGTACGGTCGCCTGGCCGACAAGTACGGCATGGACAAGGACTTCCCGATCCCGGTGGTCGAGCGCATCTTCGGGCAATACCAGGGCGACACCTGCCCTTTCGCTCTCAAGATGAAGGAGCACGCGAAGGAACGAGCTTCGGTACCAGCGCACCTGCGCGCGGACGGTGAGGGCGGGGAACAGCCGCTCGCCGGCATGTCGCGGGAAGAACTACGCGCGGCCTGCCGCGAGCGGGACATCCCGTTCAAGGCGACCGAAAGCAAGGAAGCGCTGATCGCCAAGCTGGAGCCGGTGCCGGCCTAAGCGATGGCGCGCCAGTACAAGACGCTGGGTGATCTTCGCTCGAAGATGCTGGCGATGATCGGGAACGCGGCCGCGGGTGCGGCTGCGGGCCCGAACCAGCTCATCATCGACGGGCACCTCCAAGACGCTCAGACGCTCTTGTACTGGACCCATGACTGGGCACACCTGCGCAAATACGGCACAAAAACTCTTGGGTTGCAAGCGACGTTGATCGACTATCCGAGCACTGGCAACGGCGCGAACCCTGACCGGATCAACGCGGTCAGCGTTTACCGCGGCGGGGTGTGGTCGCCTCCGATCCAAAAGGGCATCACGCCCTCGATGTACACGTACCAGACGAACTACTCGTGGCCGCAGCGCTGGGAACCGTACGAGCAGATGGAGTTCTGGCCTGCAGCGAACCAGGCTTACGAGATCCGCATTTTCTACATCGAGAACCTCGGGCGCTTCACGCAGGACGGCGATCGCGCCTCGATCGACGACACGCTGATCAGCCTGGTCGCGAAGGCAACGCTGAAAGCGCACTACCGGCAGCCGGATGCTGCGCTCGCGCAGAACGCCTCCGATTCTCTGCTGCTCAAGCTAAAGGGCAAGAGCTGGGGGCAGAGCGTGTTCCGGCCCAGTGAGTGGATCAACAGCGAGCCGCTCGTGCGGCCACAAGTCGTTTAACGGGAGAAGCGCATGTTTATTTCGGATTGCAGGGGCGACTACGAGGCGGTGGCAGCGGGTCAGACCGACCAGATCATGGGTGCAACAGGCGCCGCAGGCGACCGCCTGCTTCGCGTGATCGTTTCGGTCGGCACGTCCTTGACCGGCACCTGCTCAATCAAGGACGGGAACGGATCCGCAATCCCGCTCACGCCAGCCAACACCACGATCGGGTGCTACTCCTTCGAGATCAACGCCAAGGCGCTGAGCACGACCACGCCGGGCTGGAAGATCACGACCGGCGCCGGCGCGACCGCACTCGGTATCGGCGAGTTCACCTGATGAAGCGTGGTCCTGGGAGGGCCTGCCCATCCCTGTAATCACTTTCGACGAATTCGCAGGCGGCCTGGATATCAGGTCGGCGGCTTCGCTCGCCCGTCCGAACATGCTGCGCAAGCTGACAAATGCCTACATCACTACCGGCAAGGCGATCAGGAAGCGGCCCTGCCTCGACAAGATCGTGACGCTCGAAGCGGGAACCGTAGGCCTGAAGTCGTTTGCCGGGAAGCTGAACACGTTCTACGGCCATGGGACGGCGATCGCGCATGCGGACGTACGCTTTGTCGCGCGCAGGCTGCCGCATTGGACCAACGGGTCAGCGCCCACCAAGATTCACTTATGCGAGCAGTACAACGCATTGGCGTACGTCGTGGCGGAATACGCGGGACCCGTCTATCGGCACCACTACCTGGACGATCCTGGCGCATGGGCAGCCGCGACAACCTACGCGGCGAACGCATTCCGCCGGCCGACGGTCGCCAACGGTTTTCGCTACGAGGTCACCGCTGGAGGCGGAGGCGCATCCGGCGCCGGCGAGCCAGCGTGGCCGACGGCCGTTGGTTCAACCGTGGTGGACAACGCGCTCACCTGGACCTGCAGGACGTTCGCCGTCACAGACGCGAATTGCCCCCATTCCAAGGAAACGGCCAAGCAGGCGCAGAAGATTTTCTCGAAAGGCGCGCTCGACGCCTCAACCGTGCGCTATTGCAAGACGGGGGACCCGCGCGACTGGAGCGCAGCCTCGGACGCTGGCTTCATCCCCGCTGGGCTGTACGCGAAGGGAGCGGACCAGGTGACGGCGATCGGTCCGTTCCAGAAGTCGGGCCTATGGATCGCCTTCAGCGACAACTCGCAGGTGTGGACCGTTGACCCAAATCCCGCGAAGAACGTCCTGGTCGACAGCATCGAGGGCATCGGGACCAACTACCACCGCGCCGCGGGCCCGGTGTCGCGGGACCTTTTTTTCCTCGCGCAGAACGGCTTCCGGTCGGTGTCGCTCATCTCGATCACCGACAACCTGCAGGACAACGACGTCGGCAGCGCGATCGACAAGCTGGTAAAGGCCGAAATCAGCGCGAGCGACGATCCGATGGCGCTCTACTACCCGAAGCTCGGGCAGGAATGGTGGATCAACGGCGCGACGGTGTGGGCCTACACGTTCAGCCGCACCTCGAAGATCAGCGCCTGGTCGAAGTACACGCTGCCCTTCACGGTCGATGATGCGACGGTCCTGAATCAGGAGCTTTACGTGCGCACCGGAAACGACGTGTATCGAGTGAGCGACCAGGTCTATAGGGATGGCGCGTTCTCGATCCCGCTCGTTGACGTTCAGATGTTCTTCCAGGACGGGAAGTCGCCAGCCGTCACGAAGCAATTCACCGGCATGAAGGTAATAGGCGAGGGGCAGTGGACGATCAGCCATCTCTTCGCGGTCGAGAATCAGGTGCTGGAGTCGCTTCCGTACGAAATGCCGGCAATCAGCGCCGCGGGCGATCTGCACCCTGTCGAACTAATAGCCGAACGTATCGCCCCGCACCTCACGCACCAGAAGGACGAAACGGCCGAGTTCTCAGCGCTGATGCTGATCTTCGAGAAGCTGGGGGTCGTATGAAGCCGATCGTCACCAAGCTCACCATCGAACAGGCGCGCGCGATCGTGCCGCATCTCGGCACGGTAGACCGGGCGGAGATTCAGCGTGCGTACGTGGATCTCGAGGCCTGGGCTCGCTCGCGCGTAGAGCTCGGCACCGGTTGGGCGCTCGTCCACGAGGACGAAGTGATCGCGGTGGGTGGCGTCATCACGAACAGCACGCAAGAAGGCGTGCTTTGGCTGGCAGGCCGTGAGGGCTGGGCGCGTCGGCATATCCGGCACGCGCTTCGCGTATTCGACGTGATCAAAGGCTTCGGCGGGTACTCGGTGCTGCGGTGCCGGGTCGTTGCACAGAACGGTGTCGCGCGGCGCTTTGCCGAGCGGCTCGGCTTCGACGAGATGGGAACCAACAACGGCTTCGTCCACTACGGGATGGCGACATGATCAACCTGCTGAAGTGGATCTTCTTCCCCGGTTTTGTGAGCCGGTTCGGCGGCGATGGTGCGGGTGGAGACTCGGGATCGAACTACGAGGCCGAAGAAGCTCGCAAGTCCCAGTTGCGCAAGCAGATCGACCTGATGTACGGCATCGGAGGGCCGTCTGCCGCGCCGACGCGGGAGCAATTCACGACAGGCGGCACACCAGCAAGCGAAAGCTCTGGCGGTGAGGCCGGCACCCAGACGTACACCGAGGCGACTCCCGGCATCTTCGACGAGACAGGTTTCAACGCCGCCCTAGAGATGAGCAAGGGTGACGCTGGCGCCAAGGCCCGCGCGGCGATGGACAGCGAGAACACCAGGGTTGGCGATGCGACGCGCTCGTACTACACAGACAGGCTCGGCAAGGACTACGCGAAGGCCGAGCGCGAAACGCGCTTCAAGCTCGCTCGTCAGGGGCTGATGGGCGGTAGCGAGGACGTGTTCCAGCAAAACGAGATCAAGTCAGACCGCGACCTCGGGGCAACGCGCGTCGACGAAGCAGTCCGCAGGGCAGTGGCGGATCTGAAGGGAAAGCGTGAGCAGGAGCGTCTGAACGCGGTGAGCCTCGTCAATGCAGGCGCAGGCGACAGCGCAGTGAGCGCTGCGCAAGCCGGGCTGAAGAACACGTTCGAGACCGCGACTTCCGCGCAGCGGGTCAATCTCTTCGATGACCTCTTCGCGAACACGGCGGAATCCCTGGCGAATGGCGCCCAGACGGACCAGCAGGCGGCGCTTCTAGCGCGGTATCGAAACCAGCTCAGTTCCTTCATCCCGGCACGCTCGAGCACCAGCGGCAAGCTCACAGGGACCCAATGACATGGACCCGCTTTCGCTAGCCATCATCGCCGCTTCTGCGTTCGCGAAGTACCAGGCGAACGAGGACGCCGCGGACAGTCGCGAAGCCTTCCGCCGGTCGATGGAGGCCTACCAGCGCACGAAGGCAAAGGACACTCAGGTGGCGACCGACGCGCTTCTCGCGAAGCAGACGCCTAAGGCGCGCGAAGAGGAACTCCAGACCATCACCGGCGACCGTGAGAAGTCGCTGCGAGATACTGTCGGCGCAGCGCAGGCGTTCGATGCGCCGCCGATCGCCGGAAAGCTGGGCGGCGATTACAAGGCGACGCAGGAGGCTGACGCGGAGCGCATTGCGGAGCGCACGCGCCGAGCGATCGAGCAGTTGTCCACGATGGGCGCGCCAGGTGAGCAGGCGCAGGCCTTCAGTCGCCGGTTCGGCAAGGCGGCGGGCGACGTGGACGCGAACAACCGAGCGAGCGAAAACGTCGGGCGTGGCTACCTGGACGACATTTCTCGCGTCGTACCTGACCCGACGACGATGATGCTGGGCGACATCGGCATGGCGGTCGGCTCCAGCATGGGCGGAGGTGCCGGTGGAGGTGGCGAAGCGATGGGTGCCGACACGCTGGGCAACTTCACGTATGAGGACTCGGCGGGCAACCTGCAGCATTCCGCTTTCCCGTACCCGGCGGCGCGCACGAAGGTTAACAGCGGGCTCGGCAAGGCCTTGAGTCTGTGGGGTAAATGATGCCGCTCTTTAACGCCCCGCGGTCCAACAACATCGGGAACTCCATCCGAAAGATGCTTTCCGGCAGGGGCGGACTGAGCCCGCTGGACGAGATACAGGCCGACGCTGCGGCTGCGGACACTGCGCACAAGATGGGCTTGGTCGAGAAGGTTCGCGCCGAGGTGGACGCAATGCGAGGTGCCGAGGCTGCGCGCAGCGACCCGCGCTTGCAGACCGAGTACGCTGCGCACTCCGCTGGCATCAACCTGCCGGATGCGGAGCAGCTCACGAAGGCGATCCGAGGCACGCGCGAGCGCCCGCCAATCGAGAACGATGACGAGGGCAACCGGATGCCCGACGTCACCTACGAGAAGCCGTCAGGTCTCGCTCCTGGAGCAGAGAGGTCCTTTCGTAGCGCCCTTGCCTCGGCGATCGGGACGCGCCTCGCGACTGACAAGACCAACGCCGCCGAAATGGCGAAGGCGGGAGGCACGCTCAATACGACAGCGCTTCAGAACGACGCTGCGAACGCCGCCGATGTGCCGGGTGCCAACCGGATCATCGCCGCCATCACCGGCAAGATCCGCGAGCCGTTCAAGACCAACGCCCAAGGCACGGTCCTCAACGAGGAGACCGGTGTGCTCGATGAGGCGGGCAAGCTCGCCGGTGTGGTGCGAGAGGGCGAAACGGCGAAGACCACGCGGGATCGGGCTGCAGCGGGCGCGAGCTCTGCGCACGCCGACCTCTTCAGGGCGCAGGCCGACAAGGAACGGGGCAAGTCAGCCGGCGGCGCCAAGGTCGCGCCGTTCAAGGACGTGACGACGCTGCGCAAGGAGTTCAACGACCAGAAGGAAGT
>Ga0187893_10007922_pt1 | contig 17073 bp, 18 predicted proteins | sample MA1701074metaG_FD_139574 | JGI IMG/M metagenome (GOLD analysis project Ga0187893, IMG submission 139574) | White microbial mat communities from a basaltic lava cave in the Kipuka Kanohina Cave System on the Island of Hawaii, USA - MA170107-4 metaG ...
CCACGTCCTCGAGCTCCCGCCGGACGTCGTACGCTGGCTGGCCACGCGTCTCTCGCCAACCGACAACGTCCGGCGGCTGTGGTCGGCTCTTGACTTTCCGTTAACCATCTTTGGCCGAAACGAGGACATCGTGGGCTTTCAGTGCGCCGACGGCGTCCTGTGGGCGTGGCTCCAGACAACGGAGCGCCTGTTGGAGAGCGCGGCCTTCTGCTCATTCGCGGCCACGTCATTCACCAAACGAGGCATGTCAGCCGTGCCCCGGGTTGCCTTGGTTCTACCCAACACGCTCAGGAAGAGGTCGATCGGCGGTAAGAAGCCCGGCGCCGGGCGCCGGCCCTATATCGCCGCGGCCAACGGCCACAAGGGCGGTGGTCAGATCGGGGTAGGCCGCAATGACACGGAGCTCTCGAGGCGCCGCGTGTCCCTCGGGCTCTCGCAGTACGCCGTGGGAAAGAAGGTCGGCGTGACGGCGGCGTGCATCGCCCACTGGGAGAGCGGGCGACAGAAGCCGTCCAACGAGCACCTACGTCTGAAGTACGCGGCCGCCCTGGAGCTGCTGTGATTCCAGTCAACGTTAGCCTGCTGAAAAATACCCGCAACCACGGCGCGGTGTATCTTCTCGGCTGCGGACCCAGTCTGGGCGAGTTCGAGCCCAAACCGGGCATAGATCTCATCGGGCTCAATCGCTCCTGGCTCCGGTTTCCTGATTGCGATGATCGGGTGATCGTCGACGCGGCCAACTACATCGACATTCGCGACGGCCGGCAAGGCTGTCAGCCGCCGTGGCGGCTGTGGATGCCGCTGCCGAGGGTAGCGCAGCAAGTACCGGACCTCGGGCCGCGGGCCTCGAACATGGAGCTTGTCACGATAACACACCTCGTGTTACCGCGCCGGCGGCCGGTGTTTCAGCTGAACCTCGAGGAGGGGTCGTGGGCGCCGTTCTGCGGACTCTTTGCCCTCGAGATTGCGGTGTGGCTGGGCTACACCGACATCCGCCTGGCGGGATTCGACGGCGTCGCTAAGAGCCACTTCTTCGACGACTCGGGCTTCGGGCAGAAGCCGCGCGCGGTCACCGAGGCACTGTTTCGGTCATGGGAAACATGGTTCCTCGACGCCGCGCGGGTCCTCGCGGCCGAACGACCCGAGGTGAAGGTGTGCTTCGTGACGCCCACCGCCCACCAGGCGTTCACGGAGCTCTCGTGATTTGGGCGATCCTCCTCTCAGCGTGGTTCTTATACTTGGTCCTCGCCGAGATTCGCAATGAACTGCGCAAGGCAAATCAGCGCGCCGAGCGCGACCGGATGTTTCGGCGCTAGCTCTAGAGGTTTCCCAACATGGCTCTCGATCGAGACACCCTTCTCACCCTTTACTTCGAGCGCGGTTGGAACCTAGTTCCGCTGCGCGAGCACACCAAAGCTCCTTACCATGACCAATGGCCCGAGCGCGACTTTCGGGCTTCGGACTTTGGACCCTCAGACAACATCGGTCTACAGCTTCGAGAACAGTGGCTTGACGTGGACCTTGACTGTAACGAGGCCATTGTCGTGGCCGACACGTTCCTGGAGGCCACGAGCACCTGGGGTCACGCCAGTAAACCCAGAAGTCACTGGCTCTATAGGCTCGCCCCATCCGATGTTCAGCGCAAGGCCCTCGTGATAGAAGATCCAGATGCACCGGGCCACGCACTAGTCGAGGTTCGCACTGACCGCGAGCACCAGACCATGTTGCCTGGCTCCACGTGGCACGACAAGATCGGAGAGAAACCCGATGAACCAGTGGAGTGGACCGGTGACCAGCTGGATACCTTTACCGAGTTCTCTTTCGAGACGATCAAACGACGCGCTATCTTGTTAGCCGCGTGTGCCTACCTCGTGCGCCACTACCCAGAAGGTGGAACTCGCCACCAAGTTGGCCTGCCGCTCTGCGGGATGCTGCGCATGCTTGACGTGAAGCACGAGGAGGCGAGGTGGATCATCGAGGCAGCGTCCAACGCCATGGACGGAGACACGGGCACGCGTCTCGGAGAGCTCAACACGACCTACCGGCTCGAGGAGTCAGCCGCCATGGAAGGGTTCAGCGCACTGCGCAAGCTCTGCCCGAAGCTGGCCCTCGGGCTCAAGAAGATCCTGGGCGGTGTCTTCACTCGTGACGGTTTCAACATGGGCAACTCCGGAACACCCACCATCTGCCGTAAAAACATCGAGTTGGCCCTAGCCAAGGAGGAGGCAACCTTTCAGCTGAACCTCTTTGGCAACCGCGAGGAGTTCATCAACGGCACCGGGTTGCCCATCGTGGTCGACGACTATCTCTTCAACCACCTGCGTCTGGAGATTGACCGGAAGCACCGCTTCTTACCGTCCGTCGAGCTCTTCGAGAGCTGCCTCAAGGACCTCGCCTACGCAAACTCCTACCACCCGGTGCAGATGTACCTTCACGATCTCCCGCCCTGGGATGCTGTTCAGCGCGTTGACACCTGGCTGAGCCACTACCTCGGGGCAGAGGACACGGCGTACACGAGGGCGGTCGGCCGGAAGGTGCTGATAGCGGCCGTGAGGCGGGTCCTGGAGCCCGGCATCAAGTTCGACAATCTCCTGGTCCTCGAGTCCCCGCAGGGCACCGGTAAGTCAAGCGCCATCGCGGCCCTGTGTCCCTCGTATGATTGGTTCACTGACCACCTGCCCCTGGGCGCCGACCCTCAGCGGGTGATCGAGCAGACCGCCGAGAAGTGGATTGTGGAGATCAGCGAGCTCTATGGCCTACGCGACAAACAGATCGAGGCCGTGAAAGCCTTTCTCTCGCGCCAAAAGGACGAGGCTCGGGCCGCTTACGGTAAGAAGGTCTCGCTGCGCAAGAGGTCCTTCATCTGCATCGGCACGACAAACCGCGACCGCTACCTCGCTGACCCGACCGGAAACCGCAGGTTTTGGCCAGTGACGGTTGGCTCGCGGCAAAACGTCGAGGGTATCGCTCGTGACCGCGACCAGCTCTGGGCCGAAGCCTTCACCCACCGCGAGGAGCCGCTCGTGTTGCCGGAGGAGCTGTGGCCAGTGGCTGTGAGTCACCAGGAAGAGCGCGAGGAGGAGGACCCGTGGGTTGACGTGATTCGCACAACGATGAGATTTCCAGATAATCCAAAAAATTTGATAACCTTCACCTACAAGGAGTTGTTTGAGCTACTAGGCGTGCCCATTGAGCGCCAAACAAAGCGAGAGACGGAGCGACTGCGCAACATCATGTTTAAAAAGTTCCAGGGCTGGCGTTGGACCACCAAGCTTGTTGAAGGCCACGTGGTGAGGTGCTTCGGCCGAGAGCTCACCGCTGAGGAGTTCAAGCTGAGGACGATGTTCCCCGACCTAGTCGAAAAGCCAAAGGAGTATTGAGTGATTCTTCTAGGCTTCCGGGAATCACCGTTCCGAGCACCGAGGGTGTACCTTAGGTGATAGAATTCGGGCCTCGGGCTAACTTACACCTCCGAGGGTGTACCTTAGGTGATAGTTTTCGGGCCTCGGGCTAACTTACACCTCCGAGGGTGTACCTACGCGAAAAAAGCTCTAAAGTCCTCATTTTATTATAGTTATTAGGTGGATAGAATTCGGGCCTCGGGCTAACTTACACCTCTCTTATACCTCTGTGATAACACATATACACGACTTTTTGGTGCACCTGTTACGCGTTAAACCTAATCCTCTCAACATTTTAAGCCCTCTCTAAACACATAATTGTGTAACATGCGTCCCCTAGAGCTGCCAGGAGGCGGTCCGGGGCTCACGCGACTCCCCCCCAACGCCCTTTCCTTCTCTATTATATATGTTATAATGTTATTATGTTATATAATATATAACTATAATAGAATGAGGACTTTAGAGCTTTTTTCGCGTAACATGCCAGTAACACGCATTGTTACAAGGGAATTTCGATGACCCTCACCCCTCGGCTCTACAACCCGCGTTATCCCTCGACCTCTCCTCGCAAACGCCTCCAGGGTAAATCTCGGGCGTACCAGCGGGTCGCTCAGTGCGACCCGGGACCCTCATTCCGTGATAAGATATCCTCGTGAAGCAACCCGCCATCCCGATCGAGTTTCTTCGAGGGCTGCTCGAGGACCCCGAGTACCGGGCGATGTTGCGCGTGCGCCTCATCTCGGGCGACGTGCCCGCGGGCATCGAGGGGATGATCTGGCACTACGTCTACGGAAAGCCGCCCGAGACCTTGAACCTCCTCGTCTCCGACCCGTATGACGCGATGAGCGACGAGGAGCTCGCTGCCTCGGCCCTGCAGCTCGCCGCCGAGCTCCAGGCCCTGCAGCCAAACTAGGAGGCTCGCGTGACTCTGCACGTTGCTCACCTCGCCGCCTTTAGCCTGCTGCTCGCCCTCGCCCACTGTGGAGGTCCTCGCCAGCGCTTCGGTCCGACGCAGGGTCCGCCTCGCCTCCTCTGCCGCGGCGAGTCGATCTTTGCTTGGACCGATACGCCGTGGCTGGTCACCTGCTACGTTGACGGCAACCTCGCGCTCTTGCCGGAGCAGGTCGAGTTTCGGCTTCGCCTCTCGGGGCAAGACGACTACTTCTCGAGCTCCGTCATCAGCAACCTCGACCGCCGCACCGTGGCGTGGCACATCGTGCTCACGCGCGACTACTGGCGCAACCTCACGGGCAACTCGAGGATCGGCGTCGACGACCGAAACATCGAGGTCATTCGGCGAGATGACCCGAGGTATCCCATGGAGCCCATCGAGGGCCTCGATGCCTCGCTCGATGGCGGTTTCCGGGTCTTCGTCGAGCTGCGCTCCGGACGGAAGATTCTCGCCCGAGGTCAAACCGTGGGCCAGCTCAACTGCCTCTGCAGCCGTTGAGCGAGGTTGAGTTGTTTTTAACATAATATCTCTTATGGGACATCAGCCTTGACCCCTGCAGAGCTCACCGAGTGGGTTCGGACACATCCGCCACAGGGTGCGCCCGACCCCAACGTGACCCCGCCCGAGGTGAAGGCCGCTGCCCTGCGCGAGGAGCTCGAGCGCGTTCACGCGAAGATCAAGCGCCGGCAGTGGTCACGCCAACCCGCGGCTTGGATCCGCGAGCGCCTCGGTGAGGAGCTCTGGTCGAAGCAGGCGGAGATTCTCGAGGCCCTGACCCTCGAGCCCCGGCTGGCAGTGCCGAGTTGCTTTGCCTCCGGGAAGTCGTGGCTCGCGGCCCGCATCGCCGCGTGGTGGGTCGACACACACCCGCCGGGGACGGCGTTCGTCGTGACGACGGCATCGAGCTGGAGCCAGGTCCGCGCCATCCTGTGGCGGGAGCTCGCGCGCGCGCACGCGAAGGGCAAGCTCCCGGGGCGGCTCAACCAAACTGAGTGGCACCTCCCGATGCCCGACGGCCGCGAGGAGTTGGTGGCTTTCGGCCGCAAGCCCGCCGACCTCGACACGACAGCCTTCCAGGGGATTCACGCCTTCTACGTCCTGGTCCTCCTCGACGAGGCCGCCGGCGTGCACGAGGCCCTGTGGCGGGCCGCGGACGCCCTCGCCACGAATGACGCCTCGCGGGTGCTGGCTTTCGGGAACCCAGAGGACGGGGCGAGCCACTTCGCCAAGATCTGCAAGCCGGGTTCCGGGTGGCGGGTCATTCGCATCCGCGCGTGGGACACGCCGAACTTCTCGGGCGAGGCGGTGAGCGAGGACCTCAAGCAGTTGCTCCTCTCCAAGTCGTGGGTCGAGCGCAAGCGCAAGGAGTGGGGTGAGAAGTCCGCATTTTGGCTCGCGAAGGTCGAGGCCGAATTCCCCGACTTCCGGCCCGACGGGCTCTTCCCGATCCAGCTCATCCGCCAGGCGCAGGAAAAGAGCATCCCGCCCGGGCTGCCGGTGGAGCTCGGGGTGGACGTGGGCGGCGGGGGGAACAAGTCGATCATCGCGCTTCGGCGCGGTGGGTGGGTGCGCATCGTGCTCCGCAACCAGAACCCCGATACCATGGCCGTCCTCGGCGAGGTCGCGGCCCAGCTCAAGGCAACCGGAGCCACGTGCGCAAAGGCCGACGAGATCGGCATCGGGCGGGGCCTCGTTGACCGGGCCCGGGAGCTGCGGCTCGCGGTCCTCGGCATCAACATCGGCATGCCGAGCAAGGACCCGGAGCATTTCGCCAATCTCCGCGCGCAGGCGTATTGGGGCCTCCGCGAGCGCCTCGAGGCCGGTGAGGTGGACATTGACCCCGAGGACGAGGACCTCGCTGCGCAGCTCGTGGAGATTCGTTACAAGCGTACGAGCGCGGGTAAGATCCAGATTGAGGGTAAGGACGAGATGGCTCGACGAGGTGTCTCGTCGCCCGACGAGCTCGACGCGGTGGTGCTCTCGTTCATTCCGCCCGACATGGCGCCGCGGCCACCTCGGGTGCGTCAGGTGGAGTGGGGGTAGCACAATGGGCGATGGACAGTTCCACGGGAATCAGTACACCGGCAGCCTAGGGGGCGCTTCTCGTCCTACCGACATGACGACCGGCCGCGGAAGCCGAGGTGGCCAAACACCGAGCGAGGTTCGTTACGGCCTAGGCCGTTCATTCAAGCTACCTCGGCAGTCAGAGAATCTTGAGCTAGTCGAAGTAGACCCGAGAAAATTGGATGCGGCTTGGGAGAAAGACAATCGAGTAAGCCCAAGCGGTGAGAACGAGATCGGCAATCGTAGAGAGCAGTTTATAGATTGGCTCAAATCAAACCCGGGAGAACAAATCGAGGCCCCGACTGTGCACCCGCACTGGGATAACAAGCAAGTGGTATTCTCAGATGGTAGGCATCGTTTTGCAGTATTGCGAGATTCGGGTCAGAAGACGGTGAAAATTGCGGTACCTAAAACGGACGTGAAATATTTTCGGAGGTTTCGTTAATGGGCGGCGCATTCAAGCCATCGGGCATCGCGAGTGGGCATGCGTCGGAGGCATCCGCGCGCGAGTCGCGGGCTTTCAAGGTGAGCGTGGAAGATCCCGGATCTTTGACGCCAAAGGAGTTCAACGATGAAAGCGCCATGCTTGCCGACCAGGCTCGCATAATCGACCAGAAACTTCTCGATGCGGGCCGCGGATTCGAGAAGCCTTCCGAGACGCTGAGTCGGGAGTTCAAGGCTGTATTGGATCGGCAACATCGACTCCGCGAGGAAAGCAAGCTCGGCGGCCCTTCGGCGGTTTCTGGTCATGGGACGAGAGGAGTAGCAGTGCGTTTGCGAAAAGTTACGTTGATTGTCCCTTTTTGCGTGTTGATTGCAGCGGCGTGCGGCGAGAACACCGGGCCTACCGGCCCGACGCCTGTAACCACGACCACCACGATCCCCGTAGACCCGTGGCTCGGGCCGCGGGTAGACGCGGACTTCAGCTGGGACCGGCTGGCGTCCTTTTCGGCATTCGCTACTCTCGACGAGAGCCACGATGACCGGCAGATCTACGAGTCAACGCAGCTGATGCTCTCGCGCGGTATCAACACCCGGCGCCTGTGTGCGGAGACCGAGTTCTGGGGCGGCGACTGGCCATACCTTCGGGTGCCAAGGGACCTCGATAGGCTCAATCATGTTCTCGACACCGTCGCCAGGATTCCCGGAGCGCAGGTGATCGTCGTGGCCAACTGCACGCTGAAGGGTCCCGTGCCGGTCTCGCAGCAGCACGAGTGGGCGGCAAAGGTTGCGGGAGTGGTTCGCGAGTATCGCAACGTGGCCGTCGAGGTGATCAACGAGATGGATCAGTGCCGAGGGCGGGGCTGGGGGCCTCACTGCTACGGTAAGAACGATGTCCGAATCGACGTCGACATGTTTCGCGGAAACGGCGTCCGCTACGTGACCACCGACGACAGCATCTGCCCGGGCGACTTTACGTACGAGTACCGGTTTAAGAACATCAGCGCCTGGCCAGCTAACTTTCATTATTGCCGCAACACCAAGGGCCGCCCGTTTGACCCCGGAGTGAACGACGGCGGCTTTCTCGATGCCGTCATCCGGGCCAACGGCGGCTTCGTGTACTTCGGCGAGACGGTTGCCTTCAACGAGCTCGGGGACAATTGCGCCGGGCTCCGGACATGCGACCCGGCCAGGATACAGGCCCACTTCGACGCGTGCCTCGGACAGCGTGCCGGGCAGTGCGCCACTAACTTTCACTCGATCGCCGGCCTGGCGGGTGACGGGTGGACCGATATTCCTTGGAACCGGTGAGCTACATGGAGCAAGGATGGTTCTGATAACCCGCGATGGCCTGAGGACCGAGGAGCAGCTCATCGAGGAGGAGCGGGAGCGCGCGTGGGACGTTGTCTGCACTTGCGGAGCTCCACTTCCGTACATCTCGCCTGAGTCATCTCATGTCTGTACCTCGTGCAACACGACTTGGACAGGGGACCCGCTCTTGCCGGACTGGCTCAACGTCGTTTGGCGGGGAGCTTTTCCGTGAGCAAGGTGTACAAGGCACCGCGACCCGGGCCATACCACTACTGGATCGGGTTTGAGACGGCGGATGACGCGATCGAAGCCATCTCGGCGTGGAAGTGGAGAAGCGCGTACCAAGACATGGACAACTGGCTGCGCGCTCTGCAAAAGTATGAGGACATCGACACGGTGCAGGTAGACGCGGCGAGGGCAAAGTTGCGCGAGCTCGTCGACGGCTTGGGGCTGGTCTGGGACTGAGGAGGACGGGTTTGAGCAAGTTTCTGTTCGGCTATTACGTGACGGCAGGCGACCGCTGGTGCAAGGAGCCGCGACAAGCCGAGGTGAAGGAGTGGACTGACCTCGATGTCTACCTCTGGCGGCAGTTTGACTCTGTCTCGATCGACCGGGGTCTGCGTGACCTGCGCCGCGCCGTGAAGTGGTCCGTGAAACACGGTCGCGCGATCTCCCTTGATCTCGACATGGGCTACGCGGCCACGTGGCGGCGCCAGATAAACAAGGCGTCAGCCCGCTTCGTTACCATGCCCTTGGCGGACCCGTGGCGGAGCGTGGCCCTCGTCGACGTGGCCGACGAGCCCTCGCCCTTCTTGGCCAGCCGATGCGCGTTGCAGGTGCAAGAGCATCTGGCGAGCGAGAACCTCTCGGCGCCGCCCGTCGGCGCAACTTTCTCCTATCAGTTGAAGGACGAGGCCCGGTTGCCGGAGCTCGACTGGGTGGGTCTCGAGGCCTACGTGGATGTTCGCTGGCAGAACGAATCGCCGGAGACACTGCGGCGCATCTTGGTAGATCAACTTCGGCAGCAGGCAGCGAGGCTCACGCTACCCGAGCAGAGGCTTGTGGTGATTCTCCAGGCATACTCGCGCAATGGCGGGTGGATCAACACGAGAACGCTTCGACAAGTGCAACTCCTCGGGGCCGAGGTTGCCGTCGAGCTCTTTGGGACTCGGCTCTTGGCGATCAAGATGTTCTCGTGGGAACGGCCCTCGGGAACTCGGTCTTTGAGCTTCGCGATACGCCAGGCACACCACCTTATCTGGAGCCGGCGCGCCGAGTTGCCGCCACCGCAGGACATTCCGCATGTGCCACCGCCGTCCGGCGCCGCGCTCTGGGTTACGAAGGCGAGGGCCGGCACGCAGGATACGCCGGGGAAGCTCATCTACGATACCATGGCCAAACTTCAAGAGAACATCTGGGCCGGCGCCCGGGACTGGGTTTACCTGCTCCAGAACTGCGGAGACTGCTTCAACGGGAACCCGCTCAAGGCGTCAGCCGTCGAGATTCGGGAGTTCGCCTCGGTCGGATTCGACCTCGACGGGGAGGGACCGCCGATCCTCCTGAAGCTCATGCAGCCACATCCGAAGTACGCGGACCGCGTCAACGTCAAGAAGGCTGAGTGGTCTAACTTTTCAAGCCGGCTCGACGCGCACCTCGCGCAGGCCCACAAGTACCGCGAGGACTTCAAGGGCCAGCCAGGTGAGGGGAAGGACTGGGACTCGGTAAAAGGCTGGTGTGCGGGTAGAAACCGGCAGTAGGGTATAATTTAGGGAGAGGTTTCATGGCCGTTACCTTTAGGAAGCAAGCCTATCAGCGCAACCTCAAGCTGTGGGAGCGTGCCCGCGACTGTTACGGCGGGAGCGACAAGGTGAAAGCCGCCACCACGAAGTATCTGCTGCCGCTGGATAGCCACCTGCGGCAGACGGGCACCTTCAATCCCTCGGCGGCCCTCTTCAACGCGAAGTATCAGGCCTACGTAGAGCGGGCGCTGTTTTACAACGCCACGGCGAGGACGGTGGACGGGCTCGCGGGCTTCGTGTTTCAGAAGGACCCCACCGTTGAGGTGTCCACCGAGGCGATGGAGGAGCAACTCCTTGACATTACCCTAACGGGGGTCAACGCGAGTGTCTTTGCTTTTCGTGTTTTTCAAGAGTTGCTGTTGACGGGGCGTTACGGCGTGCTCGTCGACGTCCTCGCGGGTCAGGACGGAAAGACGGTGCCGCCCGAGGACCAGCGCCCATACTGGGCGGGCTACCGTGCGGAGGATATCATCTCGTGGAGCGTAAAACGAGTCGGCGGTGACCCTCAGGTCTTGACGCGAGTCGTGCTTCGTGAGGAGTATGAAGAGGAGAGCGAGAAGGACACCTTTGAGTTCGAGATGGGCGAGGAGTACTTGGTGCTCGAGTTGCTTGACCATGAGAACAAGCCCGTCTACACTCAAAACCGCTGGCGAAAGTCAAAGAGCGAGGGCGACAAGTGGGTGCAGGTCGAGACAGTCGTTCCTGAGAGGCACGGTCACGTGCTCACTCGCATTCCGTTTCAGTTCGTCAATGTCTCGTCACTCACGCCCGACGTGCAAAAGGGGCCGCTGGTTGACCTCGTTGACCTGAACATCTCGCACTACCGCACGATGGCGGACCTCGAGCACGGACGCCACTTTACGGCCCTACCCACTCCTTGGACATCGGGGGCGCGTGGGCAAGACAGCGGGGAGCCGCTGACCATCGGGAGTGGCGTGGCCTGGGACTTGGAAAAGGGAGGCTCGGCCGGGATGCTCGAGTTCAGCGGTGCGGGCCTCGGCGCCCTCGTGACCGCCGAGCAGGATAAGCGGAAGATGATGGCCATCCTCGGCGCGCGGCTCCTCGAGGAGCAACCCTCGGTTGGGGCTGAGACAGCTACCGCCATCATGATGCGGCACGCCAGCGAGGGAGCTACGCTCCGGTCTCTGGTCGCTACCGTGAGCGAGGCGCTGACTCGCGTTCTTCGCCTGCACGAGTGGTGGCTTCCGGGGCAACCCGCTGAGCTGCCCGAGGACCTCGAGTGCAGCTTTCAGCTCAACCGCGAGTTTTTCGCCGTCAAGATGAACCCACAGGAGTTGCAGACACAGCTGCAATTGCTCCAGGCAGAGGCGATCAGCTACGAGACTTTCTACCACAACATCACGGTTGGCGGGTGGACTCGCGCGGGCGTCACCAGTGAGGATGAGAAAAAGCAGATCTCCATCGAGGCCCCGGCGGAGCCCTCGCCGCCAGCTGGCGGTCCTCCGGCCCTAGGTGATCAACCCGGAGCGGGCGGTCCGGGAGTCGGGATGGGCGACGTCGTGGCCTACGATGAAGGCCCCTACAAGATCATAAAGCGGGACGAAAAGTTTCTGGTGATCAAAGCCGACACCGGCACGCAGGTGGGTAAGACAAAGCACGGAACGCTCGAGGAGGCGAAACGCTACCTCGCGGCGCTCCAGATGCACTCAAAGGAGAAAAAGAAGTGACTCTCTTAGTACCGAACGTAGGCGAAGCGAGGATGCTGAAGCTCATCCTCAACAACGTCTCGCAAGAAGATGTGATCCTGAAGCTCTATAAGAACAACGTGACTCCCGCCGAGGGTGACGTCGCTTCCGATTACACGGTGGCGGATTTCACGGGCTATGCGAGTTTGACGCTGACCGGTGCTTCTTGGTCGTTCACGACTGGCGATCCTAGTTACGCGAGTTACGCCCAGCAGTCTTTCACGTCGACCGCGGGCGGGCAGAGTCAAACCATTTACGGCTACTTCGTAGTCCAGGCGTCGAGCGGGATTTTGCTCTGGGCGGAACGTTTCGCGGGTGCGCCTTACGCCATCGTAAACAACGACGATGCGATCAAGGTCACGCCGTACATCGAGCTGGCTTAAAGTGTCGAACATCGGGTTTCACCGCTCCACTCACAGTGATCGGCTGGAGCGGTGGTTGGGCACGCCAGGGGTTGAGGCTATCTCTGCGGCGATGCGCGACTGGTACGGGCCGCCTATCGCGCTAGGCGATGTTCACGGAGCGGTCTGGGCGGATGCTGGCGGTGACTTTCACGGCCGGATCAACGGAGGGCAGTTTCTCTCGGCCACCGAATGGGCGTGGAACTGGGTCACGAGAGTTGCGCGCCGTGCAGCCCGGCGACAATTCGGTGTCGCTAACGCGGGCTTCACCTCGCTCTCCGATCTAATTTCTGAGGCCACGCAGGGTAACAAGTCCTTGAATCTCTACTGGGAAAAAGTCGAGACAAGCGGAACTGCGGGGGTCTGGTTTAGCCTGTGGGGCATCGGCCCGCATCCCACGGCCGGGGCTAACGCGGCCGCGGCCCCGGGAGGCGAAGCCCCGACTCAGGCAACGATCGGCGCACCTGCGATGGCCGACTGTAGCCCGGACTTTCGTTTCATCGTTACGGCCATGGTTTTAGACAGCGGGATTAACTCACCGTGGCTCTGTTATGACCGTCTCTTTCAGGTCGACAAGACCATGAACTCCACTGCCAACGAGTCGGTTACCGGAGTTCCGACACGCTACCAGTCCTCGACACCCGCTGACTGGGACTATGCCGGCGGGAACTTCATGTTTCCCGAGGTAGGCGGTACGGCCCTCGCCAACACCGCGCACAACTGGGGAGTAGCAGGCGGTAACGAGTGCCTCTATCGCAACCAGGCGGGAACGGACAGCCAGACATTGCCGGTGGTTACAGGCAACGCAAACGCTGCCGTGCGCCGCTTAGACAACCCCGGCGAGCAGTGGTTCATGCCGCTTGCCAGTGGAGACACCGGGGTAATGGACTTGGCGAGAATGCGGTGCTCGGCCGCCGTGGCCACGGGCGTGATCAACTTCGTGATCGGTCACCCGCTAGCTTGGGCAGTGCAACCTGTGGCCTACGCGGCGGGGCTTACAGATAACATCAACACGGCTTTTAATTTGACTCGTGTTTTTGACGGGGCGGCGCTGGCGTGGCTCAGGCGCAAAGTGGGCGGAGCTACGACTCCGACGATGGCCGTTCATCTGGTGGCGGGATGAGCAACACGCACTCTGACAGGCTCGAGCGCTGGTGCGGCGCCGAGGCAGTTCAGCGCATCTCTACAGCGATGCGTGGTTGGTACGGCCCGCCCATCATCTTGAGCGGAGTTCCGGGGAACGTTTATGCAGCGAGCGACGGCGACTTCGTCGGCGTTATCGAAGGCGGGCAGTTCCTGAGCGGCCTTGATTGGTCGCTGATGCGACTCGGAAGAATCTTTCGTAACGCCTCGAGGCGTCAGCTGAGCCGGGCAAACGCCGGGTTTAGCTCGCTCTCGGACATCATCAGCGAGGCCACTTCGGGCGGAAAGCAGCGCTTGTTTCAGTGGGAGAAAGAGATTTTAACCATGTCGGCTCCCGCCGGTGGAACTGCTAGCCACTGGCAGACTAACTCTTATCCTACCATCGCTCCTACACCATCAGCGGCTCCCGGAGGGGACGCCACCACGGACGCGAGCGTAGGTGCGCCGGCCATGGACAACGTGTCGCCCGACACTCGGCACGTTGTCTCTTCATGGGGAACTTGTAGTTTGTTAGGTAAGACTTTTCTGCTCTATGACCGTCTGTTTCAGGTTAGTAAGACCATGAACTCTGCCGCGGCGGAGTCCGTCACTGGTGTTCCGACGCGCTATCAGTCAACGACACCGGGCGACGCTGACTACATAGGCGGTAACTTCGGCTTTGTCGAGACAGGAACAACGGCTTTAGCGGCAACGGCGCACACTTGGACAGCTTGCACTTACAAGGATCAGGACGGTAATGCTTCCACGTTGCCGGACTTGGTCGGGAACGCGTCGAGCACTGCCCGCAGGCTGGATCACCCAGTGGGCCAGTGGTACGCTCCGCTGGCTAGCGGGGACCGCGGCATTAAAGCTTGGACTAACATTCAGTGCAGCGCACAAGTAGCTACCGGTCTCATCCATTTCGTGATTGGCCATCCGCTGTGTTGGATGCCCATTCACACAGCGACGCTGCTTGCATTCCACGATCATCTCAATCGCCCTTTCGGCCGGCCTAGGGTTTTTGACGACGCCGCGCTGGCGATCCTGGATGTTCTTTTCTCGGGCACGGGCAATTACAACATGAACATCACGGTTAACACGGTGGCGGGATGAGCTCAACGCACTCCGATAGGCTCGAGCGCTGGCTGGGCGCGGAGAAAGTGGCGGAGCTATCGGCATCGATGCGCGGCTGGTACGGCCCGCCGATCGCCGTCGGCAACACCCCGGGTAGCGTCTGGGCCACGGGTGACGGGGACTTTATTGGATCCATCAAGGCCGGGCAATTTTGCAGCGGCGCAGAGTGGTATCTCAATCGCTTAAAACGAGCACTTAAACGTCAGCTCTCCACCTGTAATGCGGGATTTTCCGGTGTAGCCGACCTGCTGTCCGAGATTGCGCAGGGTAAGAACGAGACGATCATCTTGCATAAGCTGGGAGTGGCCGCGGCTACCGGCGCAGTTATGACCTCTTGGGGCTACAGCGGCTCTCCGCCGCAAGGCGGGGCAGCGGCCGCGGCCCCCGGCGGGGAGACTCCGGCTGTCTCCACGACCGGCGCCTACATAGTTCCGAGCGTGTCCACGGACACCAGACACATCATCGGGTGGCGTGCCCTAGAAAGCGCTGGCCGAACGCTGCTTCTGTATGACCGCCTCTTTCAGGTCGACAAGACCATGAACTCGTCAACGAATGAGTCAGTCACCGGAGCTCCGACGCGCTATCAGTCCTCGACAGTGAGTGACCCCGACTACGCCGGCGGAAATTTCCTATTTATCGAAGTCGGCGGAACGGCGTTGGCCAGCACGGCCCATGACTGGGGTGTGGCCGGCAGTTCAAACGAAGTTCTCTATCGTAATCAGGCCGGGACGGACAACTCGGTTCTCCCGGTGGTGACTGGTAACGCGGCGGCCATTGCCTATCGTCTCGATATGCCGCTGATGCAATGGTTCTGTCCGCTGGCATCGGGTGACGTTGGGGTAATGGATCTCGCTCAGATGCGTTGCTCCGCTTCCGTGGCCACGGGCGTGATCAGCTTCGTCATTGGACACCCGCTGAGCTGGCTGCCCTTTCCGTCTTCGTTCATGTCCATGGAGCTCGGTCTAGTCAACACGGCTTTCGGCATGACGCGAATCTTTGACGGAGCGTGCTTAGCTTTTCTGGAGTTTGCGTCAAACGCTAACGCGTCGAATGTCTTTATTGATCTCGACACGGTGTCTGGTTAATGTCCTTCCTAGGCTCTCTCGGCTCTTTCATCCGCACGAACTGGCACGCGGATTTTCAGTGGGCCCCTACTCTCACTAGCCACGATCCCTCGGACGTTATTACTCTCGAAGACCCCGCCGGGGTTGTTGAGGTCACCGGAGCGGGCGGGGCCGTCACCGCGGGAGCCGCTACCGTTAGCAAGCTCTCTGTCGTCACCGGAGCAAACGGTGCCGTCACCGCGGGCACCGCTGCCGTCAGCAAGCTCTCTGTCGTTACCATGTCGGGTGGAATTGTCATGGACGGCTCGCCGATGTACGCCGATGTTGACGAGTACATCGGGATCGGCGGTATCGTAATTAACGGGACAGCGCCTAACTTTCAATTACAGCCTTTTGCAGCATTTCGCCCAGGATCGGCCTCTTCTAACTCGCGGCTGGACTCGAAACTTCACGCAGAAGATTCCGACAGTAAACTGCTCACGAGGATTACAGATAGCAGGACAAATTTTCAATAGGAGATAGAAATGGCAATTCAATTAGCTACATCAACTCGCAACGCGCGGCTCGATGCAATCGAGACGGACGCGGGAACCTCGGCTATCCTCAAGATCCGCACGGGCGCGCAACCCGCCGACTGTGCGGCGGCCGACTCTGGCACGGTGCTCGCGACCTTCAACTTGCCGTCCGATTGGATGGCGGCTGCAAGCTCTGGTAGCAAGGCGAAGTCCGGCACATGGCAAGATACCTCGGCGGATGCCACCGGGACCGCGGCGCACTTTCGACTTTACAAGTCGGACGGCACGACAACCATTATGCAGGGTTCGGTGGGTCAGGGCTCGGGAGACCTTTCGCTCGACAACACTTCGATCGTGGCGGGACAGCAAGTCACAGTCAACACATTTACGCTAACCGACGGTAACGCATAGGAGATTCAAAATGGCTGACGGACTCTTTTACAACGATCTGCGCGAGCCTTTCATCGGCGCGGACATCACTGCCGTGACGCTGGCCGCGACGAACAAGGCATTGTATCCGGCGTCAAACTTCCCGGTGCTCGGAGGGCAGTATTTCTCGCGCATCGGTAAGAAGATGAAGATTCGACTCTTCGGGCGAATGACTACAGCGGCAACGCCTGGCAACTTGACGGTCGCTGTGCTTTACGGAACTGGAGCGGATGCCAACGGCGTGTCCCTCGCGGCTTCGGCTGCACAGGCGATGACAGCCTCGCAGACGAACCTTTCGTGGATGTGCGAGGTGAACATTCATTGCCGCAGCATCGGCAGTGCGGGCACGCTCTTTTGCACGGGTTACTTCCGGGCCAACGAGGCGGTCATCGCGCCGATCATGATGATCCCCGCATCGGTTCCGGCGGTGTCGGGCGCGTGCGATTTGACAGCCGCCCTCATTCTATCGGTGCAGGCGCTCCGCTCGGGCTCAACGGCTGAGACGATGCAGGTTCACGACATGGAAGTTGTGGCACTAAACTAATGCCTCCTCTCGTATTCAAGCTCGCTAGTGAAGCCAGGATGGGGATCCACAGCGCACGCCGGCTAGGCACTCCGTGCTTACTTGCGGGACCGATTCTGCTCAGCGGGAAGCTCGTGATCAAGGGCGTGACGCGGGACAGCGGAGGTACTCCGCTTGGCAGTTGCGTGGTGTCGCTGTATCGCACGGGGGA
>Ga0187893_10007923_pt1 | contig 17071 bp, 15 predicted proteins | sample MA1701074metaG_FD_139574 | JGI IMG/M metagenome (GOLD analysis project Ga0187893, IMG submission 139574) | White microbial mat communities from a basaltic lava cave in the Kipuka Kanohina Cave System on the Island of Hawaii, USA - MA170107-4 metaG ...
CCGACCTGCACCTCCTGCTGCGGCGACATCGTCGTGTACTCGCGCTCGCCGGTGACCGGGTTCACGACCGAAGCGCACGCGGTCGAGAGTGCGAGCAGCGCGCTGAGCGCCGGCGCCCCGCGCCGCGGCCGCTCGTTCGAATCGAAGTGCCCCGCCGCCATCGCATCCCCCTCATCGCTCGTGTGCAACGGCGCAGCGAGGTCGCTGCGCGCTGATTCGCGTCGGTCTCCTAGACCCGACACTCCCCTATCGTGCCGCGCACGTCATGGCCGTGCTGCCGCTCGCGCTGCTGTCTTTTTTCTGCTTCGGTGTGTTGCTCGTCCTGCCTGGCGCGCTCCAGCCGGCGTTCGCCGGCGCATTCCGCCTCGATCTCGCACACAGCGCGGGGCTGGCCTCCGCACTGATGGCGGGCGTCGGGATCGGCGTGATCGCGAGCGGGCCGCTGATCGATCGCCTTCCGCGCCGGCCGCTGTTCGCGAGCGCGGTGCTCGCGAGCTCGGCAGCGCTCGCGGCAGCGGCGCTCGCCGGCAGCTTCGCCGCGTTGGCCGCCGCATTCGCGACGCTCGGCATCGCGAGCGGCGCGTTCGAGACGGTGCTGAACGCAGCAGTTCCCGAGTCCAATCCGGAGCGCGCGGCGGCGCGGCTCAGCGTCGCGCACGCGGCCGCAACGCTCGGCGCCGCGCTCGGCGCCCCGCTGCTCGCGGGCGCGGCGCGCTCCATCGGAATCGGGCGGACGCTCGCAGCCCTTGCCGGCGCGTTCGTGCTGCTCGCGCTTGCGGGTGCGCTCGCGCGCTTTCCCGCGCCGCCGCGTGCGCGAGCGCGTGTTGCCGCGGCGCGCCCGCTCCCACTTCGCACGCTCGCCCCGCTCGCGCTCGCGAGCGCGGCGTACGTGGGCGTCGAGGCCGCCGCCAGCGTGATGCTGCCTGCGTTCGCGGAGGCGAACGGACTGCCGGCTGCGCGCGGCACGGGCGCGCTCTCCGGCTTCTGGGCGGGCATCTTCGTCGCGCGCCTCGCGTTCGCGCGCCTCGCGCTGCCCGCGCGAACGCGCGAGATCGTGCTCGGCAGCGTCGCTGCCGCGCTTGCGCTCGGCGTCGGGGCGCTCGCGGGCGTGGGCGCGATCGAGCTGTGGAGCGCTGCGATCGGCTTCGCGCTCGGCGCCGTCTTCCCGGTGTTAGTGGTCCTGTCGGGAGACGTGGTCCCCGAACGCCGCGCGACCGCGCTCGCGATCGTCGTCGCCGCGGGCTCGATCGGCGGGTTCGCGCTGCCGTGGCTCGCCGGCAGCGCGGGCGCTCGCGCGGCGCCGCTCGTGCTCGCGGCGGGCTGCGCGCTGATCGCGCTCGCCGCGGCGGTCGCGCCGCGCGGCGAGCGAGCTCCCGAGCCGTGAGGTGCCGCACGAGGCCGCGGCACGCGGGCTGGCGCGAACGCCCGATCTGACGGATCGGTTAGGGATCCACTGCCGTAGGCGGGTCGTGTGGACGACGAGCGTGAGCGAGGCGGGCTGCGCGAGATTCGCCCCGACCGAGGAAGCCTGATGCAGACGATCCCGCTGCGAGCTGCGAGACGAGGCGCGCGCGGCGCGCCGGAGCGAGCGGCATGAACGACGCGGCCTCCGGGGCGCCCCGCCCGCTCTCGCTCTGCGTCGACCTCGACGGCACGCTGGTCGCGACCGACACGCTCTGGGAGAGCGCGCTCGCGCTGCTGCGCACGCAGCCGCTGCGTGCGCTGCTGCTTCCGCTCTGGCTGCTGCGCGGCCGCGCGGCGCTGAAGCGCGCGCTCGCCAGCGCGGCGCCGATCGACGTCGCGTTGCTGCCGTACCGCGCCGAGGTGCTCGCGTACATCGCCGAGGCGCGCGCGTCGGGGCGGCCGGTGCTGCTCGCGACGGCGTCGACGCGCGCGGTCGCCGAGCGCGTCGCGGCTCACACGCGCGCATTCGACGAAGTCGTCGCGAGCGACGACGAGAACCTGAAGGGCGCGAGCAAGCGCGACGTACTGGTCGCGCGCTTCGGTGCGCGCGGCTTCGAGTACCTGGGCGATTCGAGCGCCGATCTCGCGGTGTGGGAGAGCGCGGCGTGCGGCTCGCTCGTCGGCGGGACGCCCGCGCTGCGCGCGGGCCTGCTCGCGCGCACTGCGCTGGGGCGCGAGTTCGCGGCGCCCAGCGGCGGGGTAGGCGCCTGGCTGCGCGCGCTGCGCGTCCGCCAGTGGCTGAAGAACGCGCTGCTGCTGTTGCCGCTCTTCGCGTCGCACCGCTTCCTGGAGCCGCCGCTCGCGCTGGCGGCGCTGCTCGGCTTGCTGGGGTTCAGCCTGACGGCATCCGCCGTCTACATCGCGAACGACCTGATGGATCTCGCCGCGGATCGCCGCCACCCGACCAAGCGCACGCGGCCGTTTGCGTCGGGCGCGCTGTCGGTGCCGGCGGGTCTCGTGGCCGGCCCGCTGCTCGCGGCTGCGGGCTTCGCGGTCGCGCAGGCGCTGCCGGCCGCATTCTCCACGGCTCTCGCGTTCTATCTCAGCGCGAACGTCGTCTACACGCTGTGGCTGAAGCGCGTACTCGTCGCGGACGTCGCGGTGCTCGGTGGCTTCTACGCGCTGCGCATCGTCGCGGGAGGCATCGCGACCGGCGTGCTCGTCTCGCCGTGGCTGATGGGCTTCTCGCTGTTCTTCTTCTTGTCGCTCGCTTTCCTGAAGCGTTTCGCCGAGTTGAGCCGCGTCGCTCGAGAGGGCGGTGATGGCGCGCCGGGGCGCGCGTATCTGCCGGGCGACACGCCGGTGCTGCTGGCGCTCGGGCCGGCGTGCGCCGCGGTCTCGGCGCTCGTCCTCGGCCTCTACATCCAAGGCGACTTCGTCGCGACGCTCTACCGCTCGCCCGCTGCGCTGTGGGCGCTCGTGCCGCTGCTCGTCTACTGGAGCGGCCGCATCTGGCTGCTCGCGAACCGCGGCGAGGTCGACGACGACCCGATTCTTTTCATGTCGCGCGACCGCACGAGCTGGATCGTCGCCGCGCTCGCGCTCGCGACGTTCGCGGTCGCGTCGGTCGGCGCCGTCTAGCGATCACCCACGCTGTCGTCCGCGCGCGCCGCCTCCATCGTCCGCAACAAGACGGGGAACCACTGCGGCTCGGCGTGGGGCTCGACGCGCCGCTCGATGGGCAGCTTCAGCACGCGGCCGTCGCGGCGGTAGGCGGCCTTGCTGCCCGGCACGGACGCGAGGCGGCCCTGCTCGAGCAGCGCGAGCACGGCGTCGATGATCGGCAGCGGGAGGCCCGCCCAGATCACGCGGTTCCCGGGGAGGACCATCTCGGTGTCTTCGCGCGCGTCGCCGGCGAAGTGCTTGTGCAGCGCCGCGAACGTCACGTAGTCGCGCTCACGTACGAATGTGAGGATGCGCTGCTGGAGCTCGGCGGGCGTTTCGCTCACTCGAGCCCCGCGAGGTGATGTGTCTCGTTGAAGCGCAGCAGGCGTGGCTCGGGCTCGAGCTGGAGCTCGCTGACTGCCGCGTTGTCCATCACGCGTCGCCACTGCGTCGGATCGCGATCGAGCAGCAGCCCGAGGCCGAGCGTGAACGCGCCGCCGTGCGTCACGACGACGACGCGCTCGCCGCGGTGGCGGCTCGCGATCTCCTCGAGCGCGCGCGCGATGCGCGTCGCGACGGCGCGCGCGGATTCGCCGCCGCCGGGGCGCCAATCCGGATCGGCGGCCATGCGCTCGAACAGCTTGTGCTCGCGGGCGAGCTCCGCGTACGAGAGGCCTTCCCATGCGCCGAGGTCGTACTCGCAGAGCGCGGCGTCCGTGCGCAGCGCGAGGCCGAGCCGCTGCGCGATCGGCGCCGCGGTGCGGCGCGCGCGCGTCAGCGTGCTCGCGTAGAGCGCGCTCGCGTCGCCGCGCGTGCGCGCGACGTGGAGCGCGACGCGCTGGGCCTGCAGCTCGCCGCGCGCCGTCAGCTGCGTGTCGAGCGAGCCGTGCCAGACGCCGCCGGTGTTCGCGGACGTCTCGCCGTGGCGCACGATCGTGAGCGAACAGGGAAGCGCGGCACTGGACATCGCGCCGCACAGTAACGGCGCCTTGCTAACGCGCGCGCCATTCGGCGAGCAGCGCGCGGAGACGTTCGGGCGTGTTGGCGCTCGGATCGGCGACGACCTGCGCGACGAGGTATCGCAGCGCGGCGCCGACGCGGGGGCCCGGCCCGCTGCCGAGCGCAGCCATCACCTCGTTCCCTCGCAGCGCGAGGTCGGCGGGCCCGAACGTGGGCGCCGTCTCCGCCTCGAGCGCGGCGCGCAGCGCGGCGACGCGCGCGTTCGCCCAGACGTCGCCGCTCGCGGCGCCCTCGGCTTCGCGCAGCGCGAGCAGGTCCGCGAGCGTCGTCTCGTCGCCGGCGCGCTGGCGCAGCTTGCGTGCGCTCGCGGCGCTCTCGTCCCAGCCCGCATCGAGCGGGTGCAGCGCGAGCAGGCGGTCGATGCGCTTGCTGACGATGCGACCGAAGCGGAGCGTGCCGAGCACGCGGCCGCGCGCGGCGCTGCGCAGCCAGCCCGCGAGCCGGAGGCCCAGCTCGGCGGGCAACGCGCCGAGCACGCGCGCCGCGTCGTCACGCACGCCCGGCGCGAGCAGCGCCTCGATCCCGCTTCTCCGTAACAGCTCGAATGCGGGCTGCGCGTGCGGGCCGACCAGCGCGCGCGCGAGCTCGCTACGCACGCGCTCGGGCGCGACGCCCGCGAGCGCCGGCGCGAGCTCGGCCATCGCGCGCTCGAGCTCGGCGTCTGGCGCGAGCCCGAGCTCCGCGAGCAGCCGCACCGCGCGCAGCGCGCGCAGCGGATCCTCCGCGAGGCGCTCGCGCGCGCGGCCGACCGCGCGCAGGCGTCGCGCGCGGAGATCCTCGCGGCCGCCGTGCGGGTCGAGCAGCTCCGCGCGGCGCGGATCCCACGCCATCGCGTTCACGCAGAAATCGCGGCGCGCGAGATCGCCGGCGAGATCCGGCCCGCGAAAGTGCGTGACGTCGACCGGACCGGACGGCGTCGGGACGAGCGCGGTGCCGTGGCGCGCGCTTGCACCGATCGGAACCGCGCGCGGGAACAGCGCGAGCACCGCGTCGACGCTCGCCGATGTCGCGATGTCCCAGTCGCGCACCGGCCGCCCGAGCACGGCGTCGCGCACGCCACCGCCGACGAGCATCGCCTCGTGGCCCTTCGCTCGCAGCGCGGCACACAGCTCCAGCACTGCGGGCGGTGCGGCGAGATCCATCGCGCGAGTGTTGCAAGCGCCGCGAAGCGGCGCGCGCAGCGAGGCGCAGCCGAGCGAAGTTCGAACAGTGGCCTCCGCGAACGGGACGCCGGTTCGCAGCGCGTTCTTCCTTGGAACGGCAAGCGGCGCGCGCCGGAGCGAGAGCGTGTCGCGTATCGTGCCGCGATGCCTCTGGAGTTCCGCGCGCCGGGCGTCGCCCTTCGCATCGACGAGCTCCTCGAGCGAGCCCGCCCGTCGCGCGGAGCGAGCCGCGTCGTGCGCGAGGGGAGGCTGCGCTGGGCCCGGACGTTCGGCGCGGGCGCGGCGTGGCAGCCCGGCGCCGAGGTACGCGACCTCCGCGCGAGCGCGCCGCCGGGCGCCGCGTTTTGGCTCGACGACGCGAGCGACCTGCCTCCCGCGTCGCCGGCTCCGGAGGGCGACACGTTCGAGCTCGAGCTGCCTGCGCTTCCGTGGCGCAGCGGCGTCGTGCCGGTGCGCGGCGGCTCACGCTTCACGTTCGAGGTGATCGAGCAGAGCGGCGATCGCGCGCGCGTGCGCTTCGCGTGCGAAGGCGAGGGCGCGGCGCGCGTGCGCTCGTGGGCGGCGCAGGCCGGTGCGCCGGCGATCGGGGACCTCGCTCACGGCGGCACGCTCGCCGGGCTCGGCGAGCCGCTGTTCGCGCGCGACGGCACGCTGCGCATCTCGGATGCGGCGGCGCGCGCGCTCGGACGCGGTCACCCGTGGCTCACGCGCGACCGCGAGAGCGAGGACGAAGGGCGCTTCGCGCCCGGCGCGCTCGTCGAGCTCCGATCGCGTGCGGGAGATTCGCGCGGCCGCGCGCGAATCGAGGGCGGGCCGCAGCTCGTTGCGCGGATCTGGTCGGCGCGCGGCGCGGAGGAAAGCCGCGCGGGCGCGCGCAAGCCGGCGTCGATCGAGGAGCGCGCGCTGCGCGCATTTGCGCGGCGCGAGAAGCTGCTCGCGTCCGGCGAGACCGACGCGGTTCGGCTCGTTCACGGCGAGGCGGACGCGCTGCCGGGGCTCTTCGTCGACCGCTTCGCGTCGGCGCTGCGCGTGATCGTCGCCGGCCGCGCCGCGCTGCCGCTCTGGGAGCGCGCGAGCGCGGTGCTCGCGAGCGCACTTGCGAAGCAGCTCGGCGCGGAGGCGAGCGCGCTGCTCGTGCTCGCGCTGCGGCCGGCGCCGCCCGGCGAGCTCGAGTGCGTTCGCCTCGTCGCCGGGCCGACGCCGCCGGAGCCGCTCGTCGTGAGCGAGGGCGCGCTGCGCTTTCGCGTCGATCTCGGGCTCGGCGAGCCAGTGCGTGCGCGCCCGGGGGTCGGCTTTTTCACCGATCAGCGCGCGAACCGGCAGCGCGTCGCGAGCCGCGTCCGTGCGGGGGGCCGCTACCTCAACTTGTTCGCACACACCGGTGCGTTCAGCGCGGCATTGCTCGCGGCGGGCGCCGGCGACGTGACGAGCGTCGACCTGTCGGCGCCGTATCTCGCGCAGCTCGAAGAGAACCTCGAACGCGCGGGGCTCGCGGGCGAGCGCCACCGCTCCGTCCGGCGCGACGCGCGGCGCTTCGTCGCGGAGCTTCCCGACGGCGAGCGCTTCGACGGGATCGTGCTCGACCCGCCGACCGCCGCTGCCGCCGGTCGCAGCTTCTGGAGCGCCCGCGGCGGGCTCGGCGAGCTCGTCGAGCACTGCCTGCGCCATCTCGCGCCGCGAGGGTTCCTGCTCGTCTCGTGCAACGACCGTTCGGTGCGCGGCACGCAGCTCCGGGAGGTGATCGCCGCCGCCGCGGCATGCGCCGCTACGCCGGTGCGCGTCGCAGACGCAGCTCCGAGCCCGGACAGCCCGAATCTGCGCGGCTTTCCCGAGGGCGCTGCGTTCAAGGGGCTGCTCGTCGAGCGGGCGCGCTAGCGCGAAAAAATCGCCGGCTGCGTGACGGCTGACCGACACCTGACCGGACGCATCCGCCACTCAAGCCGCTGAGCACGTGTGCTCGCGGGGTGGAGGACGCATCGATGCGGATCGGACGAAGGCTGGGTGTGCTCGGCGGGCTGTTGCTCGTGGGCTTCAGTGCGCTGCCCGCGGCGGCGGCGCCGATCAAGCTGTGGCTCGAGCCGAACGGCGGCTTCGGCTTCGGCGCCGCCTCGGTTGGCGCTGCGTCGGCGGCGGGCGTCGGTTCGCTGCCCGACAGCCTGTTCTTCTCGAACCCGAGCTCGGGCTCTCCGCGCATCACGATCACGACGCCGTCGCCGATCCAGGGCACCAGCGTGCAGAACGCGTCGCTCGCGAATCCGAGCACCGGGACGAGCACGTGGACCGTCACCGCACTGGACCGCGCTTATCAGGATCTCTGGATCGTGATCCAGGGCCACGAGCCGGGGGATCCGAACGCCTCCTACTACAACGAGAATCACCGGATCGGATTGCAAATCGACGCCGCCGATCCGAGCTGGCGGCTGATCGGCCCGGCCGATCCGAACTATCCCGACGTGACCTACCTCGCGTACTTCGTCGGCGACTTGGCTCAAGGTGCGAGCTTCGACGTACCGATCAGCTACGTCGTCGCGAAGGCGCTGAAAGTGGTCCCCAACACCAATCCCCAGCTGTGCGCGTTCCCGCAATACCGCGTGAACTTCCTCGAGCTCGCCGTAGTGCCCGAGCCCGCGACGCTCTCGCTGCTCGCGCTCGGGGGCGCGCTGCTCGCGACTAGGAAGCGAAGACACGCCTGATGACTGCGAGCGCGCGGCGGGGGGCCGCGGCGCTGCTGATCGCGCTGCTGCAGAGCGGCGCCGTCGCCGCCGCGCCCGAGAACGATGCACAGATCCTGCGCGCGAACACGCTCGCGCGCAGCGGGCGCTGCGACGAGGCACTCGCGCTGCTCGCCGATTCCGGCGCGAGCGGGCCGCGCGCTGCGCTCTTGCGCGGCCAGTGCCATCTCGAAGCGAAGCGCTACGCGGAGGCGGTCACAGCGCTCGACGAGGCGCAGCGCCTCTCGCCGGGAATGCCCGAGGCGCAGCTCCCGCTGCTGATCGCCCGTTACAACGTCGGCGACATCGAGGGCGCGCGCAGCGCGCTCGGCGCGATGCCGCAGAGCGCGACGCAGCGGCCCGAGTACCACCTCTACCGCGGCTTGTTACTGCTCGAGAGCGCCGAGAACGCGCAGGCCGGCGCCGCGTTCGATCGCGCGCGCGAGCTCGCGCCGACCGAGATGCAGCCGGTCGCGGCCTACTACAGCGGGATCGCGTGGCTGTCGGCGAAGGATCGCGAGCGCGCGAACGCGTCGTTCGACCGCGTGATCGCGCTCGCGCCGGGCTCGGAGTGGGCGAAGCAGGCCGCGGCCGCGCGGCGCGGCATCGCGCGCGGACCGCTCACGCGCTGGGCGTGGCTGCGGGCCGGCGCGGAGTGGGACAGCAACGTCGTGCTGCGCGGCGAGGGCGTCGACCTGCCGAGCGACATCAGCGACGAGTCGGACGGCCGCGCGGTCTGGGTCGCTCACGGCGGCGCCGAGCTGTTCCACCGCGGTGACTTCTCGGGGGGCATCAGCGGAACCTATTATGGCAGTGCGCACTTCGACCTGACCGACTTCGACGAGCATCATCCGACGCTCTCGCCGTGGCTCGACTACCGAATCGACGAGGCCACGCTGTTCCGGCTGCGGTACGACGTCGGCTACGCGTGGATCGGCGGCGACGGCTTCCTGTTCGACCAGCAGCTCTCGCCGACGCTGTACCACGACTGGGGCCAGGCAGGGCGCTCCCAGCTCTCGCTGCGCGTTGCGTACCTCGACTACAAGTACCCCGTGACGACGGCCACCGGTTTTCCGGACCCCGACGACTACCGCGATCGCGATGGCTGGGGCTGGGGCGTGACGGCTCAGCATGCGCTGCCGATCGCGGCGGAAACGGAGCTGCAGCTCGGTGCGAGCTACGCCGGATTCGAGGCGGACGGCCGCGAATACGACTACAACGGCGGCGAGCTGTTCGCCGGCTTCGAGACGCTTCTCCCCGCGCAGATCGAATTCCGCGGCGTCGTCGGCGTCGGCTGGTTCCCGTATTCGCACGCGTCGAGCTTCGAGGCGCTCGGGTCGAGCGACCGCGAGGATGTTGCCTACCGACTGCGCGTCGAGATGGAGCGAGAGCTCGGCGCCGGATTCTCGGTGCTCGGGCGGTACCGGTATCACAACCGCCACTCGAACGTGGACGTCTTCGACTACGACCGGCACGTCGTCGGTCTCTACGTCACGTATACGTTCGGCGGGTGACTCACTGGCGGGAGATTGCCCGCCATGTCGCAGCCGCTCGTTCGATCCCTCGCATTCACGCTCGCCGCACTCGCGCCGCTCGCGGGCTTCGCCGACGGCGTCGGCCCCGAGAAGCCGGCGCACGCCACCGAGGCGCCAGCGCCGCGCAGCGCCGAGCGCGCCGAGTGCTCCGGCAACGCGCCGATCGGCCGGGTCGCGAGCGTTCAGGGCGACGTGCAGGCGTTCTCGCCCGACGGCAGCTCGCGCGCGCTCGCTTGCGACGGCGAGGTGCGGGCCTGCGAGACGATCGTCACGGGCCTCGGCGCCGACGTCGCGCTCTTGATCGACGAGGCGGTCGTGCAACTCGGGCCCGAGACGCGTGCGGAGCTCTCCGCGCATTCGGCGCCGGAGGTTGCGCTCGAGCGCGGCGCGGTGCGCGTGGTCGACCTGCGCGAGGTCGCCGGCGAGCGCGTGCAGCTCTACACGCCCGCGCTCAGCGCCAGCACCGGCCGCGGCGACGCCGAGCTGACGCGCGACGGCGACAACGTGCGCGTGTGCGCGCACGACGAGCCGATCGTCGTGCTGGCGCGGGACGGAGCGAAGACGGTGGCGGCGGGCAGCTGCCTCGCGACCGACGTCTCCGGAGCGCTCGCCGCGAGCGCGGCCGGCGCTGCGGCGCTCGCAGTGAGTGACGGCGCTGCGTGTCCGTTCCACGTCGCCGTGCTGCCGGGGCTCGCGCCGCCGGTGAGCTCAGCGCCGCCCGCCGGCCCCGAGATCCCGCCGTTCGATCCGCCGGGCCGCGATTCGTGCGACGACCCGGGCTCGGGCTGCGCCGTCGTCTGCGAGATCTGCGAAGACCCCGATCCGGGCACGGGCTGCGGCTTCCCCGGCTCGCCCTGCACGGGCGGCGACGACTGAGCAACGCGCGCTGCTCGGCGTAAGCTGCGCCCTCGACACGGGGGTGAGCGATGGCGTTCGCCGGCGGCGAGATCGAGTTCGCGAGCGACGGCGAGAGCGTGCGCGCCTATCTGGCGCTGCCGCCGCGCGGCCGCGGGCCGGGCGTGATCGTGATCCAAGAATGGTGGGGCCTGGTCGACCACATCCGCGAGGTCTGCGACCGGCTCGCACGCGAGGGCTTCGTGGCGCTCGCACCCGACCTCTACCGCGGCGAATCGACCGGCGACCCGGGCGCTGCCGGCCGGCTGATGATGGATCTCGCGCTGCCGCGCGCGGCGCGCGACCTCGAGGGCGCAATCACGGCGCTCGTGAACCACGACGCGGTGAACGGCGGCAAGGTCGCGGCGCTCGGCTTCTGCATGGGCGGCCAGCTCGCGCTCTATGCCGCCTCGCTGAGCCCGCGCATCTCGGCAGTGGTCGATTGTTACGGCGTGCACCCGAACGTGCGCGTCGACTACGCGAAGATCCGCGCCGCGGTGATGGGCGTGTTCGCGGAGCGCGACGCGTTCGTGCCGCCCGAGAGCGCGCACCAGCTCGAGGCCGACCTGCGCGCCGCCGGCGTGCGCACCGACTTCACGGTCTTCGCCGGTGTCGATCACGCGTTCCTGAACGACTCGCGGCCGGACGTCTACGACGCGGCGACCGCGCAGCGCGCATGGGGCCGCATCCTCTCGTTCCTGCGCGCTGGCCTGGCCTGAACGAACGCAACCCGACGGGAGATCGCCATGAAGAAGTTCCTGCTCGCGCTGCTCGTGATCGTCGCGGCGCTCGCCGCCTACGTCGCGACGCGCCCGTCCGAGTTCCGACTCGCCCGCAGCGCGGTGATCGCCGCGCCGCCCGAGATCGTGTTCGCGAACCTCGACGACTTCCGCCGCTGGGAGGCGTGGTCGCCGTGGGAGAAGCTCGACCCGAGCATGCAGCGCGAGTTCGAAGGCCCGAGCTCGGGCGTCGGCGCGAGTTATCACTGGGTCGCGAACGAGGAGGTCGGCGAGGGCCGGATGACGATCACCGAGAGCCGGCCGCCGCAGCGGCTCGCGATCCGGCTCGAGTTCGTGCGCCCGTTCGCGGCGACGAATCAGGTGGCGTTCGAGCTCTCGCCGCACGTCGCCGGCACGACTTCGATCGACTGGTCGATGGCGGGCGAGAACGGCTTGCTGGGCAAGGCGATCGGCCTCGTCGTCGACACCGATGAGCTCGTCGGCGCCGATTTCGAGAAGGGCCTCGCCGCGCTGAAGCAGGCGAGCGAAGCCCAGGCTGCAGAGGCGCAGAGCGCAGCGGAGGCCGCTGCCGCCGCGGCGGCCGCCGAGCCGCTGCCCGAGGGCGCGCAGGCCACGCCCGAAGGCGTAACGCCCGCGACACCGTGAGCGCGCCGAGCGCTCACGACTCGAGCAGCGCGATCTCCGACAGGTCCGTGAGCGGGCGTAACAAGTCGAGCCGCAGTGCGATCCCGCCCGGCGCCGGCTCGACGTGCATCTCCACCAGTGCGTGCCCCGGAATCTCCCAGAGCGGGAACAGCTCGATCGCCGCGTCGGCCGTCGCCTCGCGCGCCGCACGCGGCACGTTCGCATTCCGCAGCACGATCTCGCAGGCCGCCAGCGTGTCGTCGCAAGCGAGCTGCCGGAACCCCACCTCGCGATCGGGCCCGAGCCCGATCACGAGCGGCCGCGCCCCCGGCCGCATCACGATCCGATCCATCGCCGTCGCGAGCGCATACCGAATCAAGCGAACCAGCGTCCCCTCATCGATCGCCCGCAGCTCCGTCCCCATCGAGCTCCTCCCAAAGAGCGACAAAGCGCCGCTCGATGAAGGACTTCTCGGACTCGCCTGCACGTTCTTGAGCGAAATCTGCGCACTACTGAGGCAACCCCTCGGCCCGCGACTGGATCGCCGCGAGCGAAGCGAAGCGGCTCGCCAGCTCAGCGCCGCGCGTTCAGCGCCAGCGCGATGACGGCTCGGGGCCTCGATGCCCCCGAGCGTCCTGCCTCACCGCTTGCGTTGATTGGCCGCGAGGATCCGCTTGCGCAGCCGCAACGACTGCGGCGTCACCTCGAGCAGCTCGTCCTCATCGATCCACTCGAGCGCCGACTCGATGGTCAGCTGGCGCGGCGTCGAGAGGATCGTGTTCTCGTCGCGCCCCGCCGCGCGAATGTTCGTCAGCTTCTTCGCGCGCACGACGTTCACGTTCAGATCGCCCGCGCGTGCGTTCTCCCCGACGACCTGTCCTTCGTAGACCGGCACGCCGGCGCTGACGAACAACGTCGAGCGCTCCTGGATGTGGAACAGCGCGTACGGCGTCGTCTTGCCGGCCTCGCTCGCGACGATCGCGCCGACCCCGCGGCCGGGCAGCGCGCCGGCGAACGGCTCGTAGCCGCGAATCGTGCGGTGCAGCACTCCCTCGCCGCGCGTCGCGGTCAAGAACTGACCGCGGTAGCCGAACAGCCCGCGGCTCGGCACCGCGAAGTGGAGCCAGGTGCGATTGCCCTGCGGCTCCATGTCGAGCATGCGGCCCTTGCGCAGCGCCAGCCCCTCGAGCACCGCGCCCGCGAACTGCTCGGGCACCTCGGCGATCACGTCCTCGACCGGCTCGCACAGCTGCCCGTCGACGTCGCGCGGGATGATCTCCGGCCGCGAGACGGAGAACTCGTAGCCCTCGCGCCGCAGCGTCTCGATCAGGATCGCGATCTGCAGCTCGCCGCGGCCGGCGACCTGAAACGTCTCGCTCGACTCGCTCGGCTCGAGCTTGACCGAGACGTTCGTCAGCGCCTCGCGCTCGAGCCGGTCGCCGATCTGCCGGCTCGTCAGGAACTTTCCCTCGCGCCCCGAGAACGGCGACGTGTTCACCGCGAACTTCACGCGGATCGTCGGCGGGTCGATCGCGATGCGCGGCAGCGGCGTCGGATCGGCCGGATCGGCCACGGTGTCGCCGATCTCGACGTCGTCGATGCCCGCGAGGATCACGATGTCGCCCGCCTCGGCGTGCGTGAGCTCGACCCGCTCGAGCCCCTTCGTGCCGAACAGCTTCGTGATGCGGAACGATTCGTGCGGCCCGTGCTCGGGCACTCGCACGACCGGCACGCCGCGCGCGAGCTTCCCGCGGATCACGCGCCCGATCACGAGTCGCCCGAGGAACTCGTCGTAGCCGAGCGTCACCGCCTGGAACTGCATCGGCGCGTCCTGCTCGACCAGCGGCGGGCGCGCGCGCTTCACGATCGTCTCGAGCAGCGGGCGCAGATCCTTCATCGGCTCGGCGAGATCGAGGCCCGCGACCATCTGCTTCGCGGAGCAGTAGACGACCGGGAACTCGAGCTGGGTGTCGTTCGCGCCGAGCTCGACGAGCAGGTCGAAAACCTCGTCGACGATCGCTTCGCCGCGCGCCTCGGGGCGGTCGATCTTGTTCACGACCAGGATCGGGTGCAGCCCGTGCTCGAGCGCCTTGCGCAGCACGAAGCGCGTCTGCGGCATCACGCCGTCGACCGCATCGACCAGCAGCAGCACGCCGTCGACCATGCCGAGCACGCGCTCGACCTCGCCGCCGAAATCGCTGTGGCCCGGCGTGTCGACGATCTGGATGCGCACGCCCTCGTACTCGATCGAGGTCGACTTCGCGAGGATCGTGATGCCGCGCTCGCGCTCGAGATCGTTCGAGTCCAGCGCGCGCTCTTGCAGCACTTGATTCGCGCGCAGCGCGCCGGTGAAGCGAAAGAGCCCGTCGACGAGCGTGGTCTTGCCGTGGTCGACGTGCGCGATGATCGCGAGATTGCGCAGCTCTGTTCGCGGTGCGGCGGGCATGAGAGGGCGCGCACCTTAGGCGTTCATTGCGCCGTCGCTACCAGCCCGAATCGACCCACGTGCCGCAGCGCGCGGCGCGCTGAGCGCGAGCGCACACCAGCGGGCGCGACGCGCCCAGCGGATCAGCCGCGGCGCAAAGCGCCGCCGGCTGCATCCGCCAAGCAACTTGTACGCATCCGCCCGCGCGGGATGTCACTGAATCCCCAAGCGCCGCATTTTCTTGTGCAGCCCCTCGCGCGTGATGCCGAGCGCGCGCGCAGTCTCGGCGCGCCGGCCGCCGTGGCTCGCGAGGCTGCGGCGCAGCAGCCAACTCTCGACACGCGCGAGCGTGACGCGCAGCGGCTCGGCCTCGGCGCCGAGCTCGCGAATCGCCTCGACCGTCTCGCCGAGCCGCGCGGAGAGGCGCGCGGCCGGGATCGCGTCGCCCCGTTCCGAGAGCGCGAGCGCGCGCAGCATCTCGTTCTCGAGCTCGCGCACGTTGCCGGGCCAGCCGTGCGAGCAGAGCAGGTGGCACGCGTCCGCAGCGAGCCGACAGCCCGGCTTGCCCTCGCGCTCGCCGTGCAGCGCGAGGAAGTGGCGCGCGAGCGGCTCGATGTCCTCGCGCCGCTCGCGCAGCGCGGGCACGCGGATCGGGAACACCGCGAGCCGGTAGTAGAGGTCGGCGCGAAACGCGCCGCGCTCGACCTCGCGCCGCAGCTCGCGATTCGTCGCCGCGACGACGCGCACGTCGACGCGCTGCGTCTTCGTTCCGCCGACCGGGCGCACTTCGCGCTCCTGGAGCGCACGCAGCAGCTTCACCTGGAACGGCAGCGAGGTCTCGCCGACTTCGTCGAGGAAGAGCGTGCCGCCGTCCGCGGCGACGAACAGGCCGGCCTTTGCGCGATCGGCGCCGGTGAACGCGCCGCGCGCATGGCCGAACAGCTCGCTCTCGAGCAGCGCCTCCGGGAACGCTGCGCAATTCAGCGCGACGAACGCGCCGTGTGCGCGGGTGCCGCCCGTGTGGATCGCGCGCGCGAGAATCTCCTTGCCGGTGCCGGTCTCGCCGGTGAGCAGCACCGTCGCGTGCGTTGCCTGTGCGCGCGCGACCAGCGCGAGCGTGCGCTGCATCGCCTCGCTCGCACCGACTACGCCGCGCGGCGCCCCCGGCGCGCCCGTGCGCGCCGCGAGATCAGCGAGCCGCGGATAGCGCGCTGGATCGGTCGTCACGAGCACGGCGCCGGCGCCGGCGCGCCGCAGCGCTTCGGCGGCGTCGCCGCGGCCGGCCTCCGCGTCCATCACGACGTACGCGAAGCTCGCGAGCGGAAGCGCCGCCGCGTCGCGCACGTCGCGCGCCCACACGAGATCGATCTCCGGCGCCTGCGCGACCGCGCTCGCGTGGAGGCCGGCCGCGCTGCCGACCCACAACACCGACTGAGGTTTCACGGATGGCTCTCCTCGCGTGCCGAGGAGCAAGGCGCGTGCCGGTTCTGCGGCGCGCGCGCGCGCTGAAAACGGCCGCGCTGGCCGCGCGCGGCCAGCCGCGAGTGGACGCTTTCTCGCGCGGCTCGGCGCGCGAATCCGATCGCGATCGCCGGCCCAGCGGTGACCGCGCGTTCACCGGCGTGAACGCGCGGCGTTCCTCAGCGGCTGCGCTCCGCGGCGCCTCGCCGCCGCGCGGCGCGCGCCGCGAGCGCTCAGGGCAGGACGAGCGTCTGGCCGGCGTGCAGATGGGCGGGATCGCGGATCTGATCGCGGTTCGCTTCGTAGATCTCGTTGGCGCGCGACGCGTCGCCGTAGTGCAGCTCGGCGATCGACGCGAGCGTCTCGCCCGGGGCCACGACGTGCTCGCGGAGCGGCCGATCGCCCTCGCTCGCCGTCGTGTAGGAGGGAGCGGCGGCGTCTTCGGTCTCGGGCGGCGCCGGCTCGGCGCGCGGAGCGGTCGCCACGTCGGGCAGAGCCGATTCCGCCGGCGGCCGCTGCTCGAGCGCGGAAACGTCGCGAAGCGGCGCCGCATCGCGCAGGCTCGCCCACACCGCGAGGGCGACGATCACGACCACGGTAGTCATCAGGGCGGCGCGCATGCCTCGGCGCCGCATCGTAAGCCGGGCGCGCTCGGAACGTCTCAGAAAAAGAGAGCGCTCGATCAAAGATGGAGATCGCTGCTGCGCGGCTGCGTGCTCATCGCCGCCAGAACGCGTCAAAGCCACCACAGGAGAGCGCGGCGAGGGGCTTGCTGAGGTCCTTCACACCGCTGACGGGCACCACCTTCTGGCCCTCGAAGCACCGGTCGACGCTGCCGTCGTACTGCTCGTCCTCGCACTGGCGGGCGACGTTCTGGCCTGAGAAGTACTGGACGACGTCGGCGCGGCCGTCCGCGTTCGTGTCGATCTCGACGTGCGCGATCGCGCCGTTCTCCCAGACCTGGCGCACCTCGGTCTTGCCGTCCTTGTTGGTGTCGACGAGCCCTTCGGCCACGGCGCCGCCCTCGATCCGGTAGCGCACGTCGAGCGTGCGGTTGCCGTCGCTGTCGAGGCACTGGCCCTCTACCGCACCGCCCTTGCCGAGGAAGATCTTCGTGTCGGGTGCGCGCTTGCCGTCGCTGACGAGCTCCTGCAACACCGGCTCGCCGCTGCCGTTGAAGCGCGTGAGAACCGTTGCGAAGCCGGCGCCGCGCTGATCCTGCGCTTGCCACACCGGCGAGCCGTTCTCGAAGTGAGACCAGAGATCGAGCTTGCAGTCGCCGTTCTCGTCGACCGCCTGCTCCTCTACGGTGGTGCCGTCGGCGGCGAGGAGCTGCTCGAGGTCGAAGCAGCCTTTGTTCCTCGTGTCCTCGCGGATGCGGCGCGGCTTCGCATTCGCGAACTCGATCTCGCGATCCGGCTTGCCGTCG